>Ga0206808_1068_pt1 | contig 28029 bp, 29 predicted proteins | sample Alteio_BWOrgCont_58_FD_152899 | JGI IMG/M metagenome (GOLD analysis project Ga0206808, IMG submission 152899) | Enriched cells from forest soil in Barre Woods Harvard Forest LTER site, Petersham, Massachusetts, United States -... | ecosystem: Environmental > Terrestrial > Soil > Temperate forest >...
CGTTTAGCGTCCCTTTTAGCCGAACACCGCCGGCTTTTGTGAGCTGGTTTAATGTGGCCATGCTAAACTTTTCAAAAGTTACCTTCAACTCGTCGGCAACATTATCTGAAATAAAGCCGTTTATTTTAACGTTTTGCTGCCCGTTTGACAATTCAAATCCCGAAACCTGTGTTTTGCCCTTCAGCAAAATTACCCGCGCCTTGCGCTGTAGTTTCCAGTCCTGGCGTTCCAATACGATCTCCGAAGGAAGCAGCTCCATCTTAGCCGTCGTATCGCGGCCAAAGTTAACCAGCCCGTACAAATCGAGTGAATTTACCGCATTTTGGTCAGACAGCTTCACGTTAAAGCTCAGGCTGTCATTTTTTACCACGTTCAAAAGCGTTATATTTTTTATGAACAGGCTGTCCGTAATATCCACTTTATTTAATGATAAGTTTAGCACGAGCGAGTCTCTCACGGTGCTTTCATCGATGATAAAATCATGGAACACGGTTTTGCCCAACTTTATCGTCTTAACATATACATTTAGGTCAGCGACATCTTTGGCCGAATTAAACTGTCCTACAAAAGTGCCCTGGTCGGGTATTTTCAGATCAGGTACAAAAATCTCAATTAGCGGATCCGGGTCTTTCAGGGGGGCGCCTTGCTGGTGTCGTGCGAGCTTAATGAATCGATGATGAATTGAAAATTTGAATGGCCGTCTTTTTCGTTTTTAAGATAAACCGATCCGTTATCCAACTCGATCTGCTTAAAATCGATAACGTGTTTATTTTGGCTGCCGAAAAGCGAGAAACCACTTAGCGCAACCCTTAGCCGGGGCGTGCTCAAAAGCGTGTCCTTCTGCTGGTCAAGTACATACAGGCTGTCTATAGCCACAGACGTAAACGGCTCAATGTATAAGCCGCTGATGCCGATTTTAGTATGAAGCTTGTTTGATAAATAATCTGCAGCCTTTTTTGCCGCCCAGGTTTGAACCGGCTTATATTGAAAAATGAGGAACACAATGCTGAGGAACAGCAGGATGCCCAGCACAATACTTAACGCTATTTTGAGTGCTTTTTTAATAACTTTGCAGTCTGGATGGTAAGTGGATCAATGCGTGGTAATCTATTGTATGTTTTAACAGCATTACTGGGGTATAGTTTAACGTAATGAAAAAACAATTCAACATTACTGTCCTGCAACAATAAGTCAATCGTCAAAACTTGTCAGTTATACTTGGGATCGAATCTTCGTGCGATGAAACATCGGCAGCCATATGTGCCGACGGCCACATCTTAAGCAACGTGATAGCCAATCAAACTATTCACGAAGCCTACGGCGGTGTTGTGCCCGAGCTTGCTTCAAGGGTTCACCAGCAAAATATCGTCCCTGCTGTACAACAGGCTTTATTGAACGCAAATGTAAGTAAAAATGATGTCGATGCCGTAGCGTTTACCCGCGGCCCGGGTCTTTTAGGCTCCCTGCTGGTGGGCGTATCATTCGCAAAAGCTTTTGCGCTGGCAAAAAATATACCGCTTATTGAGGTAAACCATATGCAGGCCCATGTGCTGGCTCATTTTATCGGTGATCATAAACCATCCTTTCCCTTTCTGTGCCTAACCGTATCCGGCGGTCATACGCAGATCGTACTGGTAAAGGATTATTTTGACATGCAGGTAATTGGCCAGACGCTGGATGATGCCGCTGGCGAAGCGATGGATAAAACCAGCAAGATATTGGGTTTGCCCTACCCGGGCGGGCCGCTCATCGATAAATACGCGCGTTTAGGCAACCCCGATGTCTACCGGTTCCCGGAACCGCAGATACCCGGACTCGATTTCAGTTTCAGCGGGCTTAAAACGGCGATACTTTATTTCATAAGGGATCATGTAGCCGGGGATCCCGATTTTATTCAGAAAAATTTGAATGACATTTGCGCCTCGGTTGAAAAGCGGATAGCGACCATCTTACTGAATAAGCTGGAACGGGCTGCAAAGGAATATGGGATAAAAGATATCGCCCTGGCGGGAGGCGTCTCTGCAAATACCGGGTTAAGGCAAGGATTGGTAGCATTGTGCCAAAGAAACGGATGGGAAAGCTTTATCCCTAAAATGGAGTATTGCACCGATAATGCCGCCATGATTGCCATTGCGGGATATTATAAGTATTTAAAGGGGGACTTTGCCGGCCAAAACATTGCCCCGCTGGCAAGAATGCCGTTTTAGGAACCTTGACGACTATCGGATTATCGTCGAATAAATTTTAGTAAATAACAAACGCAGCTGGGTTATATACCACCGGCTAAATAAAATACATGGCATTCGCATCATTTATCTTCTGGGCGGTATTTGTACTGCCATTTGTGGCCTTCCTTGTCTGGCTTATGCGCCAGGACAAGCGGAAGGGCAAAACCGGCCTTGTCGTACTCGCAATAATAGTCATCGGCGGCATTGTTTATATGTACATTAAAACAAAAGGCCGGTAGCGGACCAAATACTCTTATTAACTGGAAAATATTGTAAATTTATGATGAAAAAGATCAGCAATGTGGACCTGCCCAAAATGCCGGCATCAGTTTTATAATAAAAATCAATCCCACTCCTGCGGAAGCTATACGGTTGATGATTTCTTAAGAGGGAAGGCGGATGAAAGCATAAGGCTCTTTGAATCTTTTCTCCAAGCTTACCGGCGAATCGGCCCGTTTGAGCTGCACCCGGTTAAAACAAGGGTTGCATTGTTAACCCAAATGCGTTTTTGCTCCATTAATAAAATTGGCTCGAACTATATCGATATACACCTGGTGCTGGTACAGCCATTTGCCGGTGCAGCCTGCTTTTATAAGATCGAAAACCTCGCTGACCGGTTTTTTGTACATCATGCCAGGCTGTACAAGGATTGCGATATTACCTCTGCTGAATTGATGAAGTTTATGGAAATGGCCTGGCAAACCGGTCAACGGCTGCATGTGCGGTCGGGTAATAGCGAAAAAGAGCAATAGCTGCCAAAATATTCAGGGATTTAATATGTCGTTTTACAGGATGATGTGCTTTTTAAAGATTTTTTCATAAATTCATCCGTCAAATTAATTTAAGCTGCAAAATCCATGAAAACGTACTTAAAGCTCATCCCGGTATTTTTTATCCTTTGTGTGCTCTTTAGCTGCAAGCAAACAAACGAACGCCTCGGCAACGCGACCCGCGAAGACAAGAACGGATGGATCTATGTGCACCTCTCGGGTTCTCCTGCGGATATTGGCTACCAGCATGGCTACCTCGTGTCTAAAGAGATCGATACTTTCATAAAAGTGCTGCAATATTACCTGCCCAGCAGCAGTGGAAAGGATTGGGCTTTTTACCGGGCGGCATCAAAGCGTTTTTTATGGAAAAAGATTGACAAGGAATACCAGGACGAAATTAAAGGCATTGCCGAAGGCCTGCAGGCAAAGGGCTTTAAATACGATTCGCTGGATATCACGGCGATGAATGCGATTTATGAGCTGCCCGGATACTATGTGCCAACATTGATGAATAAAGTAAAACCCGGCAGCGGCGATAACAGGGCGCCGGGCAATTGCAGCGCCTTTATTGCGACCGGTAGCTATACCAAAGACCATAAAATAGTAATAGCCCATAATAACTGGACAGATTATATCGAAGGGGAACGCTGGAACGAAATAGCCGACATCAAGCCCGAAAAAGGCAATGAAATATTAATGGATTGCGGCCCCGGCTTCATCCATAGCGGCGATGATTTCCTCATCACTAAAAGCGGCATCCTGATAACCGAAACTACCATAACCCAGTTTAATGGATACGATACCACCAAAACGCCCGAGTTTGTAAGGGCGCGCAAAGCGGCACAATACAGCAACAGCATCGATGACGCTGTGAAAATAATGATCACCGATAACAACGGGGGCTACGCCAACGACTGGCTGATCGGCGATACCAAAACCAACGAAGTGGCGAAATTGGAGCTTGGCTTAAAAGACTACCACCTTTGGCGCTCGAAGGACACTGCTTTCATCGGTTCCAACTTCGCCAGTGATCCGAAGCTGGTGAAGGAAGAAACCACTTTTGATGTAAACGACCCTACTACTTCGCCAAACGCCCGTAAGAAACGGATGGAACAACTGGTGCACGGGCAATATAAAGGCAAGCTCGACGATTCGACCGGCAAAGTAATTGAAGGGGATACCTATGATGCGCTGAACAATAAACAGGCTTTTGACCGTTGCGTGATCGATGGGCACATAGACCAGGACCCGCTTGGGTGTAAAGAATTTAACGAAGGGCCATTCTTCCCGATGGGTGCGGTGCAGGGCAAGGTAACCACTGCCGATCTTGCCGGCAAAATGGAATTCTGGGCGCATATGGGCCATCCACATGGCGACGATTTCCTGGCGGCGCCTTTCTTAAAGGCCCATCCCGAATATGTAAAAACCCAGGGCAAATATTTAAGGGACATGAAGGCGTATCCCTGGACGCTGTTTGCGGCGGATAGTGAGTAGTGAATGGTGAATTGTGAGTTGTGAGTGGTCTATTTCGGATTTCCGATGTTCGATTTCGGATTTATTTTCGACTTCGGAGTTAGGTTATTGCAGAATTCGGAATGGCATCCCGATAGTTATCGGAACGATTAACGACTATCAACTCGACACTCAGTCACTCCATCAGCCGCCTGATCAGTTCGGCGCTTTGCTTGTTGCCTTCTTCGAGGCGGCCTTTAAAAAATGCTTGTACCTCGTTGAAATGCTTTTTGTACCCTTCCATATCGCCGTAGCCGATGAGGGCCGACCAGTCCCTTACGGCTGAATGGAATTCGAGGTCGTCGCCGCGAATGGTTTTGTCGTATAGGGCTGTCTCAATAGATTCTTCCAGCAGTTCGTCGTTTTTGAAAAGATATTCTGCAATGCCAAGCCTCAATCTGAACGGTGGCGTTTGGCAGATGAGGTTGTCGTACGGGTTTACACCCAGGTGGTACCAGGCATCCACCATGCTCAGGATGCTCAGGTGCGAATTGGGCTTGCGGAGGTGGGCATTATCCGAAAGGGAGAACTCCTTCATCACGTTGTCGTTCAGCATAATGGGCTTGCGGCTTTCATGAAACACAAAATCCCGGGCCCGGTACAACCTTTGCCGGAATGCCTCCTCCTCCTCCCGGATCATTAGTTTAAACAACTCCGACTCGGATATGGCATAACGCTTTACCTGCTGGCGCGCATAGGGGTTCAGGATTGCCAAACCGGCATAAACGTGTGCCTTATAGCTGAAAATACGCAGGGTAGTCAGAATCTTTACATTGTCAATCCCGCCTACGTACGATGCGTTTTCCCAGGGGAAAAAGCCGGCCTCTTTCCAGGCGGTGCCCATGCTTTCAAAGCCGACATGCGTTACCGCCTGGGTATCGGCCACAATTTTATCATGTTCGTGGTAGTCGGGTATTTCAACAATGTCAGTTTCTACAGCTGTGAAAAGATCGAACATGCGTTGATAGGCGGCCTCATCTGCTCTATGTTTAATTAAGATGAGTTTTTGCCCTTTGGGTGCAAAACCGGGGCCGTGCATGGCGTGGAAGGTAATGATCTGGGCATCGGCCGGCAGGTGTTTTTCGAAGGTTTCAATTTCCGGAGTTTTCACGGATGTCTGCCCGGCCACAATGGCGCCGTATTTGGTGGATGGACCGCATTCAGCCACAACACGGGCCATACGATCCGCCTCAACAGAATAGATAATAAGGTCGGACATGCGGGCCACGTCCTTGCCGTTCTCCATCAGCCGGATGTTAAAAGGCCCCAATTCGGCCTCAAGCTTTTGCCGGTTCTCCGGCAAATCGCAGCCGCAAACCTGGTAGCCGGCCGTGGAAAAGGCTTTGGCATACAGGCGGCCCATATCCCCCAGGCCGATCATACCTATGTTCATGCCGCTAATATATTTGTTTTTTCCGTCGCTGATGCCGGAAGTATAGTTTGCGCCGTATATTTACTGGCGAGTGGTCAATTATCCTGCCGTAACAACTATTTAAGTTTGACTATCCGTGATGAGTGGGTTTTCGCAAAAGCGTCTGCACGCAAACAAAACTTCATCTTTTGTTGTCAAAATACTAATTTTACTTAATAAACGATTTTTATGGCGAGGTTAACAGTTATCGTAATACTTTTGTGCCTGGGAACATTGGCAGGCTTTGCACAAGACAGCATAAAAAAGAAAGCTCCCGTAAAAGCGTTGCCTAAATATACCTATAAACGGCACTCTTATAAATACTACGCAAAAAAGGCCGACTCAGTGGCACATGCACCGGTTGAGCCTGGCCTGGTGAAACCCGATACCGCACCCGCAACGCCGGCGCCTTCTTATACGGACAAGACGCTCAATGGCCAGTATCAATACCTGCTCGGCAAAGTTTACCATTACCAGCAACCGCTAATCTCGGCCCTTTGGAAAAATGCGTCGGATACGCTCAATGCTAACAGGGCCAAGCTAAAGGGCGCCGTTTCACAGATCAATACGCAGAATAAAGAAATCGATAGCCTTAAGTCTGAATTAAATACCGAGGGTGACGCCCTGAGCACTTCGGACGCCCGCAGGAACGGGATGGACATTTTTGGATTGATACTGCCTAAAACCACCTATAACCTCCTTGTATGGGGCCTGATCATCGCCCTTGGTATAACAACCGTTGTGGTTATCTCGCGCTCGGCTATTTATCGCCGGGAAGCTCGTTACCGCAGCCAGCTTTACACCGAGCTGGAAGAAGAACACAAAGCCTTCAAGGCCAAAGCCAACGAAAAAGAAAAGAAGCTTGCCCGCGAACTGCAAACCGAGCGCAATAAACTGGATGAACTGCTGGGCCGGGGATGAACCACTCCTGCCACAAGCGGGGACGCTTGCGGCAGGGGGGGTGAACTTATCATCGAAGTTGCGAAATCAGCTATCGACTAATTTGTAAAAATCGTCCCGATAACTGTCTCCAATCGGAATTACTTGTTCATTTATGTTAATACGGCTTCGCTCAACAGATGTAATATGCCGCAGGGATACGATGTAGGATTTGTGTACCCGCACAAATTCATTTGATGGTAACTGCTCCCCGATCTTTTTCAGGGTCTGCAGGCTCATGATGCGGCCTTCGATAGTATTCAGCGTGATATAGTTTTGCAGGCCTTCGATAAAGAGGATATCACGAAGATTTACCTTTTGTATGCGGTGCTCCACTTTGATGAAAAGGTATTCTGCCCGTTTCTGATCGTCAATCGCGCTTTCATTTTTTTCTGTGGCTTGGCTCTTGCCGTCATTTGCTAACATTTTCAGCGCTTTCTCTGCAGCGCGGTAAAAGCGATCGAACGCAACAGGTTTCAATAAATAGTCAATCACATCGTGCTCAAAACTCTCCAGTGCATATTTAGCATAAGCGGTGGTCAGTATCACTTTGCATTGTTTACCTGCAATCTTCATAAATTGCAGACCGGTGAGCTCCGGCATCTGGATATCCAAAAAAACCAGGTCGACCTGCTGCTGCCTCACAATGGACAAGCCTTCGATCGGGTCGGTTGTAGTGGCTACTAATTCCAGAAAAGGTATCTTCCGCGCAAAGTCGGCTAAAATATCTATGGCCAAAGGCTTGTCATCAATAATTAAGCAACGGATACTCATAGGCCTGTTTGCAAAACCAAATTAACGGTATAAAATTCATCCCCGTCGCTAATATCCAGCTGATGTTTGCGGGGATAGATCAACCCGAGCCTACGCTTTACATTACTTAGCCCGATACCTCCGGTAGGATCCTTTTGGGAGTGATTTTTCTTATTGCGGATAGAAAAGCTGACACTTTCATTATTGGCCGTTAAATGTACAAAGATCGGGTTTTCCGTATCATTTAAAATACCGTGTTTAAAAGCGTTTTCGACAAATGCGATAAAAAGCAGGGACGCCACTTGTTGTTCACCCACATAACCTTCCACCTCGAAATTGATATATGCTCTTCCCTTGGCGCCGATACGCTGCAACTCGAATACATTCTCCAGGTATTTTATTTCCAACCGCAAGGGCATCATATCCGCATTGCCTTCGCGCAGCATATAGCGCAATAGTTCTGATAGTTTAAGCAAAGCTTCGGGAGCCTGTTCAGACTTTTGATAAGTAAGTGAGTAGATATCATTGATGGTATTGAATAAAAAATGCGGGTTGATCTGCGAGCGCAAAAAGGCCAGTTCTGCATTTGATTTTTCCTTTTGCAGCTCTTGCTTCAATTGCTTGTCCTTGTACCAGTTTTCGGCAAAAAAATACAGTTGGCCGTAGATAAAGTATTTTGGGAAATAGTAAAGGAAGATATTCTCGATATAATCTTTTACCGGCCAGGGATGTCCGCCGTAATTGTCAAAATTAAAAATGGGGATAAAGAAATGATACTCCAGCAAATAGCGCAGAATAGTGATCCCGGTTAATGTTAAGATGGAATAGCCGATACCGCGTAAATATCGCCGGTACGCAAAAAACCGGGGCGCCACAAAGAAATAGCTTCCATAGAAACAGCTTATAGGTATGGTTTGATAAAAGGCTTGTATAACCAAGTTCTTGAAAAAGGTATGCAGATCTTCCGGAGTACGGCTATTGCTATAGTTCAGCCAAACTGCACTGAAGAACAGAACACACCATGCGATGATATGGATGTATATGATCTTTTTGCGCTTCATGAGCTAAATATATAACGGGTTTAGGGTTAATCGCTTTAAAAATACGTCAACAGGCAATCTTTATTGACGAAAGCGAATATTCATCCGAATATCGGTTCATCAATGATAATCGGTGGTTTGTCAATTGCATTCTTTTAGGAAATGTTTTGCTGTGATTTTTATCCGGAAATGAAACCCGCAATGAAAAAACTTTTCTTCCTGTTACTTTTTGTTCCGCAATTACTTTTCGCTCAAAATTATATTGCCAAAGGCGATTCGTGCTTTAAAGCGAAGGATTACGCATGCGCGGGTACCAATTACGATCTGTACCTAAAGAGCGATGCGTCCAATGGCATAGCCTATCGCTCGGCTTTATCATGGAGCTTGGCTAATGACAGGGGGAAGACGCTGGAGGCTATCCGGGCTTATGTGAGGTGTAATTATTCAGAGCGTGTTTTTGTGTTCAGCAAAGAGCTAATGCATGACAAAAACTTCGATTTTCTGAAGAATGATCCGCAATGGAAAACTATAATAGCCGGAGTGGAGGCTAAAGAGCGGGAGATAGCGGAAAAGGAACGGAAAAAAGTGGATTCAGTCCTTACTATCCAGCGCAGGATCGAAAATGAGGCGATGCAAAAAAAGCTCGACCTGCGGGAGGATAAAGCCGACGTAGCTTATCAAAAAATAAAGCATTACAACAGCTACCCTGCCATCAGCGAAAAATATCTTTCCCTGCAGTTTCAAATTACAGACAGTACTCATACCGCGTTTTTAGTAGTAATGCCGCCCAATTATAATCCCAAAAGATCCTATGCTGTATTGTTTTTTCTGCATGGGGCAGTCAGTTCCAACGTCGGTTATCTGGATATGGTGGAACCTGGTTGGGATACAGGCGGCTGGAATCGTTATTATACCAAATATGCAGGGGATGTTATCATGGTTTATCCTCATGGCAACCGCGATTATAACTGGATGTACCCGGATGCCGGCTTTTTTATGGTGCCGGCCATGCTGAAACAGATCAAGCAGGTGATCAATGTGGATGATAACCGCGTATTTATTACCGGTCATTCCAATGGGGCTACGGGCTCATTCTCTTACTCAATGAAGCAGCCTTCGCCCTTCGCGGCTTTTTATGGGTTTAATACCAGGCCGAGGGTAGAAACAGGCGGGACTTATATCCGGAATATCTTTAACCGCTCGTTCTTTAATGTATCTACCGACCAGGATTATTACTACCCGCCTGGCGCTAACGATTCTTTATCCGTGGCGATGAAAAAAATAGGGGCAGATTACCAGGATCACCGATATACGGGTTTCCCTCATTGGTTTCCAAAATTTGATGAATCGGAACCAGCATATATATTACTGTTTGACGACCTGGCGGGAAGAAAGCGCGATCCTTTCCACCCCAAAATATTTTGGGAATGCGATGATGTAAAATACGGGCGCTGCGACTGGCTCCGGATCACGGCGCTGGATACAACCGCCAAACGGGCGGCCTGGCATAAAAATATTAATTTCGAAATAAAAAAATGGGTCGTAATGGGCAAAAAAGACACCGTCATAATTCGCGACACATTATTGAGGGCGTATAAATACAACAAGAGATCGGGAGCGATAAAAGCCACCTTTAAAAACAACCTGTTTACCGTGGAAACTTCGGATGTAAAGTGTTTTTCGATATTGTTGTCGCCCGAAATGATTGACCTCAACAAGCCCATATCGGTTGTAGTGAACGGTAAATTATACTGTAAGCAAAAGGTGACTTACAATAAGGATTTTATGCTGGCCGACTTCAATGCTAATGCCGATCGCGCTGCCATATGGATAAATCATATTGATGTGTGCGTGCCGTAAATGTCATAATAGTCAAGCAAAAAAAGCAGATGACGCACATCGTTAATTTTTATAATGACCTTTTGTTTGTTCTAAGTTCCACTTTATTACATTTGCGAATCAAAAAAATGGAATGACGAAAGTTTATGTCGGCGGCTTTAAGCACACAATGAATGAAATAGACCTGGTAAAGCTGTTTATGCCGTTTGGCCAGGTGAGTACCATCAAGATGGTGCGCGACAAGAAAACGCGGGTTTCAAAAGGTTTCGCATTTATTGAAATGCTTGACCGGGCCGCCGCAGAGGAAGCTGTTAAAGCTTTAGATGGAATTTCCATCGGCGAACAACGGCAACTGAAAGCGTCGATCACAGAAGAAGAAACTGTTATTCAGAAAAAACCGACAAAGACTTTTTCGCCAAATTTCCGTGCTCCTTCCTATACGAAAGTAGGGAAACCTGGCGACGAGGTAAAAAATAAAAGGCCGCGACGGACGATGTAAAGGGCGGTTTGCAGTGGGCAGTTTCCAGTTTGCAGTTGTGAGCAGGAGTTAGGGCGCCTTTCACATTCAGAGAGATGCATGAGTGTGAAGATTGGTAAACACACTGCGCACAATCGGGTGTGTGGACGCTCCCAACGGAAGCCAAGTCATTCAAGTGTGGACAATGAAAGGGCGAGGAATAAGGATGGCCTATTTTTACACCTCCACCGACATTTTCTCGCCGATCTGCTGCCGCCACATGGCGTAGTACAGGCCTTTTTGCGATAGCAGATCGAAATGCTGGCCTGATTCAACAATATGCCCTTTTTCCAATACGAATATTTTATCGGCATGCATGATGGTTGAAAGCCGGTGAGCGATCAGGATGGTAATGTGGTTCTCCATTTCAGAAACGTCGCGGATGGTATCGGTAATTTCTTCTTCGGTAATGGAATCGAGCGAAGATGTTGCCTCATCAAACACCAGGATATCCGGTTTGCGCAATAAGGCGCGGGCTATGGATAAGCGTTGCTTTTCACCGCCCGAAACCTTCACACCGCCTTCCCCGATAACCGTGCTCAGACCTTTGTCGGCCCTTGCTAACAGGGTTTGGCAGGCAGCACGGTCGAGCACGCGCATGCATTCTTCGTCGCTGGCGCCTGGCCGCACAAACAGCAGGTTCTCGCGAATAGTGCCCGAAAACAATTGTGTATCCTGGGTTACAAAACCTATCTTCTCGCGCAGCTGATCCAGGTCAATTTCTTTGCTCAATATATTGTTATAAAGGATATCACCTTCCAGCGGCTGGTATAGGCCTACCAGCAGCTTAACCAATGTTGTCTTGCCAGAACCGGACGGACCGACGAAAGCGATTGTTTCGCCGCTCCGCGTTTCAAAACTGATATGGTTGAGTGCATTCCTGTTGGCCGTCAAATGCTTGAAGCTAACATTTTCAAAAGTTAGGGTTTGCACTTTCTCAAGTAGCACAGGTTTTTCGGGTTTGATGTCGATGGGGGTACTTGTTATTTTATGAAAATTATCAAGGGATACCTGGGCCTCCCTCCATGACTGCATCACATTACCCAACTCCTGCAGGGGATTAAAGAGGAAAAATGAATAAAAGAGGAAGCTAAAATACTGTCCGGGCGAAAGGGTATGCTTAAAGATGAGGAGGAGTAACACCACAACCATTGTGCTGCGTACAAAATTCACTACCGTGCCTTGTACAAAGCTCATGCTGCGTACGTACTTTACCTTTTTAAGCTCCAGGTCCAAGATTTTATAAGTTGTATTGTTAAGCCGTTCGATTTCCTGTTTGGTGAGGCCGAGGCTTTTTACCAACTCTATATTTCTAAGCGACTCCGTTGTTGAACCGGCTAACGCCGTGGTTTCTGCTACGATGGTTTTCTGTACTTTTTTTATGTTGCGGCTCATCGCCATGCTCACAAAGGCGATCACCGGGATGGCACTGAAGTAAACCAATGTAACCTGGTAATTTACTGTTACGGAATAGACGATCACAAATACCATCCCGATGATGCTTACGAATAATATGCCGATGAACGAGGTGATAAATGCCTGGCAGTCCAGCCGTACCTTTTGCAAGATACCCAGCGTTTCGCCGCTGCGCTGGTCTTCAAAAACCTGGTAAGGCAGTTCCAATGAATGCCGTAAGCCATCGGCATACATTTCCGCTCCGGTTTTTTGCGTGATGATGTTGGTGAAATAATCCTGGAAGTTTTTGGCTATACGGGATACCATGGCCACACCGATGGCGTAGCTTACTAATGTTATTACTTTGTGAAGGTAATCGGCATATACAAGTTTGTTGCGCTGCTCAATTACCACGTCGACAATACGACCGGTTATATAAGGATCAAGTAGTGAAAAGCCGATATTGAACGCCGCCATCAGGAGGGCAAGCGCCACAATCCAGCGGTGTTTAGAAAGATAAGATAACAGTACCTTCATGCTGATAATAATGTATTTAGGCAAAAATAAATAAAGCGGGCGGCTATGCAGCCCTTTGGGGTTAATTTGACATTCTGAATATTTTTAAAACGGGCCGGTCCCGATAGCGGAAACGAATCTAAATTTATTTTGCAAGAGCCCTATATTTTTTCATTTTATTGTAACCTAATTGTTTTTCCTGTCGTCTTCTGTGTAAAATAAATAAACCATGAGATCACTAACTAAATTTTTATTGGCTGTTGTACTTGTGGCCGGCGCCGGCAGCGCCTTCGCAAAACCTCACCTAACCATAAGTGCAGACACTTCCAAAGTCGTCGACCGTCATCTTTCGGGATTTACAAGTATAAAAATAGGGGGCCCGTTCGAAGTGCACCTAACGCAGGGGCCTGTAGAGTCGGTGAAATTTGAAGCGCCGGGAGATATTCCTTTAGAAAGGATTGTTACTGAAGTGGGTGGCAGCATATTAAAAATACACCAACGGCACGACAACTGGGGCCAGGGTTACAAAAGCTGGTACAGCGAAAAGAGCGTGTGGCATAACCATAAAAAAATAGTTGTGTATATAACAGCGAAAGACCTGGATGCCATAACTGTTTCCGGTTCAGGCAATATTGTTTTTAATGAAGGCCTTTCCACTACTTCCTTAAAATTAAGGCTAAGAGGTTCGGGCAGTCTGCAGGGCAAAGTGGATGTGAAAAAATTAGCAAGCCGCATTTCAGGCTCGGGGAATATGAAGTTATCCGGCAGTGCCGAAAACTCAACTGTCAGGGTAGCGGGCTCGGGAAATTTTACAGGGCGTGACCTTGTTACCGCAACGTCTGCCGTGCATGTTTCCGGTTCAGGCAAAGCCCAGGTAAATGCCAGCGACAAAGTTGATGCTGCTGTACATGGCTCCGGCGATGTAAACTACACTGGTACCGCCAAAATTGTTAATAGTTCAAAAAGCGGCAGCGGCGTAATAAACAGGTTTTAGTTTAGTCCGGAAGTCAGTAAATTCCGGAAGACCGAAAGAAGCTGCAACTGACGTTTCTGCAAAAATAACTGGAGTTATATAGAAGTGACTGGTAAAAAATCGCTTTTGTTTGAGTGGGCATTTGTGCCCCATTTGGTTCCTTTTGCCTTTTGCCATTTTTTATTCTAACCGAGTAGCCGGCAGAAACCGGTCCGGCGCTGCTTCTTTTTGCCCCGGAGCCTTTTAGTTACTTTCTGTGCTCAGGCATTCACAGCACGAGGAAATTGCAGTAAAATTTGCGGATCGGCTATGTTTGCGAGGTACTGTCCCATTTCGGTAGGATTGCAAACGCCGGGATAGTCTCCCCGCTTGCCCTGCATATCAAACATCAGCTGAAAATGAAGGTGCGGCGGCCAGTTGCCGTTTTCTTTAGCATTTCCAAAAGTGGCTATCTGCTGTCTGGAAGCCAATCTGGCGCCGATGACCAATCCTTCAAGGCTTTTGCGGCTTAGGTGGCCATAAAGCGTATACAATTGCAGGCCGTCCAGGTCATGTTTCAAAATTATCGTTGGGCCGTAATCACCGAAATTATTATTGTCCTGGAAACTGTATACTTTTCCGTTTAGAGGGGCGTAAACTGGCGTCCCATCTGCGGCCCATATGTCCAGCCCTAAGTGCAGGGTCCGTTCATTACTCGCGTTGTTAAACAGCGGGCTATAGGCGTAAATGGTGCGGTTTTCGAGGTAGCCGCCAATCCCGTACCTGCAGCCATTTGTCTTGAGTTTTTGGCTGACCCAAAAGCTGAATTTTACGGTATCCGAAATGGTTGCTGCTTCGAGCTCTTTGTTTCCCGCAGTTAAGTCAAATTGGTACAGCTTATCCTGTGCCGGGTCAAAATCGACCACTTTGCCGATTTTTGACAAGTTGGCTTTTACGAAGTCATTCAGCCGGGCGACGGGGCTCTTCACCGTTATTCTGTTTCCGACTGCCGTTCCTCGCGGCTGATTTTCTCGAATATTTTATCCATGCGTTCTACGTAGTCGCCTGTATCATCGATAAAAAACTCCAGTTGCGGAATAATTCTTACCTGGTCTTTGATCCTGGCGCCAAGCTTGTAGCGAATCTCGTTGGCGTGCAATTTAATGGTTTGCAGGGCCGACTGTGCGTTACCATTATTAAAAAAGCTAAGGAATACCCGCGCAATAGCCAAATCCGGGGTCACTCTCACTTTGGTTATGGTGATAAGCGTATTGGGTAAGTAATTGGCGCCTTCCCGTTGAAAGATAGCTGCGAGGTCCTGCTGTATAACCCCTGAAAATTTTTGCTGACGTTTTGATTCCATATGTAGAAAGCTTAAAGCGGAAAGACCAAAGCGGAAAGCCAAAGTCTCTATGCTATATTATGGTTTTTGGTACAAAGCTTAAAGCAGAAAGACCAAAGCTCAAAGCTAATGCCTTTAGGCTATATTATTGTTATTTTAATGACACTAGTTATCTCGAATTTAGTCGAATTTCCCTGATTTAATCAAGACATCGGTATCGTATTTTGGACTCATCCATAATCCGTAAACTGGTTTCAGCTTTGGTCTCTCAGCTTTCAGCTAAAAGCTTAATTGCACATCCCGTCCGGTATCTCCTTCGTAATTTTTATTAATTTATGCACCACAAGTGTGCTATCGTACTCGGCGCCGAGGCCTTCCTTTCCGGAGCGCATTTTTATCCCTTCCACTTCAACATATACGGGCTCGTAAGGTTTTTCAAATTTTAATTGCGAATACTGAAGCTCAAGCTGCTTTGAACTGTCGGTTACCCAAAATTCGCCACCGTTGTCGCAATCCTTAAAAGATTTTTGCTCCGGGCCAAAGCTATAAACGCCTTTGTAAACCACGAAGCTACTTTTACCGGAATTGCCTTGGCAGGAAACGAGAACGATCCCGATCAAAAAAATAAAAAAAAATGTAAAACAAGCTCGCATAAATCGATTACAGGTCCTGTTTAATATCATTTAATCCCTTAATACTTAGGCGGGAGCTGATCCCTGATGCTATCACCGCGATAACGCCGACCGTTAAAAAAACCAGTATAAAATCGCTGAACCGCAGTGAAATAGGGTAAGCGTCGATCATCGACATCTTCGATCCCATTTTTACCAAACCAAATTGCTGCTGCAATATACAAAATCCGAGTCCTAATAGTATGCCTGTTATGCAACCGGTTATGGAGATCATCATCCCTTCGAAAAAGAAGATGCCTTGTATCAGCCTTTTATTAGCGCCTAAACTGGTCAATATGGCAATGTCTTTCCTTTTATCAATCACCAGCATGGTAAGTGAGCCAATAATATTAAATATGGCGATAATGAGCACAAAAGTCAATATCATAAATATAAACCATCGTTCGTAATTTAATGTTTTGTACAATTCGGTATTTTGCTCGCGGCGGTTTTTAACGGTAAAGTCTTTGCCGATGGCTTTTTCCATCGCTAGCTGGATGGCATCGAGGTCGGCGCCTTTTTTATAATTTATTTCCAATGCTGACACATCCACAGGCTGGTCAAGCAGTTGGCGCACAAACCGGAGCGGCGCCACCACCATATCGTCAAAATCCTGTCCAACGGCGAATGCCCCCGACGGGGTTATTGACCGAACAACAAACTCGCTCAGGGGATCGGATACATTACCCATCGGGCGCCTTGGAGAATAGATCTCCATCGTCGCAAGCGGATCGCGTACATTGATACTGAGGCTGTTCTGCACTTCCGATCCGATCACCGCGTAATCCTGGTCGCCTGATTTCAGGGTAAACGACCCTACTTGTACAATGCTGTCCAACAGGGGAGTTTTTAAAAAGTCATCGCTAACGCCTTTAATGGTGCCGATAAAGGGCCTGCCATTATATTTGATCAGCGCCTTTTCCTGTAACACTTGTGTGAATGAAAAAACCCGGGGGTCCTTCGCCAAAGAATTAAAGAAGGGAGTATTGGGATCAAAAGTTTTGCCCAGGCGCGGCTCGATCTGTATTTCGGGACTGAAATTTCCATTGAGCGAAAGTATGGTAACCTCGAAGCCATTAAAAACCGACAAGATAATGATCAGCGCCGCGCTTCCGATCAATACCCCCAGCATGGAAATGCCCGAAATGATGTTGATGGCATGCATCTTCTTCCTCGAGAAAAGGTATCGGCGGGCTATATATATGGACGTATTCAAGTTCGCTGGGCTGGAGTTTAATGGCGGGTAGCCTCAAAACTAATTAAAAAACGGATTGTTTTGTTTTTCGTAGCCGATGGTCGTTTCCGGCCCATGACCCGGGTAAACAATACAATCTTCGGGCAATGTAAAAAGCTTTTGTTCAATATTGTTAAGCAGTTGCGTCATATTACCCCCGGGCAGGTCGGCCCGGCCGATGCTTCCGCGAAATAAGACATCTCCGCCTATCAGCAGGTTAGTTTGTTTATCGTAAAAGCACAAATGGGCCGGCGAATGGCCCGGCGCGAAAATCAATTGCAGTTCCGTATTGCCGAAAAATATGCTGCCTTCTTCGGGCAAGAATAGGTCGGGTACAGGCGATGGATCATAAACAATACCCATGGCAGGCGCATAAGAGATAACGGCTTCTAATAGGGGAAGTTCGCCAATATTGAATTGCGGCTTCAGGCCGTATTGCTCAAAAATGAACTTATTGCCTAAGACATGGTCGATGTGGCAATGGGTATTTAGCAGGATAACCGGTTTAAGTGCATGCTGGCGTATAAAATTCACCACGGCGTTTTGTTCCCAGCCGGTCTCCATACCCGGGTCAATGATCGCGCATTCGCCGGTTTCATCGTATAAAACATAGGTGTTCTCCTGGTAGGGGTTATTTAAAAAGGACTGTACTTTGGCCATGTTTCAAAAGTAAGGAATTTATTGAAGGGGAGATTGATTTCAGGTGCAGTGGTGTCGGTATAGCACTAAATATTTAGGTTCTATAACCAATTGCGTAAATGGGCAAAGTTTATCTTACCGGTGTGAAATAAATTTTCTTCATAAAAATGGTTGTGTTGTTAACGCCCGGCTAATCTGCTCGCTGGATTTGGCTAAAGCCGTTTGTAAATTGCCGATTGTCCATTGGTTTCAATGTCCGTTGCACAACCCCGCTCGAACACTGCGATTTCCCGGATAGAAAAAATCAGCCGGCCAAGAATTTCCATATAGCTCATGATCAATTTATTAACCAAGCTTATTTATCAACAATCGGCCAAATGGAGTTGTGCAACAGCCACTAAATGGGACAGGATAGTATTTAACTGACAGAAAAATGCAAAAAATCTATCTTTTCAAATTCACTTCGCGGAATATAGTCCCGTCGAGAGTGGGAATATTGTGTGTTGTAATGTTGGCGGTATTGTTGGTTTGGGTTAAAACACTTGGCTCCGTTGATCCATTAACAACCAGCCCGAAATTTTGTAAAATGATGCTTTTCGGAGAAACTAACTGGTAGGCGAGCGTATCGTAAACATTGCCTTCTTTGGTATAGCAAAAACCATCCGTCCTGAAATCAAAATAATCCCCGGCAACTCCGATATAATTGGTATTCACCGCCGGTGTGTTTAACAACCAATTTGAGGTGCTATCCTGCATGAGCTGCCATGAACCTGCCGGGGACATTGGACCATTCATGTTTAAAGGGTCGCATCCGGGCTTCACACAACTGGTTACTATGGAAAAGAATAGGATCATTGCGAGCAGGCTTTGTGGTTTCATGATGATAGCTGGTGTTTTAAGCAAGTACGCTCGGAATCCTTGAAACGCTACAAAAATAATTTAACGCCTGTTATTTGTGCTTGGCCCCATCACAAAAGTGATTTCCCCGCCATTCATAATATCCGCGTGACTGATAAAATAAACCCCCAGCGGCGCGCCGTTCAACAAAATCTTCTGGACATAAACATTTTTATCGCTTTGGTTTTTTACGATGATGGTAAAGGTTTTGCCGTTCTCCAAATTGATCACTGCATGCCCAACTGCCGGGCTGCCAATAGCGTACTGGTCTGAGCCGGGGGCCACCGGATAAAATCCCAAGGCACTGAATATGTACCAGGCGCTCATTTGGCCCGTATCGTCGTTGCCGCCGAGGCCGTCGGGCGTGTTTTTGTACATTTTTTTCAGGATCATGCGAATTTTATCCTGCGTTTTCCAGGGTTGGGAGGTCCAGTCGTACAGGTAAGCTACCTGGTGCGACGGTTCGTTGCCGTGAACATAATTGCCGATGATTCCATCCTTAGTGATGTCCTCGGTTTCAGCGAAATACTTGTCTGGCAGGTCGTAGCTAAACAGGCTGTCGATATAGGTAATAAACCGTTTTTCGCCGCCCATCAAGCCGATCAATCCTGGTACATCATGCGGCACGTATAGGGTATAATTCCAGGCATTACCTTCGATAAAGCCCTGGTCGATAGTCGTAAATGGATCGAATTTCTTTCGGAAACTGCCATCCGCCATTCGCGGATGCATAAAGCCAGATTTGGGGTCATATACATTGCGATAGTTCTGCGACCGTTTGATAAAAGTGTCGTACACGTCTGTACGCCCCAGCTTTTTTGCCATTTGCGCGATTGCCCAATCATCATAGGCATACTCCAGCGTGGATGATACGGAGTTTCCGTCCTTTTCATCAGGGATGTAGCCGATATCGTTAAAGTCGCCTATGCTTTCATAGTCGCGGTGATTGGCGGTGGTTACAGCAGCGTCGAGGGCTTTATTGGCGTCAAAGGGAGCATTGCCTTTCACGATGGCGTCGGCGATAACGGCAACACTGTGATAGCCGCTCATGCACCAGTTTTCGTTTGCCGAATTGCTCCATATGGGCAGCATGCGTTCCGGACTTTGATCGAAGTGAGCCAGCATGCTTTTTATCATGTCGGCGTTACGTTTGGTCTCGATGATATTGAACAGCGGATGCAGCGCGCGGTGCGTGTCCCAAAGCGAAAAGGTGGTATAGTTAGTAAAGCCATCTGCCTGGTGTACCTGCTGGTCCAGGCCCTTGTATTTGCCGTCCACATCCATGTAAACCGTAGGGTTGATCATGGCGTGGTACATGGAGGTATAAAAGTTCTCCATATCGTCTCGACTGCCTTCTATCACAATTTTGTGCAACTCGCTTTCCCATAGTTGCTGTCCATCATTTTTAACTTTTTCAAAATCCCAGCCGGGGGTCTCTGCCCACATATTATTAAGCGCGCTCTCGATGCTCACCGGCGAAATGGCAAATTTGATCTTTATCTTTTCGCCTTCGGTGGTTTTAAAATCGAACCAGGTGCGGAGCTGCCTGCCTGCGATTTCGGGAAAGTTTTTTGCCCGGCTGAACTTGCCCCAAAATCCTCCGTACACCTCGCGCTTGCTGAAATTTTTGTAACCCATCTGGATAAATGGTTTGTTGAAGGTCATAGCGAAATAGAGCGTCCGGGTGCGGGCCCAGCCATTGGTAATGCGGTACCCGGCAACGGTGCTGTCATTTACACGGCGCATATATACCCATACATTTTTATCGGGATAGTTGTAGATGCCCGCCATGAGGTCTAAAATAACATGGGCATCGTCCGATTTAGGAAAGGTGTACTGGTGAAAGCCTACGCGCGTGGTGGTGGTCATTTCGGCAAGGATATTGTAGGCGTCGAGCTTTACGCGGTAGTAGTTGGCCTCGCTTACTTCGTGGGCATGCGAATAGCCCGAACGATAGCCGCTGCCGGGTTTGTCGGCGGTGCCGGGGTTAAGCTTCAGCGGACCAACGGTGGGCATGATCAGGAAGTCCCCGAGATCGGAATGGCCGGTACCGCTGAAATGCGTATGGCTAAAGCCGACGATGGTTTTATCTTCGTACTGGTAACCGGCGCAATACTTGTACACATCGGGGTTATAATGGCCGTTGAGGTCGTAGCTTATGGTATCGGTTTCGGGGCTCAGCTGTACCATCCCAAAAGGCACCGTAGCGCCCGGAAATACGTGGCCCATCCGGGAGGAGCCGATGATTGGGCGAACATATTGTACTAAATTTTCGGAGTGATCCTGCGCAGCGGCGATGAATATACAGCAGCTAAAAATGGAGGTCAGTATTTTTTTCATGGTTCCGGCAAATATAGCGGATTGCTATATTGCGGGATTGAATTTTGATGACTTTTGAGGGCCGTCAATGCTTGTTGAGCATATACGCGTGATAAAGTGTAACTACCAATGCTATCAAAAATATACTGGCAGCAACGAAAACTATGCCCATCAGTATTTTATTGAATATTGGATTCATTGTGTCGGGAATTAAATTATTAGGGCAATCTCTCCCCGGATGCTGCGGAGTTGAAATTTGGAACTAAATATAAAAAAAAGAATTAAAAATATTTGCGGAAGGCAAAAAAAATTGAAGCGGAGGCTCGGGCGATTGAAATATACAAGGAACGCGGCGGCTCATTGAATTTAATATACGCTGCGTTAACAGCCGATACAGCAAATGAGCTGCAGAAAGTTTTTCCATAGACAGGTAGCCTCGTGGAAAACAGCCGGAATGTCACCCGGTCTGCAGCTGTCAACCATTGCTGTGTGTTAATATATCCGAAACAGTTCGACCCCCAATACAATCAAAAATGCACCGGCGGCCAGCATAAAGGAGTAAACCAAAATATTGTTAAAAATTGCTTTCATGGCATTAAGAATTAATATTTATCAAATCAACAATCCCGGCTGGCGGGAACTGTTTTTTGGACAATAACAAAAAGAAAAGGATTAATTCTTGTTGGTGAAAGTGCAAAATAATGAGCCGAAGTGGCGGGGAAACCGGGTGAAGTGTCTAATGAAAACTGCGACACATGACCAAAATCCGGCGACGAACCGGATGAAGTCTTTCAAGTGGAAGAATGAAAATTGGGTTTTCTAATGAATTTGTCCGTTGCCGGTCGGGACACCGGCAATAATGGATGAATGACGAAGACCAGCCACTACCTGATTGGGACACCGGCAGTGAGCAGAAACCGGAAGAGTTGGAATCACAATCTGCCATCCTCCACATCAAACTTGTTACCCACAAATACGTAGATTTGACGTTATTGATACATCAAATTAAAATCCATGAACATCCTTCATATCCTAAATGGTGATTCCACCGCGCAAAGCTTTAACGACACTGGCCTCGAAGGCGATGTGATGGTTTGGCGCGAAGTATTCAGTGAGGGACCCCTGGCTGAAAATGTTACTTCGGGCGATTTTTGGCGCAAGCGGATGGATTGGATTTGCGGCAATTCCGGGGAATCACCGGAAAACTACCAGCAAAATGTGCTGAATGAACTGGTGCATTTGGATGAACCTTATGAGGAATTAAACCTCTGGTTTGAGTTTGACCTGCATTGCCAGGTAAATATGCTGGGTGTGCTGGCCTATGTTAAACAGAAAACAGATCTTTCGTCGCCGGCGATATTTTTGATATCTCCTTCAGCGTTTCCGGGCAAGGAACACTTCAGGGGTATGGGCGAACTAAACGGTGAAGAACTGGATTACCTGTATGATAACATACGACTGCAGCTTAGCGCCATGGATTTTGTGGTGGCGAGGGAAGCCTGGGAGATTTACATAAGCAGGGATGCTGCATTGCTGGAAAATTACATCGGCACGAATTCGTTTTGGGGCAGCCTGCACTGTTTGAAGCCGGCACTGGAAGCACAATTAAAACGACTGCTTGTTAATGGACAGGGGCTGAATTATGTGGAACAAAAGCTGTTGGATGTCTACAGCCTGGGCTATCATTCGCGCGAAGAAATGATGCGCGTATTTTGGGATACCGAAAAGATATATGGAATGGGGGATATGGAGCTTGATATTTACCTGGCGCGATTAAAAGATAAGCGTTTCATTGAGTAAGACCAGTACTACAAATAGGCGACCTCTACGTTAGCCAAGTATTCGTCGAATCGTTTTAAATTTAAACAATTCACCATTCACCACCCACGCCTCACTGCCGACTGCCGACTGCCAACTGACTACTCACCACTAATGTCTGGCCCTCTTTTTTAACACACCGCCGGAAGCTTCTTTGATGGTGCTGGTGAACATAAACGCCTTGGGATCGATGCTGTAAACGATGTTACGCAAGCGACGCACTTCGAGGCGGGTTACTACGGTAAAGATGATGTCCACCGGATGGCTCACGTCGAAGCTGTCTTTTAAAAACCCGCGCTCACCCTTATAGATGGTGATGCCACGGCCCAACTCGAGCACCAGTTTTTCTTTGATCAGCTCACTCTGACCTGATATGATGGTGAAACCGGTGTATTCTTCGAGTCCCTCGATCACAAAATTTATGGTCTGCGACGCGGCGTAATAAGTGATGATGGAATATAAGGCCGTCGGCAGGCCGAGTTTAAACGCGGCGATAGAGAATATGATGATATTGATACCGAGGATGATCTCGCTGATTGTAAAACTGCTCCGTTTGAGGGTATAAAGCGCCAAAACCTCGATGCCATCCAGGGCGCAGCCGCCGCGAATGGCCAAACCAACGCCACCGCCCATGAACACACCGCCAAAAATACAAACCAGTAACTTGTCATGTGTAATGCCCTGCGGATAGGGTATAAACTGCAAACAGATGCCTACGCCAATAATGGCAGCCAGCGTTCTCCATGCGTATCGTTTATTGATCTGGAACATCCCCATAATGATAAAAGGGATATTGGCAGGGATGATGACGTAGGCAATGTTGATGTGATACAACTCGGAAATGAGCAGGGAAATACCGGTTACCCCCCCATCGAAAAAACTATTGGGTACCAGGAAACTTTTGAGCGCAAAACCGCAAATTAAAATGCCGGATATAATGTACAGTGTGTCTTTTACGGCAGCAGAAGGAGAATAATTACTGGTTTTCATTAAATACCTTGCTTGTGATCTTTGCTTTTATCTGTTCAATATGCTGTTGCTGCACCGATGTGCGCAAATGTATAGCAGTTTTGGTAAAATAACGATGATTACCCATAAAATCTGCCTGTTGCAGGTTCCACTCCACTTCGTCTTTTACCAATCCTTCACTGAGTAGTTCCGTAAACAGATTTTGACTTAAGGGGAAAAAATCATTGCGGCCCAAATAATCCAGGTCGGCGTCGCATAAGATTTCAGCCAATTTACAGGCCGGGGATTGCGGTATCCGGGTTGCCATAATGATGCTGCATAATCGGTCGACCTTGTCGGGATGATAGCCGTGTGCAGGTAAATATTTACGCGCAAATTCGCAGGATAATGCTTCATGCTCCTCACGGCCATTCAAGAACCCGGTGTCGTGAAAAAGTGCGGCGGTAAGCAGCAGCTCCTTGTCTAACTGATCAATACCCTCCTTGTCTGCCAGAATTTCTGCCGCATGCAGCACATCAAGTGTGTGATCGACATTGTGATAGGATAAATGTACGGGCAATCCCGTACGCAGCCTGCCTAAAATAAATTCCTTTAACTCTTTAAATTGCCTCAAACCAGGAAAATTGAATGCTAAATATATTAAATGTTTTTTTAGAGCAACAAGAATAGGCGCCATTTGCTGCATTTTGATTGAATTGTTAAAGCACCATGGCCGATTTACCCTTACAAGCAGATGCGGCATGCGAATTTTCCAAATCGGGAATTTTTTATTACCCTGCGATTAATCGCTGTATTACGGGCCAAACGTTAGCGGCGATGACCTTATAGCCTTCGGCCGAGGGATGTATCTTATCGCGAAGGTTCAAATTGGACTTGCCTGCAACACCCTCGAGGAAAAAGGGAACAAGGGCCATTTGGTTGGCAGCTGCAATTTGCACATAAATGGAATTGAACTGAGCCGAATAGGACGAATGTAAAAAGTCAGGCAGCCGCATGCCCATCAGGGCCATTTTTGCGGTCGGGTATTTTGTCTTCACCTTATAAATGATGGCCTGCAAATTTTTTTGAGTGGTTGATGGTGGAATTTGACGAATCACGTCATTAATACCCAGTTCCAGCACAAATACATCCACCGGCCGGCTTAGCCAATAGTCGATGCGGTTTAAGCCGCCGCCTGAAGTGTCGCCGCTCTGGCCTGCATTAATGACCAGGAACCGGGGGTTTTCAATTTGCAGCTTTCGTCCTATAAGCGCCGGAAAAGACTCAATGGCCGGATTGGCAAGGCCGTATCCCGCTGTCAAACTGTCTCCAAAAAATAAAATGTTCGGCATTTTCGTCTAACCGGTTTTATATACTTATGTTCGGTGCGAAGTTTGTAAATATTTCGCCCGCTGCATAACAAAAAGCTATTTTTGCCGAAACGTCTGCTGCAGCTTCTTTCGGTCCCTATAGCTATCGGGGTTCGGACTAAATAAAATTCTATGAACCACCTTTTACGGCATCGCTTTACATTGATAGCGCCGCTTTGTTTAATGCTGATGCTTGCCGCCTGCAAACCGCCTTCGCCAGGCATCTGGAAGGACGGGAAAATAAGCTCATGGAACAGGAGCAAGTTTCACGACATGAATAAAGAAGCGCTGGGTTACCTGAAAGCCAACAAGCTGAAAAGCATTAAGTCAATGCTCAGCAAGGAACTTATTGATGAAACTTATACAGAACGGCAGGTGGAATTGATCAGTAACCGCCTTACCGACGATGAATATGTGCCGCTGGCCGAATATTATGTTGTAAACCGGTTTAAAGATGCCGATACAGTGCCGGCCACCGGGGAAAATATAAATCGGTATGGCCTGCAATATCCGGGCACGGCGCCTGAAATGTACTTTGCATTTTTTGAGCCGAAGAAGTCGGATAACAAATACCTGATAAGCCTTATTTATGCCAAATTGGATTATGGGTGGCGGATAACTGAATTGGATGTTTCGCCATATACGATAAATGGTAAGACCGGTCCCGAACTTTACCAGCTTGGTAAGTCGCAATATGCCAAAAAACACTTGATTGCGGCCTTGAATACACTGGCGCTGGCGGTTACCTGTATTAAGCCATCCGAGATATGGCAGTACCCGGATGCGGATAGCCTGCACTCGCTTTATGCAGATGTGGTTGACGAAGCCAACGAAAAGTATAAGTTCCCATTAATATTGCACGATGTACCGACAGGGCCGATGATTGTGCGGGTTTATAATTTGAAAAGCACCGAAGGGACGTTTCCGGAGGTTTATTACATGACGCATATCAACATCAGCGACACAACTGCTGTAAAAAAGGAAAATTTGCTGGTCCAAAAAAGTCTCAGCAAACTCATGCCGGGCATTGATGAGAATGTCAGGTATGTCCTTTATTCCGCGTATAACAAACGGCCATCGGGTTCGGAAGAGATCGATCATTTTGATATGACCGAGAAACTGCGGTAATCCAGACTCTCCATATAACTAAAGTCTAAAAGGTTAACCACACACGGAGGAGGCATAGAGGCCACAGAGTCTTGATAGTTTGTCCATTTTGGCCGCTGTGTTCTCCTGTGCATTCTTTGCGATCTGTGGTTAAAATGCACTTCTAAGAGTTATCCGCCAGCTGGCGGACATAAAGCCTTTTATTTTAGACTTCTATATAACTGTAGTTACCCGCCAACTGGCGGACAGTCGCAGCGTCTTTCGGACTTCCGGACTATTCTTTATCCTTTTTCTGAAAATTATTGGCCAGCATCAGGCTCATGACCGTCGCGCCTACGAAAAACGTGACAAGCGCCGGGCAATTGGACCGCCCTACATAGCCGGCCTTTACCAGAAAATATCCAACGACCACATTGAACAACCCCCAAAGCACATTGGTTACCGGGGATGAAAGGCCCTTGCCGGGAGGCTGGGAAAAAGGCGAAGGAAATTTGTCGCCGCAAACACCTTTAACATAATGAGGTGCCGCATTTGCGAGGAATGCACCTGCAAAAAAGGCGGCCAGATAATTGTACCACTCCATAATTGTTTTTGTTTTAAGTTCACCAAATCTAATTAAGCTGCCGCTTAATCCAAAATGTGATAATATTCAGGCGAAGGCCGATTTTGTTTTATTTACAAAAGATCACCACAGCATTCTCACCCGTCAGGCGTTGTTTGCCGGGTGCGTCCTTTAAACCGTGATCGGTGTAGCTGGCGGTTAAGATAAAGGCGCCTGCTTTTTTATTGGACGGCATAATCTCGCCCGGCCTGAATTGCCCCCGTAGACCGGGCAGATAGTTAATCCCCGGGTCAGCCGCATGCTTTAATATCCATTGTACGGCCGCGGCAGTTTCAGCCGGTGACAGTTCCGGATGGCTGGGCATTTTTTCGTTGCCCCAAATTCCGGTTGAACCCTGGCTCACACGTTTGGTCAGTGTATCCAGGTTTGCCCGGGTAGCGGGATAACGTTTGCTGATCTCGAAAAATGATGGCCCCATAGCCTTGCTCTTGAAATTGTGGCAGTTAAAGCAGTTTGATGCCCTGATTGCGGCGAACCCGGGCGGGTCGGGGTTTGGGCGTTTATTGAGCAGTCTGCGGAGTTTCGACCTATCGCTAATATATTGTATGCGGAGCAATACCTCGTTCGCATTTATTTCATCATACTTTGAATCTCCGTCCTGCTTATCGGCAACCGTAATTTGGTAGTTAACAGCATCATCCAAATTAAAGGCGTCGTTATTTTTGGGGTTGACGATCGTTACGACCGGCGGTGTGTTCTGTTGCTGAGTGATGACAGGAGAATCTAACCGGCCTGAAAAATTTGTGACGAGCACAAAAGAAACAGGCAATATGCTATGATAGATGGAAATTCTTTTTTTGGTCATCGATTTTCTTTATAGCCTATAGCTGATGTAGATCGGCTTTACCGAGATTGCGGAATCAAAGCTGCTGTATTTCCTTCGCCACCCGTTGGGCCGAGCGAAGGCACGATTCCATGCCGCGGCTCATGTTGTCGGCATATGTTCCGGCAAAGTATATTCTTCCATCCGGCAGCATTAGCCGGGGCCAGAATTTGTGCATCGTGCCAATGGCGAAAGGCTCCATTTCGCAGGCCGGAGCAAACTTATCGGTTGTCCAGTCTTTGGTTATCGCTGTTTCAATTGTATCATGCTTGCCGGGATATACTTCCCTGAAAGCGGCCAATATCCGCTGCGGCGACAACCCTCCGGGACCGTATGCTTTCAGGACCACCCGTTTTGAATCCACGCG
>Ga0206808_1007_pt1 | contig 27447 bp, 25 predicted proteins | sample Alteio_BWOrgCont_58_FD_152899 | JGI IMG/M metagenome (GOLD analysis project Ga0206808, IMG submission 152899) | Enriched cells from forest soil in Barre Woods Harvard Forest LTER site, Petersham, Massachusetts, United States -... | ecosystem: Environmental > Terrestrial > Soil > Temperate forest >...
CATTTAGTTTTATTCCGTTAAAAATACGGAATAAAATTTCAACTAATTATTAAACAACAAAAACAAACAAGCATGAAAAAGTTAAGCTTAATTTTTACAGTAGTCGCGGCAATGATGATTTCGTTCACAGTTAAGGCGCAAACTACCCCTCCCCCTACTGCCCCTGCAGCTGCCGCTCCCATCGCCGGCGCTCCTGCAGATTATTTCCCCGGCAAGTGGAATGTAGTAGTGATGGGCACACCCAACGGCGATGCTAAAATGACCTTCGTTTTAACCAGGACAGATGGGAAATTAGCCGGCGCTGTGCAGGATTCAACAGGTAAAGAAATGACAAAAATCACCTCAATTGATGAGAAGGATAAAACCATAACAGCCGCTTTTACCATCCAGAGCTACGATGTTACCCTTACACTGGAGCCTGTCGATGCGGATAATGTCAAAGGCAGCTTAATGGGCATGTTTGATGCAAAAGGCGTGCGTGTGAAGGAAGGAAAATAGAGCCAAGAACCAAGAGCCAAGAACCAAGACAGGAAGATAAGTGCCGAGGGAAGAGTTTTTTCCTGGTTCCTGGTTCTCGTTTCAACCAATTCAATAATTTATTTAAACTATTACCATGAAGGTTTTACAGCTTCACCGGGTTACTATTGCCGCGCTTTTGCTTATGGGCCAAGCCGCATTTGCCCAACAAAAATTACCGCAATTGGGGCAGGCCCCGGTTAGCGAGATCGTTAAACAGATGACCCTGGAAGAAAAGGCGTCGTTAATAGCCGGCACGGGCATGCGCTTTGGCGGCCACGGCCCTGTGGTCGGCGAGGCTGACGGTCGCGTTCCGGGAGCCGCCGGTAATACGATGAGTCTTACAAGATTTGGCATCCCTGGCACAGTGCTTTCCGACGGGCCTGCGGGTGTTCGGATCGATCCTTTCCGCGGAGGCGACAGCACAAAGTCGTTTTATGCTACTGCCTGGCCGGTCGGAACCTTGCTTGCATCTTCGTGGGACACATCCCTTGTAAAAAAGGTTGGCGTGGGTTTCGGTAACGAGATAAGGGAATATGGGGTCGATGTGATCCTGGCGCCGGGAATGAACATCCAGCGCAACCCGTTGAACGGCAGAAACTTTGAATATTTTTCCGAAGATCCTTACGTTACCGGTTTCATGGCAGCAGCAATCGTAAATGGCATTCAATCCAATGGCGTGGGTACCTCTATTAAGCACTTCGCGGCCAACAACCAGGAGAGCAACCGCAATTCTGTAAGTGCAATTATAAGCGAACGGGCGCTCAGGGAAATCTATTTAAGGGGTTTCGAGATCGCTGTCAGACATGCGCAGCCTTATACAGTTATGAGCTCGTACAATAAGATAAACGGAACTTATACCTCCGAAAGTAATGACCTGCTGACGAAGATACTTCGGGACGACTGGGGATTTAAGGGCATGGTGATGACGGATTGGTTTGGCGGGCACGACCCGGTGGCTCAAATGAAAGCGGGTAACAATTTGCTTGAGCCGGGCACACCGAAACAGCAGCAGGCGATTATCGATGCCGTAAAAAACGGGACATTGGACGTTAAAGTGCTTGATCAAAATGTGGAGCGCGTTTTACTATATATCCTGAAAACGCCTTCCTTTAGAAAATATCAATATTCAGACAAGCCCGATCTGAAGGCGCATGCGGCCCTATCAAGGGAAGCTGCCGCACAGGGCATGGTACTGTTGAAAAACGAAAACGCGGCTCTACCTTTGAGCAAAGGACAAAAAGTGGCCCTATTCGGCGTAGGCAGTTACAAGCCGGTTATTGGCGGAACAGGAAGCGGCGCGGTTGTGGTGGCTTATAAGGCAGCGCTTGAAGAAGGGCTTTCGCAAATGGGCTATACTCCTGACGGCAGCTTGAAAACGTTGTATACCGCGCAGATCAGCGCGGACCTAAAGGCACATCCCGAAAAAAACATGGTTCTGGGAAGCCCGCATTTGGTGCCGGAACCCGACCTGAACGCCGATGCGATCAACGCCGCTGCAAACCAGGATGACATCGCCATTTTTACCATCCGCAGGAATGCCGGCGAAGGCGCCGACCGGAAGGTGGCAGACTTTAACCTATCGGATGTGGAAACAACGCAGATAAAGGCTGTAGCCGACGCCTTTCATGCCAAAGGCAAAAAGTTAGTTGTGGTATTGAATATCGGTGGTGTAATTGAAACTGCAAGCTGGCGCGATATTCCCGATGCCATCCTGTTGGCCTGGCAGCCCGGTCTCGAAGCAGGAAATGCAATTGCTGATGTGCTAAGTGGTTCGGTCGACCCGTCCGGCAAATTAGCCCAGTCGTTCCCGGTTAAATACGAAGACGTACCCTCTGCCAAATATTTTCCCGGTACGCCGGCCGATCACCCTACCGAAGTGGTTTACCAGGAAGGTATTTATGTGGGCTACCGGTATTATAACACCTTTGGTGTAAAAACTGCCTACCCCTTTGGCTATGGCTTAAGCTATACCAAATTTGCCTACAGTGGCTTAACATTAAGTGCAGCCTCTTTCCATAACAAACTTGAGGCGACAGTTACTATTACCAATACCGGTTCTGTAGCAGGAAAAGAAGTCGTTCAGCTTTACTTAAAAGCTTCCCGTGGCGGGCTAGACAAACCATCCGAAGAACTTAAAGGCTTTGCCAAAACCCGCCTGCTAAAACCGGGTGAGGCACAAACGTTAACGCTAACGCTGACAGAACGAGATCTAACTTCGTTCAATACCGATGCATCGGCCTGGATTGCTGATGCCGGGAAGTATGAGGTGAAGATCGGCGCATCGAGCGAGGACATTAAGCTGGCTAAATCGTTTACGCTGGCCAAAACAATGACTGTTGAAAAGGTTCATAAAGCGTTGGCGCCGCAGGTGGCTATTGATGAGTTGAAGAGTAAGTGATGTGCCTTTGTCTGTGCAGGGTTGCCCGCAGAGCAGCCCGCGCCATACGGTATCAATTATGAAAGTAAAAAAATTGCTGATCCTTGCTATTTGGTTACTACTGCTGCCCACAATAAAATCCGTTGGGCAGCAGATAATACCCTTATACGACTGCAAAATCCCCAACTCGATAGAAAAACCGGACCAGGAACATGGTACAGCCATATTGACAAAAGTGTCGCGGCCTACGTTAACCGTTTTTGAGCCTGCTAAGGAGAAAGCAAATGGGACGGCAATGATCATTTGCCCCGGCGGAGGATACGTCAACTTATCTATAAAAACCGAGGGTTATGATGTGGCAAAAAAACTTGATTCGCTGGGGATAACCGCATTTGTATTAAAGTACCGCCTTCCCAGCGACTCAATCATGATCGATAAATCCATCGGCCCTTTACAGGACATTCAAAGAGCCATAATGCTACTTAAAATGCGTGCAAAGGAGTTCAATATCGATACGACAAAGATTGGCGTAATGGGTTTTTCTGCCGGCGGACACGTGGCCTCTTCCGCCGGTACCCATTTCAACAAGTCGTTTGTCGACAACCCGACGAAAATCAATTTAAGGCCGGCCTTTATGATCCTTGCTTACCCGGTAATAAGTTTTACAGATTCGATAGGTTTCAAAATTTCCAGGAATGTACTGCTTGGGAGAAATGCCGGCGCTGACCAGGTTACCTATTTTTCGAACGAGCTACAGGTCGACAACAATACGCCCCCAACGTTTCTTATCCAGGCCGAAGACGACGGGCTTGTATCGGTAAAAAACAGTATCATATTTTATTTGGCTCTCCAAAAAAATAAAATTCCTGCCGGGCTGCATATTTTTCCGAAAGGTAACCATGCCTTTGTTATGGAGCCTGCGAAATCAAATTGGTTCGGTTACTGTGCGCAATGGTTACGGGAAAATGGATGGATAAACGAATGATCAACTTTAAAAATCATAAAAAAATGATAAAGCCGATATCAATCATAACTGCCCTTTTATTCCTCCTGTCAGGGAGGGTGCAAGGTCAAACCCGCACCATTACCATTGATGTAACCAAACCTAAAGGCGAGCTAAATACCTTTTTTAACGCGTGTGTAGGCGCGGGCAGGGCCAATGAAGGTTTACGGGCGGACTGGCAGCGTCAATTGCGCATTGCAAAGGAGCAGCTGGGCTTCCGCTACATACGGATGCACGGTATCCTTCAAGACGATATGGGCGTTTACTTTGAAGATTCGCAGGGAAAGCCCATTTATAACTGGCAATACATTGATGAATTATATGACTTTTTAATAAGCATAAAAGTAAGGCCTTTTGTAGAATTTGGGTTTATGCCAAAGGCGCTGGCGAGCAAACCAACCACACTTTCATTTTGGTTTTGGAAACCCAATGTGTCCCCGCCAAAAGATTATCAAAAATGGGATGACCTGATAGCTGCATTGGTTCGCCACTGGACTCAACGCTATGGCGAAGCCGAGGTAAAACAGTGGTATTTTGAAGTATGGAATGAACCGAACTTAAAGAACATATTCTGGGCCAGCGACCAGGACGAATATTTCAAGCTGTATAAGGAAACCGCAAACGCGGTAAAGGCTGTTTCGCCGGCTTACCGGGTTGGCGGCCCGGCCACGGCCGGCAATGCCTGGATACCCGAATTTATCAATTACTGCAGTACGAATAAGGTGCCGGTCGATTTTGTCAGCACCCACACCTACGGGAATGATGCCTTTATTCAGAAAAGCGACGATGAAGCAACAGCGGAAAGCAAAAGAAGAGATGCCGTGTCGGGCGATGTGAAACGGTCAAGAAAGCAGGTCGACGGATCTGCGATGCCCGGGCTGGAGCTGCACTATACCGAGTGGAACTCTTCGTCATCGTTTAACGATCATGTACATGACCATTATCGCCAGGCCGCGTACATCTTAGAAAAGATAAAAAGGGTAGGCAATGCGGCGAACTCCTTCTCCTACTGGACCTTCACCGATATTTTTGAAGAAGACGGGCCCCGGCAAACGCCTTTTGACGGCGATTTTGGCCTGATCAACTACCAGGATATCAAAAAACCTGCTTTTTATGCCTACCGCTACCTGAACCTTTTGGGCAAACAGGAACTGCAAAATGCCGATAGCTCGTCGTGGATATGCCGCGACCCTAAAGGAAATGTGCAGGTTTTATTATATGACTTTACAGACAAATTCTTCCCGACGAGAGCTGACTCCAAAGCATTTTATTCGAAGGTCATTCCGCCGGCAAGCAAAGGAAAGGTTGCCCTTGTTTACAAAAACCTGTCGCCCGGGAAATATAAAATGACGGTATATAAAACCGGTTATGGCGTGAATGACCCCTATACCAGTTACCTGCAAATGGGCGCGCCGTCACAATTAACGAGGGGCGAAGTAGAATCGATCAAACAAAAGGATAATGATATACCCATCATCAGTAAGACGGTTGTAATTACATCCAAAAAGCCGTTTCAAGAAAGCTTTGATCTGTTTGAGAACGATGTCCTCCTTGTCACATTTAACAAGCTTTAATTGAGCGTGTAATAAATAGTACGCTATGAAAATTTATCAAACAGTTGCGCTCTCGCTTATCGCCCTGCCCTTGTCGTTATTCGCACAGGTTGGTCAACAGCGTAAGGCCGAAAAATGGTTCCCGAAATACGATTTCAACCCGGCCGTTTTTCAAAAACCATCGCAGGAATTCGGCCCGTTTGCCCGCTGGTGGTGGCCGGGGAACAACGTTGACACAACGGAACTGCGCAGGGAGATCAACCTGTTTGCCGACAATGATTTTGGCGGCGTAGAGATACAACCGCTTAACCTTTTTGTACCCGGAACAGCCGAAGCAAAGGCAAAGGCCATTACCTGGGATACGCCGGATTATTATACCAATGTAATCGCCGTAATGCAGGAAGCGCGAAAACGCGGCATTACGGTAGACATGACAGACGGCAGCGGCTGGCCGCCTGGTGGGCCTTTCCTAAGCGACGCTGACGGTTTTATAACCCTGGCATTTGCCGACAAAGACATAACAGGCGGTAGTAATATCGCGATTGCCGTCCCGGCAGTGGCCAATACTACTTCAGCGCCTTCGCGACTGGAAGCCGTGTTGGCCGTTAAAACGCTTCCTCAAAAAGAAGGGGATAAAACAACAACCGTCCAACTTGATCCTGCCTCGACCATCGTGCTAACCAACAAAATTGAAAAAGATTCGCTCCATTGGACGGTCCCTGCCGGCAACTGGAAGATCATCGCCTTCTGGAGTAAACCGCAGGGCGAAAAAACAATGGCTGCTGTACCGGTGCAGGGCCCCGTAATGAATCATCTCGACTCAACTAAAATCCTCAAAAGCTACAAACATTTGTTCGGTGAACGAACCGGTTTGCAGCCTTATTTCGGCAACCCGATGCGTGCTGTTTTCGATGATAGCTACGAATTTACGGTCGACAGGTTTTATGCAAATAATTTTATCGAATATTTTAAAAAGCACCGCGGCTATGACATTACACCCTGGCTGCCCGCTGAAATGCAGCGACACTATAACTATGTTGACTACATGAACCCGCGTGCCGCCCCTGACTTTTCTTTTTCGAAAGAAGACCAGCGATTAAAATACGACTACGATCTAACGATCAGCGAGTTGTTTGGCGAACAATTTTTAGCAGCTACCCGTAATTGGCTCGAACCCCAGGGGCTGCTGCACCGGGCGCAGTCGTATGGCTTCAACCTGGATATGATCGCATCGGCAGGTTTGGCTTCCATACCGGAAACCGAAAGTATGCTCGGCCCCGAAGCGAATTTAAAGATCATGACCTCCGGCGGGCACTTGTACAATCGCCCTATCGAAACATCCGAATCGGTTGTTTTTATAACCCGTGCCTATACCACTACCCCGCAGAAAATAAAGATCGCTGTTGATAAGCTGTTTTCGGCCGGTGTTAATCAAATCATTTATCACGGCGTGCCGTATCATTATACGCCAAAGGAATTGGGGCCTGAAGGATGGTACCCGTTTTCGACGCCTATGACGGCGGGTGTGAATTTTTCCTCCAACCTCAGCGAGGGCAATATTTTTTGGAAGGATCAGAAAGAAGTAAACGACTATATCAGCAGAACGCAGTATGCCTTGCGGTCGGGCAAAGCACATGCAGACGTATTGATATATTTTCCTTTTATGGATGTTGACGGCTTGCCCGCTAACCCGGAAGAAATATTAGCCGACGGCTACTTACAGGGCGTAGAAGGGCCGTTGCCGGTTTCAAAGGGGGTTAAAAATAGTGCAAAGGAAGCCTGGGCTGCTAAAGTTTACCCGCTCATTAACCAATTAGCTGCAAACGGGATTACCTGGGATTGGGTAAATGATGTGTCCATCCAGGCGGCGACATTAACCGGCACCAACCAGATCAATATCCGCGGCAATATTTACCAGGCGCTTGTTTTGGCCGATGACTCTGCCATACAACTCAAAACTGCGGAAAAAATTAAATTCCTGGCTAAACAAGGGATGAGCCTTGCGGCCAATGGCGATCTGCCGCACATGCAGCCTTCCTTTTTGAACTGGCAGCAAAATGATAAACTGACCGCGCAGGCGATAAAGGAAGCTTTGAAACAGGCTAAAAGCAAATACCTGGCTGATACCGTTGCTTCAGCTAATTGGATAAAAGGGCTACGTCGGCCGATAGCATTTAATGGCGAATACCGTTTTACAAGGGAGGTGCAGCGGGACATGAGCGACGGCAGCCGCGTTGAGTTTGTATGGAATAAGAGTGATGAATGGCAGACGATCTCGCTATCTCTTGACAAGAAATATAAAAGCAGCTTTTGGTTGGATGCGGATCGGGGAACGATGAACGGAGGTGAAAGTCCCGTGGTAACTTACCGAATGCCCCCTTATGGTTCGGTCATTCTTTTCGCGTCGACAAAACAGCCGGCAGGGCACAGAATGAGGGCGAGTCCTCGGGTTGGCACCGACCAATTTAAAGCGATCATGTCTATTGACAAATGGGATTTGAAAGCCGATACTGTCGAAATAAAAAACAACGCTTTGTTTGACTGGAGGACAAATGATCGGCTTAAATATTCATCGGCAGAAGGGATTTACTCATCGTCGTTCCAATGGCATGATAACCATACAGTTAACAGATATTCTCTTGACTTGGGAACAGTTTACTTTTCAGCAGAAGTATATGTGAACGGCAAATTTGCCGGCAAACGCGTTTTCGCACCTTACATGCTTGATATCACCGGTCTGCTTGTTGAAGGTGCAAACCAAGTCGAAGTTCGTGTAACTACCAGTCAATTAAACGGCTATATCGGGAAGGCAAAACAGGGCGACAGCCACTACAGGCAATTCAAAAACAAGGATGACCAGGTGATGGCTGCAGGCCTACTGGGGCCGGTGGTGATTCGGGAAGAATACCCCCAATAAAATTTTAAAGAAAATGAAAGTTCAAAATAAAGTAATTGTAGTAACCGGCGGCGGGAGCGGCATGGGCCGCGAATTGGTATTGAACCTGCTGGCCAAAAACGCAAAAGTTGTGGCTATTGATATTAACGAAAAGGCGCTACAGGAAACCGCTGCGCTGGCCGGCGACAAAAGCTCGGCGTTATGCACCAATGTAACCGATATTACTGATAAATCGTCGGTTGAAAGCCTTTTTGAAAAGGTGATCGGGAAGCATGGCTTCGTCGACGGTATTATTAACAACGCAGGCATCATACAACCCTTTATTAAAATTAACGATCTGGATTATGCCGTTATCGACCGGGTAATGAAGGTCAATTTCTACGGCACGCTTTACATGATCAAAACATTTTTGCCGCATTTGCTTACCCGGCCCGAAGCGCATATTGTGGATACCAGCAGCATGGGCGGCTTTTTGCCGGTTCCGGGTCAGACGATCTACGGCGCGTCAAAGGCAGCTGTAAAATTGCTTACCGAAGGGCTCCATTCGGAATTGGTTAACACCAACGTCAGGGTCACCGTAGTATTTCCGGGCGGTGTTCGCACCAATATCATGTCTAACTCGGGCCTTGCCGACCGGATGTCGTCATCACCGGAAGCGGCGCAAAAGATACTTTCGGCTGATAGGGCTGCAGCGATGATCATTGAGGGTATGGAGCAAAACCAATACCGGGTTTTAGTAGGCAAGGATGCCAAAATTATGGATTTGCTTTATCGCTTGAATCCTACTTACGCAGCGGGGTTGATCGCAAAGAAAATGGGCGGCTTGCTTTCGTCGAAATAAATACTTAAAAAAAACGGTTATGAAATCGAAATCATTTTTGTTCGCCGCAGTCTTCATCTTTTCGGTGGCAAGCGTGCATGCCCAGGCATTCAGGCAGGCCAATGCAAAGGACATAACGCTGTTTCCGCAACAGAATGATTTTCGCAACACGCTGAACCTTTCGGGGGTGTGGAAATTTAAAAAAGATTCGCTAGGCGTGGGTGAAAAGGAAAAATGGTTCGACGGGCTGACCGATAACCGTTCGATCGCAGTTCCCGGGAGTTGGAACGACCAGTTTGAAGATATGCACGATTATCTGGGCGTATGCTGGTATGAAACGGAAACTTATATCCCCGAAGGATGGAAGGGGCAGCGCATTTTTATAAGGGTGGGCGCCGCTACTTACGCTGCCAAAATATGGATCAATGGCGTTCCGCTGGGGCGGCATGAAGGCGGCCAGTTGCCATTTGCCTTTGAAATTAATTCACTGGTGAAATGGAAAACAAATAACCGGATAACCGTCCAGGTAGAAAATATTTTAGAACCTACCCGCGTACCAACGGGCGGCGCTGTCCAAACATCGTTTTTCCATAATACCCCGGCTACCAATTACGACTTTTTTCCCTACTCTGGATTAAACCGGGCAGTTTGGCTGTACACCATTCCTGCCAGAACATCCATCAACGATATAGTGATCAAAACCGGTTTTCAGGGTACCGATGGCAGCATGGAAGTTAAGGTAAAACTGGAAGGCGCTGCGACAGACGGACAGATACTTGTATCAGGTGATGGAAAAAATATAAAAATGCCCGTGCATATTGCCGCCGGTTCAGGCGTGGGGCTGGTGAAAATCCCCAACGTTAGGCTTTGGTCGCCGGATGATCCGTTCTTGTACACCGTAGAAGTAAACATCAAACAGGCTGGCAAAACTGTAGACCGCTATGTGACCAAAACAGGCATAAGAACGATTACAGCGACCAATAAGCAGGTTTTATTGAACGGCAAACCTTTATTTTTAAAAGGTTTTGGCAAGCATGAGGACTTCCCCATATTTGGAAGGGGTACAGCATTGCCTGTTATGATCATGGATTTTTCATTGCTGAAATGGATCGGCGCCAACTCTTTCCGCACTTCTCATTATCCCTATGATGAGGAATATATGAATATGGCCGACCGCGAAGGCTTCCTGGTAATTGACGAGATCCCAGCCGTCGGTTTGTATTTCCACGGCGATACGGCTGCTTTAAAACTAAGGCAGGCCCAGTGCAAACAAGATATTGAGGAATTGATCAACCGCGATAAAAACCATCCGTCGGTTATTATGTGGAGCGTTGCCAATGAGCCATTCGGTTCAGCAACCTTCCAGGTACAGTCTGCTTCCACGCCTGATGCGAATTCCGGCACGGCCCGCGGAATGACATACCTTGGCGAACTTCTTCAAACTGTCAAAAAGAAAGACCCGACAAGGCTGGCAACATTCGTAGGCGTCATGGGCGGCCCGCAGATTTGGCTCACGCTGGGCGACGTGGTTTGCATCAACCGATACTGGGGCTGGTATATCGGTGGCGGCAACATCCCCGGCGCCGTTAAAGGCATAAGCAATGAACTCGATGAAACCTATAAAGCAACGCAAAAACCCATTATGCTGACAGAATTCGGGGCTGATGCCAATATCCCCGGTCATACGGATCAGCCCAAAATGTATACGGAAGAATACCAAAGAGACCTGATAAAAGCATACCTGGATGTATCCGACACAAAGGATTTTGTGTTTGGCATGCATGTATGGTGTTTTGCGGATTTCAAAACCGCGGCGGCGGGCATGCGCCCGGGCGCCATGAACTATAAAGGTGTTTTCACGCGGGACCGGAAGCCAAAATTGGCGGCGTATTACTTAAAGTCGAGGTGGAATAAAGAGGCAGGCCAGGACACTACTATAAAGAAAAAGGATTGATACCTGTAGTTTAAGTGAGTAACGTTTGAATCGCAGTGATTACCAATGCTTTCACATTGCTGTCAACTTCGCCAAGCTTTTTGTCAATCATATTCTTTTCAAATGAAGCTATTTTGTGCGCTCGTATTACCGAAGGAAGCTGCAACCCGCTTTGTTGCCAGTTCTTTAAATTTACGTAAGGAGAATTATAAAGCTTACTGGTGATACGGCAAACTACCACATCGCCGTCATTTGTATCCCTGATAACTAATGCCGGACGCTTTTTAAAACCAAGATTATTAGTGAAGGGGAATTTTACGAGCACGACATCACCTAATTTGTAGATTGCCATGCTTATACTTACAAGGTATCGTAAACTGAATCTGTTTCATCGTAGCCATTCACGAACTGCGAGCTGGCTACATTTTTAAATTCAGCTTCGTCATCTTTTTCAAATTCATCAATGAACACAATAACACGCACGTGCTTGTCTTTTGATAAAGATAGCTCTAACTGAAAATCCTCCGGGATCTTTATTATATTGTCTGATAGCTCCGATTCAAACTCAACCGCTTTCATACTTGTTTGTATTTATACAAACTTACTTGTATATCTTCAAGTATGCAAATTGAGATCGGACGGGAGGATAATTAAACATCTTGTTATAGCGAACACGAAAACCAATCTCAACTTGGCGTTTATAAAAACGCCGGGCTAAAAACATGACGATTGACTTGGACTCATTCCTTCGCGGAATTATTTTGATTGCAGGGAATTGATTATTTTTGTGTAAATTCAATTCGTTATGCTTGAAATACCTGAAGAAGAATTGCTGCGAAAAGGAAAGATGACCAAATCGCCTTTTGAGATGACTTTCGAAGAGGAGAAGGCATGGCGGATTGAGAAGCAGGCCGAAGCCCGGGCTTTCCTTTTCTCCATCGGACAGCCGCTTGTTTATAAAAAAGATGGGGTAATGGTAGCGGAATATGCTGACGGAAGGATTAAACCCATCCGGTGGTGTCAGTCATTCATATTATTGCCGGGCCGCCTGGTATCGGCAAAAGCACCAACGGTTTTGACTACATTGACGAGGACCTTGACATCCTTAATGAGGACGAAATGCGATTCAGGTATAAAGCAAGAGGTTTTGCCGATTACAATGAGTATTCCATTTACCGGGTACGCGATATTATCAAACGAAAGCTTATTCATAATGAAGGTATTGCTCTTGAACTAAATTTAGGCTACCCCCACCAGTACGAATATACTTTGGCAGCCAAAAAGTTCAATAACGAAAACCAGCCTGATGTTATCCTCTTTTTCACGGGTAGCTTACAGTTATGCCTCGACAGGGCGAAAATCCGGTTTGAAAGTGGATTACATCTCGTTACGCCGGAAATTATCGCCGAAATGTATAACAATACCATTCCGCTGCTTAAAGCCAATTTTGATAATATAGATAATTTAACGTTGATTGATGCAACCGAGGAGAACGATTTTTTTACGGTCGCGAACTATAATAAGTCGTCGAACAAATTAGTCGAGCGTAATCACAGCCCAACCTGGTTCAAAAACGACCTAAAGCCGTTTTTAGAACGCTTCGTGCGCTAATCCGCATACAAACGGTTTTCCTGCAATCCCCAACTAAGGACCAATTTATGTCCACAAAAATACACACAATAATTATTGCTAATGCTGCGTTAGCTATCCGAAAACTTTGGCGCGATATTTAACGTAAATAGGAAACAACTAAATTATACGATCATGAAAACCACCTCAACTAAAAAATTCACCTCACTGAAATCAATTGAAAAAGAATTAAAAGCAATTCTTGAAAACGACATCCGTAAGTTTGACGCGCCGCAGTATACCAATCATAAGTTTGCAGCCTTTTTGCAACTGATCGCTGCTTAATACCCTGTTTTTCGTTTGAGCTAAAGAATTTGAGCGTCAAATCTCTTAATTGGCTATTGTTTCATCTTTTCAATCGTTCGTCCTCCTGTGCTTAAGCCAATATGCGCCAAGGTTATAGGCAATTACAACGTGATTGGCCAGCGTGGGAAACAAACCATAATATTTGCGCATAATAGCAAAACGCTCCAATAAACTTTGGCGGTGTTTAGCCTTTGACATCCCGCCTACCAGGTACTTAGCCACATACTGCTTCACATTAACAATTTTATGAGCCTTCATCGCAGCGCGAATGATCCAGTCGATATCTGCGCTTAGGGCGTAGCGCCGGTCATAGGGCTCAGCGGTCGATCTCTTTATGTAAATGGCCTGGTGGCTTACATTCATCCCATACTTAAAGCTTTCCCAGGTAAAATGCTCCGGCGTCTCATGCCGGCGGCGACCAAGGCTTTCGCCTTCCTCATTGATCATCTCCGTTTCGCCGTAGTAGATATCCGCGCCTCGGGCCGTAGCAAATACCTTCTCAACCGTATCATTATCGTAAAATTCGTCGCCCGAATTCATGAAGAGAACATAGTCGCCTTTTGCTGCAGCAAGGCCCTTGTTCATTGCATCATAGATCCCCTCGTCTTTTTCGCTGATGACCTTCGCCAGCAAATTCCGGTAGCGGTTAATGATCCTTAGGGTGCCATCGGTCGACAATCCATCGACGATAATATATTCAACATCCGGGTAGGTTTGTGTCAATACGGAGAGCATCGTACGCTCAATGTCGCGGACGTTGTTATAAACCACAGTAATAACCGATAAAGTAGGGGGCTTAAGGGTTGTCATTTTTTCAATATCGAATTATAAAGACTGATGTACTTCGTCGCCACGATATCGCCGGTAAAAGAAGTTGTCACCTTCTCCCTTGCGTTTGCGGCAAAAACAGCCTTTTCCATTGAATTTAAAATAAGGTTAATTCCCTTGGCGAGGTCCGCAGATGACTTGAATTCGGCCAGGTAGCCATTCTTCAAATGGTCGACCATATCGGGGATCCCGCCTGTATTAAACGCCACCACAGGAATGCCGCAGGATAGCGCCTCCATCACCGTGTTCGGCAAATTATCTTCGATAGCGGAGGTAACATATACATCGGCCAGGTTATAAACTTCCGCCATTTCCTCTTCGGTGTCGATCATATTTAACTCATACGCTTTAAACGGCAGGCTGCCCACATCAAATGTTTTGTTCTTACCGAATATAACGATTTCAACCTTTTCCGTATCCGGGTAATTTTTTTTTAGATCGTGCAGCGCTTGTACCAGGTAGGTGATGCCTTTACGCCTATCGAGGATATTGGCCGCGCCGAAAAGGATAATTTGTGAGTCGGAATCAATACCCCATTTGTTCCGGAGCCAGGCTTTACCCTTGGGTGCAAACACCGTTGTGTCAATGGGATTTGGTATAGCTTCTATCCGAAACTCCTTTAAAAGGGCGCTCGTCCGCGCAACCCCGGCCAGCCAGTTGCTGCAGGTGACGAAGACAATATTTTTCGCGGCTGCGTACATACCTGCTTTCCTGGTCCAGCCTTTGTGCGAAAGATCGTTTGTTTCAGGGTTTCGCAGCATCCAGCAATCGCCGCACTCGTTTTCAAAATGGTTGCAATCGCCTGAATAATGGCATCCCCCGGTAAAAGCCCACATATCGTGCAGCGTCCATACCACTGGCTTGCCGGTTGCAAAAAGCTGTTTGATATTATCTGCGGAAAGGAACCCTCCGTTTGTCCAGTGCAAATGCAGAATGTCTGCATCGGCCACATCAACTGCATTACTGATGTCTGTTCCGCTATCCGCAATTGAAAATGCAAACCTAACCGATTTGTCCTTTGCCCGAAACCAGATGAAGGGAAGTCGCTCGGCCAAAAAATTTATTCCCGCAGCCAGTTTGCTCACGACCGATGTCACACGCGGTTCATCCGTCTTCTTTTCCTGAACGTCCATACGCACATCCACCTGCTTTGCCTGCAAGGCCCGCAACAGCCGCATACAGGCGGCCGGTGCGCCTCCACCGGCGTCGGACGTATTAATCAGGGTTACCTTCATCAGGGCGTGCGATTTTAGCGGCAATTATAACAATTCTAAAATGAAAACTTTACTTTTGAAGGGCTGATGGGATGGAAATCGCTTTTAGAATCTCCGGCGCTCTAAATATGTGTTTTTAAGGGACGAAAGCAGTAGATTTAACCGCGGAGACCACAAAGGAGGCACAGAGAACGCAGAGGGGAATTTAATTTAGAGAAAGAGACTATTAAATTCGACTTTCCCGGGCAGGTCCCCCACAACAAAATTGCGCTATATTTAAAAATGAACATTTTTGCTTATTTATTCCAGGATTGGAGCGCCAACAGGCAAAATTTTAAAGCGCAATTGGTGTTGTTTTTGTTCCGCCTGGTGCAGGCCATCAATAAATATACGCTGACCAAAATTATCTTTTTCCCCTACCTGATGCTCTACCGTTTCTGGGTGGAATGGGGCTGGGGGATCGAACTCCCACGCAAATTAACCATAGGCAAAGGTTTGTCGCTTTACCACGGGCAGGCCCTGGTGGTAAATAAAGGCACCATCATAGGCGAATATTGCAGCTTGAGAAATTCCACCACCATCGGCCACAAAAAGTTGCCGGACGGGACATTTAGCCGCTGTCCGGTCATAGGCAATCATGTTGACATCGGGGCAAATGTTTGTATAGTCGGCGATGTGACCATCGGTGATAACGTTACGATAGGCGCCGGAACAGTCGTGACTAAAGACGTCCCCTCCAATAGTGTTGTAGTTGGCAACCCGGCGCGCATTCTCGAACCAAAAAAAACTCCGCTCCTTGTGTAAAGGGCCTTTGATATTAATGGAACAAAATTTAACCGACCGCGCCTTTTGGAAGGCCTTCTGGGAATCGAGAAAAGGGCTCATCTTCTACCTGAAAGCCAAATATGTCTTCGGTGATATACTGGCCGAGCTGATCAAAGAAAAGAACATCAAAAATGCCATAGAGTTGGGCGGTTTCCCGGGCTACTACGCGACTTACCTGAAAAAGTATCATGGGCTGGAAACAACGCTGTTCGACTACTTTATTCACGAAGGGCTCATTAACCAATTGCTGGAAACCAACGGCCTCAAACCCGGCGACATCCAGGTGATAGAGGCCGACCTTTTCGAATACAGAGTTGAAAAGCCATACGATTTGGTTTTGTCCTTCGGCCTGATCGAGCATTTTAACGATACCAAAGCCATTATCGAAAGCCATCTTCAATTTTTGAAACCCGGCGGCGTACTGTTTATCACCCTGCCCAATTTCAAAAGCATAAACGGCTGGGTGCAGCGCAATTTCGACAAGGAGAATTACGACAAGCACAATATCAGCAGCATGGAGCCAAAGTTGCTTGCCGGGTATTTTAAGGAGTTAGGACTGAAAGAAGTGGAAAGCAGTTACCATGGCAAGTTTACCGTATGGCTGGAAAATAAAGCCGAACAAAGCGCATTCGCTAAAGCACTTGTAAAAACCATTTGGGTAGCGGGAAAAGTTTTTACCCGGATTGTGCCGGTGGAAAGTAAAGCGCTGTCGCCGTATATTTGGGTGAAGGGGGTGAAATGAAATATTTGATTTTGAGAATTAAGGTAATGAAAAAGTCGACAAGTATTTTCTTCAAATTTTTTTCAGCCATTTTGACGATAGGAATATTTTACCTGATTTTCCCTTCGTTCTTTAGCTGGTCGGTGGAACCAGGGTGGCATACAGTAATTTACCCGTTTGGTGGCAGACTGGAGTTTGCAGCAGTTATCGCCTTTTGCACTTTGATATTTTACCTGATATTTAAAATAACATATAAAATCCTGAATAGGATATGGTTAAAGGTTGCCGATCATGATGATAAACCCTAATCGGTTTTGTAGTCGGAGATCTTATAAATGAAATTGGCAGCGGATATACCTGTTCATTTGGCTAAAGCCATTGGTATGCTGCCTTTTATTCCGTCGGTTGAAACCGACGGCAATGAATTTTATTAGGGCAGCAAATATTTGTAAACAGAAATCCTGATCGCATTAATTTCTACGCTTTTCTTACAAAGTACCGTATCTGTATTTGCCTCACAAACCTTATCCCCCGCTGCACTAAAGTGCCTTTACGGTTTTTAAGGAAATTTTTTATGGCCTGGTACGCCTTTTCATCTTCCCGGATTTGTTTTGGAAATTCCGTAACAGGCTTTTGAGCTATCTGCACGGCATACATATTTTCCTTGTTGGAATGCACCCCGCTCCCATCGTTCCCAATGTTATGAACAAATGAAACCGAGGGGTTCAATGTTAGCCCCCCCTTTAGAAAGATCGACGCATACCAGCGGATGGCCCAGGAGTCGTTTTTTCCGGCTTTAAAGTCGGTTAGTTGCTTCCAAAAATTCATAGTGCCTTCAATGGAAAACTGGTTGGTCTTTTTCTTGTCGAATTGCTTGAGCAAGACATCGGCATCGGGTTCAAAGTCCTTCCAGGCCCTGGCCCAGGTAGCCCAGCCCCAACTGGTGGCTGCCCTGAAAAAGAAGGTTTGGGGCAACCCCTTGTCGCGAAGGTTGTACATATAGGCGCCTATATGCATTACCTTTTCCTCTTTCGCAAACCGGGTAAGCCCCTCGTTAAAATATTGCAGCGTGTAAGGCGACGATAGCAGGTCATCCTCAAAAACGATCACCTTGTTATATTCATTAACCAGTTGAGTCACCCCGCTTATCACCGATTCGGCCAGACCCAGGTTCCTCGCCCGTTCCGTCACCTTAACCGATTTAAATCCTTCAACCTCATGAATGATCTGCCGGACCTCGTCCACTTTGGGATTGTCAGCTTCGGTTTTCGCCGCATCCGAAAAAATGAACAGCCGCGACTCATCCGCCAGCAGGTTTTTTTGCAGGTAGCTGATCGTCCGGCGGGTATGCTCCGGCCGGTTATAAACAAATAAAGCGATGGGTGCAAGGTTCTGCATAATTAACACTTAAAAAATGGCTACCTGCTCGTCCGTCTTTTTGCAAAGAACGGTATAAGCATTGGCCAGCCTTTCTTTCATTTTAGTGCCGAAGACTTTTCCGAGCGTGGTTTTTGCAGAAAATTCGCCGGTTATTTTTAGATCGGTAATTAAGCTTTTGGCCTTTTTTTGATTTTTGTAGGTGTTAAACCGGGTGACTTCAGGACTTATCAACGAGGTAAGGTCGTCTTCAACTTCAAACCCTTCGGTCCGCAGCAGGTAGCGCAGCGAAGTCGGCGTGTAAATGTTAATATGCCCGTAGGCAAGAAAATGTTTGATGCGGCGATCGACCCCCGCCCGATAATCAAGCGGGACCTCGATAATGCAATGCCTGCCGACCCGTTTTATCTCGCGCAACAGAACGCGCTCATGCTCCACATGCTCTAAAACATGCGACAGAATAACGAGGTCGAAGCTATTTCTTTCAAAAGCCAGTTTATAACCGTCGAACAGTTGAACAGATTTTACGCCGGGGATCTTCCGTGATTTGATATGTTCCACCCCGCTTTCGGATATCTCCACCGCATAATAGGTTTCGGCAAATCCGGCATCGGCCAGGTATTTTAGTATGCTGCCATCCCCCGCGCCCACCTCCAGCACTTTTTTGAAAGTTCGGCCGCCGGCGACATCAATGATGTGCTGTGCCTTGTACCTGGCGCCCAGCATGCGCCAGGCCTCGTCGTGCTTTTCATAAAATTCGTCGTAGGCGGTTTTTACATTTCCGCTGATGGAAGATTGTTGCATAGGAGATAATTCCGCCAAATTTATAGATTAACCCTTTAAAAGCGGATAACATTGCGTTTATTTTCTGGGAGGCAACCACAATACATAAGAAGCGTTAAAATCTTGGGGTTGAATTGGAGGGGTTTGTTCCTCCAGCGCCGAAGACATAACTTAGGGACAACTCAAAACCTCCCTGGCCGTTGGTTGCCACCTCGAGCGGCGAAGTATTAAAATCGTAGCTCAGGCCAATAACCATATCTTTAATGCGGTAACCTACATCAGCTACAACGGCATCATCTATGCGATACATTACCCCTAAAATTAATGCATAGTTGTCCTGGAATTTGAGTTCGGCATTAACATCCACTCCCCTTATCTGGCTCTGCTGCTGCCGGATGTAAAGAAGATTAGGTGTTATATCAATCCAGTCCGACGCCCTGATCTTAACACCGCCATGGATGGTAAAGCGGATAGGGAGCTTGCTTTTAATACCATCGGTAGCAAAGGGGTCATTGGCATCGGTAAGGTGCGCTACCGCAATCCCGCCAAAAACATTTGCGGTGCTTTGCGGATCGGTGTCATAAAAATATACACCGGCGGCGGCATCAAAAATAGTGGCGCTGGTGGTCAAAAAGTTCTCGCCGCTTGGCAGGTTGGGGTTAAAACCCTCCGATGGGTCGTACTGATTGTCGAATTGCAAATTATAAGGCTCGAAACTACGGTTAATAATACCGGCCTGTAATCCGAAACTTAACTTTTTGGTACCATCAGACGAAACGGCTATCCCATACCCGAAGGAGCCATAAGCTGCAAAATAATTATATCCCGCAGTACCCGCAGCCTGGTTAAGTAAATTAAAACCAAGTGAAACCTTATCGGTTGTTTTAAAATCCGCGGACAACCCGCTGGTTAAATACCCGTCATCAATATTTGCCCATTGATCCTTAAAATTTAGGTTCACACGGGTACTCCCATCAAATACCCCGGTCAAAGCAGGATTTAACCACAAAGGGTAGGCGTAAAACTGCGAAAAGTGAGGGTCGACCTGTGCCCGCAAGGTGCTTAGCGCTCCAAACAGCAGTATTATTAGCAGGGTTGTTGTTTTCCTTTTCACTTCAATAATGTAATTGTTCCCTTTTTGTTAACGGAAGTTCCAGTCCTCAATGTTGTCTGCAGGTCATAAACGTAAACTGCCGTAGGTTCCTTTTTACGACTGTCGGCGCCGTACCAGTCTGTTTGCCCGTCAGGGGCTGTAATAAGCAACTCATCACACCAGTAATAAATACATATTTAAATTGGCCATGCTTCCAATATGCGCACGAACAAAGTCGTTTATTCCCTCGCCACGAAGCGTAAATACATTGGGCATGTCTATCCGGTCGCTTAACGGAGTCGTACCCTTGGCGAGTTGATCCCGCGAGAAATACTACCCAGCGCCCGGGCGAAGGTTCAAGATTACTTATGTAAAAAATTGATCACATAAATATATCATATAACCGCAAAAGAATACTATTCCTCCAAAAAATCCCGGGAAAAACTATCAAATTAACTTATAAATTAAGATTAGCCCGGGATCGTTGACTTATGAGTAACTAACCGGCCTTGGGAATGCGGTCATATTTCGAGGCAATTTCCCGGCTTATAAAAAACCGATGTTGCTTTCCGGTAAAACAATCCAGGAGATATACCGGTAAATGCGAGTTCTTTAAATCCTTTACTTTTCAGGAAAGTAATGCCTTCGCGGTAAAACTCGCGCTCCGAATCGTCGAGCACGATCACACCGTTTGCCGAAACAGCGCCTACCGCCTGTTTGCAGCAGTTCACACGGTCGCGCCCATCCACTATAATAATGTCAAATTTTTCTTCCAGCTTTAGCGGCACACGGCAATAGTCTCCGTCGCGCACCAGCTCGCAAAAGATCAATTCGGCATTCTCCGGTTTTGTTGAAATGATCTTATCATACCATTCCTTATCATGTTCAACAGATACAACCAGGCCTGCATATTTTGCATAGAAGTACGTCGAATTACCCGATCCAAACTCGAAAACCGTATGCTGCTTCTTCAGGCGGTCTTTTATAAAGTCAATAAAAGAATAGGTCACCCAGGGGATAGGATCTTTATGCTGATCAACCGGGCTTTTGGTATCATAAGCATTAAACCAGCCGATTTCGTCAAGATAGCCTTTGTCATTAAATGAAAGCAGCGTACGTAGCCTGCGGGGACTGGTAAATACTTTTAACAACAGTTTGATTTTGCTCATCGTTTGGTGATCCTTTGAACCAGCGAAATTAGAAATAATGATTTAAACATCATGACTGCCTGGTCTCTAACTTTTGGAATAAATACAACAAAAAAAGCAGCGCTTGCATATGCTACCAGGGTAGCAATTGCCGCCCCCATCATACCCATACGCGGTATCAGCAGCAAATTCAATACGATATTTACGATGGCGCCGAACCCTGTGCGGATGAAGGTGAGTTTATTAAACCCTTCGGCTATTAAGTACTGGCTGCTGGCTGCTCCCAAAAACACAAAAACACCAGACCATATATGAACCGATAAAGTGGATGCCGCATAAGCATATTCGGGAGTAAATAACTTGTAGATCAATGGCGCTGCGAAGGTCATGACTATCGCTACGGGGAGGCTCAGGTAAACCATCAGGTCGTACAAATGTTGTATCCTTTTTTTATAGCGGACGGCATCGTCGCGTTTGGCATTTAAGATGGCCGGGAATAAAGAGGTTACGATCACGGCTGCCATAAAATTCCAGGCCTCGCTAAAGTTCGAAACTGTTTGATATGCGCCGGCCTCCTTTACGCTGTACATGTTTTGCAGCATGATCTGGTCTATCTTCATATACACGGCTACCATAATGCCCGACAACATTAAAGGCCAGGAATATTTAACCAGCTTTTTTGACAGGTCAAAATTAAACGACCAGTTCAGGATGCTGCGTTGTTTGCGCTGGTAGGTAAAATAATAGCCGATGGAGATGAGCAAAAAATCAAATGTGTAAGCATAAACAAACCATACCAATGGCATTTTTTTGTATATGAGGAACAATTTTACGGCTGCAGATACCAGGTTGCCCGCAATTTGCACCTGCATGATGTATTTCGATTGCACCTGCGACTGGAAGTACGCATCAATAACCGTAAACGCCTGTATTACGCCGATAAACGATAATATAAACACATAGCTGTACGGCGTTTGTTTGGCCGGGTAGATGAGGTATGCCAGGTAAATCAGAGGTATACAGCAAAAGCCGGCAAGTACCTTCATCCAGAAGGATGTTCCTAAAATCTGGTCGCGGTTATCAGGAAACTGGTGAAGCTCTTTAACGATAAACTGGTCAAGGCCGAGCGTTGCAACGGCCGAAAAAAAGTAAATATAAACGGTCCCACCAGCTAAAATGCCGTTATATAACCTGCCCAGGTATCTCGCCAGGATGATGGTTACGATCATCTTAATGGCCAGGCTCCCAACCCGCCCAACAAACAGCGCACCTGTATTTTTAAAATACTTTTCGAAGGCTTGCTGGTCGAACCCGGGAATTTTAGGGAAGCGCATATTTGTGCAAAGGTATTATTTAGTTGGTTATTATTTAGTTGGTTAAGTTAATGCGGTGCGACAACCGCTTATCAAGTTGATGTCAATTGCGAATACAGCGTATTCGTAATTTAACTAAGTTATATGAAGCCGTCAGTGACTTGAATTGCGAACGCGTTCCATTCGCAATTCTTTTAACCTGAAAGGTTTGATAACAAAAAAGACCCCAAAGGAGCCTTTTGAATTTATACGTAAGCCCTTTGCGGCTTTGTGGTTCAAATGTTATTGATTCACAAATTTCTTTGAATTCACTTTGCGCTCGTTCTCGTTCAAGAATATTTTACGCATGCGGATACTCTGCGGCGTTACCTCGATGTATTCGTCGGCCTGAATATATTCCATTGATTCTTCCAGCGAGAATTTGATGGCCGGCGCTATACGCACATTGGTATCGCTGCCACTGGCCCGCATATTGGTCAGCTGTTTTCCTTTGGTAAGATTGATCACCAGGTCATTGTCACGAATATGTTCGCCTAAAACCTGGCCCTCGTAAACATCTACTCCCGGGTCAATATGGAAACGGCCCCTGTCCTGCAATTTATCGATCGCAAACGCCGTTGTTTTGCCGGTATCCATGGATACCAATACCCCATTCAAGCGACCGGGTATATTGCCTCTCCAGGGCTCGTACGATTTAAAGCGATGAGCCATAATGGCTTCGCCGGCAGTAGCAGTAAGTACATTATTTCGCAGGCCGATAATTCCGCGGGCAGGTATTTCAAATTCCAGGTGCTGCAGGTCGCCCTTCGGTTCCATCACCAACAGCTCACCCTTGCGCTGGGTTACCAGTTCAATCACCTTACCGGCCACCTCGCCCGGAACGTCAACGATAAGCGTTTCTATCGGCTCACATTTCACACCGTCAATTTCTTTTACAATCACCTGCGGCTGGCCCACCTGCAATTCGTAGCCCTCGCGGCGCATCGTCTCGATCAGCACCGATAAGTGAAGGATACCGCGCCCGTAAACCAGGTACGAATCCGGCGATTCGGTTTCCAGCACCTTTAACGCCAGGTTCTTTTCCATTTCCTTGTACAGGCGGTCGCGCAAGTGGCGCGAGGTAACAAATTTACCCTCCTTGCCAAAAAAAGGCGACGTGTTAATGGTGAACAGCATGTTCATGGTCGGCTCATCAATATGAATAACCTCCAGTTGTTCAGGCTTTTCAAAATCAGCAATCGTGTCGCCGATATCGAAACCATCTATACCTACAACGGCGCAAATATCGCCCGACTTTACTTCGGTAGCTTTCACCTTGCCCAGGCCTTCGAATGTGTATAATTCTTTTATTCTCGATTTTTGAATAGTGCCGTCGCGCTTAACCAGCGATACCGGCATATTTTCCCTGATGACACCACGTGCAACACGGCCGATGGCGATACGGCCCACGAAGGAGGAATAATCCAGCGAGGTGATCTGCATCTGCAAAGTACCGTCAACAGAGGGCGCCGGCGGAATATTTTCCAAAATGGCATCCATCAGCGGGAAGATATTATCAGTAGGTACCTGCCAGTCGGTGCTCATCCAACCTTGCTTGGACGAACCATAGATCACCTGGAAATCCAGCTGATCTTCCGTAGCTTCCAGGTTAAAGAACAACTCGAATATCTGCTCATAAACTTCTTCGGGGCGGCAGTTTTCCTTATCCACCTTGTTTACCACCACAATAGGTTTTAAACCCAGGGCCAGCGCCTTTTGGGTAACAAAACGGGTTTGCGGCATAGGGCCTTCAAAGGCATCGCACAGCAGCAATACGCCGTCGGCCATTTTTAATACGCGTTCCACCTCGCCGCCAAAGTCGGCATGACCCGGCGTATCGATGATGTTTATTTTTACGTCTTTGTAGCGTACCGAAACGTTTTTGGAAACAATGGTGATCCCACGTTCCCGCTCCAGGTCGTTGCTGTCCAATATAAGTTCGCCCGTTTCCTGGTTATCTCTGAAAATTGCGCAGCTATGTAATATTTTATCGACTAATGTTGTTTTACCGTGGTCGACGTGTGCGATAATGGCTATATTCCTGATCTTTTGCATGAATCCCCTTCAAATTTGGCGCAAAGGTACGCTTATTTAGGGAATTTTTAAAGGATATGCAACGATGGGCGCAATTTTAATATTGCTCAGGCAAAGCGAACTTGAATTCACCCCAACTATAATTACCGGGTAAAATGTTGATTGCAATCCCGCAACCTCTGAACGATTTTGTTTCGACAAAATGCAGCTCGATGCTGGGCGCAACCAGCGGATTGGTTTTTAAGTGCAACCTGATTTATAAACCACTTAAGGTATTGCTAATTAGCATGTTATTATATAGCTTTACAAATCAAAGCAAATCTCTTCCGATCATGCAAAAGCTATCGTACGTGCTGGTACTGGCATTTTTCCTGTCAGCCTGCAGTTCAAAAAACAATTCAGCAAGTGTTACCGGTACCGACACGCTGAAATATGCTTACAAAGCCACCTACACATCGGATATCACCGTCCCGGGCAACCCTGTGAATGCACAAAAAGTGTTGCAAGTATGGAAAATGTTTGAAACCGGTGATTTTAAAGGCATGCGGACTTATTATGCCGATACCGTAACCTATAACGCCGCCGACGGCATGCATTTTCATGGCCCGGTAGATAAATTGCTGGCCTATGCCAAACAGGACATCGACGGGCTCGATTCGATGCGTTTTGACCTGGTGATGTGGCAAAGCGCCCATATTAACGATAAAAACGAGGATTGGGTAAATATTTGGTCGCGTGAACGACGTTATCCCAAAAAAGGCGGCAAAGCCGATACCGTTTTGATGCAGGAAAACTGGAAGGTAAAAGGAGGCAAAGTGGTGTCGTTTGACCAGTATTTGGCGAAGAAGTAGGTTTTGGTTGATTGGGTTGATTGCGCTGAATAAGTTTAATATTCCTGGTAATAACGGATAACACCCTTTCAAATAACATCACAATCTGAGGCTATTTTATGGCGTTTAAATCTTTAAAAGGCAAAAAGAACCGTAATCGCTGGTTCGTATTCCTCGCAATCCTGCTCTTGTTATTAACAGCGGGTTATTTCAATCGCGTTCGGCTTGAAAGGGTGATCATTGCCATTAGCATCAGCCGGATGCATACTTTTATGCCGCCTCCGCAATTGGCCGCCGAATCCTCCTGGTCGCGCTTTTGGGGCGAGGCAGTATTTTACTGGGATGTATCGGAATTGCGCGTGGCACGAGAACGGAGGCTGACCCTATTTAATCCTGAACTGAAACCGCTTGTAAAAGACATCGTAAAGCGCCAGGCCGCCGGCGATGGAATGTCTTATTCGATGCACATTTACCGCGAGATCCGGTGGCTGCTTAATTTTACGCCGGATACCGCCGAAACCCGCAAAAGGATAGCCGATCTGCGCAGAAGCCTGTCGGAGCTTCAGGAACAAAAACTGGCCGACGGACAGCAGCCCGCTGATGGAAGCTGGGCAAGAGGTATCAACGTTTGGTATCTCAAGCTCTATTATTCGGTCGATCATCTGAAAGACAGTGCGCGCATGGCCTACCGGCCCGCTTTCCTCGACCGCGTTAACGCACCGGATAAACTCAAGGCAAAGCTGGATTCCGACTTGTATGATAATTTCACCAAAACCGGCATCTTCAATCGGGAGGAACTTGATGAAACTTTTTCGGCCATGGACAGGCTGTTATTTGCCGGCAAACCGATCGGCTTCGCTTTTCATCCACAATTAAAAAATGCCTTGCGGGACTACGTAAACCGCTGGCAAAACCCCGCCACCGGCTGCTGGGGACAATGGCTGGTTGACCGCAAGGGAAGAATTTGGAAAATGGACGATATGGCGATGACGTTCCATATCGTCTACGACCTGCATGGGCAGGTGAGCCATAAGGATAAGATAGCAAAGCGCGTGCTGCAATTGGATGATGTTGAGTTCCCGACGGGCATCCGGTTCAACGGTCATTACGAAAACCATTTGAACTGGGATGTGGTGAAAATTTTTAAATATGCCTGGCCATCGCTGGATACTGCAACCCGGCGTCAAGCCGGTGCCGAGATTTCGAAATTGCTGAAATGGTGCCTTTCAGAATCCCTGCAGCCCGATGGCTCATTCAAAATAAGTGACCTCGACGATACGATGGGCGATGCTTATTACTATGGCGTTTCTTTTCTTGCGGATGCAGGGTATTTCAACGCCAAAGACCGGTTTTGGACAAGCCAGGGTTTTCCGGGCGGCGCTGCCTTGCGGGCGAAAATAGAAGCGAAAATAAAAACTGTCGGGTTAAGTGATTCGGGGATGAAGGATGCTTATGATGTTTTGGAGGGGGTGAAATAAGCATCGAAGAAGAGCAGATCAATAAATTTGAAAACTTGTCAAATCTTTCGGTCACATATAGTCTTTAAAATCTTCCGGCGGGGGCATCAAAGTCATCAGCAATATAAGTGATAAAGCCTTTCAGGCTGCCAAATTCCCTTGGAGCTTTGACTTTCCCGCCTTGGTTTGATAAAGCATCCACCAAAGCCTCAACTTCCTTCCTGGAATCGGGCGGAAGTTTATTTATCATCTCAAATAATTCACTGCTATCCATAAGTCGAATTTACGAAGAACGTATTTAACCGTCAAATAGTTGAAGATAATCCCTTTAATTTGTAAGCACAAAATAGATTTTAAAAACCGTTAGGCTTTACCAAAAAACAGGCTGAAATCCAAAAAATATAATTACATATGGCCAACAAATACACGTACAACCAGCAGATGAACATCAAATATGATCATCTGGAATTAATCGACGTACCCGCCATTGTTGCGGAGAACAAGGAAAAATGGTTTAACCAATCACTTACTCAAATTAACGGCAGCGTGGCCCGGCTTGGTATTGCGGAAGGCGGATACCACTGGCATAAACACGATAGCGACGACGAGTTCTTTTTTGTGCTGGAAGGGAAATTATTTGTCGACCTGGAAGATAAAACCATCGAACTTCACCCGATGCAGGGCGTAACAGTTAGCAAAGGCGTTATGCACCGTACCCGCGCGCCTCACAAAACGGTAATGCTAATGGT
>Ga0206808_1071_pt1 | contig 27148 bp, 22 predicted proteins | sample Alteio_BWOrgCont_58_FD_152899 | JGI IMG/M metagenome (GOLD analysis project Ga0206808, IMG submission 152899) | Enriched cells from forest soil in Barre Woods Harvard Forest LTER site, Petersham, Massachusetts, United States -... | ecosystem: Environmental > Terrestrial > Soil > Temperate forest >...
ATAAAAGTGTAAAAAATAATGCTTTTGCCCGCTCAATTCACACGTAATTAACGCATTAAGCCCGCCAACAAATATTCGTGACGTAACACTACGAGTAAGCTAAGCTTACACTGAGAGTAATCTTACGAAAACCCGATTTCTTTTTTCCATAAACGCACCCCATATTTACATGGGATTCCGGAATGCTTTAATAAAAAGCACGCCTATTCGCGAAGTCAGGGATCTGTATCCCGATAGCTATCAGGAAGTCAAATCCCTACCTGGTTGAATCAGGAATGGTAAAAGATGTTTTATAATTCGTTCTTTGACATATGTAGTGTTCGTCAGAAATAGTATTTGTTGTGCAATGAGAAAAGCACATCATCACGGTTAATTAGTTGTCCGTGATTGGTAAAAGGACAAAACTTCTGCGGCCTCCGTGCCCCCTCCGTGATTTCCGCGGTAAAAAATAGCTATTTGTACCATCGCCTGTAAATGTGAGCATCAATTTGGCGAAGGAGCCACTAGTAACCACAAGCAAATCACCATCAACCACAAGCAGAACACCATCAATAATGGGCTGTTTTTCTTCGGAAAATAATTGCAAATGGCTGATAATTAGTTCATTGAAATACTGAATGATAAAGAAGAATGTTTTTTTACCGTCATTTAATGCTTTTTTCTTTCGCCTTTGTTGGTGTTATCACCAATAAAGCCTCTCCGTACCACTATCGAAGCGAGACTGGCGTTATTTGAGCGAGGCGTCAAAATCGGTGAAATCAAAATAAAATCGGTGAAATCACTAAAAATCAATAAAAATCCGAAATTCGCCAAAAGCAATCCACCCCATGCTCCAGATACAGGAAAACGTTTCGCTAAAAAACTTCAACACCTTCGGCGTGGATGCGAGCGCGCGCTATTTCGTGGAGATCAGCCACCCGGACGAACTTACCGAGTTATTCCTTGATCCGCAATGGAAAACCGGCAAAACACTAATATTGGGCGGGGGCAGTAATATGTTGCTGGTTGATGATTTCGACGGGCTTGTTATCCGGATCAATATCCGCGGTATAGAGCACCGCATCAGCCATAACGACGTGTTTGTGGAGGCCGGCGCCGGCGAGGTTTGGAACGATTTGGTAAATTACTGTGTGGTCCGCGGTTATGCCGGGCTCGAAAACCTGAGCCTCATCCCCGGCTCGGTGGGCGCATCGCCGGTACAAAATATAGGGGCTTATGGCGTGGAGCTGCAGGAGGTATTCCACACTTGCCGGGCCTTTGATGTGGCCACATGTACATTTAAAACATTCAACAAGGAAGACTGCCGTTTCGGCTACCGCGACAGCATTTTTAAAAATGAACTGAAAGATAAATATATCATCACGTCCGTTAAGTTTACTTTGTCACTCATCCCAAAGCTCAACCTAAGCTACGGCGCGATAGAGCAGGAGCTGGCAAACCGCGGCATCAGCGCACCAACAGTCCAAGACGTATCGAAGGTAGTGGCGCATATCCGGGTTTCCAAACTGCCCGATCCCTCAACCATCGGGAACGCAGGCAGCTTTTTCAAAAACCCGGTGATCAGCCCTGAACAATTCAATACTATACAAAGTGCCTTTCCTGGTGTGGTCCATTACCCGGCTGCAAATGGCAATGTAAAGCTGGCGGCCGGATGGCTGATTGAACAATGCGGCTGGAAGGGAAAAGTAGTGGGCCATACCGGCACATGGAAAAACCAGGCGCTCGTTTTGGTGAATCACGGCGGCGCTACCGGCCGGGAAGTGTATCAATTTTCGTCCGAAATTGTAGACAGTGTGTACGCCAAATTCGGTGTCACCCTCCACCGGGAAGTGAATATTATTAGCTAGTTGAATTTAATTAATAGTGCATTTCGACTGCAAAAGCATCATCAATCCTCTTTTCGCTCCCCTAAAAAGTTTCATTAAAAAAAAATTAATTCCGCTTTAATAGCATTATAAATCGATTGATTAACAAGACTTTATATGTCATATTAGTGTAACAATTACACCAACACTGGCCGCTCATTTCAAGCAATTTCCTTAATTATCCCTTGCTCACCAACATTTTTCGGTGGTACTATGTTTGAATACCTGTTAAACATAAAACTTTAACAGACATGACAAAGATTGAGTTTAACACCCTTGTACTGCGCCAGGCGACATCATTGAGATCATACGCCTTGCATTTTACACACGACGCAGACGATGCTAACGACCTTGTCCAGGACACGATGTTGAAGGCGATTACTTACTACAATAAGTTTAAGGAAGGCACAAACCTGAAGGGCTGGTTATATACAATCATGAAGAACACATTCATCAACAACTACCGCCGGTTTATCAAGATGAACACCTTTGTAACCAAAAGCGATGAGATATCCTCGCCCAACCTCGTGTTCAGCGCTACCAAAAACCAGGGCGAAGCCAAGTTTGTAATGGATGATTTGAAGAAAGCTTTGGACAGGCTGCCCGGTGATTACTACATCCCTTTCACCATGTATTTTGAAGGCCACAAATACCACGAAATTGCCGACCATTTAGAAATACCCATAGGCACCGTGAAAACCCGCATCCACGTTGCGCGCAAATTGCTCAAAAAGAGCCTGAAGGCTTATGATAACGGCATTGCGAAACCAGTGTACGCAGAAAATTAACCCCCAGACCCCCTAAAGGGGGAGAAAGAAGGCTTAAATATTTAATAACGGTAAGTGATAAACTTACCGTTATTTTTTTGTCTTCCCACCGTCTAAATGGGAGCTCAATTAACCCCATGTTACGGCTTCATCCGCATCTGCACAGGACAAGACACTTACTGCTTTCCGCTTTGGTCATTCAGCTTTCTGCTCATTCCTCAAATTCCGCAATCGACCTTCCGCATTCCGAAATAGTGCGCATCTCACATCTTCGCTTTCAGCTTTGGTCTTTCCGCTTTCAGCTTCAAAAACCTACCTTTGATAACAAATGGATCACCTACCCACCTATACCCGCTCCCAGCTGGCCTTGCGCAATGGCCAGGACAAACCCGAGGTATGGATAGCCTACCAGGGATTGATCTATGACGTGTCCCAAAGCCGCCTCTGGATGAGGGGCCAGCATTACGAACACTGGGCCGGCCAGGACCTCACCGCCGAACTCGCCGACGCCCCTCACGACGATTGGGTCTTCGAACATTTCGACCCGATTGGGCGGCTGTTGTAATTTTTTGTATAACTTTATACAAGTTCTGTTACTTCCATCACAATTAACCAATTAACACCAGCCTATGGACTCCAATCCTTCAGCCGGGAGATTGCTTTCACTTGATTTCCTGAGGGGATTCATCATGGTATTGCTCGCAGTAGAGTCAACCGGGCTTTACGGTTACCTGTACGATCATTCGATGGGCCGGCCGTCCAACCATTTGTTTATCCAGTTTATCCATCACCCATGGCATGGGCTCCATTTTTGGGACCTGGTGCAACCCGCCTTTATGTTTATGGCCGGCGTAGCACTGGCCTATTCCCTCAACAAACAATGGGCAAATGGCGTTACCTGGGGACAGTCGTTCAAAAAAACGCTTAAGCGATGTGGCTGGCTGTTCTTTTGGGGCGTGCTCGATTATGCGGTTCGGCCGAAAGGTTTGTCGTTTGAGTTGTGGGACGTGCTTACCCAGTTGTCGTTCACCACGCTGGTGGCTTTTTTGATTTTCAGGTGGAGCAACCTGGCGCAGATCGGCGTTTGCATCGGCCTGCTCCTGCTCACCGAGGTGCTTTACCGCTTTACCAACGTTCCCGGCTTTGACCAGCCTTTTACGGACCAGCATAACTTCGGCAACTACGTCGATACATTATTGATGAACAAGATCAATCCCGGTGGATGGGTGGCCATCAACTGCATCCCAACAGCCGCGCATACCATCGCCGGGGCATTGGTGGGCAAGCTGCTCTTAAGCGATAACAAACAAAAACTGCAATACCTCATTGGCTGGGGGCTGGTTTGCCTGCTCATCGGCTTCGGACTCGACTGGCTCAACATCACGCCCATCATCAAACGCATCGCCACCAGTTCATTCACCATCGCATCCTTAGGATGGTGTTTGCTATTCCTCTCGCTGTCCTATTGGTGGATAGACATAAAAGATCACCGGCAGCGGCTTACCTTTTTCCTGGTCATCGGGATGAACTCACTGTTTATTTACCTTTTCTTCGAGATCGTGGGTGACAGGTGGTTCACCGGGTATATCACCTTTATTTCTGACCATGTATTAAACTGGTTCAGCGCCGGTGGATTGATAAAAGCCATCGCTGCTGCTATTTGCGTTTTCGGGCTGGAATGGGGAATGTGTTATTTTTTGTACAAGAAGAAGATATTTTTTAAGCTATGAGTGTCTGAACTGTGATTTGCAGGATTTCAAGATAATAAGATATAACCGGTAAAGTCCTTAAAAGCTGAATATCTTCCCCTCACTAAAACCTAATAAAAAAATAACATTAGTTTTCGTTAATTTAGCGCCCCGCAAACGGTGAAAATATGAAGATTACGTTTGACTTTGAAAAACCCCTTGCCGACCTGCAAACGCAGATCGAAAAGGTAAAACAGGTTGAAGATAAAAACAAGCTCGACATGTCGGCCACGATAGCCGAGCTGGAGAATAAGCTGGAAACCACCCGCCACGAAATATACGCCAACCTTACCGGCTGGCAAAAAGTACAAATATCCCGTCACCCCGAAAGGCCCTATACCCTGCAGTACCTGGAGCTGATGTGCGATGATTTTATCGAGCTGCACGGCGACCGCACTTTTGGCGACGACAAAGCCATCGTGGGCGGTTTTGGGACCATTAATGGGCACACGGCGATGTTCATCGGTCATCAAAAGGGCCGCAACACCAAGGAGCGGCAGTACCGCAACTTCGGCATGGCCAACCCCGAAGGCTACCGCAAAGCGCTGCGCTTAATGAAGCTGGCGGAAAAATTTGGAAAACCGGTTATTACCTTAATTGATACCCCCGGCGCATTCCCCGGCCTCGAAGCCGAGGAACGCGGACAGGGCGAAGCCATTGCCCGCAACCTGCTCGAAATGGCGGTGCTGCGCGTACCTGTGATCTGCGTGATCATCGGCGAAGGCGCATCCGGCGGCGCATTGGGCATAGCCATCGGCGATAAAGTAATGATGCTCGAAAATTCCTGGTATTCTGTGATCTCGCCGGAAAACTGCTCTACTATCCTCTGGAAAACCTGGGAAAACAAGGAAAAGGCGGCCGAAGTATTAAAGCTTACCTCAACCGAGATGTACAAAAACAAGCTCATCGACGGTGTGATCAAAGAACCCCTCGGCGGCGCCCACCAGGACCCTGTTGCTATGGCGGCAACACTCAAAAAACAGTTGCTGAAAGATTTAAAATTACTACAAGCGCGGAATGTGGATGAGCTGGTTACCGAGCGCATCAACAAATTCTGTGCGATGGGTGTGGTGATTGAGGATTAAATTGTAAATTTGTTAGTATGACAACACTTCTTGTTAATATTGACGATGAGCAGGACGAAAGGACATTGATCGATTTCCTCAATAGCCATAAGTACGACTATACTGCCGCAAATCAATCTGATGTACTGTCAGATGCACAAAAGGAAGAAATTCTGCGAAGGGAACGTGATTTTAAGGCAGGCAAAATAAAATCCGAACCATGGACTGAAGTCAGGAAGCGCTTTCTGAAATCATGAGTTATATTGTTGAACTTTTTGACACTGCGACCGCCGATTTGCAGGAATCATACGATTGGTACGAAGAGCGCAGCTTCGGACTAGGCGAGCGATTCATAAGAGAAGTTGACGAATACCTCGATATCGTCGCCAGAAATCCCTACCAGTTTCAAGTTCAATTTTCGGAAAAATATCGTTTTGCACTTTTAAAGCGCTTCCCGTTCCGGATAGTTTATTATATCGAAGAAGAAATTCACCAGGTAAATGTAACAGCAGTGTTTCACACAAGCAGAAATCCTAAAGCATTTTAGGAAAGCTATTTTACTTTTTTAATCTCGTATTTCCGTTCCTGAGTCCAGTAAAGCCCCGTCACTTTTCCATCCTTTATAATAAACTCGATGGTCGTGCGAATTCTTTTTACATCGGGCAATACAAACAGGGTATCAGACAAAGGAGACAGGTACATGTCTTTTCCGGTACCATTTGAAAGGGTCGCATACAGTTTTTTATTCTCCATCCGGATAAATAGCCCTCCTTTTTTCTCACGGGGTTTAGCAGGTAAAGTATCCAATTGATAGGTGCCGACATATTGATTCAATAAGGCATCACTTACCTTCACTTCTTTCACCAATTGCTTCCCTAAAGCCAACTCCCCGATCTCTTCAAACAGCTTGAACCGGCCTTCGCTAAAATCTGTTTTATCCTCACTCGATTTTACATTGGTTAGGATAGCCGCATAAATATCCTCTTGGGGGAAATACTTTTCCAATGCGATAAAGCCACTTGTTTGTCCTTCGTGATGGATATACAAACTCCCATATAAGGTATCGATAAACCAGCCGTAGCCATAGTCGGAACCTGTCCCGTCGCTTAATTTGTAAGGTGTGAAAGCCCGCGCAACGCTCTCCTTGCTTATTAGTTTGTAATTAATGACCGCATTGTTCCACATGTACAAGTCTTCGGTGTTTGATAACAGATCGCCGCAGGCGAAACCAATCGAAAGTGTTTGATAAGGACAATTTTCAAAAAAGCCGCGGTCTCGGGTGTAACCTTCAACCCTGCCTGGTAAAACTGTTGGTTCTTCGGCATACAACGTATGCGTAAGCCCTGCAGGTTTGACCACCATATCCTGCATGTATTGATGATAGGGCATCCCGGATACCAATTGAATGATATAACCCAGCAGCAGATAATTCGAGTTAGAGTAGCTGTATTTCGTTCCCGGCTTAAATTGAAGCGGCTCCTTTTTGAAATAATCGATCAAAAACTCAGGCGTGAAATCCCTTCTTTCAATATAAGGATCGGGGTCGTTCATGGATGTATAGTCCACCAGGCCTGAAGTATGGGTGAGCAAATTTTCAATGGTGATGGTCGCACCTTTTGGCGGGAAGTCTTTGATGAATTTCTGTACGCTGTCCTGTAACGAAATCTTTCCCTGTTCAACCAATTGCAAAATGGCCACCGCGGTAAACTGCTTGGTGATGGAGCCGATCCTGAAAACCATATCGGGCTGCATGGGTGTATTCAACTCGATATTCGCGCTGCCAAAAGCTCTTTGGTAAACGACTTGTCCTTTCTTGGCGATCAGGATGGATATTCCTGGCTGGTTACCTTCAAACTGCGGTGCAACCACACTATCTATAGCTTTGGCCATCCGGTCATCCGGCTGCGATTGCGCAATGCAGGTACAACACGATAGTAACAAGCATACATGTGCAATGAATTTATACATACCCTAATAACTATTTTATTTTCTTACAAACCTGGTCCTGCCCGTTCACATGTACAATTAGCTGGGTGACATTGCCTGCCGTATCCCGTACAAATTCAACTTCGGCTTTTACAACCTTCAACAAAAATTTATTTTCGGTCTCCGCGAAGAGAGGCGATCGTGGCAGGCCGCCGGATTGCGACTCAATTTGAAGCCGGCCGTTATCCAGGCTGATAATTGCCGTATGCTGCGCATCGAGCGCATACTCACCGGTGTATTGTTTTAATAACTTGTCACTGAGCTTTATTTCGTTCGTCAACGTTTTACCGATCGCCAGCGTGGCAATATCATTTGACAGATACATAAAACTCTCGTCATCTCCACCCTCATTCAGCGAATTGTAAAGCGCGGCTACAAAAACGTCTTCGGCGGGAAAATATAGCTCATCGCTCTGAAACCCGTCGACGCCGCCGCTGTGTTCTATCGTTTTACTTCCCTGCAGGTCTTTTATAAACCAGCCATACCCATAATTTGACAGGGTTCCGTCGATGAGTTTAAATGGTGCAAAGGCTTTTTCAATGGTCTCCTTCTTTACCAGCTTACCGTTGTAAAGCGCCTGGTGCCATTTGAACATATCTTCCACATTGCTGGCCAGGGCACCTGCAGCATAGGGAATCGTCATGCTCAAATAGTCAGCGTTTTCGTATTTACCGTTGTACCTGGCGTAACCGTTCACCCTGTTTGGAATGATCTCTTTATAACCGCCATAATAGGTATGGCTTAGCCCCGCAAGGTCGAAAATGTTTTTTTTCATGTAATCCTTATAAGTTTCGCCGCTTACCAGTTCAATAATGTATCCTAACAAAAAGTAGTTTGAATTGCTGTAGCTAAACTTGCTGCCAGGCACAAATGCCAGCGGTTCGTCCTTGAAAAGATCTATTACCTGCTTCGGTTCGTAGTCCTTCCGGTAATAAAAGTTTTGGTTGGCTGCTTTGGAATCAAGGGCCTGGTAATCAATTATGCCCGAAGTATGGGTCAATAAGTTCTCTATGGTTATGGTATGTCCCTTGCCGGGAAAGTCTTTGATAAACTTTTGGATGAAATCCTGCAAGCTGAGTTTACCTTGTTCGGCCAACTGCAAAATAGCTATGGCGGTATATTGTTTGGTGGTTGACCCAAGCCTGAAGATCATATTGCTTTGCATAGGCACATTTAGTTCGATATCGGCCATCCCGAATGCCTTTTCGTAGACGATAGTTCCATTTTTGGCCACCAGTATAGCGCAGCCGGGTGCAACGTCCTTGATGCGACTGGCTATCAAACTATCGAGCCTGGTGGTTAGTGGCTGGGCAATAGCGGTCCCCAAGCCAAAAATCAGAATAAGAATGATTGAATATGTTTTTCGCATGATCGATCTATAGAGGGCGTAAACGCATCACAAAAATGTTTATAATTTTCAACGTAAGACAAAATATCACCGCTCAATTCCGGATTTGAGCAGTGTTTATCCAGACTTTAGAGCGTTCTGGTTAACACTTTCGACTGCCAATGCTTACGGCCACTGCTGACATTCCCCCTCCGACCACCAACCGATAACTTTCCTATATATCTTTTTCTTCCGGACTTCCGGACTTTCCGACTTCCGGACTTCCGGACTTTCCGACTTTCGGACTTTCGGACTAACCTCTAACCTCCAATCACTAAATTCAACTTTTCTTTTCACTACCAAAAAAACCTCCTATATTTGCATTCCTTTTTGGAAAGCCTGCTTTCCGTTTGGAGATTGCCTGATAGTATAAAGGTAGTACGACGGTTTTTGGTACCGTTTGTCCAGGTTCGAATCCTGGTCGGGCAACAGTGATGATTTCGGATTTACGATTTTAGATTTTTATAAAATTGGAATCTGAATCCGAAATTCTTTTTTAAGAAGTTAAACAGATCCGATCTGCTAATAAGCGAATCGTAATCCGAAATAAATCGTAAATCTGAATTCGTAAATCGTAAATAAAACATGCCCTCGCAATTTAACCCGGTTAAATTATTTGCAGGTTCAGGCTCACAAGACCTGGCCGCAAAAATCGCCAACTGCTACGGCAGGGAGTTGGGCGACGTGGCCGTGTCGAGGTTTAGTGATGGTGAGTTTCAGCCGCATTTTAACGAGTCGGTACGGGGTTGTGATGTTTACCTGATCCAAAGCACCAACCCGCCTACTGATAACCTCGTGGAGTTGCTGATGATGACCGATGCCGCCCGCCGGGCATCCGCGCATTATGTAACTGCGGTGATCCCGTATTTTGGATTAGCCCGGCAGGACAGGAAAGACAAACCCCGTGTTGCTATCGGCTCCAAACTGGTGGCCAACATTTTGGTGGCTTCGGGCGTTAACCGCATTATGACGATGGACCTGCACGCAGCGCAGATACAGGGGTTTTTCGATATCCCGGTTGACCATTTGGACGCATCGGTCATATTCGTACCCTATATCAAAAGCCTGGGCTTAAAGGCGCTTACCATTGCATCGCCTGATATGGGCGGATCATACAGGGCACGTACGTTTGCAAGTTTTTTTAAAGCCGAAGTGGTGATATGCGATAAACGCCGCAAACGTGCAAACGAGATAGAGGCTATGACGCTGATAGGGGATGTTACCGACCAGGACATTGTACTGATCGACGATATCTGCGATACGGCCGGCACCCTGTCAAAAGCAGCAGCCTTGATCATGGAGCGTGGGGCACGCAGTGTAAGGGCAGTTTGTACGCATCCCGTTATGTCGGGCAAAGCTTACGAAACTTTGGAAAATTCGGTGCTGACAGAACTAATCGTTACCGATACCATACCGCTCAAGCAGCCGTCGGAAAAAATCAGGGTGCTCAGCACCGCCGACCTGTTTGCCAAGGCGATAATGAACGTAAACGAACACGGCTCGATAAGCCAGTTATTTAGGGTGGATTGAGGTAGTTCATAGTTGATCCCGCACGTGCGGGATAGTTCATGGCAGATTTTACATGAATTAAAAACGATCTTCGATGAAACAAGGGAAAGAATAAAAAATGGTTGAAAAGTTCGGCTATGAGCCATGAACTATGAGCCATGAACTAAAATAAATAAGTAACAAATAAAAAAATGAAATCAATTGCTATTAGCGGTTCTCCAAGAGAGAACGTAGGGAAACGCGACGCTAAGGAACTGCGCTACCAGGGACTGGTACCTGCAGTACTTTATGGTGGGACTACCCAAACCCATTTTTCAGTGTCCGCAGCTGATTTGAAACCCGTTGTTTATACACCGGTTGTTCATTTCATCAACCTTGACATTGCCGGTACAAAATCGCAGGCCATCATCCAGGACATGCAATTCCACCCTTTAACCGAAAAACTCCTGCACATCGACTTTTTACTTCTTGACGAGAAAAAGCCGATCACCATCGAGATCCCGGTTAAATTCACCGGAACATCTCCCGGTGTTAAAACTGGTGGTAAACTGGTCCAAAAACTGCGCAAGCTGCGCGTGAAGGCCTTACCAAAGGACCATATCGATAACATCGAAGTAAGCATAAACACGCTCGAAGTTGGTAAATCGGTAAAGGTTGGCGATCTTAAATTCAGCAAGCTCACCATCACCAACGCCAGGGAAGATACCATTGTATCTGTAACCAGCTCCCGCGCATTACGCCAGGCCGAGCAGGACGCAGCGGCAGCGAAGAAATAATCGCCACGCCCCCCAGCCCCCTAAAGGGGGAGCAGGAAGGCTTAAAGATTTAACAGCGGTAAGTTTCGGACTTATCGCTGTTTTGTTTGCCCCCCAGCCCCCTAAAGGGGGAGTAAGAATTAACAGCGGTAAGTTTATGCTCATCGCTGTTTTGCATTAAAATAATATCTTCGCATCATTAAACCGTAGCGATGGGTTTTAAACCGCTACATTCAAAAATTCCTCCGCCAACTGGCGGAGGTTAGGGGGTGTATGAACTACTTAATCGTCGGCTTAGGAAACATTGGGCCCGAATATGCCGATACGCGGCATAACATCGGTTTTATGATATTGAACGAAATGGCGCGCCAGGAAAGCCTCAAGTTCTATAGCATGCGCTTGGCTTATTATGCCGAGATGAAGTATAAAAGCCGCAATCTCTTTCTCATCAAGCCAACCACCTACATGAACCTTTCCGGTAAAGCTGTCGGCTATTGGATGGGGCAGCTAAAAATTCCGGTTGAAAATGTATTGGTCCTGGTTGATGATATCGCGCTCCCATTCGGCACCCTGCGCTTAAAACCCAAGGGCAGCGCCGCCGGCCATAACGGCCTGAAGCACATCGAAGCGACGCTGGGTAATAACGAATACGCGCGTTTGCGTTTTGGTGTCGGCGATGATTTCCCAAAAGGCCAGCAGGTGAATTACGTCCTCGATGGTTTCAATAAAGACGAACTTCCCGCCCTGCCCGAGCTTATTGATCGCTCCATCGAAATGGTTAAAAGCTTTGTTACCATCGGTACCGAGCTTACCATGACGCGGTATAATAAATAACTTTAGTAGTGAGCGGTGGAGGTGAAGGGCGAAAGTATGGACCAGGATTGACTGCTAAGGACTGTTGATTCGACACATCCCTACCTCCGGCCATGAGCTATGAACTCTTCCACATCTGTATATCCGCACATTTGCATATCTGCATATCCCCTCCCTCCGGCCATGAACCATGAACTATAAACTCTTCCACATCTGCACATCCGCACATGCGCTTCTGTATAACTAAAGTTACTTCTGCCGGAACACAGTCGCAGCGTCTTTCGGACTTTCGGACTTTACTGACTTCCGGACTAACCTACAAATCATTATACGCATCCGCCTCATACAACCGCGAATGCTCGATCTCCGCTTTCGGAATATCCAGGCTCACCCGTAAATTGAAAAAAGACACAGCCTGGATATGATCGACTGAGATCAATACTTTTTTTCCACCAATCCAGTCATGCGTGTCCACAACAAGATTGGTCAATTGCCAGTTCTCATCATCAACGATCAGGTCGTTTACATGCCCGATTTCTCCGTCTGTGGCATGAATGCCATAACCGTCCACTTCCGATATGGCGCGTAGATGAATGTCTTCATCCGGGTCTCTTTCGGAGGGTTTAAGATGGATGAGCCGTCTGTTGGAAATACCCATCTGGCCCCCATATCCGCCGGTGCCCCAATAATTTTCCCAAAAATGATGCTTATTTAACATCGCTTCCTTTTGGCGCGAAACCGGTTTATCGGTGTCGATATCAGGGCTTGTGCTCACCTGTTCCTGCGTAAGGTTCACCGGTATCAGCCCGGGGCCAAACCCGGTATGCAACAAGGCGGCAGGCGAAATCAGCACCTTACGGCCCGACAGCCATCCGCCCGTTTTCACAACGAGGTAACGTATCGTCCACGTTTCATCGTCGAAATAAAAATCGACCACCTCACCGATCTCACCGTCAGTGGCCTCCAAACTGTAGCCTATCAGGCCGTTAATATTGTGTTCCATTTGTTTATTGAGTTTATCAGATTTATTGGCTGGCAATTCCGGCAACATCCATTATGGTAACCCATGACGCTCTAAATTGTTTAGAATCCGTCAAATCCGTATCCTTTGAATTTTAGCATCAACATAAGAAGTTTTTCTTATTTTATTTTTCTGTAAATCAACATATTATAAGTATTCTTTTCAAAATCCTTTGACAAGTAAGAATTTTTTCTTATGTTTGATCATGAAGTCAGCAAAAAAAGATAATCCTGCACAGTCCGAGCCTACCAAATCCGAGCTTGAAATACTCCAGGTACTCTGGCAGTACGGGCCGTCGACGGTAAGGTTTGTAAACGACCAGTTGAATGAGCAGAAACGCGAGGTGAATTATATGTCCACCCAAAAACTGATGCTTATTATGCTCGATAAAGGCTTTGTAACAAAAAACGCCAGCCAGATGACCCACGTTTACAAGGCCGCAGTGGAAGAAGGGAAAACCAAAGGCTACCTGCTCGATCGCGTGGTAGATAACCTCTTCAACGGCTCCGCGAGCAGCCTGATGATGCAACTGCTGGGCAACAAAAAGATGTCGGCCGAAGAGCTGGAAGAGTTTAAAGAACTGATTAAGAAACTCGATAACTGATAATGTTATGCAAAACTCATTTTGGTCGCCGTTTATTTCTGACGCCACCCTCAAAGCCATCTACTGGACGCTGATCCACTCGTTGTGGATAGGCCTCGTTATTGCGCTGCTATGCGGCATCATCATCGCCACTACGCGCAAATCGAGCGCGGCGTTGCGTTACCGGTTATTGTGCGGCCTGCTGGTTTTATTTATTTTTTCAATAGGAACTACATACTGTATTGAAGTCCACCTAAACAAAACGCCGTCTCTGCCCGCTGCCCCTCTTGTAACCGTCGTCATCGGGACTGGTGCTTCGGTTTCTCAACAAGTCGGCACAGTATTGAATCGAAGTATAGTCGACATCACAATGGGTTTTCTCAACCAAAACGCGAATATTATCTTCCTCGTCTGGCTGCTGTTCTTCATTTTCAAAAGCCTTAAAATGATAAGCGGCCTGCTGCACATACAGCGTATCCGTAATTATAAAACACAAACTGTTTCCGAAGAACTTAAACATAGGATTGAGCATTTTGCCGGCCAGATCGGCATCAGGCGGGTAGTCCGCCTGGTGCAATCTGAGCTGGTGAAGGTACCGGTTGCCGTGGGCTGGCTTAAACCGATGATCTTATTACCGATAGGTATTGCGTTTCAACTTACCCCCCAACAATTGGATGGTATTTTATGGCATGAATTAGCGCACATCCGCCGCCGCGATTACCTGGTGAACATTTTGCAAGGCATAGTTGAAACGGTATTCTTCTTTAACCCCGGCTTACTTTGGCTTTCATCCCTTATCCGCACCGAACGCGAGGCCTGCTGCGACGACATGGTTTTAAGCCGCATGAACCACAAGGCTAATTACCTGGAAGCGCTGCTCTCCTTTGGCTATGGCGAGTTTAAGCAATCCGGTTTTGCTATGAGCCTCGGCTCGGGTAACCAGCTGCGCGACCGGTTGAAAAGAATGATCAACCGGGAAAATAAGCGGCTCGGGGTAGTGGAAAAAGTCGTCCTGGTAACCGGGATAGTCATATTGTCTGCTTTTGCCGGGCTCACGAAAACAAACAAAAAATTTGTCCGGCACTTAACCAATGCTGCGATTGAAAAAGCTGCTCCAAAAACCATCAACACGGATGCTGTGAAGCAACAGGCGGCGATGCATCCGATAACTAGCGTGAAGATGACTGACAGTTCACATGGTAAAATCGACTCCCTAATAAGTCTCATCAGCACATCCTACAAAAAGGGCGATTACCCTCCGGCTGTCGTCACCGATATAAAAGCTGAAGATATTCATGGTAAAACATATCACTTGACCGTTGCCGGCAATAAGTTGTTGTCAATAGAGCTGAACGGTCGGAAAGTAAAGGACAGCGATCTGCCGAAATATCAATATATGGTCAAGATGTTTCGCGATAAAGGGAAAGCTGATGGCGTGGTTTTAGCTAAAAGACTAAACGCCGGAGAACATGACCCTTTCACTTTATCTGCGGTAGCCGACACCACAATCCATTTCTACAACCTTCATTTCGAGGGTATGCCATCTGATAAAGCCAATTATACCGCCTTAGCGGAAGATGCCGCTCACAACAAATACAAATTCGTTGTGTCGCGTAATAAACTGATCGCCCTGACCATCAATGGCAGGGATATTAATGAGGGCGACCTGCCAGGGTACGCACACATGCTCAGACATATTCCCGCTCCGCCGCCACCGCCGCCTGCGAAACCAGCATCGCCGACACCACCTCCCGGCGGTTCCAGCGACAAGGCGGATACCTTAAGCCTGGTGCACATTGGTATCAATTCCAATCGGGCCAAGGACGGTACAACCAGCATCGATAAGGTAGATGCAACGGATAACCATGGCAAAAATTATCACTTTGTAGCAGCTGATAATAAATTGTTGTCGATGAGCATCAACGGCAAAAAAATAAAAGAAAGCGACCTGCAGAAATACGAATACATAGTCAGGCTGACCCGGGAAACGCAGGCCGCCCGGGACAACTGGCGGACCAAAATGGAAAGTTTCAAACAGCAGTTGGATAAACTGCAACAACCACAACAACCACCGGTACCCCCATCGCCGCCTTCATTGGATAAGATGATCTCGGATGTTACCAACGATCTCATCAATGAACATATCATCAAAGATAAAAGCAGCCTGTCAACATTTAAGCTCACCTATGCGGAATTGGTTGTAAACGGGGTGAAACAGCCCGATGAGATACAAAAAAAGTTCGCCGATAAATACTATCCGGGAAACGCCAGGCTTTCCAAAGACCCAAATTATGGATTGTGGTATAACGCCAGGACTCACGGGGTGGCACTGGGCACCTTCAATCTCGATTTGGATGCGTTATAAAAGATTGTGTTAAAAAATTAAATATAGAGAACTAAAACACCCGCAATATGGAAGCCTCAATATTAAACCAATGGTTTTCCGGCCAGGAGATCAAAGCCATCTGTTGGACACTGATACACTCGCTGTGGATCGGCATGATCATCGCCTTGCTGGCGGGCATTGTCATCAGCCTGACGCGAAAATCGGCCGCCGCTTTGCGTTACCGGCTGCTATGCGCCGTGCTGGTATTGTTTGTGGTGTCGATAGGCATCACTTATGCCATCGAAGCCCATTCAAATACTCCGATAAAGATTACGACAGACCACGCGAACGTCTTCATCAATGTAGTCAACGCAGCAGCCTATAACGGCCCGGCAGCACCGGCAAGCCAAAGCCTGTTAGATCGGTCTAAGGAATTTCTGAACCAGAATATGAGCATCATTTTTATGGTTTGGCTGCTTTTCTTTTTATTGAAAAGCCTGAAAATGGTGAGCGGACTGTTGTACATCCAGCGCATCAGGAACTACAAAACGCATACGGTTACCGAAGAACTTAAACAGAGGATTGAGCATTTGAGCAGCCAGATCGGCATCAGGCGGGTTGTCCGCCTGGTGCAATCTGAGCTGGTGAAGGTGCCGGTTGCGGTGGGTTGGCTTAAGCCGATGATCTTATTACCGCTCGGCATCGCATTTCAGCTTACACCCGAACAACTGGATGGTATTTTATGGCATGAGCTGGCGCATATCCACCGCCGCGATTACATGGTTAACATTTTACAGGGTGTGGCCGAAACAGTGTTCTTCTTTAACCCCGGCTTATTATGGCTGTCATCGCTTATACGTACCGAGCGCGAGGCCTGCTGCGACGATATGGTGCTCAGCCGCATGAACCGCAAGGCTAATTACCTGGAAGCATTGCTTTCGTTCGGTTATGGCGAGTTCAGCCAGGCGCGATACGCCATGAGCATAGGCTCGGGAAACCAGTTGCGCGACCGGCTGAAACGCATGATCAGCCAGGAAAACAAACGGCTGAGCATTGCCGAAAAATCGGTGCTGGCTGCGGGTTTAGTGCTTTTGCTGATGCTGAACGTGATGCCTAAGGCGAGCGCCATAGCAGGCCGCATGCACATTTCGTTTGAAAAAGCCGCTTTCAGCTCCACCGTTCACGACAGGTCCGAAAAGAAGCCGGTTGAAGTGACAAGGATAGTTGCCTACCATCCAAAAGCTGATACGAACAAATTCCGGGGGCGCGACACTACAATAACGTTTACCAGCGTGTTGTTTAAAAACAGCGACGCCGACCCGGCCAATACCGACATAAGCGCGATGGACGATAAAGGCAATAAGTATCATTTTATAACGAAAGACAACAAGATCATCTCATTGGAAGTGAACGGGATAAAGGTTGATGATGATAAACTCTCCTCCCATGATTACATGCTTGCAAATATTGAGCGGGAACTGGCTGAAAAGAGACGGGTACTCCAGGGAGATAGGGCCGGGTTTAAGGCCATGGAGCCTGAGGCGCGTTTACAGGCGACAAAGCTCCAAATGTTAAAGGACAGCCTTAAAGTAATGAAACTGCCCTTAGAGGATAAATATGTGTCGCGCGGGGAGCCCGGCCTAAAAGCGATGAAGGCAATGAAGATGCAGAAACGGATGGACGACGACAGCATAGGCTATGCCGCCGAGTTAGAAAAGATGCAGGACATTATAGCCGGCCTGGTGCACGATAAGGTGGTTCCAAATGCCGATGCTGTTAAATGGTTTGGCCTGAGCAACACCGAATTTATTGTGAACGGACAAAAACAAACCGACGAAATGCAGGAGCGGTATAAGGCCAAATACGGCGTTCACGATGGCTGGGGGCTTTACTATGGCCCGGTACAGATGCAAGGCAGAGGCGTTTTTATCGACCTGACCGCAGGAAGTCCCGATAGGATGGCTCATCCGCCATACCCCATGCGCCCCGAAAGACCAGGGCCAAAGTCCACGGGCGACTTAAGGCCGGCTTATGGGGATACGATAGCCTGGAAAAACCGGCAGCTTATATTGCAGCAGCAGCGTTTCGCAGCTGACCAAAATGAGAAAAACACACGACTGCTACAACAGCAACAGGATTTTTTAAAAGAACAAAATCAAAAGCGCCTGCAACTTATGCAGCAACAGCAACAGGCCTTGCAGGCGGGACAATACGAAAAGGCCAGGCAGTTATGGCTGAAGTACGACATTGATCTGCAGCCTGCCATATCGGGTGTTATTGCCGACCTGGTGAGTGCAAATGTCATTAGCAATAAAAGCGAGCTATCGTCCTTCAGCCTTACCAATGCAGCGCTCATGGTAAACGGCAAAAAACAGGCTGAGGATATTCACGAAAAGCTAAAGTCCAGGTACTTGGATCGATCAGCTTACCCGGGAAACTTCGACGGAATGGACTGGGACCGGATCAAAGGTGATCCTAACTTCGGCCTGCATTTCGATATAAGCGGCGGCCAGGGTCTCGGTATCATAGGAAAAAGATACAGCCAATAAGTCAAGACTTGTTGCATGCTCTAAAATAAAAATCGGCAGCCTGCAACGAAATCCTTCGTAAATCAGTCTATTGTATGGATCGGGTGGACCGGAAGATGCTTTCTTTGACTATAAAATAAACAGGTCGAAATGCTAACTGCCTAATTAACAAACTTTAACATTGTTTAACATATAACAACGGTCTTATAAAAAACTTTAATAATACCTTCGATTAAACCTGATTTAGCCTGATGAAACTTACAATTTTACTTTGCCTGTTTTTATTCCTCTTTGCTGTTTCGGCGCGTGCACAAAACGGCTATTCCGTAAAAGGTACCATTGCGGATAGTGTTGAAAAAGTAAAGCTTGGCACATCGTCGGTGGCGGTATTTCAGGCAAAAGACTCTATATTGGTCAAATTCACGCTGGCCGCGCCCGACGGTTCGTTTTCGATAGACGGACTGGGCAAAGGAAAATTCATCTTATTGGTAGCCTACCCCGATTACGCCGATTACGCCGAACCATTTACCCTCGATTCCGCAAACAAGGTGCACGATTTTGGCCCCATCAGTATGAGCTTGAAAACGCGGCTGTTAAAGGAAGTGATGATAAAAGGCACCGCAAAACAAATGACCATAAAGGGCGACACCACCGAGTTTAATGCGAAAGCCTTTGTTATTCAGCCCAATGCCAACGTGGAAGACCTGCTCAAACAACTGCCGGGCATCACCGTCGACCAGAATGGTAAAATTACAGCTGAAGGCCAAACGGTGACCAAGGTTCTGCTGGATGGCGAGGAGTTCTTTGGTGACGACCCAACGCTCGTGACCCGGAACATCAGGGCCGATATGGTGGATAAGATCCAGCTGTACGATAAAAAAAGCGACCAGGCGGCTTTTACGGGCATTGATGATGGCAAAACTGAAAAAACCATTAATGTGAAGCTGAAGGCCGACAAAAATACCGGCTCTTTTGGCGAGTTCCAGGCTGGGGACGGGCCGGAAGGGATTTACCAGGCAGAAGCCCTGTTTAACGCTTTTAAGGGCAAGGAAAAATTTGCCGTTTTTGGCACCATCGGCAATAACGGCAAGGTGGGACTCAGCTGGCAGGATGAGCAGAAATATGGCACCGGAGACCAACTGGATTTTACCGATAACGGCATTAACATTAATACCCAAAGCAGCGACGACCTGGATGTTTTCGGCGGGATCTACAGCGGGCAGGGCTTTCCGCTGGCGCAAACAGCCGGTGTGCACTTCAGCGACAAGTGGAATGACGACAAGCAGTCGCTAAACGCCAACTATAAGGTCGGTTATATCAGTATCGACGGTTCGACAAACACCGTTACTCAAAATAACATACCCGGCGACATTTTGAACAGCGGTTCCAACCAGGATTATCATAACGCCATGTTCAGGCAAAAATTGAGCTTTGTTACAGAGACTAAATTGGATAGCAGCTCAAATCTGAAGATCTCGGTGGACGGAACACTAAAACATATCTCCACCATAAACAATTCTACCGGTGCTGACACGCTAAACAACGAGCTGGTAAACACCAGCAACCGCCAGATGAACAACATTGTTGACCAGCGTGCATTTAACGGGAGCATTTTTTACACTCATAAATTTCATAAACCGGGGCGCACACTGTCGTTCCTGGTAGACGAGTCGTACAGCCAAAGCCAGGCGAATGGTTATTTGATATCAAATATCGATTTTTACAACGCACAAAAGCAGGTTGACAGCACCCAGGATTTCAACGAAAAAAAAACCAATAACCTGCAAAGCAACCTGTTTAACACCAATCTTACCTATACGGAGCCATTTACTAAGGAACTGGAGCTGGTGGTTAATTATGGCATCGGCGTAAACCACGCCAGCGCCGACCGGAATACCTACAATGCTAATGGGGCAGGCGGTTATAATAGCTACACGGTTGACAGCCTGAGCAGCGATTACACTTTTAACCAGTTTTTAAATCATGCTGGCGCTATCCTGAACTATAAAAAAGGAAAACTGACCTTTAATTTCGGCACACGCGTAACCGACGACCAGTTTCACCAGTTAGATAATTCTAGCGGCTTTATAAACGACCGCACTTTTATCGACTGGGCGCCACAGGCACGGTTCCAATACCAGTTTGCACCCCAACAAAGCTTTACCCTTACCTATAACGGCACCACAACGCAGCCTACACTGGAACAATTGCAGCCCATTGTGTCCAATAGCGATCCGCTTAACATTATCGTGGGCAACCCATTATTAACTCCATCATTTACCAATACGTTCAACATCAACTACCGGTCGTATAAAGTACTCACCGATCAATTTTTCGGTTTCTACGGTAATTATTCATTCGTCGATAAACCCATCGTCAGCCATATTAATTATAACAGCGTAGGTCAAAGCGTCAGCGAATACTATAACCTGCCTGGCCATGCCACTACCAACTTCTATGGCGGGCTAAACTTTGGCCGTAAGATCCAAAGCCTGGATGGCCTCAACGCCGGCATCGGCTTTAACATGAACGGCAATACCTCTTATAATTACGTCAACGATTCGCTGAACATGTCGAAAACTGTTGTACTTAATCCGGCGATCCAGCTTGGGATGTTTAAAATGAAAAAGATCGAGCTTGGCTTGCAGGCCGGCCCCACCTATACCATCAGCGAGTCATCCTTGCAGCCCAATGTAAATAACGACGGCTGGGGCGCCCAGGCCAATATGAACGGCACCATTTACCTGCCCGCTAAATTCCAGGTAGGCACGTACAGCACCTATCAATACACTGCCGCAACAGCCTCGTTCCACAATAGTTTCAGCCAGCCTATTATCAACCTGTTCATCATCAAAACATTTCTTAAAAATGATAACTTGTCAGTAGAGGCCTGGGAAAATGATGTGTTTAACGAGAATTCGGGATTTACACGTGTGGCCCAGGCTAACCTGATAACGCAAACCGTAAACAACACGCTTAAGCGGTACTTTATGCTGACCATTAATTACAACTTTACCAAAATGGCCGCAGGGGCGCCTAAACAATAACATCATGAAAAAGACAATTATACTATTCGCTGTTTTGGCAAGTTTTACAACAAGCCTATGGGCGCAGCACGCACATTTCACCCGATCTGGCACCATTGAGTACGAAAGAAAGACCAATGCCTGGGTTGTGATAGGAAAAGAGATCAATAAGGACAATGAGGCCTTTATGACGTCGGCATTGGACAATTATAAAAAAACCAAGCCCCAGTTCAGGGTACTAAAAAGTACGCTTTCGTTCAGCGGCAGTAAAACGCTATTTACGCCCACTGAGTCGGAGCCTGCAAGCAACAATGTCTTTATTATATCGATCATGCCGTTGCTCACGCAAAACAATATCATTTACAACGACCTGAACAAGGGGCAGACCATTGCTCAAAAAATGGTGTTGGGTGATGCGTTCCTTATAACCGACAGTACGCGCAAAATAAAATGGAAGATCACTGATGACACCCGTGATATTGCCGGTTACCATTGCCGCCGGGCAAACGGCATTATGCTCGATTCGATATATGTCGTTGCCTTCTACACTACGCAAATCCCGGTGCCCGGCGGGCCCGAATCATTCAATGGCCTACCGGGAATGATATTAGGCGTGGCGCTGCCGCATGAAAATGTCAGTTGGTTTGCCACCAAAGTAAATGATACCACCCTGCCAGGGAACACGGTCGTTCCGCCAAAAAAAGGTAAAAAAACCGACAATAAAGGGTTCGTTCTTGATCTCCGGACAGCCTTAAAAGACCAGGGGCCAATAGCCGCAGATTTTGTGAGGCAGTTTTTGTTTTGATCCGCGTCAAATAGTAAATGATCTTCCTTCAAAAAAAGGGCAGAGCAACCAATGCGTTTAAAAATAGCTCTCCACAAAAAGTGAATTTTCCCTCTGTGCTCTCCGCGACTTCTCCGTGCCCTCCTTGGTTAAATTCGCCGCCGTAATTTTTTGAACCCACGCGCTTATTCGAGGCCTTTCTTCATAGGATTTACTAACAATCCCATCAAAACTATTTTTTTAGTTAAATTATGTTAAAAGTGTTAAATCTCCGTTTAAGGGTGTCACACATTTAATCTTTTCTATGTCAATTAGCCTAAAATCTCACATGAAACAACTTTTACTGATAGCAATTTGCTGCTTTCTGTCAACCGCAGCGCTGGCCCAAACAACAACCCAAATGCTAACTGTAAAAGGCATGGTCATCGATTCCAATGCCAATAAACCCCTTGGCTACGTCACGGTAACCCTGCAGGACGCGACCACCAAACAATCCGTCAAAGCCGGACTTTCAAAAGATGACGGCACCTTCGAGCTCAAAGCGGCCATAGGCAAAACTTACCAGCTGGCGCTTGTGTCCATAGGTTATAAAAGCAAAGTCATCAATATAACCGGCGCCGGCCCGGTTATCGACCTCGGCAAAATCCTGATCGGCGTTTCCAGCAACCAGCTAAATGAAGTTTCTGTAACTGCCGCAAAACCCATCATGGCCCAGGAAGTGGACCGCATCTCCTACAATGTGCAGGCCGATCCCGAAAGCAAAGCCCTCGACGCACTCGACATGATGCGAAAAGTCCCCTTGCTCGCCGTCGATGCCAACGATAATATTACTTTAAAAGGCAGCGGCAATTACAAGATCCTCATCAACGGCAAGGAATCGGCCATGATGGCCAAGGACCCCTCCGACGTGCTCAAAGCCATGCCGGCCGATAACATCGAGAAGATCGAGGTCATCACAACTCCGCCCGCCAAGTACGATGCAGAGGGACTGTCGGGCATCATCAACATTATCACCAAAAAGAACGCCGACCAGGGCTATAACGCCAGCATCAGCGGCAGGTATAATAGTGTCTTCGGCCCGGGTCTTTATGGCCATACCAGCTTGAAGGAAGGTAAATTCGGGTTTTCGGCTTTCATTGGCGTTAACCACAACAGCGGCTACAATGCGGGATCGGGCAATACCGAAAATATCTATGGCGGCCAGTCCACCACTCAAACCGGTTACGGCAGAAACCAGAATCATAACCTTTTCGGTAATGCGGAGCTGAGTTATGAGATCGACAGTCTCAACCTGCTTACCGGTTCGTTCGAAACATTCAACGGCCACGACACACAGGTCAGCAATCAATTTTCAAACACCACCAATTTCGACGGCTCCGTCGCCCAGCAATATGAGCAGGCCTCTGCCGGCAACAGCACCTTCGGAGGCATGGACGCTACCATCAACTACCAGATCGGCTTTAAGCGCAACAAGGATCAATTGCTCACCCTGTCGTACAAATTCAGCTATTCGCCCAATACCCAGTACAACAACGACGTTTTCACGCAGCGGTTCAACGACTATCAGTCGGAGCAGCCCAACTTCTTTCAAAACAATACCGCCGGCGAGCGATCTCATACGATACAGGTAGACTATGCCGAACCATTTAAAACCATAACCCTCGAGGCAGGCGCAAAAGCCATCCTGCGCAGCGACTACAGCAATTTCCAGCAGTCGGATCTCGATTCAGCCACGAACATCTACAGCAATAATCCGCTGTACACCAACGATTTTAATTACCAGCAGGACGTATACAGCCTGTACAACTCCTACCAGCTAAAAATGGACAAATGGACCGGAAAGGCAGGGCTGCGTTTAGAGCACACCTCGATCGATGCCGATTTCGAGTCGGCCAATGCCAACGTCGATCAAAGCTACAATAATCTCATACCCTCCATCTCCATCCAACGCAGCTTCAAAACCAGCAGCATCAACCTCGGCTTTACCCAGCGCATCCAGCGGCCGGGAATATACCAGCTAAACCCCTTTGTGGACGATTCAAACCCAAAGTTCATCAGCACCGGCAACCCGAACCTCCGCCCGGAGCTGAATAATACCTTCGAGCTTAATTACAGCAACTTCTCCACCAACTCCTTTACGGCAGGGCTTAGCTACCAGTTCTCCAATAACTCCATTCAAAACGTTTCGAGCCTGAAGGTGGATAGCGGCGCCAACAATACCCGAGATACGGTAACCTCCACCACTTACGAAAACCTCGGCAGCAACCGGACCCTTGGGTTTAATGTAAACACCAACCTTACCCTAACCAAGCAGTTCAGCATCAGCTTAAACGGCTTCGTTTCAAAAGTATGGCTGCGCGGAACCTACAACGGCGAGTTTTACCAGAACAGCGGCATCACCGGAAACGCATTCGCCAACGCCGGCTACAAGTTTGACAGCGGTTACCGCATCGGCATCGACGCCGGCTTTTTCAGCGGCAACGTAAACCTGCAGGGTAAAACCAGCAATTTCATTTACAATTCCCTCGTCATAACAAAGGAGTTCTTAAACAAAAAGGCAACCATATCCTTAGTGGCCAACGACCCCGAAATGAAGTACCAGAATTATACCTCCACCACCAATACGCCGCAATACTACCAGTACTCTTATAACCAAAACCCCTACCGTACCTTCGCAATCCGCTTCAGCTACAAATTCGGCAAGCTGAACAGCGAGATCAAGAGAAACCAGCACGGCATTAATAACGATGATAGCAAAGGCGGCGGGAAAACGAGCGGGGGGAATGGGTAGGAGTTCAGATTTGAGATGTGAGATTTGAGAAAGTCCATTGGTTATAGCTCATGGTTCATAGCCGGAGGGATATGCGGATGCTCCTTCTGTATAACTAAAGTTATTTTGGCCGAAACATAGGGAGCTTATTTTAGACTTCCATATAACTAAAGTTTAAAAGTTTAACCGAGACAGAGAGAAGGCAAAGAGCGGGCATGTTTCGGGATTCGCTGTGTTCTGTTTTTAAACTCCAGAGGAGTTACCTGTTTATAGAAAAAAACAAAAAATAAAATAGGCTCCAGAGGAGCCCCCTCACTCAAATACTGCCGAAAAGTATGCCGCTGTGCGTTTCGCGCATTCTTTGCGGTCCATGCTTAAAATGAAATTTATTTGCCGACAGTTATTTTTGCCGAAACATCAGGCCCTTATTTCAGGCTTCGCTAAAGCTACGGCGTACGAAGTGTGCAGATGTGAGGATGTGCACCAAAAAAAATGTTCCGTTTATAAGTACACATGCGCATGACGATAAGATTGATTTTAGTACTTTAGGGATTTAAATTTAAAAAAATGGAAAACCCGGTAATAAAAGCGATTAAGACGGAAGATCAATACAGGTCCATTTTACAACAGATCAGGCAGCTTTGGAACGGTCCCGAAAAGAGCCCCGAAGCCGACCTGCTGGAGGTGTTGGCCATCCTGGCCGATGATTACGAAAATAAACATTACCCGATATTGCCGCCGGATCCTATCGAGGCTATCAAATACAAAATGGAAGAAAACGATCTTACCGCGACCGACCTGATACCTTATTTCGGCAGCAGGAGCCGGGTATCCGAAGTGTTAAATCGCAAAAGGCCCCTCACTTTTAATATGGCCAAAAAATTGTTTAAAGGCCTCAATATTCCCGCCGAAACATTGCTCTCATTTTAGGCTCTTGTACCGCCCTTGCCTGTACTTTAGCTGCAAAACGCATTACATTGAGCTCCGCGAAGAAGGAAATGAAACCGTGACGAATTATCACGGTTTGAAAATGCAAGCGCAGAAGGGTAAAATGGAGATTTTGCGTAGTGCCCGTCACCTCACATACACACGGTGGGCAGCATAAACCCCGGTATCAATTTGACTCTCGCCGATAAACACCAATGTATCCTTTGTTAAGGTAAATGAGTTCATAAACCCGTGGTTAAAATCAAAATTGTCGAATGTTGCCTCGCCTGGATACTTGCTGTTTGTGAAATATATAAATGTAGCTGGGGGGCCTGCCGGTTCCGGAAAGGGCGAAAAAAGATATGTGCCGGTATTAACCACGGCGCCGTTTTTTGTCTGCGTCCAGGTGCTGTCGGCGTTCATTTGCAGCGTCTCATTTATGCCGGTGTTCGCCGGATCCTGGATGGTCGGATTTTGACCGGTGCCATATTGCGCCAACCATGTCCAGGGGCCCACGATGGTTGTTTTGGCGGTATCAGTTATCGTGATGGGCTGCAGCGCGGCGAGTTTTTTGCAAGCCGCAAAAGCAAAAGCCAATGCGAAAATACAGCAGGTATATCTCTTCATAACAAGCAGGTACCGGGTTTGTGAATATTGTTTCTTGTGGGCGCGATTCAATACAGGCATTCAGCCGTTAACCCATATCTTTTATATGTTGAGTTAAAGATAGCAAAAGGTTCAATGTTTCAAACGATGATTTTGCGAAAATATAATGATCGTTCATAGATCATAGTTTATGGCCGGAGATCGAGCGGAAAGCGAAAAGCATAAAGACTAAAGCCAAAAAGCTATTTTAGAAACAAGAGACTCCACTGTCCGGCTAAACCTGTACACCTCACACCTCACGGAGAAGCCCCGATTGATCGGGGCGTCTCTACGACCAAACATTAGTACATCCGGGATGAATATTTAATATGTCAAAGCACTAATAATCAGCTATCTGCATCTAATTTTTGAATAAATACAGGGTATTATCCGTGTACTTTTGAGCCTCCTTCGCCAAGGCTTCGGCGGCTAAAATGGCACTTCCGCGGCACTTTTGATGTACCTTTCATGTACTTTTCATGTACTTTTGATGTACCTTTCATGTACTTTCACTGTACTTTTAGTGTACTTCGCGGTACCCTGCCGGCGTGATTTTGCTTTGTATTATAAAAAAAACATATCCGGAATGAAATTAAATATGTCAAATAACTAATTATCAAATAGTTGCAGACATTTTTTCATGA
>Ga0206808_1072_pt1 | contig 26987 bp, 21 predicted proteins | sample Alteio_BWOrgCont_58_FD_152899 | JGI IMG/M metagenome (GOLD analysis project Ga0206808, IMG submission 152899) | Enriched cells from forest soil in Barre Woods Harvard Forest LTER site, Petersham, Massachusetts, United States -... | ecosystem: Environmental > Terrestrial > Soil > Temperate forest >...
GATTCGGACCATGGGGTGGTGTTTGTAGCCGGGGATCATTTCGGCGGCTACGGGGCCTTCGTAGGCGATTTCTTGGAGGGCGGCCATGACTTGGGGCCAGTCGACATCGCCTTCGAGGAGATCGACGAAGCCTTCGATGGTGCCGACGGCGCGGCGGAAGTCTTTGAAGTGGACGCCCACGACGCGCTTGCCGAGGATTCGGAGCCATTGCTCGGGGAAGCCGTAGGCGAGCATGTTGGCGACGTCCACGTAGGCGCCGATCCACTCGCTGTGGAAGCTGTCGATGAAGCCAGCCATCTCCATGGGACTGAGGAGGAAGCGGTTCCAGACGTTTTCGATGCCGAGGCGGACCTTGTGCTCGGCGGCGGCTGGGAGGACTTCGTTGAGGCCCTCGACGGCGTAGCGGTAGAGCTCGTTGTAGGGTTGGACCGCCCTTTGGGGGAGGAAGAAGACTTCGACGGCGCCGGGGATGGTGAGGAGGGTCTTAGCTTTGAGTTGCGCGGCGATGCCGATCATGGACTTCAGGTCGTCTTTGGCCTGTGCGCGGGCGGCGGGATCAGCGTCGCCGAGGGCGCGTCCCCAGTAAAGTCCGCTGGCTACGCTGGGGACGGACATTCCCATGCCTTCGATTTGGGCGAGGATGTTCGCGACTTGGGCTTCGGTGGCGTCGGTGCCGAGGGCGGTTCCGGCTTCGCCGATGGCGAGTTCGATCGCCTCGAATCCGGCGTCTTTGGCCTGGCGGGCGGCGGTAACGGGGTCGAGGGTTCCTTCGAGTCCGCCCGGGAGCGACCAGTAGTTGAGGGACTTAATGAGCATGGGGATAGTTTAGCGCTCCGTTACGGTGGGCTTGCCCATGGCATCGGGCCGGTGAACCAGACCGCAGACATTTGAGAAATGCCGGGGACGGCGGACTTCGCTTCGCTGCGTGCGCCGGCTACATGGCTTGCGGTTTGTAGCTAGCCTTTCACCGCACCGGCGAGCATGGTCTGGTTGATTTTTTCTCGGAAGATGCTGTAGACGACGACTACGGGGAGCATGACGATGACGAGGCCGGCGAAGAGGGCGCCCCAGTCGCTTTGGTATTGCTGGGTCATCGTGAGGTTGGCGATCCCGAGGGGGAGGGTGCGGTTGGCTTCGCTCGGGACGAGGACGAGGGCGAGGCTGTATTCGTTCCACAGGCCGATCGCATTGAAGATGCCGACGACGATGAGGCCGGGCTTGGCGAGCGGGAGCATCACCTTCCAGAACGTGGTGGAGTGGCCGGCGCCGTCGATCATGGCGGCTTCGCTGAGCTCCCCGGGAAGGGTCTGGAAGAAGCCGGTGAGGACGAAGACCGTGAACGAGAGAGAATAGGCGACGTAGACCACGGTCAGGCCGACCTTGGTGTCGAGAATGTGCAGAGTCCGCAGTAGGAAGAAAAGCGGGACGATGACGAGGAAGTTGGGGAACATCATCCCGCCGAGGAAGGTGCCAAAGATCAGCGAACTGCCTCGGAACGGATACCTGGCGAGGATGTAAGCGGACATCGCCCCGACGGGGAGCAGAATGGCCAAGGTGGCGAGGGTGACGACGAGGCTGTTCAGGAAGGCGTGACCGATGCCGGCTTCGGACCAGGCGTGGTTGAAATTGACCCATTGCGGGGTCTTGGGTAGTGCCCATGGGAAGCTGGTGATCTCGTAGCCACTCTTAATCGAGGAAACGAATACCCAGAGGATCGGGACCACGATGATGACGAGGAAGAAGAGGGATACGCCGGCGCTTGCGGACCGACCGAGGAGCGATGTGAGTTTTTTAGCGGCAGGCTTCTTCATGCTCGTACCCTCCTCGGTTCTTGGGGATCTCGGCGGAAGAAGGCGAGGATGATCAGGCTAAGGACCATGACCAGCGCGAAGTTGGCAATCGCGATGGCGGTGGCGTAGCCGAATTGAGAATTGACGAACGCGTTCTCGTAGAGGTAGGTCAACAAGACTTCCGTGGCGCGGTCGGGGCCACCCGAGGTCATTAGGAAGACGAGGGCGAAGACGTTCATCACGGTGATCGTCAGGTGGACGACGGCGATCCGTTTCACCGACCAGAGCATGGGCCAGGTGACACGCCAGAAGCGCCGGAATCCGGTCGCGCCGTCGAGGGCGGCGGCTTCTCCGACTTCTTCGGGGAGGCTGCGGATGGCGGTCGAGAAGAGGAGCGCGTAGAAACCGATCGCGTACCAGGCGAACGCGATACCGACGCTGGGCAGGGCGGTTTGCGGTTCGGCGAGCCAGGTGTGGACGAATTTACCGAGGCCCACCGCCTTCATTCCGCTAGTCAGCAACCCGAAATTCGGGTTAAAAATGAACATCCAGAGGGTCGCGACGACGACGAGCGAAACCATCTGGGGGAGCAGGATGACGCTTCGCAGCGCCTTGGCCATTTTGCCGGTGCCTTGCATTGCGTGGGCGAGGGCGACGGAGACGACAAGGACGACGAAGCCACCCACGATGAGGAGTTCGAGGTTATTCGTGACGGCTTTGGCGAAGGCTTGGTCGTGGGCGAGTTTGGAGAAGTTCTCCATGCCGACGAACTTACGGTGGGCAGAGACGCCGCGCCATCGGTACATTGAGAAGGCGAACGCCTGGAAGAGCGGCCACAAGACGAAGACAGCGTAGAGGAGAACGGCCGGGCTCAGGAAGGAGACGATGAAGAGGGTGCGATCGCGGTCGCCCTTTTTTTTGGCTCTTGCCGTTACCCTCGGTTTGGCCGGCAGAGGTTCTCCCTTGGTCAACGGATCGTCACCCAGGCGCAGGACTTCGGCGGCACCTCGACGGTGATGCTGAGATGGTGGGAACCGTCAAGGGAGTGCCGCGCCTCCGGACCGTCGTTGATCCGCACGCGCGCCGAGTTCTTGAGTCCGCTGTAGTAGAGAGGAAGCACCACTTCTTGCCGCAAAGGTTTCCCGATGGGATTGTAGATCACGGCCATCGCCTTCGTTGGGAGGGCGGGGTTGACGTGGAGGACGGCGTCGAGATTTCTTCCGTCGGCCCTTCGGACGTGGATCACGTCGGACTCGAGGATCTCCCGGTTTCGTTTGAACCAGCCGACCCACTTCTCGACCATGTCGCGCGTTCCGGGGGTGTCGTACAGGCGGGGGCCTCGGTAGCAGGCTTGGGCGCCGTAGCCGAGGTTGTTCATGAGGTGGAGGGCGTAGTCGGCGAGGTGCTCGTGGAGCGGCTCGATGGTCGCGGCAGCGCCTCCGCCTTGATATTCCACGAGGGGGGTGAACATCCAACCCATACTTGGAGTTTTCTCCCAGGTGCCGTCGAAGAGGTTTTGGCGGGCGTGGAGGTGCTGCTGCTCACGGGGGAGGGACCAGTTCGTTTCCCGGTAGCCCATACCGGTTTTATTGGAGCCGGCGAGGAAGTAGTAGTCGGGGACGTTCAGGTACATGCCGCGTTGCCGGCACCATCGGTAGAACTCAGCGATGGTTTGGAACTGGGTCCACTGCGAATCTTCGAGGCCGTGGTGGCCGGGATGGGTGGTGGAGGCGCAGACGTCACCGGGATAGCTGCCGTCGTGCTCAAGGAGATCGAAGCCGGTTTCCCTTATGAATTTCTTGATGTGTTCGAAGTAGGCGATGCCCCACTCGCTGCCGAGGCAGGGCGAAAACCCGAAGACGGCGCCGCCCGGTTTGCCGGTTTTGGGGTTGAGGACGTCGTTCTTGTCGTCGATATGGCGGCTGGCGAGGAGCGAATAGCCGCCGATTTCTAGACCCTTGCGGTGGGCGTAGTCGGCGAGGTCTTTGAACTTCTTGAGGTTGGCGTCGGAGACGTCCTCCATGTCGAGGCCGCTGCCAAAGGAGAGGATGACCATCTCGAATCCTACTTCGGCGGCTTGGTTGATGGCGTGATGCGCGATTTGGGGATCGACCGAGGTGAGGTGGAGCATCAGCGGATTCTCGGTGACCCACGGGGCGAGGGTGCGGTACATCTTCCGTACGGCGAGGCCTTGGCGTTCACGCTCGGTTGAGTCGTGGACGAGCATCCAGGTCCAGAAGGTGCTGAGGCTTCCTTTCGGTTGGAGGATGGCGTCAGGGCCGATCGGGGGACGGACGACGAGGCGGCACGGGGTTTTGAGGTCGTAGTTGACTTGGGTGCCGTACTCGGGCTCGGTTTCCCACCGGATGGCGCGGTTGGAGGCGGTGATGGCCATGCCGGCGAAGCTGAAGTCGGTCACCACAGTGACGGGAGGCTTGCGCCACTCGCCGGCGGGGTCGACGCTCGATTCACCCTCGACGAGGCTGAGGTTCTCGGTTTCGAAGCCGGTGAGCCTTATCGGTTTTGGACTCAGGTTGTGGATTTGGAGGTGCTTGCCGATGAGGGGGATGCCGTCGTAGATTTCGTAGGTGACATCGGCTTCGAGTTCGTCGTTGGCGAATTTCAGGGTGAGAGCGGCGCCTTTGGGGGGCCAGTCGGCGGGGGTGGACCTTCGTTTGTCGGCCCAGGGCATTCGCGATTTGGGGTTGCCGACGTCGTAGCCTTTGAAATTAAGGGCGCCGGGGATTGGTTTCAGCTGGTCGAGCCAACTTTCGAGGAGGAAGGCGCGGTTGGGCTGGCCTTGGAGTCCGCCGACGCTGATGCGCTTACCGTCGACTTCGAGGACGGCTTCCGGACCGGTGGCGCGAAGGAGCGGCTCGCCGTTCATTAGGTCGTCGATGGCGATCGTGGCGGCATCGGGGGTGAGTTGGAAGGTTCGGGAGACGAGGCCGTTCGAGATCGCGACGCCGGTTCTTGTTTTGTAGACCCGTGAGGTTTCGCTGGTCTGGCCCAGCAGCCAGTCGCCCGTTGGACGGTGGGGTTGGTACGGCGGGAGGTCGGGGGACATGGCGACAAGGATGGCGGCAATCAGCATAAGCGCGTTCCCCCCATTGTGCGCCTTGGCGCGGAATTTGATTTCGTGGCCGCGGTCCCGTAGCGATGAATGCTTAGGTTAGCGTGGGCGCAAGTGGAGGGCGAGGTCTCGTTGGAAAGGGGGGATCCTGACTTGCGCGCTGGCGGGGGTGGCTTTCGTTCTTTGGATGATGGCGCCGGTGCGGGTGTCCCAGACTTCGATGGTTAGGGGGGCGTTGGTGGGGATGGTGAGAGTGATGCCGGTCCAGGTTTTGGGGGCGAGGTTGGCGGCGTCGTTTTTCCAGTTGGAGGCGGGGTCGTGGAGCCAGAGGATGGTTTCGGAGGTTTTGGGGTCTTGGAGGGCGAGGGTTTCGAGTCCGGCAACGTCCAGGGTGAGAGGCTCGAAATGGCGGTGGGCGAAGTCGACTTCGGCGACGAATTTGGAGATTCCGGTGAAGATGGGCCAGAGATCTAGCGGCTCAAGGTAGTTGTCCCACCACCAGGTGAGGGCGGTTCCGGCGTCGCCGGACATGATGGAGGCCCAGAGGGCGTCGTGGAGAGGGGTGCCTCTGCGGGATTTATCGAGGGCGATGTCTGGTTCTTTCCAGGTGATGCCGAACTCGCCGATCAGTCTTGGCTTGCCGTAGCGGCTTAGTTTTCTGGCGTTGTCGCGGATGATCGGGACGAAATCGACGGTGTCGCCTTGGCCGTAGAGGTGGCGCTGGACGAGGCCGACGGCGCTCGACTCCCAAACTTCTGGTTTATCGTCCCAGGAGTACGAGGTGGTGATCGGGTGATGGTAGGGATCGATGCTTTGCAGGTAGGCGGTCATCTCGCGGAACCACTCGGTCGGGACGCCGGGTTTGGGAATGTTGTCTTGCTCGTTGTATAGCTCCCAGAGTGCCAGTGACGGGTAGGCGGAATATCTCGCGACCAGGTAGCGCAGCCTCTGCTTATAGAGCTTCCGGCACAGGGGGTCTTGGAAGAAATCGACGGGGTTTTTGAGGGGTCCGCCGTTGGCCGCGTTGTAGGGGGATTTGTCCCAGTGGGCGTTGAAGTAGTCAGTCTTGGCGAGGACGCGGTAGTCGTCGAAGGTGAGCATCGTGCGGATGCCGTGTTTCTGGGCGAGTTGGAAGACGCCGTCGTAGAAGGCGGCACTTTCGATGTCGTAGCGGCCGAGGCCAGCCTCGGTGGTTTCCAGGCGACGCTCCTGGGTCGTCCAGATTCGGGCGAAGTTGCCTCCGACGGACTGCAGCTTCGCGAAGCGATCGTCGTAGCTTTGGAGGCCGCGCTTGTCGGGCCAACATAAGTTTAAGCCGACAGGGGTGAACGTGCGCCCGTTCTCGGTCTCGAAGTAACGCGGGTCGTGCGGGCTTGGTCGGACGAAGCCGGTCGCTTGCGAACTTGCGACTTGGATCGTTTGTTTCTTGGACTGAATCGTGGCGGTTGGGGTCTGGACCTTAACTTCCCAGGTCCACGCGCCCGGTTTGGTCGGGCAGAAGCGGAGCCGAAATGCCTTGCCATCCCAAAAGGCGGGAAGGCTTAGGCGGGTGCCGTCGGGGTGCGCGAATGTTGCGTCGACGGCGATGTCGTTGGGATCGAACGGGTTCGTGAACTTCGTGCCAGCGTTAAGGGCGTATTCGACGACGTCGAAGGTTTTGGGTCTTGGCGGGGTTAGTTGGGTGACGCGGACGTCGCTTCGGGTGACTCGAGATGTTACGACTTGTGGAACGGCGTAAAGGATGGTAAGCAAGGCGAGCATGGCAAGGGACGTAAGCAAGGACGGATGGTTAAGTTTTTCACAGCGCCGAGAAAAGACGGCCGATGTGCGACTGGAGCGTAGAAGTTTGCCTGCGTCTCCGCTAGCGACCCTTCTTCGACGCGCCCATTGCTTGAGCGTCCGCGCCCGGCTTCGCGCCTTGGCCTCCGCCACCGGGGGCGTTGGCGGCAGCGTTGAAGTTTGGTTTGGGTGCGACGGCGCCCATGTCGGGGGAGTTTTCGTCCTTCCCGGCCCCGCATCCACAGAGCAAGACGCTGCATAGGCCGAGGGCCAGGAAGCGGCCGTATCGGCCGCTTCCTTTGCTCAACTCCTGAGTAGAGCTGGGGTTCTTACTTGCCATAGCATGCGTTGCCCGAGTCCCACAGCCAGTCGTCGTTGCTGCCCGCGTCGTTGAAGCCGCTGGTGTAGATGTTCTTACAGTAGTCCATCGCGCCTTCTTTGACGGATTTGGCGTGGCCATCGGCCCAGGCGACGTTGGCGGACTGGGTGTAGCGGTAGCGCGGGAGTTTCCAGCCGATCTTGCCGTCGGTGTCCTTATTGTCGCCCTCATACTGGGCCATGCCGGTCTTGTCCCACACGACGGGCCAACTCCAGTTGCACCAGGTCCACATGAGGCTCTCCACCCCGATCGCGGAGCCGGCGTTCCAGTTCGGGTTGATGCCGATGGTGGTCACGAGGAGCTTTTCGGCGATCCGGTCGATCGACGTGGTGCTGTGCGAGTTGTTGAAAGCGGTGGGGGCGTACCAGCTGTAATCAGCGGGGATGATTCCGTCGTGGGCGCCGTAGCCGTAGAGCGCGTTGGCCGGCTCGGATGGGCTCGCCCAAAGCTGACCTTTTACGAACGGGTCGCCGTTTGCGTATTTCTGCTGGCCGTTTTTGATGTACGGAGAGACGGCCTCGCGCCAGGTGAACCAGTCACCGACGGCGTTTTGGGTGCCTCCGCGGGGATACATATCGTCGCTGTCGTTGGCATACATCATGATGCCCAGCCCGATCTGCTTAAGGTTCGACATGTCCGCCGTCTTCTTCGCGGCGGCCTTGGCCTGGGCGAAAACGGGGAAAAGGATGGCGGCGAGGATCGCGATGATTGCGATGACGACAAGAAGCTCGATGAGAGTAAATGCCTTTTTCATGGTGGTGCCTCTTCTTCGGGGACCGACTGCGTTTTCATTCTAACACGATGTTAGATTAATCTGACCCCATGTTTGTAAAATTTTTTTGTATCATGGAAGGCGTCGGGGCGGGGCTCTGACGTGTCAGGCTCAAGATTCATGGCAACCAAGCGACCGACGCGACGGGACGTGGCCGAGAAGGCCGGAGTGGCGCCCTCGACGGTGAGCCTTATCCTCAACGACCGGTCGGTGGACTTGGGGATCGCGGACGCAACGCGGCTGCGGGTCGAGAATGCGGCGCGGATCTTGGGCTACTACCCAAACCGGCACATTACGGCGATCCGGAGCGGGCGCACGGGAAACATCGGGCTTTATCTGCGGCACGACCAGTGGGGGACGTCCGTCGGATATTGGTCGGCGTTGCGAGGGGCGTTAGAGCGGGCGGTTTCCGAAGCGGACCTGGGGCTTCTCGTCCACTGCGGCCGCCCGGATTTGCCGACCGAAGAGGCGTTTGCCAGGCAGGCGGGCGGCGTGGTGGACGGGGTGCTGATTTTCAATTCCGCGTCCGACCCAATCGCGAAGCGACTCCTGGATACAGGGATGCAGGCCGTGGAGATTGGCGACTCGGCGGGTCCACTTCCCTATGTCGCGGTGGATGCGGCGGATGGCGTTCGGCAGGCGTTGGAGCATTTACATGCTCGCGGTTACCGCCGTCCCTGCTTCGTCAACTTCCCTTCTCCCTACGAAGGGAGCATCGATCAGCGGCGGAGTGCGTTTGAGCGCGAATCGTTACGGCTGTTTGGGTCGGTCGGATCTTCCGTGGACGAGTTCTACGGGGAGCTGGCGCTTGCGGCGGTATTGCGGCTTTTACCCGTGCCCGACTGTGTTTTGTGCGTTTCGGATGAGCATGCGTTGGGGCTGCTGGCGCCAGCAGCGGATCGGGGAATTCGGGTGCCAGATGACTTAGCGATCGTTGGTTTCGACTGTCTGCCGACGCTGGGGCTCTCTCGTACCATGACGAGCGTTTGTACTGACCTCGATACGCTGGCGCGGGCGGGAGTGGCGAAGTTGCAGCGGCTAATTGCGGGGTTGCCGACGGAGCGAGAAACGGTGTTGCCGGTTCGGTTACGAGTTGGGGACACGACGTAGCCCTATTTCAGGCCGGTGTTTGCGATGCCGGAGACGAAGCTCTTTTGGCAGAGGGCGAAGAGGATGACGGCGGGGAGGACGGTGACCACGGCGGCGGCCATGACGAGGTTCCAGGGGGTGCCTTGGACGGTGGCGGCGCTGCCGACGAAATCGACCAAGGCCACAGGAAGGGTCATTCTCTCTTGGCGGTGGAGGTAGACGAGTGGACCCCAGAGGTCGTTCCAAGAAGCCAAGAACGCGAAGACAGCGACGGTGATGACGGCGGGGCGGGCGAGAGGGATGGCGATCCGCATGAGGATTTTGCCTTCGCTGGCACCGTCGAGGCGGGCGGCTTCCATCGTCTCCTCGGGGAGGGTGCGAAAAAATTGGCGGAGGAGGAAGATGCCGAATGCATTCGTTCCGAGCCAGGCGGGGAGGATCAGCGGGGCGTAGGTGTCGACCATGCCGAGAGAGGCGAAGAGGCGGAAGACGGGAATGATCGTGATCTGGCCGGGGAGCATCAAGGTCGCGAGGAGTCCGATGAAAACCCAGTTGCTGCCTTTGGCGCGGAGGCGGGCGAAGGCGTAGCCGGCGGGAATGCTGGAGACCAAGGTGCCGAGGACGGTCAGCACGGCAACGAAGACCGAGTTGCCGAAGGAGCGCAGGAAGTCGAACTGGTGGAGGGCTTCCGAGTAGTTGGCGGTTCTTGGATGCTGCGGGATGAAGTTGATGCCGCCCTTCAGGATCTCGTCGAACGGCTTGAGCGAGGTCGAAAGCATCCAGGCGAGAGGGGCAAGGCAGATCGCCAGGCCGATGAAGATTACGAGCAGCGCGGGGATGAGGCGGGGCTTCATCCGGTCGCCTCGTCGTAGACCCAACGCTTCGAGAGGCGGAAGTTGAGAAAGGTGATGGCGGCGATGACGGCGAACAGAAGCCACGCCATCGCGCTGGCGAGCCCCATGTGGAAGTGCTCAAACGCCTTGGTGTAGAGGTTAAGGACGTAAAAGAGCGTCGCGCGGGCCGGGCCGCCCACGCCCGCGCCGTTCGATTGGCCGAAGGCGAAGGCTTGATCGAAAGCTTTCATCGCGCCGATCAGGCCCATGGTTAGGTTGAAGAAGACAGTCGGCGTTAGAGCGGGCCAGGTTACGACCCAAAACCTTCTCCACTGGCCAGCCCCGTCGAGGGCGGCCGCTTCGTGGAGGGCGCGGGGCGACTCTTGGAGGCCGGCGAGGAAGATGACCATCGCGCCACCGTAGCCCCAGGCGCTCATCAGGATCAGTGCGGGCAATGCCCAACTCGGCGACTGGGTCCAGGCAGGGCCGTGGACGCCGACCTTGGCCAGCATCTGGTTCAGCGCGCCGTCGGTGGGTTGGAATATCCAGGCCCAGAGCACACCGGAAACGGTCGCGGGGAGCAGGGTGGGTAAGTAGTAGAGGGTGCGGTAGGCGCCGCGAAAGGGCACGTCCAGATTCAGCAGCATCGCCACGGCGAGGGCGGCGAAGAGTCCGAGCGGGACGCTGCCGAGGGCGTACATGGCGGTGACTTTTACCGAGACCCAGAAGGAGGGATCGGCGGTGAGGAGGTAACGATAGTTCGCCGTGCCGACGAAGCGAGGGGAGGAGACGACGTCGTAGTCGGTGAAGCTGAGCCAGAGCGAGGTGAGCATCGGGCCGATGGTGAAGAGGAGCAGGCCGACGGTGGCGGGGGCGATCATGAGCCAGCACCACCGGGCTTGGGTACGGCTCATTTGGCGGCTCCATTGGTGGCGCGGAGGAAGGCGTTCGCGGCTTCGGTGGCTTTTTTGGTGACTTCGGCGGGCGAGACGTCCTCGGTGAGCATGCGGTCGATTTCGGGTTGGACGAGATCGAGGGCGATCTCGACGAAGTCTTTGCTGCTGGGGATCGGCTCGGCGCTGTTCAAGGCGATCTCGACGGCGGCTCGGTTGCGGGGGGGCAGGTTTGCATCGCGATGCTCGGCGGCCACGGAGCGGCGAATGGCCACATAGCCGCGGTCGACGTGGGCGCGGATGCTCTCCTTAGAGCTCATAAATTTGAGAAAGCGCCATGCGGATTCCCGTTCGGGGGTGGCCTTGGCGATGCCGAGGGCGGTGAGAGAGATCTCGCCCCCTCGCCGTCCGGATGGTCCTTTGGGAAGCGCCTCGATTTCCCAATCGAGGGTTGGGATTTGGCGGTACGTCGCCCAGAGTCCGACGTGGCCGCCGTAGTCCATCGCGACCTTGTCGCTGGCGAATCCGGTGGCGGGTCCCATGCCGGGCGGAGGAGCGAAACCGTCTTTGATCGTGTCGCGGTAGAACGTCAGGCCCTGGATTCCGGCGGGCGAATCAAGCGTGGCGTGGGTGATGGCGGGGTCGAAGAGGTCGCCTCCGGCGCCGTGAACGAGGGTCAGCCACTCGCCCCACCAGCCGGTCGTAACGGTGCTTCCCCAGACGCCGTTTTTCGTGAGCCGCTTTGCGGCGCCGGCGTAGTCGCTCCAGGTCCAGTCGGCGCGGGGATACGGTTCGTGGGAGGCGTCGAAGATGCGGCGGTTGTAGTAGAGCAGCGAGACGTTGAACCACTGCGGCATGAAGTAGATGTGGCCGCCGGGCTGCATCGCTTTTTGGACGGCCGGATAGAAGTCGTCGAGGTCGATCTCTTTGGCGTCGCGCCTGGCGAGATCGGTGAGGTCGGACAGGAAGGGCTTTAGGTAGGCGAAGAAGACGTCTCCGCAGACAAACACGTCGGGTGGCTCGCCGGCGGCGACGAGGGTTTTCAGCTTGGTTTGGTACTGGGAGCCGGGGACGGCGCGGACGTCGATGTGGATGTCCGGGTTCTCCATTTCGAATTGGGCAACCAGTTTTTCCGTCATCGCCTTCGTGCCGACGTCGACGGGATAGAGCCAAATGACGGTGTGGCGGCCCTGGGGATCGACGGGGCGGTCGTGGGAGCAGCCGGTGAGGAGGCCGAGCGCCATCACCGAGCCGACGATGCCTCGGTTCATTTCAGCACGAGGGTCCGGGAGTCGTGATCGAAGCCGGTGGGGCGGGTGTAGGGTTTGCCGTTTAGGTATGCCTGGCGGCGGAAGGTTCCGTCGGTGAGGAGGGGCTGGCAACTTATTCGTGAACCCGGTCTTACGATGTGAGCGAGCGGCTCGTGGGTGCCGAGGGCCCTGTAGAGGGCAGACCACTTAATTCGGCCTTCGATACTTCGGTTGCCGTCTTTCGCGTTGCCGGTAGTCATGGTTTCGATGGTGCTATCGGCAAGGTCGTCCGAGTAGGCGAGGCCGGCGACTTGCTTGGAGGACCAGCCGAGGGACAGCTCGGGGACCCCGGTGAGCGGGAAGGTTTCGCGGCTCGGGTCGAACATGAGTTCGACATGCTCGAAATCCCAGCGGTGCTTCTTTAGCTCCGCAAGGTTGGGCGCCTCTAGGGTCTCGGTCGCCTTGGCGGTTTGGTCAAGGTGGAAGTAGAGATATTGCGCGTCCCAGGCGAAGCGGAGATCGGCGCGCATCTTTCCGGCGGCGAGGTGCATGGGTTCCGCACGGCTCCAGTCCGGTTTGCTGGCGAAAGCTCTTGGCACGCTGACCGCCGTGCTGAAGTCGGAATGCGTTCGCACTCGCGGGGCAGGTAGCGCGACTCGGCCGTTGTTGAAGTCGATCGGGACGCCGTTGACCAGGTTTCGGTTTTGGTCCTGGGTGAGGTGGCCTGAAGCGGCGGCGCGCACGACCTGTACGGCTCGTTTTGGGGAGATACGGATACTGAACAGACCACGAACGGGCTTCTCAGAAAGGAAGTGGTGCGAGATCGCTTCGTAAGGGCGAACCGGACGGGTTCCTAGATCAATCGTCACCGTCTTCGCGGTGTCGTACGGGTTCCACAACAGGTCGGTCGGGTAGCCGGGTCCGGGTAGGAAGTCGGTGGCGCGGAGGTCGATTCGCAGAATCTCGGGCACGTTGGTGGGATGGACCAAAGCGGCGAGCAGGCCGACGTAGCCACCGCCGTAGAGGCCGAAATCCTCCTTCGCCCAGCCGCTTCGCTTGGCGTCGCCGGCGGCATAGGGGCTCTTCCCTTCCCAAGTGCGGCGCAGGGCCTCGTAGGCGATACCGGCGTGAGGGTCTCCGGGCCAACCGCTACCTGACTGATGGGCGGCGTCAAGCGAATCTTTGTAGTAAAGGCGGGAAGCGTTCGCGGCGTTGAGTATCCACTTCGCCATGCTTGCCGAGAGGCGGTCGTCGTATCGGCAAACGGGGGCCAGAGTGGCCATGTTCAGGAACGTGTTCATGGCGAAGGCGTAGCCGCCTCCGTCGTTGGTCGAACCCATCAGTCCGCCGACGTCGTAACCGCCCCAGCGCCCGACGACCATTCCCCAGCCGACGCGATTCGGGGAGGTGGGGTCAAAGCACCAGTCAACCATCCTCGGCACGTCCCACCGGTCGCCTCGGTTGGCGTTAAGGTACGCGGCGGTGAGGGCACCGAAGGCAGTGAGGACTTCGTACGTCGGGTTGTCTTCTCGCGTTTCCATGCTTTGGAGAGCCTTTCGGCTGGCCTTCAGGTAGTCGGTCGACCCGGATCGAAGGCTCTGGAATAGCTCCAAGTAGGCCACGGCCGCAGCGGCGTCGGGCTCCTTCCACTGGCCGTTATCGAATGGTTTGCCGGTGGAAATTCGGTAAGCGGTGTGGTCGAAGTTGCCGTTCAGGCGGTTGGTGGCATCTCGCCAGGCGTCAGCGATGGATTTGGCGATGGCTTGGCCGCGAGTCCAGGAGGGGTACTTCGAGGCGAGTTGGGTGAAGATTACACTGGGCAGCAGGTCGTACCAGAAGCTTTCGCCCGCCTTGCCCCCGGCGTTGTTCAGGACGACGCCTTCGGCGGGGTTCAGGAACTCGGGGGTTAATTCGACCCAGCTACGCTTGTCCACTCCGGCCATCGTTGCGCCGAGAAGCGAGCCGAGGGAAGCGATGCTTTCGCCGGATTTGCCTCGAAGTTCCTCCTTGCCCACGTACGAAGGCATGCCGAAACCGGGGCGATCGAGGTTCGGGGCGCCAGGAACGCGCCAGCTCAGGGGCATCCACGGCCCTTTCGCGGATTCGTCGAAGACCACGCGGTCGTAGTCCCGTGCGGTACCTGCCCAGTCTCGGAGAAGGTAGGGAGTAGGCCGGTCGGGCAGGAGCCCGACGCGAGGGATGGCGATTTGGCCGGACCCCAGCGACATCGCAAGGGCGAAAAGAATGGTCATGTTAAAAACTTAGCGAACGCCGGCGGGTTCGCGCCAGTTGAGTCTTTCAAGGTCTTCGAGGCGGCCCAGTAGGTCTTCCAGGCGGAGCCGCGCGGCGAGGATGAAGGAATCGCCGCCGCCATAGACGAGGTACAACCAGCCGTCGTATACGTAAGCCCCGCAGGCAAAGACGACGTTGGCCACGCTATCGGGATACGGACCGTTCACTTCGAAATCGGTTTCGGGGCGCATGAAGTCGTCCATGCGTGCGCGCATGATCGAGCTGGGCTGACGATGATCCCATTGATTGAAGTCGTAGAGGAAGGCGTCCAAGACGTACTTGCGCCGCTTCCCTTCCAGGTAGTTGCCGGTGTGCTCAATCGAAAGATAGCGGCCCGGGCCGATTCTGATTGGAACGGCTCCGGCGCCGACCCAACTATGCGAATACTCGCTCGCGGTCATCGCGCCGTGGACGGCGCCAAGGTCGGTGTAAGGACCTTCGATTTCGTCTGCGACGGCGAGGCAGGTGGACCAGGTGTCGATCGGTCCCATCATCGGCCGGTGAAGTAGAACGGCTTTTCCTTCGATCCGATCCGGAAATAGAACGCCGTCTTTGTTGCTGGTCTTGGCAATCGGGCCGACGTTTCGGAATGCTTCACCGGTGCCTGAGGCAGCCCCGAACTTGGTCCAGGTGACGAGATCGGTGGAGCGAGCGAGGCAGACGGAACCGCGCCAAGCTTGCTCGGGATCCGGATGCTCAATGGGGAGTACACCACAGTACGTCATCCACCATGCACCGTCGAGGCGGGTGACGCGCGGGTCTTCCGCGCCCTGGGAATCGGCGAAACGCCCGTCGTCGCTGGGGACGAGCACGGGGGTTTCGAAGCGGCGAATGAGCGTAAGGTCGGGTTCGTGAACCGACAGACCCACGGAGGAACGTGTCCACGGATGGCCGGGGTCCAGCTTGGGGCGCGCCCGATAGTGGAGGGCGACGATGCCGTTCGGGTGCAATTCTTCTGCGCCGTGGCCGAGAAGGGCGGTGAAGGCGGCGTGATTCTCGGGGGTCGGGGCGAGGAAGGTGGCGGCAGCGTTGAAGGTGACGCCGGATTCCCACGCATTCGTCGTGGGAGCGATGAGGGGATTACCGCCGAAGAGGCGCTCGATAGGCAGGTTGAAAGGCATAGGCGGGCACGCGGTTCTAGCGGCGGGGCGGGGCGGTGGATTCACGTACGATGAGTTCGGTGGGGAGGCGGTCGACGTGGGGAACGTCGCCGCCGGCCACGATTTCGCAGAGGCGTTGAATCGCCCGATAACCCAGGCGCGGAGTCGGCTGGGCGACCGCGCTCAGCGAAGGGTGCATCTGAGCGGCGGCAGCGGGATCGTCGAAAGTGATGACCGAGATGTCCCGAGGGACATTCAGGCCAAGATCGCGCAAACGGCCAAGGACCGCCAGGGTCATCATGAAGTCGCAAGACACGACCGCGGTCGGAAAATGGTCTTCTTGCAGCCAAGTCGCGAGGTGGTCGCGGAAACGGCTGGGATTACGCTCATGAGCGAGGCAGATCCACTCCGGGCGAACGGCCATATTTCGCCGGCCGGTGGCTTCGAGGAAGGCTTTGAGGCGCTCGAAGTGGTCGGGGATGGTCGCGGTGAGGCCGACAAATCCGACGTCTTGGTGGCCAAGTTCACAGAGGTGACGGACGGCGGCCTCGGTTCCGGCGATATTGTCGGAGGAAATTGATGGGACGGCGGCTTCGTCGAGCACGCCGGGGACAAGGACAACGGGGACGTTGGCGGCGTGAATGCCGTCGATTACGGTGGCGTCGGCGTAGTCGGGGCGAACGATGATCAAGCCTTGGGCGCCCTTGTTATTTACAAGTTCGGGCCAAGTGTGGAGCGGCGCGGCGCGGAAGTGAACTTCGAGGAGGTATTCGGCGCAGGCTTCGCGGATACCGCGGAAGAGGAGATCCAGATAGTCGCCGCCTTGGCGCTGCTGGTCTTCGGGCCAATTCCAAAGCACGCCGACCGAGGTGACGGCGCGACTGCGATTTACGGCCGAAGAGACGAGGGTGCGACGTCCGCTTCCGCTATCGATTAGTCCTCGGCGAGATAGCTCGCCGAGGGCCTTGTCGACGGTGGCGCGAGCGACGCTATATCGCTCGGCCAATTCCGCTCGGGTAGGTAACAGATCACCGGGGCGGAGTTCCGACCGCGCGATCTGCCCTTCCAAATCCGTGAGGATTCTTTGAAAGGGGGTTTCACGTCGGTCGCCGTCGGAATTCCGCATGGTTGCGAGTTATTTACCGGTTGGAGTGGACGGAGGCGGGCCGGCCGCGGCTCCTGTCTTGGGTAGAAACATCTTGGGGTCAGGTTTCGGCGCGGTTGACTCACCGATGTGGCAACCAGCCAAGACGACCGTCGCAACGATCAACGCAAGGGCAAAGAGGGCGGCCTTCATGCTTAGTCAATGTCCTTGGTGTCGTTCGCCGGGCTGTTGAACGTATCTACGTGGCCGGTGGCGTCTTCCGGTCCGATGAACCAGTCGAGATTCATTCCGTTCATCGTGTTGCCCTTCATGCCACTGGCCGCCGTGCCATAGCCCAAGTTGTATCGAAGAGCACGAAATTGGCCGCCGATGAGTTTCTTTGCGTGACTATCCGTGAAGACCACGTTCAGGGCCATGTTGTTCAAGGACCCCGCTGGGTACTGGCCCCAGATGTGGTAGTTGGGATCGGTGCTCCATGACGCGTATTCGTAGTTCACGATGTTCTGCGACGGGTTCGAAACCTGGGTGTCTACGATAGGGCCGCCCGAGTAGTCGGGGGTTGCGCCAGCGCCTCCGAAAGCCTTTCGGTACATGTACTGGACGCCATCGTGGGCCTTGTTATTGAAGTCGGTCGCTTCGGCGAGGTAGGCCGCCGGAGGCGCGCCGCCGCACCAGCCCCAGCTTCCCTCACCGAGCCAGAAAGGCTTAGTCGAGGCGGGGACGGAGGCGATGCCGCCGTTCTTGGTGTACGGATAGATGATGTAAGCCCAACCACCGGCGGCGGTGCCCCACTGGATGTTCGGGATACAGCCGTTGTCTTGGCCACCAAACGCGGGATAGGCGTCGTCGGAGTCGTTCGAGTAGATCTTCTCGCCGGTACCGATCTGCTTAAGGTTGGAGATCGAAGCGATGGATTTCGCGGCCTTCTTCGCTTGGGCGAAGACGGGGAAAAGGATGGCGGCGAGAATCGCGATGATGGCGATGACGACAAGAAGTTCGATAAGGGTAAAGGCCTTTCTCATTAATTAGCTCCGTTGCAATTCCGATCCGGGATGGCAAGTCCACGAACAGACCGGCGGCCTGAGGGATCGGATGTATTCTACGCAAAGGTTTGCGGTAAATGGGTCTTTTTTGAAAATAATTCGAAATGCCTAGGCATTTGTCTCGGTTCGCCATAATTTGAGGATGACGCAGCCTTGGATGCTCGGACCGTTTACGAAGCTGGATGACGTCAATCCGGTGCTGGGTCCCTGTGCCGATTCCCGATGGTCGTGCAGTTTGGCGGGCGAGGTGGCTTGGGAGGAAAAGGACGTTTTTAACCCGGCAGCGGTGGTCCGGGATGGGATAGTTCATCTCTTGTACCGGGCGGAAGACACGGTTGGGCGGCACCTCGGGACCTCTCGGATTGGGCTGGCTTCTAGTGTTGACGGGCGGGTGTTTACGAGATCGGCGGCGCCCGTTTTGTATCCGGCAGACGATGCTCACCGGGTTTTCGAGTGGGAGGGCGGGACCGAGGATCCGCGCGTTTGCTGTTCTGAGGAAGGCGATTATGTGATGACGTACACGGCTTACGACGGGGTCAAGGCTCGGCTATGCGTGGCAACCTCCTCCGATCTTCGGTCGTGGACGAAGCATGGTTTGGCGTTTCCGTCCATGCCGGAAGTTTGGGGGAAGGCGGGGGCGATCGTTTGCCGGGTGGAGGACGAGCGCTTGGTGGCGACGCGGCTTGGCGGGCGCTACTGGATGTATTGGGGCGAGTCGTACATCTTTGCTGCGACTTCCGACGACCTTTTGACGTGGACGCCGGTAGTGCATCCGTTGGAGTCGGCGAAGGCGCAGCAGGAGGGGATGCCGAATGCACCGGATTATGAGCCTCGGTGGCAGCCGCATGAGCTTGGGCATTTGGCGAGCGAGCGAGAGGCTTTGGTGGCCGTGATTCGTCCTCGGTCGGGGCGGTTTGACAGCGTGCTCGTCGAGCCGGGTCCACCGGCGGTTTTGACTTCGGACGGCATCGTTCTGCTGTATCACGGGAAGAACGCTTTGTCGGGCGGGGACTCTTCTTTTCCGGCTTATACGTACGGAGTCGGGCAACTTCTGCTGGATCCTTGCGATCCGACGGCGGTACTGGCGCGTTCTGTTGAGCCGTTCTTGTATCCGGACCGTGAGTATGAGATCACTGGGCAGGTTGGGAATGTTACGTTTGCGGAGGGGTTGGTTCCGTTTGGCGACCGGTGGCTTTTGTATTACGGCACGGCGGATTCGAAGATTGCGGTGGCGTCGGCGCCGCGCTAACTTCGGTTGCGGCCACCTTTGGTTCTACAATCTGCGTACGCTTCTTGCTTATTCAGTGACCGACCCATGAACTTCATCGCGCCTTTGCTTAGCGTCCTTATAACATCCGGCCACGGACCATCGGGAGATGTCCTAAAAGTAGACATCGATCCGCGCGTAAATCCAGGTGTGGATTTTTTCGCATATGCGAATGGCGGCTGGTTGAAGCGGCATCCCATTCCGCATTCGGAGTCCGGCTGGGGCATCGGAAACGAGGTCAACGACGAGATCAACGCGCGGCTTCGGAAGATTGACGAAGCGGCGGCGAAGAAACAGTCCCCGGCGGGCTCGGACGAACAGAAGGTCGGCGACTTTTGGGCCACGGCGATGGACGAGGCGAAGGCGGAGCGGCTCGGGATCACGCCACTGAAGCCGGAGCTTGACAAGATCGACGCGATCGACTCCGTTTCGGCGGCGCTTACCGAGGCTTTTCATTTGTATCGGGTTGGGACGGGCGCGTTTTTTAGCTTCTCCGTGTCGCAGGATGAGAAGAAGAGCGATGAGATGGCGGTTCACCTTTATCAGGGAGGACTAGGGCTGCCGGACCGGGACTTCTACTTCAATAAGGAAGCCGGGGTGGCGAAGATTCGGGACGAATACCTCCGGTACCTGCAAGGTGTGCTCCAGTACTCCGGCATTTCGGAGGACGACGCGAAGACGGCGGCGGCGGGGGTGGTGGCCTTCGAGACGGAGCTTGCCCGCAATTCGCGGAAGTTGGAGGACCTTCGGGACCCGCTGCATAATTACAACCGGATGTCGGTCGATGACCTGCAGCACCGGCTGACGCCTACGATCGGGTGGAGCGAGGGTTTATCGGGCTGGGACTTGAAGCCTTCGTCGGTGATTGTCGGTCAACCGGAGTTCTTCTCGGCTTTGGAGAAGTTGCTGGCCGACACGCCGGTGACCACGTTGCGTAACTACCTTCGATTTCATGTCGTGAGCGATGCGCTGCCGTTCTTGGACCGCAAGGCGCAGGAACTGGACTTTCACTTCAACCACTTGGTGCTCAACGGACAGAAGCAGCCTCGGCCGAGGTGGAAGCGGGTGCTGGATGCCGAGAACGGGGCGATCGGCTTTGTTTTGGGGCGCATCTTTGTGAAGGAGTACTTCCCGCCGGCGGCGAAGAAGCGCTATGCCGACCTAGTTGAGGCGTTCCGCCATTCGTATTCGAAGCGGATCGCGCGGCTGGATTGGATGACTCCGGCGACGAAGGCAATGGCGCAGCATAAGCTTGCTTCGTTGCGGAAAAAGGTCGGGTATCCGGACAAGTGGAAGGACTACTCGACGCTGCAGATTGGCCGCTCCTCGTTCGTGGAGAACATGATGCATGCGGCGGAGTGGGGGTTCAACGATCAGGTCCACAAGTTCGGCAAGCCGGTGGATCGCACGGAGTGGGGAATGACGCCGCAGACTTATAACGCCTATTACGACCCCTCGAACAACGAGATCGTGTTGCCGGCGGCGACGTTTGCGGTGCCGGGGAAGATGGACGCCGACTTGGACGACGCGTTGGTCTACGGGTACGCGGGGGCGTCGACCATCGGGCACGAGATGACGCACGGCTTCGACGACGAAGGCCGGCAGTTTGATGCGAAGGGCAACTTGAAGGAGTGGTGGACCAAGGAAGACGCGGCGAAGTTCGTCAAGCGCGCGGACGTGATGGTAAAGCAGTTCAACGCCTATGAGCCGATTAAAGGCCTTCACATTAACGGGAAGGCGAGCCTGGGTGAGAACATTGCCGACTACGGCGGTTTACTCATCGGCGTCGACGCGTTTAAGCAGACCGAGGTGTATCGCCGGGGTCGATCGATCAACGGACTGACGCCGATGCAGCGGTTCTTTCTGGGTTACGCACTGAGTTGGCTCAGCGAGGAGCGCGAGCAGCGGCTGCGCCGACAGTTGCTGAGCGACGTCCACGCGCCGGCGAAGTGGCGGGTGCTCGGTCCTCTGTCGAACATCCCCGACTTCTTCGAGGCGTTCGGGGTCCGGCCGGGCCAGCCGATGCGGCGGGCGAGCGGGCAGATTGTTCGGATTTGGTAGGGTTTTGCACTCGTTGCCGGCCAAAACGATCTCGTCCTAGCGGTCTCAATGAGGATGCGGAAGAGCCCCACATTGCGGTGTCGGAGTATAGCAAATTGGGGCCGTGATATAGTTGTCTCACCTTTAACCCGGAAGCCTATAGCGCCTTTAGGCCGTTTCTATGACCGACTTCGAATTGTTGCAGTACTACCGGCAGGAAGATCATCAGGAGTGGACTTTGCTGATGGCTCGGCTGGGGTCGTATCTGACATCGCAGTCGTTTCTCTTCGGGGGGTATGCGATCTCGATGGGGAACACGACGCATTGGGGATTCGAGTTTTCGCTTTACTTTCCGATCTTTCTGGCGTTCTGCGGCTTTGGGACTTCGCTCGGGGCGGTTCCAGGACTGTCGGGCGCGGCGAAGACGATTCAGCTTTGGCATGACAAGCAGGAGCAGCTTGTGGCGCGGTCTCCCGAACTAAAGAGCATTCTCATCGATCGGCGGAGTTCGATTCGGGGCGGGGCGAGCGTCGACGTCGTCCACCGGCGCAGTCTCGCGTTCGCGGGGCTTGCGCCTTGGGTCTATGGGATTGCCTGGATCGGCCTTGTGATACTTGACCTTTGGATGCATCGGCCGCGTCCGTAGGACCATCACCAGCCTCGCGCGGAGCGGCTGCCGATTCCTCCATAGCCTCCGACCTACAGCACCTGTACGCCGTAAGAGTGCAGCGTTTGATCCGTCGTGGCCAGGGTCAGGTTCTCGGCCAAGCATTGCGCGACGATCATTCGGTCAAACGGGTCTCGGTGATGAAACGGAAGGTCGACGAGGAGTGCGGCGTGGGCGGGTGTGAACGCCAATTGATCTGCTTGCAGTCGCGCGGCGGCCATGCTCCAAAACTTCGGCTCAGCTACCGGCAAATGGAGCTTTCCGACGGACACCTTGATGCAGATCTCGGCACGGGATATCGCGGAAATGAATAGTTGATCCGCGTCGAGGATGCCCTGATGTAACTGACCGCTCAGCTTGGTCGGAGAAATTGCGAGCCGAAGCAAAACGTTCGTGTCAAGAAGAACCTTCAATATCGACCTTCGATGAATGCACCCGCTTCCTCGTCGGTCATTGGACGCATTGCCTCATCTAGTTCCTCGTCCGAGATTTGGCCCGCAAACATGCCAAAAGCGGACTCTCGAAGCTTACGATCCACGGGGCGGCGGACGGCCGTCAATTCGGCTACGGGGACGTTTCGTTCGCAGATCTGCACTGTTTCGCCCGCCTTCGCGAGGCGTAAGAAGTGGGAGAGCCTTGCTTTCACATCGCCGACGTTAGCTTGAATCATGGTCATATTCTAGACCAAGTATCAGACTTCCTGAAAATCCGCCTTTGGCCGCAGTGCGGCCAAAGGCGGTTGACTCTATTCGACTTTGTGCTTGACGACGCTGTCATCGCCCTTGGTCTTCTGGGCGGCGGCTTCGGAGCGGTCGCAGAATTGTTGGGGGGTGGCTTGGCCGTTTACCATGCTGGTGAGGGCGTTTTCGATTTCCTTCTCCATAGCGGGGTACCAGTTTCGGGCTTGGAACGACCACGCGGTTTTGCTGGCTTTGAAGACCTGGGAGGGGATCACGAGGGTATCGGGGAGCTTGCCGGCGTCGCTGCCCTTGATCGACATGAGGGTTCCCTTCTGCTCTACAAACTGCTTCGCTTTGTCAGGCGACGTCATGTATTTGTAGAGGGCGATGGCGGCTTCGGGCTGCTTTGCCTTCGCGGGGACCATCCATGGCTCAATCTCGATCAGGACGGCGGTCGGGTCGCCCTTGCCGGAGGCGACGACGGGCGGGAGCAGGTATTGCATCTTCGCACCGGGAGGCATCTGCTTCTTCATTTCGGACTCCAGCCAGGTTCCGCAGGGGATCATGGCGGCCTTGCCGTTTAGGAAGTCGGTCTGTGACTCGGTGTGGGAAAGGCCGACGGCGCCGTTCTCGAAGTAGCCCTTGTCGCGCAGTTGAGCAATCATCGTCGCGGCTTGTAGGATGGCGGGCGACTTCCAGGCACCGGGGACGAGGTTTTGGATGTCGCTGATGACCTGCGGCCCGCCGATGCTCTGCGCCCAGGGTAGGAGCATTCCCTCCAGCATGTAGTAGGGGTATTTGCCCTGGAACGTGATGGGGGCGATTCCCTTCTGTTTGATCTTTTCGCAGAGCGCAAGGAGGTCGTCGAAGGTCTTGGGGGCGGTCCAGCCGTTCTTGGCGAAGACGCCGGGATCGAACCACCAGCCCCAGACGGTGAAGTAGTAAGGCAGCACGTATTGCTTGCCATCCTTTTGGCCGAGCTTCAGGATAGTCGGCTCGAAGGTATCGCGCCATTTGCCCGTTCCCTCATAGGGAGGAGAATCGAGGGCGGCGTCCAGGGTCAGCAGTTGGCCTTCTTCCGCGAGCGCCCAATGGTCCATGCCCCAGCCAGGAAACATGAGGTCGGGCACGTCGTCCGAGTTGAGGCGGGGACGGAGCTTTTCCCAGACTCGGGGATCACCCTGGACGGTGGTGGTGAGTCCGGGGTTCTTGGCGTCGAATTCCTTGGCGGCTTGTTGGTAGAAGTCGATGTCGAAGCCGCCTTTGAAGGCTTGGACTTCCATTTTGCCGGTGAACTTCTTACTCGCGGCGGCCACCGGGGCGTTGGCGGAAGGCGTTTCGTCGCCGCCTTTGCCCGAATCGCCGCAGCCGGCGGCTCCCAAAACGAGAGCCGTCGCTCCGACCAAGACCCAACAATTTTTCATAACCATCCGTTTCCTCATTCCCGTCGTGTCAGCGTAACAACGTTGGGGTTCATTTTGCTAGACCGACGTCGCATGTTGCCGGAAGCCGGGGCGTGCTAATTTAGAGGGGATGTTGAAGGTTGCCCTGGTGGGGACGGGATTTATGGGGCGGATGCATGCGAGCGTTTATGGGACGCTTGGGAATGCGAGTTTGGTGGCGCTGGTGGACAAGAGTCCGGACCGCGCGGCGGCCATCGGCAAGGAGAGCGGTGCGAAGATTTTCACAACGCTTGAAGAGGCGTTCGCATCTTGCGAAATCGATGCCGTGGATATCTGCCTGCCGACGGACCTTCACGCCGAATTTACGATCAAGGCGGCCAATGCGGGCAAGCATGTGCTTTGCGAGAAGCCGATGGCGATGAGCCTCGCGGAATGCGATGCGATGATCGCAGCGGCGGCCGAGAATAAGGTGCGACTGATGATCGCGCACTGCATCCGGTTTTGGCCGGAGTACGCCTATCTGACTAAGCTCAAAGAGACCGGTGAGCTAGGCAAGCTGCTTTCCGTGAACCTCACCCGGTACGGCGAATTCCCGACTTGGTCGGAGGATAACTGGCTCTCCGACGAATCACGGGCGGGCGGCGGCGCGTTCGATATGCATATCCATGACACCGATTACGCGCTTGGGTTGTTTGGCGATCCTGTGGAGATGTCTGCGTTTGGCACGGACGACGGGCGCGGGATTGGCCAGATCTTTGCGACGATGCGGTTCGCAGGTGGCTCGATCGCGCATCTGGAAGGAGGGTGGAACCTTCCTCGCCACACGCCGTTCAAGATGGCGTTTCGGGCGATCTTCGAGCGGGGGGCGGCGATCATGGACGACGGGCCGCTGACGATTTACCGTCCCAATGAAGATCCGATGACGCCCGAGTTCCCCAAGATGGAAGCGGCGGGCGGCGGGAACATTAGCGACATGGGCGGTTATTACCACGAGATCAAATACTTCGTGGACCGCGTGCTCTCGGGTGAACCGTTTGAGGTCACGAATGCAGAGTCTTCTCGCCGCACGACCGAAGTCGTGCTTGAGGAGATCCGGCAGGCAAAGGATCGAGGCAGACAGGCTTGATTTCCGCTCTCCTTGCGTTGGGGCTGGTTCGATTTTCGCCGATTGTGAGTCCGGCGTTCGTAAGGCAAGGGAGCAAGTTCGAGGCGGCCGGGGGTCACTTTGAGTTGAACGGCAAGCCGTTCGTGATCCGCTCCGGTGAGATGCATTACCCCCGCGTGCCGAGGGAGTATTGGCGCGACCGATTCCGCAAAGCGAAGGCGATGGGGCTGAACACCATTTGCACCTACGTGTTCTGGAATCTCCACGAACCTACGCCAGGACACTTCGACTTCAAGGGCAACCTCGACCTCGCGACTTATCTGAAGATTGCGAAGGAGGAAGGGCTCTATATCATCCTTCGACCGGGGCCGTACATCTGCACCGAGCTTGACTTTGGCGGCTTACCCGCTTGGCTTCTGAAGGATCCGAAGATGAAGGTTCGGAGCCGCGATCCGAAGTTTCTCAAGGCGGCCGGGCGCTATTTCGACCAAGTCGGCGCCGTTGTGAAGCCGTTCCTGATTGAGAACGGCGGCAATGTTTTGATGACGCAGGTGGAGAACGAGTACGGATCGTACGCCGCCGACCATGTGTACACGGCGGCGATTCGGGATGCGCTTGTCCATGCAGGATTTGCGGGCCAGCTATTCACTTCCGATGGTCCGGGCGACTCTAGTCTTGGCGCCGGGGCGTTGCCGGGCTTACCACCGGCGGTCAACTTCGGGGGCGGCGGGCCGTCGGCGATCGCGGAGCTCGAGAAGTTTCGGCCGGGCACGCCGAAGATCGTCGGTGAGTATTGGTGCGGCTGGTTCGACCATTGGGGAGAGCGGCATCACCGAACGAGCACTGCTGGGCACTTGAAGGACATCGAGTGGTTCCTGAAGAACGGCGTTTCGTTCAACCTTTACATGTTTCACGGCGGGACGAGCTTTGCCTTCATGCCGGGGGCGAACGGGGACGCCGAGGCATACCAACCCGACGTCACGAGTTACGACTACGACTCTCCACTTGACGAATCGGGACGCATCACGCCGAAATACAAGGCTTTCCGTGATGCAATCGCGAGCGCGACGGGCGAGACTTTGCCGCCGATTCCACCTTCCGCCGCTCCGATCGCCTTGCCGGCGTTCCCCTTGAGTCACGAGGCCTTGACTGGGCATCCCGGATCGGAAGCGGTGCGCAAGTCGATGCGGCCGCTCTCGTTTGAGGAACTTGGGCAGTCGTACGGGATGGTGCTGTACTCCACTGAGATCGCTCGCGCAGGGACGCAGATGCTGGAGTTCGATAAGGTTCACGATTACGCGCTGGTCTTTTTGAACGGGCGGCGCGTGGGGACGATCGATCGCCGACAGCCTTTGAGCGGGCTGAGCCTCGACATTCCCACCGAAGGGGCTACCTTACAGATTCTTGTCGAAGCGAATGCGCGGATAAATTTCGGAGGCGAGCTTCCGAATGAACGAGAAGGGATTCTGGGCAAGGTTCGGTTGGGCGGTAAGGAGTTGACGGGGTGGTCGCAGGAGTCTTATCCGCTCTCGAAGACTCCGGGGGCCTGGCAATTCGACAGTTCGTTAGAGTGTCCGAACCTCTACGCAGGGGCGTTCAACGTGACGGTTCGCGGCGACACGTTCTTGGACATGGGTGCCTATACGAAGGGATATGTTTGGGTTAACGGGCATAACCTCGGACGTTACTGGAACGCGGGGCCACAGCGAACGCTCTATCTGCCGGGTTGCTGGGTGCGCAAAGGCTGGAATCAGGTTTCGATCCTGGACCTTGGCGACGTGCAGCCTGCGCCGAAATTGGCCGGACTGCGGCATCCGATATTGGATAGCCGCCCTCCGTCGGCTCTCAATCCTTTGCGAAAGGCGGGCCAGACTTTGCGCCTCGCGGGATTGACGCCAGACACGACCGGGACTTTCGAGAAGACGAACGGTTGGAAGGAGAAGACGTTTGCCAACGTCACCGCCGGTCGGTACGTCTGCTTTGAAGTGCTCAGCGAGCATGGCGAGGGGCCGTATGCTTCGGGGGCGGAATTGGAAGTGCTCGATCGGGACGGGCGGCCACTGCCGGGAGTTAAGGCGATCTATGCGGACAGCGAGGAGTTGGACAGTGAAAACGGGTCCGCCGCCAACCTTGTCGACCATAAGGCGGCCACGATCTGGCATACCGAGTGGAGCGCCAATCAGCCCGGCCTTCCCCATCAAGTCGTTCTCGATCTCGGCCAAGTGAGACTTGTCTCAGGCATCCGCTACTTACCGCGACCCTCCGGTCCGAACGGGCGGGTCAAAGATTTTCGCGTTTTCGTTAGCTCTCGGCTCTTTCCTGGACTCTAAACCTATGCTCGCTTTCGCTGCCTTTGCCCTTACTCAAGCTTCGAACCCCCTTCCCGCGATCGTGCCGAAACCTGCGGTGATGCAGGGGGAACCTGGC
>Ga0206808_1073_pt1 | contig 26562 bp, 24 predicted proteins | sample Alteio_BWOrgCont_58_FD_152899 | JGI IMG/M metagenome (GOLD analysis project Ga0206808, IMG submission 152899) | Enriched cells from forest soil in Barre Woods Harvard Forest LTER site, Petersham, Massachusetts, United States -... | ecosystem: Environmental > Terrestrial > Soil > Temperate forest >...
TCGATCCATGCGGTGTCGGGGTACGCAAAGGATGTGCAGGTCAAGACGAACGAGCCGGTTAATCCGGGCGACCTGTATGGGGTTTCCAAGTGCTTCGCGGAGGCGCTGGGGCGGTACATGGCGACGCAAGAAGCTTTGAGCGTCATCGCGGTTCGGATCGGGGCGTATGAGTCGAACGATCCGCGCGGGAGTTCGGGGGATATCTCGGTTATGGACGCCTATGTTTCGCGCCGCGATTTGGCGAGTTTGTTTGCTTTGGCGGTGGATAACGAGGAGGTGGGGTTTGCCATCGTCCACGGGTTGTCGGACAATTTTTTCAAGCGGATGGATATTTCGAGCACGCGGGAGTTGCTCGGGTATGCGCCGGTCGACGATTTTGCAGCGCAGAATCCGAAGCTGGCGCATTTAGATTTGACCAAACATGTGCGGTCGCACAGCAACATGGCGGACGGCGGAAAGTCGGGTTTGCGGCGGGATTTGTAGGGGTTTAGAATCTTGGCCGCGATCGGATTTAGGGCGATCGCGGCCGAGATACCGTGGTAAGGCAAAGATCAGGGGAGGATCTTGGCGGTTACCGTGATGGGCGGGAGAACTCCGCTGGGGACGGCTAAGGTTACGTTGACAGACGTGGATGCATTTCGACTCATGCCCACGGGATAGAGGATGGCGGGTTGGCCATTGTAGGTGGTCCCACCTTGAAGGGTGACGCCGGCCGGCAGATTGAAGAGGAGGGCGACGGTGCCCTTCATGGTGCGGTAGCCGATGTACGTTATCTTGACCAGCTTTTGGTAAGTGCCGGATGCGGACATTACCGGATTGCTCTGGGTAAGGGTGAGCGTACTTGGATCGCCCTCCAAGATGGTCACCTTGGCCGTCGCACTTTGTCCCCCACCCGGCGCGGCATTTAGCACGACTAGCTCTGTGGACTGGAGATTCAGTGAGGGGTCGATGGCGAGTTTCAGGTCGGTCATCGTGAGGCTCTGAACGGTGGCCGAACTGTTTTTCAGGGTCACGACCGAATCGTTGAAGAACGGACCACCGGTCAGTTCGAGAACCGGAGGATTGGCGGGGTCGCCGACGCGGACGGAGGGCGCCGTCGTGGCGATCACCGGAATTCCGTTGCTTACGGTCACGTTGAATGTTGAGGAACCGCCGGCGTTCTGCACAACCAGCGGCTGGGGGCCGGCGGTGGCGAGCATATCGGCGGTAAGTTGCACGGTCATGGAGGTAAGTCCTCGACCCGTGGACGGGAACGTGACTTGACTGGGGTCGATCGCCTTGCCGTTGAACTTGACCGTGGTGGCCCCAAACGGGGTCGATCCGTTGGTGAAGTTCACGCCACTTACCGTCAAGGTCGCCGCGTTTCCTCGAATAGGCGAGCCAGGGACTACGCCGGTGATCACAGGAGCGGGCAACACGATGCTGGACGTGGTTACCGCCGTTCCGCCGCTACCGCTAATGATCGTCGCGTTGGTTCCAAAAGGCTTGTCTTGGCTGATGGAGTACGGGTTGTTCGACAACAGGAATATCGAGGGGGCCGGTAGGAGCTGGGCCGAATCCAACAGGCCTTGCGGGAGAGTAACCGAGATGCGCGTAGGGCTCACGTATTGCGTAGGCAGCGCGAACACTCCAACCCCGAATGCGCTCACCGTGGTGCTGGGCGTAAAGTTCGTGCCTTTCAGAACAACGGAATAGGGAGCGGTCAGGTCGGGCAGCGGTCCGGGTAAGTCATTGTAGTAAACGCCGGACAAGGTCGGGGCGCTGACGGGGAAGTAGAGCGGCTTCGCGTTGAGCGGATCGGAAAGCACGTATCCGTCGCTGAACGGGTCCTTTGTTCGTAGCCGAAGCTGATGGGACGATCCGGCGAGCTTGGTCAGCAGCGCGGGCGGAACGCAGAATGAAAGCACCGTATTGCCGCTGTTGATCCATTGGTATTCGTCGGCGTCCGTGAATGCCGGCCGATGGGCATCGTCCGTGAGGATCGCCTTTCCATTGAGCATTCGGGTGGTCGGTAGTACGATCGAGCCGTCGTCCAGCACGAATTCGCTTTCGAGCTGGGCATTGGCCGTGCTGACGTACAGCGGTTGTCCCGTGTAGGTGGAGTCGAGACAGTTAACGGCGTGGGCGCCATCGGTGGTATCCGACATCGGGTCGCCGTTGATCGAAATCGGGGGCAGACTGACAACGACCGGAATGTCGAAGTGAGATGTGAATTGCTTGTTGCCGGCGAACGTGCCCGTCGTGGCGAAGCGAAGGGTATGCGAGCCCGGCCGAAGCATCGACCAGTCGAAGTCCAACCCGAGCATGATCCGACTGCTAGCGTAGTCGGCGTAGGAGAGGGCGACATTCCCGGACGGAGCTCGGTAGGTCGAGAGATCCTGGCCATCCCAAGATTCGGGAGTCACCACGATCGAGCTCGCCTGCCCGTCGCTGCTAAAGCCGTAGGCCGCCTCTGAGTAGACGAACATCCGGTAGGGGTTCGGCTGGTCGGCGCCGGCGGTATAGCCCGCGTAAGGGGTGGCGGTCAGGTTCGGGACATTGCTATTGATATCACCGAAGACCTCCGGGGTGGGGTAGCCCTGTTGCGAGGGGCCGATCGCGACGGGATCCAGGTTCGATTCGGCAATGTACGTGGAGAGATTGTCGGTCTCTACGTTGAAGAAGCTTCCGGCCGTGCTCGTCCAGTCGTAACTGTAGGGGTTGAATTCCCAGTTGATGGCTTTTGAGAAACTGCCGGTACCGAGCGTTCCCTTCAGCGAGAGATCGATGGGGGTTATATCGACACCCCCTTGGGCGGCCACCGTCAAGACATTGGTTAGGGTTGGCGTGGCGGAAAATTGGCCCGTAATGAAAACGCCGTGAGTGGGCATTGTGAATTTGATCGGGGTAGTTGGCGTGACGTTGGAGAAGGTCTTGCTGGCCAGGCCATCGATGTTATCGCTTGGGTCGGTGGGGGTTACGGTTACGTTGATCAAGGGTTGAGGATCGAAAGTAAATTGGTGCCGGAGGCCAAGGCCCACCGAGCCGCTAACTTTGGTGAAGTCCCAAGAGGCCTTCAGATCGGTGAGGGTCTGCGTAGGGTCGAGGTAGGCCGAGCCGTCGAAGAATTCGGACAGTTTGTCTTGGCCGACACAGGCCAGGAAGAACTGGGCAAGCGTGCAGTTGATCGTGAAGAACGGGCTAAAAACGTCGCTCGACATTTTGTTCGAATTTGCCATTAAGTGACCGGTGGAGGCTTCGTTCGGAACAGAAAATGCGACGCCAACCGGGGAGAGCGCATTCAGCGCTTTGACCGTGTCGTCGTCGTTCAGGTTTTGTTTATTTCCTTCGGCAAAGTCATGGACTCCCGCGAAACCGGCGTTAGGTTGTGTATAGTCCCACAGCGTGGTGTTCGCGCCGATCAGCGACTTACCCAAAAAATCGAGCTCACCGGTAAGCGAAGCCTGGAAGCCGCAGAAGGTCTGTAGAGACGCGGCGAGAGATGGGCTGGTGGTCGAGAAAGACGCGGTCGACCGAGGGGCGTACCTTACGTGGACAGTGCACTCTTGGCCCACGTTCGTATCGCGGTTAAAGGTGAAATTTAGGTTTCCGTCGGCGGATACGTTCGCCGCACCTCCCAAGTAGTCGGCATTGGCGTTAATGCCAAATCCCGCGCCGACCATGTAGCCGATGGTGGCGCCGGTCTTGCCGAGGTCCATTGCGGGAATCGTGCAGAAGCCTAAATCGATTTTCGGCGTTTTGAGGTCGAAGGCGAAGCCCACAGAATCCTTCTTCGACCATTGGGGACCAATCTGGAGCTTTTGCGATACCCCCACGCCGTTTTGCCAGATGCTGGGGACGCTCCATTTGAAGCTGGCATCTCGGGTGCGAGTGACTTGGGTCTGGGGAAAGGCGAGGCTGGCGAAAGCGGTAAGCAGCGCCACGCTTTTCAGTTTTCTATGAATTTTTGGGGAGTGCGTAAGGTACATCGCTGCGATTGTCTGCGAATTTCGGCGTCACAAGGGGATGAGGAGCGGGTTATTACCCAAAGTCGGACCGCCGACACGGCGCAGGTTTATGAGCGGCTGTCTACAATAAATTGGAAGTTCTCATGCCGATCGAAGACCAACGTGAACGCGAAGATCTTGGACGCACGCTGAAAGCGTTGCGCCTTGCGCAAGGCTTGACTTTGTGCGAAACGTCGGACCGCTCGGGCGTCGCCCGGGCGACCATTTGTACTTGGGAAAACGGGACCCACTCGCCGAGCGGGGCGGCCTTGGATGCGGTCCTCTCGACGCTTCGTGCCGACCCAGGCCTACGGAGCCGGCTTCTTCTGCTGGCGACGCCTCGTTACGCCCAAGATGCTTTGCGAACGACGCATCTCGGGGCGCCGGTCCATGCCGGGCAACTCCTTCGGGCGATGCGCCTGCGGCGGGAGATGGCACAAGGCCAGCTTGCGTTGGACCTCGGGGTCGGCCAAGCTCATGTGGCCCGCTGGGAGGCGGGCGATCTTCAGATTCCGGCCGATTTACAAGAGTCGGCACTTATCCTCTTGGGGGCCAGCGAAATCGAGAAGCAAGCATTCGTTTCGATCGGCTTGCGGACGGACCCGTTCGAAGCTCGGAGTCTGGAAGAAGGCATTCATGGCCTCTTTCAGCTTCCGCACACCGTCCAGCCGATCGTGCTGCTCGCCTGGGAAGCCGAACTTTGGCGCCGGGCAACGGAAGACGATAGGTGGTTGCCTTCCCTTTTGCGGGTCGTGGCCCTCCGGGCGAATGCATGCCTGATGAACGGAGAATTGCGCGAGATCGCGGGCTTGGCCAATCGGGCCATGACAATGGCAAAGATGACCCAGCAATGGGAAGTAGCGACGCATGCATTCTATGCCGATCGTTGGCGGCGGCGGTCGAAGGACAACTGGGCTTCCGAAGCGGAGGCGATGCACGATTGGGCGTCACGACTTCCGGACTCTTTGGAGCGCGCGTGGATCATGACGTGCCACGGGTTGGCGTTGGCCCACTTGGGACATCAACCGGCGGCGGTTGCGACGACCGAGCGAGCGATCGAAATGGCGGAGAGATTTGGCTTGAACCGCGAATACACGAGCCCGCTGGACCTGGGGGAAATGTGGCTGGCCCTGGGCGAACCGGATCGTGCCCTTGAGGCATTGGGGGAGTCCGTGCTTCCGTCGGCCCTCTATTTGCGCGCCATGGCGCATTTCGCGTTGGGCGAAGAGGCGCCGCGTGGGCTTCTTGAACGAGCTCGTGGGGAACTTGGCAGTCGATCTTGGTTTCATCGTCAGAAGCTGGCGGAGATTGAAAGGACGGTGGGGCGCCGCGCAGCGGCCCGTTCGTCGCGCGCCCCGCAATTGTCCCGGTGCGCGTAGCGTTGGCGCGGTCGAACTTGGGGTTATTTGGGTGGGCGCGATATACTTCGCGAACCTTTACTTTGATCCGCTGGCAGTGGCGCTTTGCGGGGTGGTTCTTTTTTGATGACCCAGTCGCAGACTTTTCAATCGCCTCCCGGCTTGTTCTCCGGTTATGACCGGGGGGCGTTTTTCGATGAGATGTTCGATGAGGCGGGGGCGCCTCGGCCTCACTATGCGCGCCTCTTGCAGACGCTGGGGGGGATGACGGCGACGGAGTTCCGGGCGCGGTGCGAGCTGGCGGACCTAACCTTGGTGAATCAAGGGATCACGTTTACGGTTTATGGGGATACCCAGGGCGTGGAGAAGCCGTTTCCGGTGGACCTGGTGCCGCGAATTGTGCCGGGGCATGAGTGGGCGCGGATCGAGCGGGGGTTGAAGCAGCGGGTGCGGGCGCTGAACCTGTTTCTGCACGATGTTTATCACGACGAGAAGATCCTGAAGGATGGGGTAATTCCCCGCGATTTGATCGTCAATGCGCCGTATTTTCGGCGGGGGTTTGTGGGCGCCAACGTGCCGGGCGACCTTTATGTGCATGTTTGCGGGACCGATCTTATTCGGGACGCGGACGGGACTTACCGGGTCCTCGAAGATAATTGCCGGACGCCGAGTGGGGTCAGCTACATGATCGAGAATCGGCTGATCTTGACGCGGGTCTTCCCTAGCCTGTTTCGGGAGAACTTTGTGCGGCCGATCGATTCGTACGCGGGTTCGTTGCTTCGTAACTTGCGGCAGCTTGCGCCGCAGGGGCGAGAGGATCCGACGGTAGTGCTGCTTACGCCGGGCGTTTATAACTCGGCTTACTTCGAGCACTCCTTCTTGGCGCAGCAGATGGGGATCGAGTTGGTCGAGGGGCGTGATCTCTTTGTGGACCAGAACTTGGTTTACATGAAGACGACGCATGGGCCGAAGCGGGTGGACGTGGTTTATCGGCGGATAGACGACGACTTTTTGGACCCGCTGGCGTTTCGGCCGGAGAGCACGCTGGGGGTGGCGGGGCTGGTCAACGCGTACCGCTCGGGGAATGTGGCGTTGGCGAACGGGATCGGGACGGGGGTCGCGGACGATAAGGCGGTTTACCCGTACGTGCCGGAGATGATTCGCTATTATCTGAGCGAGGAACCGGTTCTGGAGCAGGTCGAGACGTTCATGGCTTGGCGGGATAACGACCGGGAGTACATTCTCGACCACCTGGATGAACTGGTCGTCAAGGCCACGAACGAGAGCGGAGGGTATGGGATGTTGATCGGTCCGCAGGCTACTTCGGCGGAGCGGGCGGAGTTTGCGGAGAAGATTCGGGGGAATCCTCGCGATTTTATCGCCCAGCCTTTGATCTCGCTTTCGCGGTCGCCGTGTTTCTTTAGCGATGGGTTTGAGGGGCGGCACGTGGATTTGCGGCCTTACATTTTGTGCGGGATGGACGACATTACGATCGTTCCGGGGGGCCTTACTCGGGTGGCGTTGCGTAAGGGGAGCTACGTGGTGAACTCTTCGCAGGGCGGGGGCAGCAAGGACACGTGGGTGCTCCACGACGGGCCGCCTGGGCAGAGCCAGACGATGGGCGGGATGACACAGCGACAGGCTTTTGCCGAAGTTCCGATCGGGGGTGATCAGTAGATGCTGAGCCGGCACGCGGATAGTTCTTTTTGGACGGGACGATATATCGAGCGAGCGGAGGCGACGGCGCGGATGATCGACGTTCACTACCATTTTGGGCTGGAGAGCCCTTTGGTGGGAGATGCGCTGCGCTGGTCTTCGATCCTGGCGGTTTCGGGGCAGGAGGAGGCGTTCGCCGAGAGTAACTCGCGGCTGGACGAGCGCTCGATTTTGCAGTTCTTCGCTTTCGACCAAGAGAATCCGGGGAGCATTCATTCTTGCCTTCGGTCGGCGCGGGAGAATGCGCGGTCGATTCGGGATCAGATCTCAAGCGAGATGTGGGAATGCGTTAACCGGATGTACTTGGACTACCAGGCGTGGGATGTCGACCGGGTTTTGAGCACGAGTCCCTTTGCGTTCTTTCAGCGGGTGAAGGACGGATCGCACCTGTTTCAGGGGATTACCAACCGGACGTTAATGATGGGCGAGGCGCGCGACTTTCACGACGCCGGCCGATTTTTGGAGCGGGCGGACCAGACGGCGCGGATGCTGGACGTGAAGTATCACGATCTGCTTCCCCGCTTTGCGGGCGGCGTGGGCGATACGTCCGGCGAGGGTGGACCGGATCCTTCGTCGGTGGGCGGGCCGGTGGATGTTCATGGGTGGGTCGCGGTTTTGAAGTCGGTGGGGGCGTTTGAGGCGTTCTCGAAAACGTTTCGGCAGGGAGTCAGTCCGGGGCGGGTGGCTCATTTTCTTCTGTTGAACCCGCAGTTCCCAGCTTCGGTGCGGCACTCGATCGGGCGGATCGACGGGTGCTTGAGGCGGGTGAGCGGGAACCAGGATCGGGGACCGAAAAATGAGGCGGAACGCGAGGTCGGGCGGCTGTACAACGATCTGAATTACATGGAGGCGGACGACATCATTGCGAACGGGCTGCACGAGTTTTTGGAGGACGTGCAGGAGCGGTGCTCGGATATTGGGGCGGCGATCTTCCGGACTTATCTGACCTACTGATGTTTGGCGTATTTCGGATTAGAGGAGTCGGGAGTTTTATTTTTCTAATCTGAGGCATTAAATGGAAACGCCACGTCTATTACTCATCCCTTCGCCAAGATGATCCTGCACGCCGTCCATCACACTCGGTACGAGTATCCGTTTCCCGCGCAAGACAGCCACAACGAACTGAGGCTGATGCCGTTGACGCTTGCCGGCCAGAAATGTCTCGAGTTTTCGCTTGAGGTGACGCCGCATGCGCCGGTGTTTTCTTACGAGGATTTCGGCGGGACAGTGCACCACTTCGGGATCCGGGAGCGGCACATGTCGTTGGATATCGTCGCGAATGCGATCATTGAGATGACGGATATCAACCCGATCGCGGGTTTGAATCTCATCAATCCGGACTGGGATTTCTACGCCTTGGAGCGCACCCGGCAGAACTTCGCGGAATACCTGGGCGGGAGTCCGTACGTCCATATCATTCGGCAGGCGGCGGATTTGGCGAGCAATTTGCGATCGGCCGGGCAATCGGTGGCGACCTTTTTGATTGACCTGAACCGGTTTCTGTATCGGTTTTTGGAGTACGACCCGGGGGTCACGAACGTGCACACGACGCTGGAAGAGGTGTTCGAACTGCGGGCGGGGGTTTGCCAGGACTATGCGCATCTGATGATCGCCTGCTGCCGTTCGCAGGGGATTCCGACGCGATACGTCAGTGGGTATTTGTACGGCGGCAAGGGGATTCGGGGCGAGCAGGGGACGCACGCTTGGGTGGAATGCCTGATGCCAGACGGTCGTTGGCTGGCGCTGGACCCGACCAACAACTTGCTGGCGAACGACCACCACATCCGGATGCACGTGGGGCGAGACTTCGGAGAAGTTTCGCCCACGCGCGGAGTCTACGTTGGGCCGATGGCGAATCTCCTGCACGTGGGCGTGTCGGTGGTTGAAGTTACGCCTTCGGTGGTTTCCTAACCGCTGTCCGTCAGCGAGGTGATTGACTGGGGGGCGGCTCCGCTTGACGAGTCGATGAGGACGTATCTTACGATTGCCCCAGCGGTTAGGGCGCCGACGGTTTGGTCTCCGACTACGGTTTGGGCTCCGGCGTTGGTGAATCTGACTTCGTAGCTGCCAGGGGCGACGAGCGTCGTGAAGGGCGACTGGAAGGCGAGGCCGGTCGTGATTGGGGTGGAGGTGGCGAGGCTGGCTCCGGGTGCGGTGACGTAAACATCTACGTTTCCGACGGCGGCAGATAGGTTTACGAGGTTGATGCGGACCTTGGCGCCGGGGTTGGAGTGATCTTCGGAGACGAGGAGCAGGCCGGGCGACGTGGACGGGCCGGTGGCGTAGGCGGTGTAGAACGAGTTCGCTTGGAGGTCGAAGGTCGGGTCGCTGAGAGTGGCTCCGGTGCTTCCGGTGAGGAGGAACAGTTGGGAGCCGGTTTGGGCGATCGTTTGATAGCCGGTGACGTTGCCGTACGTTCCCCCGGACATGATGATGTTGGCGCCGGCGGAGATGTTCACCGACGACTCCCCGGCGGAGGCGTCCATCGCGCGGATTTTGATGGTGCCGCTGGAGGTCGATCCTCCGCAGCCGGACAGAAGAATGGGGAGCGCGAGCCAGCCCAGGCGGTGGAGTTTGGTTTTGGCCATGATCGGTTCCAGTTTAGTTCAGTTGGGCGTTTTGGGGGTTGCGTTTGTTCGGTTGGTGGGTTGGGGGTGCGATCCGAGGGATCGGGTCGCGGGGGTTGCGGCGAGTTCGGAAGGTTGTCGCGGCGGACTCGCTTCGCTCGTGCACCGGCTACCAGCCGTCTCGGGGTGGGGATTTTGTGGCGAGTTCGTAAGAGTTCGGAAGGTTGTCGCGCGTCTACACCTGCGGTGGGCCTGCCGGCGGCCGGAAGGGGTGGCGGCCGGCGGAGCGGATTCTATTGGCTGGCGACCTTTATGCGGTCGATTAGGAGGTCTTCCAGGGCGTTGGCCCGGTCGTCTACTTTTTGGCGGGATTGGTCGGCTTCGTACCAGGCGATGATTTCTTCGGCGCCTCGGGTGAAGGGGGTGGGGGCGGTCCAACCGGGGACGAGGCGTTTGATCTTGCTGTTGTCGAAGACCATGCTGTTGGCTTTGTCGCCGAGGAGGCCGGGGCCCCAGTTGGGGTCGTGGGCGGCGAGAACGGTGCTCGGGATGTGGACCTTCTCGGCGGTCGTTCCGGCGGCGGCGGCGACGATGTCGTAGATTTGGTTCCAGGTGAGCCACTCGTCGGAGGTGATGTGGATGGCCTCGCCGATGGCGTGACTGTTGCCGAGGAGGGGGACGAAGGCGCGGGCGAAGTCTCGGTGGTGGGTGAGGACCCAGAGCGACGTGCCGTCACCATGGACGACGACGGGCTTCCCTTTGCGCATACGGTCCACGACGGTCCAGGAGTGATCGAAGGGGAGGAGGGTCTGGTCGTAGGTGTGCGAGGGCCTTATGATCGTCATCGGGAACTTCTCGTCGCGGTAGGCGCGGACGAGCATCTCTTCGCATGCGATCTTGTTACGCGAGTAGCCCCAATGAGGATTGTCGAGGATCGTCGACTCGGTGACGGGGAGCGACGAGGGGGGCGTCTGGTAGGCGCTGGCGGAGCTGATGAAGACGAATTGGCCGGTTCTGCCCCGGAAGATGTCGATGTCCTGCTGGATGTGCTCGGGGGTAAAGGCGATCCAGTCGACGACGGCATCGAACGTGAGGTCGCCGATGGCGCTCTCGACGGATGCGCGGTCTCGGATGTCGCCGTGCAGGATCTTGGCGCCGGCGGGTTCGCCCCGGTGGGATTTGCCTCGGTTTAGGAGATAGAGCTCGATGCCCGACTCGATGGCGAGAGGGGAGCAGGCAGAGCTGATGATTCCGGTGCCGCCGATAAACAGAACGCGCATGCGTTTGGTTTACCCGCTTATGGCTTTAAAGGGGGGTGGGCACGGAGTTCCTGGGCGTGCCCTTGTTTGACTCTTAGTGAGTCGGCGCTTTTTGCGCGGTCGGACCGGGTCTTCGGGGACCGGTGTTCGGGCGCGCGTTGTTGTGTCGAGGCTCGAAACGGCGCGGTCGGCCGTGGCTTCCCGGCTCGGGAGGACGTACGGAACTGGGCAGCAGGTGGCGACCGATGAGTCGCTCGATTCGGCGGACTTCGGTGACTTGCTCCGGGGTGGCGATGGTTACGGCGCGACCGGTTTCGCCGGCCCGTCCCGTTCGACCGATGCGGTGGATGTAATCCTCAGGCTGGTCGGGCAGGTCGAAATTGATGACGAGCGAGATCTGCTTGACGTCGATTCCACGCGCTGCGATATCGGTGGCAACCAGGACTCGGTGAACGCCGTGCTTGAACCCTTCGAGAGCCGCGCGTCGCTGGGCGAGCGTGCGATCCGAATGGAGTTCGGCAGCGGAGTGGCCCATCAGGCGAACTTCCTTGGCGACCTTGCGAGCGCCGTGGCGAGTCCTAGCGAACACGAGGACGGTGCCGCTGTTCTTGTAGAGAAGATCCTCCAAGAAGCTCAGCTTTTCGGTTTGAGGGACGAGATGCAGCTCTTGCTCGACCAATTCGGCAGTCGTTCCGGTGGGGGCGACTTCGACTTGGATCGGCTTGTTCAGGAACTCTTTGGTGAGCGTGGCGATCTCGTTGGGCATCGTGGCCGAGAAGAGCATCGTCTGGCGCTCCCGGGCGACGTAGGGCAGGATCTTGCGGATGGACGGGAGGAAGCCCATGTCCAGCATGCGATCGGCCTCGTCGAGCACCACGACGTTTACTCGGTCCAGGCGCAAGGTGTTTTGCGAGAGGTGGTCGAGCAGTCGGCCGGGGGTGGCGATGATGATCTGCGGGCGGGCGCGGAGTTGCGAGATCTGACGACCCATGGGGGCGCCACCGATCAGCACGGCGGTTCGGATTCCGAGTTTGGAACCGACCTGGTGCAGAGTTTCCTCGATCTGGAGGGCCAACTCACGGGTGGGGGCGAGGACAAGCCCGGCGCCATTTTTGAGGACCTTTTCGATGAGGGGCAATCCGAAGGCAAGCGTCTTGCCGGTACCGGTCTGCGCAAGTCCAACGACGTCGCGTCCGGAAAGGCCTGCCGGGATCGCGGCCGATTGAATCGGCGTAGGGATGGTAAATCCGAGGGCTGGAAGAACAGCACTGACGCGTTCGGAGATTCCGAGGTCGCGAAAGGCGGAGTTTGAATTTGTAATGTCGGTCATGTAGCGGCCCGCATATAATGCAGGGCTGTCTATTATGACGCGTCGATCGTTCGTGCCGTTCGTTCCCTTATGGGTGACGCAGTTGGGGCCAGGTGGGCGGTCCGCCTCATTGACCGAAGCTTGGGGAGGGTGGTTAAATTCGAACCGGGCGATGGACGATCTCACTGCTTACGAGCGACTCTTGCTACGGTTCGATGGGGCGCCGGTGGCGCCGGACAACGATTGGCTTAACGAAACGGCTCAGCTGATCTTTGAGGTCCCGCTTTCTGCTAGGCAGCCGCAGGTGGTTTCGAGTCCAGGCGGGTATCCCTACTTTGCCTTGTGGCCTCGGGACGGCGACGAATCGTCGCAGCCGGCGAGCGTTTCGGAGATCTTCGAGTTCGCGATTGAAAATCATCTCGGGATCGTGTTTTTTGGGGCGGATCGGCTCCCGAAGTGGGAACTTACGCATGGGCAAGTTCTGGCATGGCAGCTGTATGGGGTGCCTAACCCTCCCAGGTTTTGGAACATGCCGCCGGATGGGGAAGGCGAATCTACTGCCACGGAGGTTGAGTTCATGCAGGTTGGGGCCCCGAGTGAGGAGATGCTTCCGCCTCTTGTCCGTTCGTCTCTTCGTTGGGCGATGACGGAGCGGTTGCGCATCTCCAACCCGAGGGTTGGGCTGGTGAAGCGGCAAGGGGAGCCAGGCGGGCGTTTGGTCTTTGACTTGGACCCCGAACGGTTCGGGGGCAATGAGGGTGCGGCGACAGCGTATCGGTTTCTGGTTTGGTATTTCCCTTACTGCATCCCGAGTCTGGGCATTCCGTCCATGGCGGGGGCTTCTTGGATGGTTCCGTTGTAGTAGGAGCCGAGCGTTGCTTTGATACACCCGTATTTTATATTACAGGCGGTATAGAGAGACTCAAGCGCGAGGGCTGGCACAGAACGCGCCAGAAGGGGAGCCACGAGCAGTTCCAACACCCTACTCGGGCTGGAACGATGACATTAGCGGGGCATCCCGGGAAAGACATTCCTCCGGGAACTCTCGGCAGTATCAAAAAGCAAGCGGGGTGGTAATCCGCCTGCCTTTGCAGTAAATGGAGCAGAGAATGGAATACGCGGTGATTTTTGAAGAAGCGGATGGAGGAAAGACGTGGGGCGCTTATATGCCCGACTTTCCGGGCCTTGGAGTAGCGGGCGACACATTTGCCGAGACCCAGGAGTTAATCCGGATCGGCTTTGAAATGCACTTGGAGGGTATGCGAACTGAGGGCGAGGAGATTCCCGAGCCGAGGGTGGTTATCGGGAAACTCGCGGCATGAGCAGCGTGGAGAATTCGAAAGAAAAGCCTCCAAGTGGGCGTTTTGTCGTGCGGGTCAGTCCCTTGCTTCACGCGCGGCTACGGGCGGTATCTGATGAGCACGGAGTGACCATGAACTCACTGCTCACGGAGATTCTTGCCGACGGTGTCACGCGCTACGAGCTGACAGTTAAGGCGCCCGCCGCGCAAAGACTATGAAAGCAATTCGGCGCGCTAACCCCGTCGCGGGTGTTTGACGAAGAAGTCCCAGAGGACGTCGGTGGCGGAGATGTGGGTGGTTCGTTCTCGGCCGAGTTCGTTGGAGCCGCCAGGCCAGTCGTGGATTCCGTTGTTGATGGTCATAAGTTGGACCTCGGTGTTTTCGCGGCCGCCGGCGTAGCGGGTTAGTTCGACGTTGTGGTCGGGACTGACGCTGAGGGTGGGTTGGCCGGGGCAACCGTCGGCTTGGGCCCACCATTGGGCGGAGCGGGGGGCGCCGATGCCCATGAGGAGGGCTTGGGCGCGGGAATCGTAGGCGACCATTCCGTCTTTTCGGCCGTGGAGGATCATAACGGAGACCGGGCGGACGGCGGGCGGGATCGACTTTACGCGGAGTTGGGAGCTTGGGAGGCCGATGGTGCCGGCGACGACACCGATGGCGGCGACGCGGTCGCCGTACTTGGCTCCGACGAGATGAGCGAGCATGGCCCCGTTGGAGTGGCCAGCGACGAAGACGCGGTTGGGGTCGATTCCGACTTCCTTCTTTACCTGGTCGATCAGATCGGCGACGAAGGCGGCGTCGTTGGGGTGCTGGTTTCCGGTGAGGTCAAGGAAGCCGACGTTCCACGCCTGGGGGCGGCCCAGGCCCTCGGGAACGGCAAGGACGAAGCCTTCACGCTCGGCTTTGTCGCCGAAGCCGGTGTGTGATTCGATGGCGGCGGCGGTGCCGGTCCAGCCGTGGAGGAGGACGACGAGGGGCAATGGGCGACTACGGTTGTAGGCGCTTGGTACGCGCAGGACGTACTGACGGTTCAGGCCGCCGCTGCTCATCCGCTCCAGGTAGCGCCCGGGGGACTTGGGGGGCAATTGGCTCGATCCTTGGGGGGCCAGGGCGTTTGCGGAGAAGACGAAGGCGCATAGGAAGAGCGAGGCGACCCCACGAAGGCTGACCACTCGGCGACCGAAGGTCCTGGGGTTGACGGGTATGGCGAGTGGAGGGGTTAGCATAGTCGGGGCGCCCGAGCGCGGCGGGAATCGTTCAGCATATACGGAATGCAGCGCGTTGAAGTTCTGAAGCGAACCCGGGTCTTTCAAGGATTTTCCTCAATGGATGCCGTCGAGGTTCGGTACACGGGGGTCCATGGGCAACCGCGCGGGCCGATCACGCGGCTTAGCGTGGAACGGGGCGATGCAATTGGGGTGCTGGTATTCAATCGAGACAGCGAGCAGTTTCTGCTGGTGCGTCAGCTTCGGGTACCGCTGATCCGGCATGACGAGCCCTGGATTATCGAGATCGCGGCGGGAGGCATTGAGAAGAACGAGTCTCCGATCGATGCCGCGATCCGGGAAGTGGAAGAGGAGATTGGATTTCGAGTCGCCGAGGTGGAGAACTTGGGCGAGATGTATGGTTCGCCGGGTGGTCTCTCGGAGAAACTGACTCTGTTCTATGCCGAGGTCGGGGATGCGGATCAGACGGGAGAGGGCGGCGGAGTGGACGACCACGAAGATGTGGAGATCATCCGAATGACGGTTGCCGAGGCGTACGAGGCGCTGGACCGGGGCAAACTGAAGGACGCCAAAACGCAGATCACGCTTCTTAAAGTCCGGTCTCGATTCCAGAAAGGCTAAGGGGCGGGGATTTCGGCGATTCTCTTGCGGCAAGCCAAGAGGAGCGGAGGAAGGTTTCGGAGCATGGTCTGGGCGGCGGCGAGGATGTCGGGCCACTCGATCGCCTTCTCCAATTCCTCGCAACGGGTGGCGAATTCATTGGCTCCGATCGACCGACTACTGCCTTTGAAGGTGTGGGCGATGCTGCGCACGCGGGGTTGGTCCTCAATGGCCAAGGCGTCGATCAAATCGACTTTCAGCAGTTCGCTGCTAGAGACATAGATTTCGAGGACCTCCTGCAGGAACTCGTCATCTCCGCCGAACGCATCTTGCAGGTATTGCTCGTCGATCATCACCACGGATCCCACTCTGGGTCGGGGCGTGAGATTACGATCTGGTCCACGGACATCATCGGCATAAATCGTAATACTCAATTCCTTTTTCCTTATGAAGACACCGTCCGCCAGTGGCGGCCACGATATTAGCTTCTCTGTATATCTTCGGCGAACTACGATGAATTTACAGGTTAAGCGGGATGTAAAGCACGACCAGGAAACGAAGGACCTGATTCAGGGTAGCCGAAAAGAGTGATGGAATCGGCGCGGGAAGCCGGTTGTGTCAAACTCTCGAACCGTGAGCAGCAACCAAGGCATTCCCTCCCGGAGCGAAAACTTTCCGGAGTGGTACAACCAGCTCGTCCTAAAGGCCGACCTGGCAGACTATTCCGCCGTACGAGGATGCATGGTTATCAAGCCGCACGGGTATGCGCTTTGGGAACTGATGCAGCGGGCGCTGGACGACTTTTTCAAGGAGACCGGGCATGTCAACGCTTACTTCCCGCTCTTCATTCCGAAGTCGTTCTTCGAGAAGGAAGCGCAGCATGTCGCGGGGTTTGCGAAAGAGTGCGCGGTGGTTACCCATCATCGTTTGACGGCGAATCCGAACGGCGAAGGGCTGATTCCCGATCCGGAAGCGAAGCTGACCGAGGAACTGATCGTTCGCCCCACCAGCGAGACGATCATCTGGAACACCTACCGGGACTGGATTCAGAGTTACCGGGACTTGCCTTTGCTGATCAACCAGTGGGCGAACGTGGTTCGGTGGGAGTTGCGGACGCGGCTCTTTTTGCGGAGCGCCGAGTTTCTCTGGCAGGAAGGCCATACCGCGCACGCGACGTTCGAAGAGGCAGAGCAGGAATCTTTGACGATCCTCAATGAGTGCTACACGCGGTTCGCCGAGGATTACATGGCGGTTCCGGTGATCAAGGGGATCAAGACGGAGACGGAAAAGTTTGCGGGCGCGCATCACACCTACTGCATCGAGACGCTGACCCAGGATTTGCGCGCGATTCAGGCGGGCACGAGCCATCACCTCGGGCAGAATTTTGCGAAGGCGTTCGACGTGAAGTTCGTCACGCGAGATAACCAGCAGGAATACGTTTATGCGACGAGTTGGGGGGTTTCGACCCGGCTGATCGGGGCGTTGATCATGACGCACTCGGACGATCGGGGACTGGTTTGCCCGCCTAAACTGGCGCCGATTCAGGTCGTCATTGTGCCGATGGGACGCGACGATGCGACTAGGGAGCGGACGTTCGGCGTTTCGGACGGTTTGGCGGCCGATTTGAAGGCGCGCGGGCTGCGGGTGAAGGTGGACAAGCGGGAGAAGGAGTCGCCGGGGTTCAAATATAACTACTGGGAGCTTCGGGGCGTGCCGGTTCGGGTGGAGGTTGGGCCCAGGGATTTGGACGCGGGAACGTGCGTGGTGGCGAAGCGGGACGGTTCGGAGAAGATGAACGTCGCGGTCGCGGACGTAGCGGAGCTGGTTGCCGGGCTCATGGATCAGATTCAGGCCGAGATGTATCAAAAGGCGCTGACGTTTCAGGAGGCGAATACCAAGCGGGTCGACACGTGGGAAGAGTTTGCGGCGACTTTTGCGGGCGAAGGCGGGGCGGGGTTCGTCGTGGCGCACTGGGACCGAACGGATGAGACGGAGGCTAAGATCGCGGAGCTGACGAAGGCGACGATTCGGTGCATTCCGTTTACGCCATTGGCGCCGGGGGACGATGAGCCGGGAGTTTGCGTTTTGACGGGACGGCCGAGTTCTGGGCGCGTCGTATTTGCCAAGGCGTATTGATTTTTTCGTGAGGAACGTTGGATTGGAGAGATCGACGCCGGGAAGCTTTTTCTGTAAGGCATCCACTTCCTCGGGCGAAAGGCGATCGCAGACGGTTTCGTATCCCGCCCACCGCTTTCCGTCCATTTTGCCTTCATAGGGCGAATCGCCAAGAATGAATAGTTGGAGAGTTCGCCAACTCGCTTCCTTCTGGGGAAAACCGGGACGAGGCTCGCGGTAGGGGTAGAAAGGTTTGTCCGAGGCGAAGGTCAACCGTACCGGTTTCAACTCGGCGGCGCCAGCCGAAGAGGCCACGCGAAAGGCGGTGTTTCAAAGTTGGCGAGGCGAATGAAGCTCTCTTCGTGCTTCTTCGAGTTCCAGACGATGATTGCTGTCTCGGAAGCGATCCGTACAGGCTTGCCGTCTTTACCAATCGCCTCGCATGGCGAAGCCAGCGACGGTAGCATAGCCAGCACCAAACCCCAAGCGTGTTTCAGTTTCCGCATACGGCGCTCATCGGATATTTGCAGGGTCGGAGGGTTTTGGCGATCCGTTCGGGCGTTGGAGAAGTTGTGGCGGTAGCAGTGGCGGGCGAGCGGCGAGATTGGGGGGCCGTCGCGCCGGACTCCGCTTCGCTGCGTGCGGCGGCTACAGAGCTGTCGGTGGAGAGTTCAAGTCGCGCCGGACTCCGCTTCGCTGGGTGCGGCGGCTACCGCGCTGTCGGTCGTGAGGTTCAAGTTTCAGTGATTCTTGAAATGTGGCTTCATCGGAAGGTAGAATTGGGGGACCATGTCCGCTCTTTTTACGGCGCCGAATGAGGTTTCGATTGAGTCGATTGCCGATAAGGTTTATGCCGGGGTCAGGATTTCCGCCGAGGATGCTTTGGCGTTGTACCGGCACCCAAATGTGCTCGAGGTGGCGGCGTTGGCGGATTTTCAGCGGAGACGGAAAGTGCCGGGGAACACGGTCACCTACATCATTGGGCGGATCCTCAACTACACCAATGTGTGTTGGGTGCGGTGCAACTTCTGCGCGTTCTACCGAGTTCCGAACCATGCCGAAGGGTATTTGCTCAGTGACGATACGATCCTTGAGAAGGTGCAGGACACGGTGGATAAGGGCGGGGTCGAGATTCTCTTCCAGGGCGGGCTCAACCCGAAGCTGAAGGTGGATTACTACGAAGGGATATTCGGGAAGATCAAGGATCGGTTTCCTGACGTCATTCTTCACGCGCTTTCGCCGGCGGAGATCATTTACATCGCCCATATTTCGCGATTGACTCTCCGCGATACCTTGGAGCGACTGAAGGCGGCGGGGCTGCACTCTATTCCGGGCGCGGGGGGCGAAATATTAGTTGATCGCGTTCGAAAGATCATCGCCCCGAATAAGGACACAACCGACGAATGGCTGGAGTGCATGCGCACGGCGGCGGCGCTTGGCATCCGCTCCACCGCGAGCATGATGTTTGGGCATGTTGAGACGCTTGAGGACCGGGTCGAGCACTTGGGGCGGATTCGGGACTTGCAGGACGAGTGCCAACCGTTTCGGGCTTTTATCTCTTGGAACTTCCAGCCGGAGGAGACGAATTTGCCGATTCGGCATAAGGCGAGCGGCTTGGACTACCTACGAACCGTTGCGGTGTCCCGAATCTTCCTGGACAACATCGACAACTTCCAGGTTTCCATCCTCACGCAGGGGCCCAAGATTGCCCAGACGGCGCTCGGATACGGGGCGAATGACTTTGGCTCGGTGATGATCGAGGAGAACGTCGTTTCCGCCGCCGGGAATAAGTTCATCCTTGATTCGAAGGCGTTTGAGCGGGTTATCGAGGATGCGGGGTACGCCGCCCGACGGCGCAATACGCGTTATGAGTTGATTTAGCGGCTCAGGGTTCGTATATTTTGAGTTCTTTGCTGCCTGCGGCGGCAAGAAACTCATTGGGTGGATGCGCCCACACGGGTTCGGCGTTCACTAGCGTTTTTCGTAAACTAAATTGCCCGCTCGCGGCGGGCAATTTAGTTCGGCGGTGCTTCGCTCGATTGTTTAGCCCGCCTTAGGCAGGCTAAATATTTACTTTTTCGGCTTGATGGTTGTCGGCGCCGGAGCAGGGACAATTTTGGCGGCGGCGGCGGATGCGGTTCGTTTGCTTCGGACCAGGTAGCTCCAGGATTTGGGTCCACGCCCGTGGGCGTCGGTCCAGTAGGTGCCGTCGAGGACGGACGCGTCTTGGACCACGAGGTTTCGGTTGACGTCGGTTCCAGTGCCTAGGGTCTCGGTGAAGATGCCCGTCTTGTTCAAGTCGATGTCGCGAGCGACGAAGGAGATTGAGGTACCCGCACCGTTGAACGACGGCGATCGCTCATCGGCGTTCGGAGTGTTGGTGACTTGCTTGCCGCCACTTCCGTCAGGGTTGACCAAGAAGATATCGTCGGCATTGCCGGACGGGTTGGAAATGTAGACGATCTGGGTGCCGGCCTTATTCCACTGCGGCTGGTCGTCCTGGAAGGCGTTGTTCGTGATTCGGGTCGGCGTGCTTGTCGGCGCGATTCCGCGAACGAACAGTTGGGGGCTCAGACCGATGAGCTTGCTATAAACCAACTGATTGCCGGCGGCGTTCAGCTGCATGTTTTCCGCGAAGTCCAGAGCGGTCGGCGCCACGCCTCCGCCAACCGGCACGGTGAAGATCTGGGGATTGTTCGCCCCAGTCGCGGCCAGGTAGTACAAGGTCGTGCCGTCAGGCGAGACTTGGATCGCACCTACGAACGAATAAGTCGGAGCGACGATCGATTTGGCTCCGGTGGTCGAAAACGTTGTGTTGGAGTAGATGCCGTAGGGCGAGTTTCCGTCCGCCTGGAAGGAGAAATACTTCGTCTGGTTAACCGAGTTGAATGCGACGGCGCCGAAGGTCGCGGCCAGTTCGACATACAGCGTGTTTGCCGTACCCGGCGTGTTCGTGGTGCTCGGCGTGATGTACCGGTAGTCGGTCACGAATGTGCCGTTTGCCTGGTCGGGGCTGTCAGAGAAGAAGACCACGTTGGCGGGCAAGACTCCGCTTCCCGTAGCCGTCGCGGTCGATCCAGAAGCAGTTGCGGTTGCAGTTGCTCCCGATGCAGTTGCGGTTGCTCCGGAGGCGGTCGCGGTGGCCGTTGCAGTTGCAGTTGCCGAAAGGCCACTCAAACCGGATGCCGAAGTGTCATTGTTGCCGCCGCCACCGCCGCCGCATCCGATGACCAGGGCAGCGAAAACGGTGGCCAGTAATCCTGCAGCTACTCGGCGGCCCTTCTTCTTTGCGTTCATTCTTCCTTCAACCATTTCTCTACAAATTCCCCTTGGTTTGACGATCCGACTCACGTTCACAGAATGTGCGCCGCCCAGACAGCCAGAATACCTGCCTACCTCAATCGTCACAGTGAGGACGCATAGGACTCGGGTCGGGTTCGCTATTCAGCGACTTTCCCGACCAACGACGCATATAGTTCCGGACGCCGCGAGGCAAAAACGTCCGTCTCATACAACCCGGGGATCGTAATCGTTCGTTTTTGACGCGCCACGGTCAGGTCAAGATCCGCAAAGAGCACCGTTTCTTCATCCTTTGCGCCCGCCAGTACGCGACCGCCAGGATCGATGATCTTGCTCCGCCCGATGAATCGGAAGCCGTTCTCTTCGCCGACGCGATTGCAGGTGACGACGTAAACCTTGTTTTCACCCGCGCGGGCAATCGCGATGTGATCGGCCGACACTTCGGCGCCCACCGGCCAGTTCGTAGGCAGGACGATTACGTCGGCTCCCTGAAGGGCCAGGCATCGGGTGGCTTCTGGCGGACGGAGGTCGAAACAGATGAGGATTCCGATCTTGCCGAGCCGAGTTTCGAACACGCTGAGATCGTCGCCGGGCTTTACAAACTTGTCCAGTCCGAGGTCTGGCAAGTGGGTTTTGCGATAGTAGCGGATGGCCTTGCCCGGTTCGAAAATTGCGGCGGAATTGTAGAGGTTCTCGCCGTCTCTTTCGGCAAATCCGAAGACAGCCACCAGGTCGAGGGCGTCGACGGCTTTCTGCAGGGTGACCAAGGAAGGGTGGGGGTTGGATCCGGCTTCGATGGCGATTGCGGCGGCCGCTTCAGGAGAACTCACGCAGTAGCCAGTGAGGAACGCTTCAGGAAACACCGCCAATTCGACGCCCTGGGACTTAAGTTCGGCCATTCTTTTGATGGCCGTTTCCGCGTTGGCGGCGGGGTCGTTGAACTTTACGTGACTCTGGACGGCCGCGACTCGCATGTAGGTGAGTATGACGCGGCTTATGAGACTGTTTCGTGGGGGCGTTTCGCGAGGGCTTGGTCAGGCACAATCAAAGCAATGGGAACGGGCGAGCTTCTTATGGTGATCGCGGTTGGCACGGCCGTGATTGTGGGCGTGTCGGTGGGGGGATTTATTATCTTCTCTCGCTTCCTGAAGAAAGAAGAGCAGCGGGCCATCCTTTTTCGCAAGATGAACGGCGGGCTTCCGCCGGATGAACGATGAACGATGAGCGGTAAACGGTGAGCCGAACTTAGTTCTGCGTTGGTTCGGAAAGGCTCAACGCCATGTAATGGTATCGGCGGGTCACGACAAACCCGTGGCGGCCGTAGAAGTCAAGCAAGCCGGTCCAGTCGATAATCGATTGCCGGGCCCCGCGTTTTCGCAATTCAGCGAGGGCGTTCCCGAGAAGCGCATGTCCGCTCCCTTTCCCACGGAGGGCCTTCGAGACGCCGATCGGACCGAGGCTGCCCCAGTGTTCGCCGAGGTCGTTTCGCCAGACGGCGCCGCCCACGGGCACCTTGTTCGTCTCCCCCTGAATGAGCGCAAAACCATCGATTTGGTCACCGTGAAATAGCGCGACGACACAGCCCGGACCGTCAATCTTGACCTTGCTCATGACGTCGTATCGCCAGCGTCCGGGGAATTCTCTTGTTAAGAAGGCTTCGAGGGCCCGGACGTCTTTGGCCTCAACGACCCGGAATTCGTCGCCGTCAGGATCCTTGAACGTATTTTCGTAGTCACCCAGGTCCCTCTCCAAGTCACAGGCGACACCGCCGTCGCCGAAGCCCTCGACCATCAAAAAGCTCGTAAGTTGGGGAAAGTCTTCGGGGCATCCAGGGAAGAAATGGAGGGAGTCTTGGCCAAACGTCAGGCGGTTGCAGCCACGGTTTCTCAGGAGTTGCTTGAGGTCCGAGAGCATGTCCACGCCGTAATTGGCGTCGCAGTAACCGATGGCGGAGAGATGGGCAACGTCGCGGTCCGAGCCGGCATAGAGACTCGCCGGCGACTTCTTGACAAGGACGAAGGCGAGGATTTCGCCGTCCGCCTCCTCCACACAGGAAGCGCCCCAGTCGAAGGTCGGGCTGTCGACCGTATGGGTACGCAAAAGATCGACGTCGATCCGATATCGCGAGGGATAAAATTGGTTCCAGAACTCGACCAAACGATCGAGATCTACCGTTCGAAACGAGTGCTTCATCGTCGGCCGTCGGACTTTCGACTTTCCGCGGCATCGAGCTGGCGCAAATGCTCTCCATAGAGCACCAAGGCTTCCCGCGTCCGCGTTATTCGTGAGATCATCCTACCGCCGTCCGCATCAAGAAGTTCGTTCAGGGTCTCGGCGGCAAAGAGCGCCTCGAAAGCATCGGTAGCATGGCCGTTCAGGAAAACACCCATCTCGCGATCTTCCGGCTCGGCTTCTAGGAACGAGATCACGTAGGGCCTCACCGTTGGGTAATGCAGTTGCATCCATTCGCGCTCGGATTGGTAGGTGCGCTCTAGTTTCGGGGTCGGACCATACTGGGCTCCATCGCACACGGCTTCGACCATTTCCTCGTAGCGATCGTAGAAACGTACAAGTTCTTCCCTTCTTTCCTGCACCGTGGCGACCCGGCGCGAGGGGAAAGCGCGCGACGTGGTTTCCCGGCGGCCCTTGCGGACGCGATGAACGATCGCGTCCAGGACTCCAGACGACGCCCAAGGGATTCCGCGAACGGCGATCTGATTCGATGGCGTGATTTCTTGCTTCAAGTTCCCGTCCCCGTTATCTTTTGCGCGACGTTGATCCTCAAGTCGCGGATCATGTTGTGGATTTGCCGCCGGTCCTCTTCGTCCAACTGTGGCTCTAAAATGGCGGTGAGCTTAGTGATGACTTCCACCGCAACCTTTGCCTCTTCGAGGTTTTGTTCAAGTTTACCGGTCATTGTATCCGGTTGAAGTCCAAGTTTTTGCCAGCAAACTTGCGCCATTTGCTGAATGATCACGGCGATGTGGTCGTAGACGCTCGGAGACGCCTTAGGCTCGTTCGGGTTCTGATCAGCCATTTGTGTCACCGCTAGGGACGAACGGGCACACGCTTTAGGCGCGCAAGTGGTTCGGATTTTCTTTTTGCGTCCGCGAATGGCTATCAGGGGCATGCGGTTGGGAGGTCTAGCGGCCTACCGGTAAACTGAGTTCAGAGTGAGCAAAGTTCACAACGTCATCATCGTCGGGTCGGGACCTGCCGGATATACAGCCGCTCTTTATGCGGCTCGCGCAAATCTTGAGCCGGTGATGTTCGCCGGATTGGAGCCGGGCGGCCAACTCATGATTACCACGGATGTGGAGAACTATCCGGGCTTTCCAGAGGGGATTCTGGGACCGGAGATCATGGATCGCTTCCGCCTTCAGGTGGAGCGCTTCGGCACGGTGATTCATCCGCGCGAGATCACGAGAATCGATTTTCGAGAACGCCCGTTCCGTCTGTGGGCCGACGAGGACGAATTTCTTGCCCGAAGCATCGTTGTCTCGACAGGAGCCAGCGCGAAGTGGCTGGGGCTCCCCTCGGAGGTGACTTTCGGGGGGTTCGGAGTTAGTGCTTGCGCGACTTGCGACGGATTTTTCTTCCGCAATCGGGAGGTTGTCGTGGTTGGTGGGGGGGATACGGCAATGGAAGAGGCGCACTATCTCGCCAAACTTTGCAGCAAGGTGACCCTCATTCACCGACGCCACGAGTTCCGGGCGAGCAAGATCATGCAGGACCGTGTCCTTAACGACCCGAAGATCGAGATTCTGTGGAATAGCGGCCTTGAAGAGATTCTTGGAGAGACGGCGCCGGCGCGACGCGTCACGGGCGTTCGCATTCGCAATTTCGTGTCGAACGAAGTGTCGGAAGTTCCCGTCTCGGGTGTATTCATCGCGATCGGCCACAAGCCGAACAGCGATCTGTTTAAGGGTGTGCTCGACATGGACGACGTCGGTTACTTGAGAACAATTCCGGGGAGCACCCGGACGAACATAGCGGGGGTCTTTGCGGCGGGCGATGTGGCGGACAGCATTTACCGGCAAGCGGTGACGGCGGCCGGAACCGGCTGTATGGCGGCGATCGACGCGGAGCGGTTCTTAAGCTTGGAGGCGGTTCACGCGTGACGCCCGTCCTTGCGGCCTTACTGTTAATGGTGACTTCGCGGGGGCAGGATCCGCAGTTTCCGATTAACGGGAAGCAACCTAACATTGCGGTTCAGGAAATCAACCATCCAGGCGATGCAGTGCCCGTGCTGCAGATTCAGTGGGGACTGAAGCCGCTTGAGCCTGCGAGGAAGTCGCCAAAATTGTTTGGCGAAGACAAGATCCCTTGGGAGTTTCCTTGGTTGACGGTCGCGCGGGGAACTATTTCGCCTCGCATGATTGGGACGACGGATATAGTTTTTGGCTCTAGGTTTCGCGTTTACAGTCAGGACAATACAACGACCGCTCGCAAGGTGGCGCAGATGTACGGGTCCCTTTGGGACGACTGTTTGCAGCGGCTCCACATGGACCATTCCCGCGATATCCAGCAAGGGATCATTGATGTCTTTCTTTGTTGGGGCGGAAAGCCCGGCGGCGAGCAACTCTTCGACAAAATTCAGCCGGATCCGGCGACAAAAAAGCCTGGCGAGAGCCTTGCCCCCATTCCACTCAATACAATCTATATTTACGACCTGAATTCGTTTACCGAACCGGTCGAAATGGCGCGCGAGGTGGCCCATGAGTACGGCCATGCGGTTTTGGCTTCGATCGGCGGATACAAGGAACCGGAGGTTTGGGCTAATGGCTACCTCGGCGAGCGATTGTTCCTTCGCTGGTTTCGGGATCGGATGAAGGCAGGGACGCTAACTCCAGATGACGCGATGGGAGCGGACGCGGCGAGTTTGGACAAATGGGTGGCGAAGAACGTCGATCCGCTCGTGACGGCGGCAGCCATTCATCAGCCGACCGAAGCCTATCTGAAGGATAGTTCGGCGGCGGGGATGAACAAATATATTGGATTGGCGCTCTATGCGGACACGATTCTGCCGGACTTGGTATTTGGCAGATCAACGTTGCTGACGGGATCGACGGATGCGTGGGATTATCCGGAAGCGATTGCGATGGCGGCGGAAGAGCCGAACGAATACGACCTTACGATTCCGCCCTATTTGGCGAATCAGCCTATCTTTGTGCCGCGGCGAACGATGATGATGCGGTCGCAAAGCCGCTCCGCCGTATCTAACAAATGCGTGGAGATCAGGATTGCCGCGCCGGAGTTTCGCGCCCGGACGATTTCATCCTTAAGCTCCTTCGCCCCCGCCGGGTCAATCCCGATCAACGGCTCGTCGAAGAGAAAGATGTTCGCGTTGTGGATAAGCGCGCACGCCACGGAAAGCTTTTGCCGCATCCCCTTGCTCAGAGTGGCAACCAGGTCGTTCCTCTTCTCCGTTAGGTCATACCGATCGAGCAGCGTATCCCTCAACGTCTCAAACGAGTCCATCGTGTTGAAACACATAGCAACGAACTTGAGATGCTCCTCGACCGTAAGCAACTCGTAGAGGCTTGGCACCTCCGGGACGAACGCAAGCTGCGACTTCGCCCGTGCCTGATCGCGCACCACGTCAAATCCGTTAATCAGAATGGCGCCACCGGAAGGACGCAGAATGCCGGCCACACATCGCAGCGCCGTCGTCTTTCCCGCGCCATTCGGCCCCAGCAAGCCGACAATTTCCCCCGGATGAATCGTAAACGAAAGTTCGTCGACGGCCCGAAACGACTTATATTGCTTTACCAACCGGTCAACGTGAAGCACAGAACGCGAAGGTTACCGCCATGGAACTATCA
>Ga0206808_1074_pt1 | contig 26516 bp, 22 predicted proteins | sample Alteio_BWOrgCont_58_FD_152899 | JGI IMG/M metagenome (GOLD analysis project Ga0206808, IMG submission 152899) | Enriched cells from forest soil in Barre Woods Harvard Forest LTER site, Petersham, Massachusetts, United States -... | ecosystem: Environmental > Terrestrial > Soil > Temperate forest >...
TTTAAGGGGGTTCATAGTTCATCCCGCACCTGCGGGATGAATGATAGCCGGACGGATGGGAAGACGTGCGGATGTGCGGACGTGTGGATGGGCAGATACGAGAATGGGCAGATAATGATACGAGGACTACTTTAGCAGTTCCGCGGGTAATCCGTCAATAGGTTGTATCCTGATATGCTTATAAAAAACTTCGGACCCTTCCGATTGAATTTGAATTTTTCCGCTGGTGATCGGCGTCTCTACGCCACTATCCTGTTGCCTGGAATGGTATAAGATCATCATTACTTTGCCATTCACCACATGAATGCTGGTATCGCCATAGCAATACAGGTCGAGTGTGTTCCACTGGCCGGTCGGGTTTTCGGCGTCACCGCGCTTAATGCAGCGCCGCCCTGCCGGTCCGCCTTCTTTAAAAGTCGTCATTGTGCCCTGTGGATCATAGACATATTCGGTTTTGGATTTTTTTATTACCGGCATATCTGCCATACCACCGGCTACGCCCCAGTAGTCGCCAACGTTTCCCTGTTCTACCTGGAACTCGTGGGAGCGCATCCAGGCGCCGTAATCGGCGCCGTATTTGCCTACCGAGTGATAGAGCACTCCGCTATCTTTCTTTTTTCCTTTTTTTTGGCCCCACAACAGGCTGCCCCATTTGAATTGTACCTGCAGGTGATAATTGGCATACTCATTCTTGGTCGATATGGCCCCCCAATTCTCGCCGGAAATACGGATTACATTTTCGCCACTGTCTTTAACGATCGTAAATACGTGCCGCGGATCGTTATTCAGGCCGATGGGTATACCAGTAATTGGTTTACCGGCAGTGTCAAGATCAGGGCCGATATAGGTGTCCCAGCCCGTAAGATCCTTTCCGTTGAACAATTCCGTCCATCTGTCTTTGCCATGATAGGTAAAAGCGCAGAGGACCAAACCAAACAAAATTGCGGCGATAAATCGGGTGGGTTTCATGATGAGAAAATAAAAAGCTAATTTACAGTTTAAGGATTTTAATTTCCTAATCCGTTAACGGATGCTGGTTGGTTTTAACATGATGAAAATTATATAAGAAGTATGAACTAAATGAAATCGCTGTTAAATTGTAGCATTTATTTTACCAGCGAAACGATCCTATTTCTTGGCAAAAAAGGGTAGCCCCGATGGGGCAAAAGAAAAATTAACTGAATTTTCTACAAACGGGTTGCCTCTACGAGGCATAATATAAACAGGTTGAAACAAAATTTTCAAACATTTCCCTGGGCTTGGAACGTACATTAAAGGATTTTGAAAAATAAATCTATGTCCTCCATTTTTTTGATTCTTCCCGACCTTGCATCGGCAATAGCTTTTTTCGTCAAGCTATTGGGTACCGCATCGCCTTCAACAACTTCAATAATTTTCACATCAAGCCTTTTCGCCAGTTTTTCAAACAGGTCTCTGTCGCCATCGTGTATCTGTATTGTTAAAGTTGTCATGACGTTTTTTATGGAAATTTCACCATCAGCTTTAATACAAATTTAAACGAAAGGAAGTTTCAGACTGTTCTTTATGATCTTAAATATTATCGCCGCAACGTCATATTGCAGGAGCCGGGTAACTCGCGGGTCAAGCTTCAGGCGTTTTTTTTAGGTTTGTGCCGATGGAACATGTATTGGACAACCCTGCCTGGAATGCGCTTTTGTCGGGCAATAGCCACCTGGCATTCGGGAATGAACATGTCAAATATTTTGACGAAGCCGTCTCGCCGTTCGTAGGCTTGAAAGAAAACTCGGGCGACTATTTCCAACTGCTGCACGACAACCTGCCCGATGGCCGCTTTGCACTCCTGGTGACAACAACGGAAACAGCGGTCCCACCGCCATGGAAAGTGGTACGGGCCATTCATGGCTTCCAAATGGTTTGTGACGCCGCGGTTGCACCGGGCGGCCGGCACCTGGAATTAATACCTTTGACTCACGAACATGTTCCGCAAATGATGGAGTTGACAAAGCTAACCGATCCGGGTCCATTCGCTGCGAAAACGATCGACTTCGGGAATTACCAGGGGATTTTTGAAAACGGCCAGTTGGTAGCCATGACCGGACAGCGAATGCAGCCTTTTAACTACACAGAAGTCAGCGCTGTTTGTACCCGGCCGGGTTATACCGGTAAAGGTTACGCACGGGCTTTGCTGCTCAACCATCTGAACAGTATCCGCACGGCGGGCCAGGTGCCGTTTTTACACGTCCGCAGCGACAACGGGCGCGCTATCCGGGTTTATGAAAGCCTGGGTTTTGCAACACGAACAGACGTTTGGTTTTATGCGATGGTGAAGGTTAGGTAAGTCACCCGCCTTAAAAACATTTATTCCTTCGGGCCGGTGGCAACGTAAAAAAGATCTAAATGGCCTGTTACATGATAATCGATTTCTTACTTTTGAAGTAGTTACAAACCATTTACACCTAAAATCAATTTACCATGTTTCCCGTCATCAAAGAACAAATCCTTATTGGCCAACTGATTTTGAATTTTTTATTGGATGGCGATGATACCGAGGAGACGCTGGTCCAATTCGAAATGATCGTTCCGCCAAATGCAAAAGTCCCGGCGCCGCATTACCATGTTGGGGTCGATGAAACCCTTTATATACTGGAGGGTACATGTACCCAAACCATCGGCAACGAAACGATCCAGCTACACGCCGGCGATAAATGTTTCGTCAAACGCGGCGTTGTTCACGGCTTTAATAACCTTTCCGATGCAAATTTCAGGGCCTTGATAACGCTTTCCCCCGCGTCCATCGGTCCAGCCTATTTTCGGGAGATCGCTGAGTTGGTGAACGCAGGGGGGCCGCCCGATATTCAAAAGATGATCGGCATTATGAGAAAGCATGGACTCGAGCCCGTGAAGGCTTAGTCGTGAGTGTGACGATGTATCTGTTAGACCATTAAATCATCTTATGGGTTAGTTTAGAACACGAAAGCATATTTTTTACTGATATGTCATCGTACAATTACAATAATGTAATTACATTTACATCTCAAAGTAACGATTGAACCAATTTAGCCATCTTATGTCCAACTGGGACAAGCCAAACAATTTTCTTTTACGTAAAACCGCCCTATTTGTATGACGGTTATAAAACGTATAAATATGACTTCGATGTGTGTGTTAATTTTACACTTAGTATTATATTTGTGTTTAATTACTGATAAACAAAAAACTTAGCAAAAACGAAAGATAAAAAACATATGACTAACCTCATCAAAACAGACGGAAACAGTGTAGTTCATGTTTTGTTGGAAGTTGATTTATATAAGCAAGGAGATTACGTTGTATCATATTGTCCGTCATTAGAATTGTCTTCATTTGGTCTTACAGAGAAAGAAGCTAAAGAGGGATTTGAGGGTGCACTACATTCATTTATAGAAGACACTCATCATAAAGGGACACTTGAAAGGGTTTTACTGGATTTAGGATGGTCTCTTAGAAAATTACCAAAAGTTAAATATCAGCCACCTATCCATAAAGTTAGAACACAAGCGCGTATTGCTTCTTTAATCCGAACTTTCAATGAAAAGGTTGCCATACCAGTTAACTAAATGGCGTGAAGCAAGTACCTACTAATCTTTTCATAGAATACTTAGAATATCTTGGATTAGTGTTTATCAGAAAAGATAGATGGCATCACGATTTATACGATTATCCAGATGGGCATGCTGATGGAAAATTATTAAGATGTCCTGCAGTTCGTACTAATTATAAAGAAATTCCATTAGACCATATTTCCACCAATTTAAAATGTGTTGGGAAAACAAAAAAGGACTTCGAAGAATGGATGAGAAAGCCTAAGAAAACCAAAAAAACAAACGCCAAGTCGAAAGATGAAAATAAACAAGATTAATTGTTTGTTCTAAATTAGCGGGGTCTGACATGTATCTCCTCTTTAGTCAAATCCCGATAGCTATCGTGGCCAAAGTCTTGTCCGAAAGACTTCTTAGGAGAATCAAAAAAACAAAATTTCTCATAAAAGCACATACGACTGATGTATCAGTTTAAAAAGCTGCGGCGTCAACTCATCCAGCACCGCTATTCTCACATTGTTTGCGTACTTACCCTTGTATAAAATGCTGTTGATTATAGGCCGGCCGGTATTGGCAACGTCCGAATAAAACTTCACATCGAGCACCTTTTGCATGGGGCGGATCACCAAAAAAGTCTTCCGGTGGACAAATACGATGCAATTCGGCGTGGTGCTTACCAGCACATCCTCCCAGTCGGCAACTTCGGCCAATATCTTGTCAAAAACCAATACCAACTCAGCCGGTTTGCCTTTAAAAAGGCTGTCTACACTGACCCGAGCGCAATAGTGCGTTTGGTTTTCCCTTAATAATTCGCGCTCGCATTTGGGGCAAATCCAGCTCATCGCTTTTGATTTTCGCCTTTACTCCTTTACCGGCGTGATAACAATATTTCGCAGGTCGATCGGTCCGTGGTCACCCTGAATAAGGATGGGGCCGGGCTCGCCTTCTTTGCTGTCGATTGCGCCGCCGGTGATTCCCGGTATTTCGGCATTGCAAATAACGGTTTTGCCGTTGGAGACAACGGTGACCAGCCTGCCCACCAGGGTTATATCAAACGACTGCCATTCACCGGGGTTTTTTGCCGTCATCCGGTTGGGGGGCAAAAATCCGTAAATAGAACTGAACTGGTCGTTGATGGGTTCGGGCTCTCCGTTCATTACATCAATGATCTGTGTTTCATACCGACCACGCAGGTATATGCCGCTATTGCTCTCCTTTTGGTAGCGGAACTCTACATGCAGTTTAAAATCGGTGAAAGTTCTGTCGGTTAACAGGTTGGATCCCGACTTGAGACTTCTTAAAATGCCTGATTCCACTATCCATTGGTTTTTACCGTCCGTGTGCCAGCCTTTCATATTTTTGCCGTTGAACAGCCGGATTGGTTTTCCCCAAACCGGCGGAGCCGTCCGTATCAGTTTCGGCGCACGCACCCCTGTGAAAGAATAAGTTTGGCCATCGGTATAAACCATTGTGCCTTTCAACGCATCACCGTCCACTTCGAATTCAAAATCCATGTTGCGGTTGCCCGATTCCCATTGGGGTGGGATGGAAAAGCCGTACTTGCCATCGGTCACTTTGACTTCCGAAATGGGACGGGCGCTGCCAAATGCGTACACGTAACGGCCGATCAGCGTATGATTGCCGGAGCGCTGTACTTCCAGCCAGGAGGGAAGGCTTTTGCCGTCTTTTTGCAGCGTAATATCCCAGCGGCCGATGACGGCCGGATCGGGGATCAGTTGCGCATGGACGATTTGTGGCGTAAGCAATGTCAAAATGACCAGGGCGATTACAGCAGACGCCAGGCGTCGGAGAAAAGATATTGTCTTCATTGTTGAGGATTTTTATAATGGCGAGCTAATATCGTGGTTTAGCTGGTTATTTAGTTAATAGTCTGTGATTTTGTAGGGCAGACGCACCAAAACAATTTTTGCATTAAATAATTGGTGAACAAGAGATTTGCAACGCTTGCAATAACTGTATGCATGGCTGACATTAGTCGTCAGGTTACGAATTTATTAATAGCAGGCAAGATATTGGATGTCAGCAACCCAGCGCATTTTCCGCCGTGGGTCCTTGCTCCTTTAATAAAGTATAAATCATCGTGGAGTGATTTCCCATTTTGAAGCCGCATTTGTCCTGTTGGTTTTATGGCCCATTTTCAAGTCTAAAATTTGCGAAATTGTATTATCTCTATCGATTATCTGTTGTAAACTAACAATCATCATGTCCTGAACTGATACGGGTTCACCGTTAAGAAACTGCCATTCATCTTCTTCGTCGTGAACGACGTATAATATGGCTCCATTACGATTTATTATAGATTTCAGGGTAAATGCAGCTTTGTTTAGATCCTGTCTAACCACCATTTTTTTTGATTTTGCTTCTATGTTATAAACTTTTAGAATTTGGCATTATCTTAAAGCGCAGGCTAATATCGGGCTTTCGGTGGTTATTTAGTTTACATCCACGTCATTTTGCAAGAAAGCCGATTTAATAACCGTCTCCGGCTTAATCCTTCAACACCACCTCAAACTTATTTGGCTAAATTTGTTTTACCGGAAGGCTTCAACGCAAAACTAAATGTGCAGCGAAACAGGATTTGCTTTTATCGCACGGGGTAATCCACCCAGCTACTGGCTTACGCGCTTTATGATCCTGCGCCTGCTCGGCGTTGTTTATGCGGTGGCTTTCCTGGTGGCCATAAACCAGTTGATACCGCTCATTGGGGAACATGGCCTGCTTCCCGTAGGCATTTACATCAAAGACGTCAACCTGGCATTTGGATCGCCCGGGGCGAGCTTTGTAAAGTTGCCTTCGGTTTTTTGGTTCTGGCATTCCGATGCAGCACTATTGACCGTGGCGTGGATAGGCTTTATCCTTTCGCTGGTGGTGGCTTGCGGCTTCGCCAATGCACCCATGCTTGGGGCGCTCTGGTTCCTCTATATCTCCATCGTTCACCTGGGACAGGATTGGTATGGCTATGGCTGGGAGATACAGCTCACCGAAACAGGCTTCCTGGCGATTTTCTTTTGCCCGTTGCTTGATATGCGACCGTTCCCGAAGCGGCCGCCGCCTTTTCCAATCATTGTTTTATTTCGATGGCTTATCTTCCGCATTATGCTGGGATCGGGGATGATCAAGGTGCGCGGCGACAAGGTATGGCAAAACGGTACCGCTCTTTATTACCATTTTGAAACGCAGCCTATCCCCGGCCCCCTTAGCCGCTGGTTCCATTTCCTGCCGCGAATCATGCTTAAAATGGGCGTTTGGTTCAACTGGCTGGCTGAATTAGCGGCGCCCTGGTTTGTTTTCTGGCCCCGGTTGGGGCGCCATATCGCCGGCATTGTGATCATTCTGTTCCAGGTGGTTTTGATACTCAGCGGCAACCTTGCTTTTTTAAACTGGCTCACCATTATTCCGGCGCTGGCCTGCTTCGACGATGGCTTTTGGGCCATGCTCCTCCCCCGCCGGCTTGTCCGGCTGGCTGAAGCTGCAGCCGTTACGGCCGAGCCTTCCAAACCGATGGTCATAACTGCCTGGGTAGTTACCGCCATCGTGGCGCTGCTGAGCATACAGCCGGTGATCAACCTATTTTCCTCCAGCCAAAAGATGAATGCCTCCTTCGATCCGCTTGAGTTGGTGAACACCTATGGCGCATTTGGCAGCGTGGGCCAGGAAAGGATGAACGTGGTGTTCGAGGGAACAACGGACGACACCACTGGTGGTAAAGCAAACTGGAAGCCCTATGTTTATCAGTACTTACCCACTTTGCCTAATGAGGCGCCTAAGCAAATTGCCCCTTACCAGCCGCACCTCGACTGGCAAATGTGGTTCGCCGCCATGTCGACCCCGGACCAATATCCCTGGACGCTGAACCTGGTTTGGAAGCTGCTGCATAACGACCCCGGCACACTTGGTTTATTTGCCGGCAATCCATTCCCTGGCAAACCGCCGCGGTACATCCGCGCTGTGTTGTACCGGTATGAATTTGCCAAACCCGGCAATCCGCAGCACCTTTACTGGGACCGGCAGGATTTAGGCGACTGGATCCCCGTCCTTTCCCGTGAAGATCCCCGGTTGATTAAGTTTGTTAAGGAGGAAGGTTGGGTGCCATGAAAAGCACAATAGACCGAACGGTTTAATAGCTTGAAGCCGATTAAATTGGCGCTGATTCGAACGGAATTCATTTCGGAATGCGCAAAAAAGCCCCCGGGAAAATTTTCCCGGAGGCTCCAATCACCTTAATTAACCAAACAGAAATATTTTCAGATACTGCAACCGCTTCGAAGTTTTAGCTTTCAGCCTTTTGCTTTCAGCTTTTAGCTTTCAATGAACTGCTTTCTTCTTCTTGCCCAATTTCACTGTAACGCCCAATTCAAAAGAGCCGTTAGCGTAGTCGACCAGGGAGCCTGATTCGAAGTTATAGGCAAAACTGAATGCATAGATACCTGTCTGGAAACCCGCGCAAACATTTACACTTTGGCTGCTGTGATAAATAGTCTGCAGCCACAGGCCATAGTTTTCCATCGTGAATTTAAAGCCGGCATCCACAATATCGTTATAACCATATACCACTCTGAACCCTGCCACCGGCTCCAGCACAAAGTTTCTGTCCTCGTTTTGCAGATAGATCTTATAGCTGGCCAGCGCGATAAACTCCAACCTGTCTACATCAAATTGTTCATCGGAGGTTCTGAAGAAAACTGATTTCAGATCGGGTATAGCCGCACCTATGGAAAAATTATTGCTGCTATAGGCTACCCCGAATTCACCGTCGAAATAGGGTTTGATCTGGTTATAAAGGAAAATTTCATTATCGGGTAACTGCCCTACTACGTCGTTGTAATTTACCCGCGAGTTAAATATACCTGCAGACAAGCCGAAATTCAGTTTTTGGTTATTATCGCTTAATGGCACATGATAGGCGTAAGTACCCATAATATTGGTTTGTGTGAGCAGCCCGGCCACGTCTTCCTCGATGTCTATACCCAATCCTACTTTTTCTGTCGGCTGGAAGTCGGTGGTAAAGGAGGTTGTCTTGGGTGTTCCCGGGAATTCGGTCCATTGCCCGCGATAGGCCAGGTTGATATTGATGTTGTCGTCCATTCCTGCCAAAGCCGGATTGTACAGGTATTGATTTTGAAAATAGATCGACTGCAAGGGATTTAATGTTTGCGCCTGGCTGTGTAGTGTACACATCAAAAGTGCCGTCACAAACAACATTGCAACGCCCCCTGGTTTTATATATAGCATAGGTTTTCTCATTTTGATTGATTTTACTTTTAATGCCTCGGAACTACTTGCTTCTTATGATCGAAATAAAACCTCTGATGACCGGCAGGGTTGGTTTAAGTACCAAAACATAATAATAAGTTCCTTCCGCCAGGTCTTTGCCGTTTGCAGTGCCCGCCCAATCATTATTGTAACCGCGCGCGCTGTAAACCTGCCGCCCGGCCCGGTCGTAAATGGTGACAGTGTTATCGGGATAGTATTGAATATCATGAACGATCCATACGTCGTTCACGCCATCGCCGTTGGGGCTAAGAATATTGTTTGGAACAAGCGTGGGCGGCGGCAGAATGGTCAAAGTGCCGCTGACATAGGCAATGGCATAGTTCGGATCAACTGCTCCTGAAACGGTAATGGGATAAGTACCCGGGTCCGAAGATGTTAATGCAGTGGTCGTAACGGTTGGCGAAGATGTCAGATCATCGGCCGTATTATTATTCACAAAACCGGTATAAGTCACTGTCAGCAACGGATTAGCCGCGCCCTGTACTTTGGTCTGATCGTTTGCGGTGATGGTCAAAGCAGCCGGGGTTACCGAAAGCTTACCGGGGACATAAGTAATGCTATAATTGGGATCAGCAGCACCACTTACCGTGATGGGATAGTTTCCCACATCGGAACTTGCAGTTGCCGTGGTAGCCACCCCTGGCGGAGTGGATAAACTTGCGGCATTATCGCTGTAAACAAAGCCGTTATAAGTAAGGGTCAAAGCCGGGTTATCGGCGCCATAGGTCCTGCTCTGGTCGTTTGCGGCAACGGTCAGCGGCGCGGGGTTGATCACCACGGTTTGGGATATGGAAGTACCACCGGAAGTTGCCGTGATGGTTACCGATCCGGTGCCGACGATATGGACATTCCCTCCGTCGGTAATGGTGACTACCGTAGTATTGCCGCTGGAGTAGGTCACATTGGTACCGGTAGCGCCGGGGTTAAAGTCGGGGTCGCCGTAAGTCTTGGAAGAAATCTGGTTAAATACCAATGGCGGGGTAATGGTTAAAGTACCGGGGACATAGGTGATGGTATAGTTGGGATCAACAGCGCCTGAAGCGGTGATGGCATAAGTACCGGCTTCGGAGGATGTTGTTGCCGTGGTAGCCAGTACAGGCTGTGAAGAAAGATCATCGGCGGTGTCGTTATTAACAAAGCCGGTGTAAGTCGCCGTCAACGCGGGGTTAGCCGTGCCCTGTACTTTGGTCTGGTTATTGGCGGTGATGGTCAGCGCGGCCGGGGTAACCGATAAGGTAGCCCCAACGTAGGAAATGTTATAGTTAGCATCAACGACCCCTGATAAAGTGATCGGATAATTACCCACGCCGGAAGAGGGTGTTGCCGTAGTAGAGATCGTCGCCTGCGCACTCAACTTTGTGCTGTCGTCGCCGTTGACGAAACCCGAATACTGGTAAACAAGATTCGGCTTAGCCGAGCCGTAAACTTTTGTTTCGTTATGGGCGGTAACTGTTAATGGGGCCGGGGTCACGGTAAAGTTTTCGGTGACAGGGGTAGCCGGGCTATAAGTGGAATTACCGGCCTGTGATGCCGTAATGATCGTTGTTCCCGCCCCGACGATATGGATATTGCCTCCACTGGTTATCGTGGCCACAGCGGTATTGCTGCTCGTGTAGGTAATCGGGATCGTCGTGTTGGTGCTGGTTGCTCCCGGCGTAACGTCCGGCGAACCATAGGTTACGCCCTGCAACGAAAAGGTAATGGTTTGTACCTGTAACGATAGCGTGGTAAAGCTCAGGATATTGCCATACACTGTACCGTTATAGTAAACAGCCTCTATCCTGAAGTAGTAAGTCGTTGCAGCAGTCAACCCGCTTACCACGGTGTTGTAATTGACAATGCTCATGCCGGACGAATTAGTGCTTACCGGGATAATTACAGGATTGCTGCTCAGGTCAGGCGCCGTGCTATAGACCATGTTTACTGTAATCGCAGCCCCATCATCATTTGCGGTACCGTTCAGCGTTGCGCCGTTGATGCCCACACCTGTTGCGACCAGGGTAGTGGCTGTAGGAACGCCTGCAATAACCTGCAGGGTGCCCGCAACATATGTGATGGTATAATTGGGGTCGACAGCCCCGGAAACGGTGATCGGGTACGATCCTAAAGCCGATGTAGCTGTAGCCGTCGTACTTACTATCGGCTGGGTGGTTAAACTCGCCGGTGTATCGCCGTTTACCAATGTCGTATAGGTAAGCGTCAATGCAGGCTCTGTTCCGGCATAGGGCCAGGTCTGGTCGTTGGCGGTAATGGTAAGCGGGGCCGGTGTAACGGTAAACGTAACGCTTACCGGCGTAGCAGCGCCGTAATTAGAGTTACCGGCTTGAGAGGCCGTGATCTGTGCCGATCCGGCTCCTACCACATGAATATTCCCATTAACGATGGTCGCCACAGCCGTATTGCTGCTGGTGTAAGTGATCGGTGAGCCCGTATTCGTACTGGTTCCGTTTGGCGTAAGATCGGCAGTGCCATAAACGGCACTCGTCGGGGCGGTAAACGTGATTACGCCTCCCGGAACCGACGTCGTAGTAAAGCTCTGTATCCCGCCGCCATTGGTGCCGGCGCTATTGGCGCCGGTAATTTCGTAATAATAAGTGGTGCCGGGATTTAAGCCGGTAAGTACCCCGGTAAAAGCGGTTGTACCCGTTCCCGCCGGGATAGGGCTCACGCCGGTTGTTACCGCCAATGTACTGGCGCCGGTTAAATTAGGATCAGTACCATAAAGGAACTGCACCATAGTTGAGGCTCCGCCATCGCTCACCGTGCCGTTCAGGGTAGCGCCGCTTCCACTTACCAGCGTGGCCGCTTGCGTCACGGCAGCCGGCAATAATGCGTTAATGGTCAATGTTCCTACAGCGTAACTGATGTTATAGTCCACATCACCCGCTCCGCTCGCCGTGATGGGATAAGTCCCTGCAACTGAGCCAACGGTTGCGGTAGTGGTAACGGTTGGCAGAAGCGGAAAGGTGGCTGGGGTGTCCCCGTTCACCAAACCATCGTAGGTTACGGTAAGCTGAGGAATAGCTGCGCCATAAGGGATAGTTTGGTTATCGGCGACGATCGTAAGCGGGGCAGGCAAAATTGTAATATTTGCTGATGCTTCACCTTCTATTGTAGTAGTCCCCGGAATATACTGGATGGCCTCAACATAGGTTGACGCTACGAAGGTTGCGATCAATTGTTCATTCGGGGTAACCGTTACAACGTAACCTGGCGGCGCAGAACGGTACACGATAGGTGTAGTGGTATCGGTGCTTGAAACCACTGGCACTATAGTGGTACCATAAACAGCAGTAGGGGGCAAACTAAAGGTAATAGTTGAAGTTGGCGGGGGCGGGGCCTGCGTAGTAAAGCTTAAAATCGTTCCATTGGCGGTACCGTTGGTATTAGTTCCATCAATCAGGAAATAGTAAGTTGTTGACGGCTTTAGCCCCGTTAACAAACTGGTAAAACCTTCGTTACTGGTATTGATGGCAACAGGATTCGACCCCGCGCTAAAAGTAGTGGTAGTAGTTGCTCCAACCAGGTTGGGATCGGTTCCCCATTCAAAGTCAACTGTAGCTGTTACGCCACCCGTAGTAATATTGCCATTGATATCGGCAGTTGTCGCGGTTACGTTCGTCGCCGCAGTAGTAGCAATTGAGGGTGGCAGGCCAACCAAAACAAAGGCGAGGCCGGTGTAGGTATTATTTTCAGGCGCGCCCACAAGTGCGGTAGTTCCTGTCGCACTTAAAGCCACCGATGTACCCTGTTCACCACTAGTTGTAAAATCAGCCCCTGTTCCAAGGATGAACCCACCCTCGTTCACAAAGTTGTTGCCGCTGCGGAAGTACACCCAGGTGCCGCCCTCGTAGTTTAGGTTTCCATAGCCCCCAATTACTGCCGTGTTGCCATCTGCACTCAGCGACACTGCCGAACCCTCCTCCGCTCCGGTATACACGCTGCCGTTAGGAAATGTAAACTCAGCGCCTTGTTGCGACCAGGTGTTGCCGGTCCGTGTAAATGCCCAGGCCCCGTTACTGGAGGGCGCGCCTAAAAGCGCGGTATTGCCATCGGCGCTTAATGCGACCGCGCCGCCCAGGCCTCCGCTGCCGCTTACGGTCAATTCGCTGCCCTGCTGCACCCAATTATTGCCGCTGCGGATATATACGTAGGTGCCACCTGCCCCGCTGGGACTTCCAACAAGGGCGGTATTACCATCCGCACTCATTCCAACGGAGTAACCCTGGCTGTTACCACCTCCCGTTCCCACCAATTTCGAGCCTACCTGAGTCCATACACCCGCGCTGCTGCGGGTAAATATCCATGCGGCGCCTTCACCACCATTATCTTCCGGGCCGCCTTCAATAGCAGTGTTGCCATCAGCGCTTAATGCGCATGAATAGCCCTGGAAGACCGAACCATTAGTAACGATAACATATCCTGTTCCTGCAATTTTACTCCCTTGCTGTGTCCATGTACTACCTGTACGCGTGAAAAACCAAATAAATCCCGAAGTATTCACATAAGTCGACCCATCCAGGTAGCCGCCCACCATTGCTGTATTGCCATCGGCGCTCAGGGCAACAGATTGCCCCTGCATCCCATAGTTAGGATTCGATTCGCCCGTGCCGATCAACTGAGCCTGTTGCGTCCACACCCCCGCGCTTCGGGTGTACACGTAGCTTGCCCCTACCCCACCACCATTATTAACCGCCCCGACAATTGCCGTATTACCATCGGCGCTGACCGCAACAGATTGGCCTTGTTCTGAATAATAAGTGCTTTGCGAGCCGATCAAGGCATCCCCCTGTTGCGTAGTGGGAAATGTAGGCGGACTTACGGTAAAATTACCGCTCCCTACGGCTGTTCCACCACCCGCCGTAACCGATACAGGGCCGGTAACCGCTCCAGGCATTACCATTGCAACCAGTTGCGTACCGTTATTTGATACTACGATAGCTGTCTTGCTACCTATGGTAATTGCTGTTGGGTTGCTTAGGTTAGTTCCTGTTATAGTTACAAGGGTACCCACCTGTCCCAGGGCAGGAGAAAACGATGTGATGGTGGGCGCAGCTGCAAATGCGGCTAGGGACGATACTAATAAAAAGATGGCAGTGAGTAAAAGTTTTGTTCTCATAGGTCTTTCAATCGTGATTTTCTTTAAAGCAAATTGCATTCGTGCGCATACGACGGGCCGCTGCACAACTGGTCGCTCCAGAGGATGAAGCGATTTGCCTTTGCACAACTAATTTAGGTTTACCAAAAAAACCGGGCAATTACCCGTTTGGGTAATTCAGCAATTTTTTAATTGGATGGTTGTTGGGGATTGCGGTTGGATATCCGCCGCGTTGTGAAGATGATTTTCTACAAAAATTGAATCGGATTTGCACTGCAGAAAATGCATTGATTGTTCTAATCGGTTCTATTTTTAAGGACCTTTGCCACAGCTTCCGACTTGCTGTGAACCTGCAGTTTTTCGTAAATATTACTGATATGCTTTTTTACAGTTTGGAAGCCGATATTATGGGTTTCGGCTATCTTTTTATAATTGTAACCTTTTACCAAAGCATTTAAAATCTCGGTTTCTCTTGGTGTAAGATCGTAGCTGCCGGTAGCATCAGAACTGGTTTGCGCCACATGATCCAGGATCATTCGTGCTACGTTTCCGCTTAACGGCGCCCCACCGGTTAGCGCCTCATTGATCGCGCTGAATAATTGTTCAAAACAGTATTTTTTGAGCAAATAGCCCGATGCTCCTGCACATATCGCGTCGATAACGTTACGCCGGTTATCAAAAACAGTTAACATAATTATTTTTACTTCCTGGTTTACCTCGCGGATCAGCTTAACCGCTTCGATCCCGTTTCTGCCCGGCAGGTCGATATCCATCAGTATAACATCAGGATTGATGGCGATGAGGTCGCTTATAACCTTCCGGCAATTGTCAAAGGCGCCGGCACAAATGCAATTGCGCGAAGTATTGAGGAGGTGGACCAGCGCCTCCCGCAAATCAATATTATCCTCATATACCAAAATGCTGGTTTTCATTGAAATTGACCCCTTACTAGTTTAAGCATTAAAACACCTGAAAAATGCTGGCCGCGGCGCGTCCGAAAAATTAAATCAGGTTAAATGTAAAAGATTATTTGGCATCCGCTCCTAACGAAAACGGGTAATATTGAAATTTAATGTAACAGCCGTGCCTTTACTTTTTTCGCTTTCAATACGAATATCGCCTCTCATTTTTTTCGCTCTTTCCTTCATATTGTATAAACCGTTTCCGGATGAAACCGCATCAATATCAAACCCTTTCCCGTTATCACTTACACACAATGTACAGGTGTCTTTGTGCCGGGTTAAAGAAATTTTTATGAAGCTGCAGTCTGCATATTTTGAAGCGTTGCAAATGGCTTCTTTAAATATCATATATAACTCCCTTCTCAACACCATCCCCAGCTTTACTTCTTCGGCTTCGGGACTTATGTTAAGATCATAAGCAATATTCTGAGCATCAAGTATCGATAGATATTCATTAGCCTTCATTACAAAATCTTCCATGTCGTCATTACGCGTATCTATCGACCAAACGATGTCAGACAGCGCCTCCAATGATTTATGTGATTTGTCGCTTATCTTCTCCATTAAGTCCAGACCCGGCTGTCCCGGCCTCATTTTCTGTAAAGCAATATTGCTGAAAATATTAATACCGCTTAAGGTCGAACCTATATCATCGTGCAAGTCCCGGGCTATCTTATCGCGCATCAGCAGCCTGATTTTTAGCTGCTTTATATTATAAATATAAAGTGTACCGATAGCACCTGCTATCGTCACAAATACCAACGAAAAAAACCACCACCGATGCCAGAACGGCGGCTTAATAATTAGTACCAGCGTAGCAGGCGCGTTGTTCCATACACCCTCATTGTTGCAGGCCTTTACGCTGAACGTGTAGGTGCCCTCAGACAGGTTAGCATAAGAAACCCGCCGCGTGGATCCTGCAAAGTTCCATTTACGGTCGAGCCCATCCATTTTATAGGCATAATTGTTCAACCGGGACTGCGTGTAATTAAGCGCCACATAATCGAACGAAAAATAGTTTTGGTTATAGTCAAGGATTATCGTTTCACCTTTTTGGATAGTGTAGTCCTTGTCAAATACGCGCATGCCGGTGATCAGCACAACAGGCGGAGTACTATTCCTGGCTGTACCGGCATTGTCAAAAGTGTAAAAGGCCCCCGGGCCTGAAACGGAGACGTGTTCGTTGCTGTCGACAACCAAAACCTCCATTTCATGCAGGTTCTGGATACCATCCCTTTTATCAAATACCGTGATCTTCTTGCCTGGTAACTGAATTCTTACCACGCCTGAACTGGTGGCTAACCAAAGGTTATTATACCTATCGCATTGTATGGAATTGATCACCATTGATGGCAGGCCATCCTTCGTAGTTATGTTGACAAATTTTTTAAAACCATCAGTTATTTGCAGCAGGCCATTATCCTGGGTACCTATCCACAGGTCGTGGCTGCTTTTGTATATGGCGTTTATGGAGAAGTTTTGCCCGATGCCGCTTAAATCTCCGGGCTTCAGGCGCTCAAAACGGCCGGTATTGGTGTGTAATAGCAGCAACCCGGTCCCCAGGCCGCCTACCAGCAAGCTATCTTTTCCCAGTTCATAAAAGGTCCGTATTTCGTTTAATCTTGAACCGGGCGGATCTTCGTTGTAATGAAAGGCAACGATTTTTTTTGTAACCGGATCGAACCTGAAAATGCCGTCGCTGTGTGTACCCAGCCATATGTGGTTTTGGCTATCGATATATAGCGCACGAATTTTACTCTTTATTTCCGCTGTACCGAAAAACTCGGGTTTGCTTCCTGCCTTTGTCGCAGACTTGACGAGCAGGTTTTTTGCCGACAGCCAAATGTCCCCCTGTTTATCCCGTGAAATATTAAAAACCGAGTAAAGGAACTGATTGGCAAATCCAACCTCGTCTTTAGCATCAACGGCAATACCTGTTTTTTCATTGTAGCTCCATACCCCATGGTAAGTTCCCAGCCACCATATCCCGTCAGCGACTTTTAACATGGATAAGGGCGACAAAAAGGTAGTCGAAAGCCCTGTCGGAGTCTTTAGCCGGATATCTGTTTTTTGGAGGTAAAGGTGATGTGGGTCATACTTAAAAATGCCGTTTTCAGTGCCTATCCAAACAATTCCCGACCGGTCCTCAAAAATGGAGATCACGCCGTCGGAGATCTTATTTTCGCTTTGCCAATCGATGGGATAGTTAATAAATTCATTTTTTGATGGATTAAAAATAGTAAGACCGCCCTCCCTCGCGGCTATCCAGACGTTGTCGAATTGATCGACGAATACCGAGGAAAGACTAAAATAAGGCAGGAAATGGACGTTGTTACTTTGATTGGACCAGGCAGTGACCTTGCCAGTTTGGAAATTAAGCCTTACCAGGCCGGCTTCGAACGAAGCCATCCAAAGATTACCTTTATGGTCTATTGCAGAGCTCCCTATATTTATTAGGTGCGTGATGCCTTTCTTTTCCTGCTTACTGAGCTTCGGAAACCTGGGTACATCAAAGTACCGGAATTTGCAGGCGCCGGAAATTTTAGTGTAACAATACACCCCGTCAGAACTGCTTAAATATAAATGGCCCTGGCCATCGTCGCTCATGTAGTTTACAGGCGCATCCCTACCCATCGCCGGCATCTTTTTCCATCGGCCGGTAGTTTTGTTGAATTGGTAAAGGCCCGTTTTGGCTGCTATCCACAAGCCGTCCTTGCCATTTGGCAGTATGGTATTTATTTGCAGCGGGTTGCCCGCCGAAAAATTTTTAATGGTATTTGTATTGATGTCGATACAGCCCAGGCCCGTTAAAGTTCCCACCCATAAATTGTTATTGTCAGGATAAAGGGCGACAATGGAACTGCTGATCAGCGTAGTTGAATCGCCCGGGATATTTCGAAAAGCTTTAAAGGCGTAGCCATCGTATTGGAAGATGCCCTCTTCGGTCCCAAACCACATGAAACCATTTTTGTCCTGCTTTATACAGGTAATGATCTCATTGGTAAGGCCGTAATCCTGTACCTTTTCGAAATCAAGATTTTTAATGCCTTGTGATATAGCCTGTATCGGCTTGGCGAACAGGCACATCGCAGCAAAAAAGAACTTGAAGCATGCAAATTTATTCCTCTTTAACGTGTATTTAAAGCCGCTGTGCCCCATTGGTGCTTGTTGTGGGCAACCGCAAATACCCTAGCGGTCGCTATTACATTAAAACCATATAAAAACACCCTAATATTAGCGAAAATAAAATAAAAATTGTAAAGGAGGTGTTTTCAAATACCTACAACAGCTCCGGTTTGCGCGCATTTTTCCCGAAGCGGGAGCTAAGTAGTAACCTCGTGTGTGGCATTGTTGGTGTCCCCGGGCTTGAGATCGGAAGTGCCGAACTGTAGCTATAGCCTGTGTGGAAGTCACTCTGCTTAATTAAATAGTCTGTTGGTAAAGTAAATACAATAAAGATGAACCTATTTGTGATTTAGCCGTTTAAGTGTATATGATCCTTACAAAAAATATTGCCACCCAAAGTGTTGAATTCGATTTTTCAACCATCTACCAAAATAAAAGATTAGCGTTCAACATTAAACCCGCCGGAGATTACTTTTCCGTGTTCCTGGGTGATAAGTTGATCGGGCAAATTACTATCGGCCTGGAAAGGCATACCTGGCATGTGCTGGACAGCAATTACCTTGATTATAAATTGGTTAAGGAGATTGGGCAAAAGATCATTGAACGATCGAATTAATGCCACTTCAATAATGAAATAACCTTTAGTGCGGTCTTGAATCTTGATTCAGAAAAACACCAATCCCGGTTGCTATCGGGATGACTTAGGACCAAGGACTGTTGAACTTACACTAAAACTGCTGCAAATAACTGATCTTGGCAATCAAATGATCCTGGGTTTGGGTTTGAATAACCATGTTGTTTATCACACTGTTTACACCGCGGTTGTATATCAAATAGACGTATGAAAGCGGGGAAAACTCCCACGAAAGGCGGAGGTTGTAGTTATTGCTATTATTCAAAGAGTTTTTTTGGTAAAGGCCGGTAAGTTGTACCCGCGGGTTCAATGCAAAACGTGCCTGTAAAACGTAAAGGTTAACAAGCGTTGTTGTTTTTTGCTCGCCTACCCCATATAAATAGTTGCGGGTATACTCCCCGGTTAGTGAGATGTGCGGGATAGGCGCGAATTGCACTTGCCAGATACCTGAATTTAGCCAGCCGTTATAATAAGAACCTGTTGTGTACGTGACAGAGACATTAACCGGCTTTGAGGGGTCGGATTGGAGGTAAATATTGTGCTGAAAGTAACTGTAGTTGCCTGGGGCTATATTAACGCCGAGCGGCTGAAAAACACTGGTCAAATACTGGCGTATCGGTGTTACCGAATACCCAAAGTACGCGCCGCTTTTAAACGCAAGCGATATGGGGAATATCGGCAGGTCGAACTCTGAGAATTTTCCGGTTGACGCGGTATAATAAAGCTCGGGCAGCATTCCGGGCAAATAAGTAAGCAGAACCTTTTTGAACGGCAGAAACTTTCCACGGTAAAAATACATTATCCAGGGGGTCGAACCAATAATATCCGTACGCGATACAAAGCCGGTCTGTGGGTCAAAACCTTTGGTGATTAAAGATTCTGTCCATCTTATGCTCCACTGGTTTGTTGAATAACTATAGTTTACGATCCCACCAAAACCCTGGTTCCCTGCATTAGTGGTATAGGATTGTGTAAGAACTGTATTGAACGAGCTCGATGCGCCGAAGCGGAAAAACCCGTCGACTGTAGTTTCAATATTCGATCCTCCGGGTTGATTTTTGACAGTTACGAGACCTCCTACCCTGTCCTGGCTTCCAAAATTTTCGGATAGCCGGCCAACAAGAAAATTAGTGCCCGCCAAATCACTGCCGCCTTGTTGCCTGATGGCTAATACGCCGTAATTTAAGGTTGATGAACGGTAAACATACCTGCCGCCTGCAACTATGGGTATGGGGTTGCCGGCGGTGTCGAGGCCTATATTGCGACTGAAAAAAGGCTGAAACACAAGCGATCCTCCTGAATTATCGACATTAGGATTAACGCCAACACCAAACAGGGATGCATTTTCAAGGAAAAACTGTCTTGTTTCAGGAAAGAAAACGGAAAAGCGAGTGATATTATTTACCTGTATATCGGCATTGGCTTCTGCAAAATCAGTATGGGCGGTGAGGTCAAGAACGGAATTCGAATTCACTGCCCATTTCAGGTCGCCGCCGATTTTAACACTTGCATCATGCGGCGGCTCTGTCGACCCAAAATTGGTATAGTGGTCGTACGAGGTTAAAAAATACGGGGTAACCTGGATGTTTGTGGTTGGGGGCGGCGGCTGTAAATTGGTTAAAACGCCGGCATAACTCATATGGGTAACCGCTAAAACGCGGGGATAAGGAGAAAATGCGCTGATCTCGTTGGTGAGCCGCCGGTTACGGTAGATGTTAATACCCCAGTTTTGGATGCTATCTGCGGTTTTTGGGTACCGTAACGTTTTCCATGGTATGGCTATTTCTGCCGTCCAGCCGGAATCTGTACGATTAGTGCGCACCGTCCAAAGCCCATCCCAATAGGTATCGTAATAAAGGTCGTCGAACGAAAGAAAGTCACGTTGAACATCGTACGCGTTGGTTGCAAATACCATCGCATTCCTTTTATCATTAAATGCATCTATGGCAATGCTTACCAGGTCGTGCCTGGTTTCATCAAAATCCCTCATAAAATCAATTGCCCTGATCGCTTTTTTGCCTAAGGGATCTTTACAAATGATGCCGAAATACAAGTATTTACTGTTATATAAAACTTTAATAATGGTAGCATAATTGGGCGCTTTACCCTGGTATGGCTCAACCTGGACAAAAGAAGACGCAGGGGCGGCCAAATTCCATTCAGGCTCATCAAGTATGCCATCCACATTTATAGCCCGTAATATTTTAACCGCCCTTATTTTCCGTCTCACAGAATCGGGCTTAAAAAAGGCTGCATCCTGCGCAAAAACGGATGACGCTGCAAACAGCGCTAACAAGGTAACAGTGGCAAAAATCGTTTTCATGCCACAAATAAATAAAGCACAAAAACGATTTTTTTATCTTTTAGACAGGGAATAAATACCCGACCGCCAACAGGAGTTATTACCGGCCAAACAAGGTTAGGGGCTGTAAAACCTCATTTGAAGGTGGTTTAGCTGGGAAACATCAAAAAGTCACTGTTCTCAGAAGCTAGTGCGCATCTATATCAACGTATCTATAAAGGCTGCAACCACGTCATAAAGCGCTTTTGGATTATCATAAAACACAAAATGGTTGCTATCCGGAATATATTTAATATCCATGTTGTTTTTTATCATTTCTGGCAGGTAGCTCAAAGTCTTATTTTCTTCGCCGCATATAAAAATTCTTGGGAGGGCCAGGGACAAATATTGTTTAAGCAATTCACCGGTTGCCGAATATTCCACGGTTTGAAAACTATAATTGTAGTACGACCTTACATTGGTGTTCAATTGCAAATTGTTCGCAATAATGTGGTAGCCTGTGTTCCCCTTATTTTTCATCTCTAATATTGTCTTTGGGAAAATTTGATTGGCAAAAGTATCAAAGTCATAGGTCACTACTTTGCTTGAGAACATGCAATCCTCCGGCATTAAATTTCCTTCGATATTAATGTAAGCTTTAACTTTCTCTGATCCGCTCCCCCGCAGGTACAGCAGCGTTGTAAGTCCGCCCATGCTTGTACCCACTAAAATAAAATTTGTAATATTTAGTTGGTCGATAAACAAAGAAGTAATATTGGTAAGGTCATCTACATTTAAAAGAAAATCATCATAATAGGTCGAGTTGCCGGTACCCGGATTATCAGGGCAGATAAGCGTATGTCCGTCCAAAGCATTTGTTTTGCAGGCTTCCCAATAATTTTCTTTTGAACCACCGAGCCCATGCAGGAATACAATTGTTTCTTTGTTCCCTTCCCGAAAGAAATATTCAATATCAAATAGCTTGCCTTTGTATAATATTGGCATTGTCAGGATTTGCGGTGTTTTTTTCATTATGATTTATATTGAGTCTAATAATAAATATCACATAAATCGAAATAAGTCTTTTGATAATCAGTGTTTTGGCTTTCTGCTTTGTGCTTTCAGCTTTTAGCTTTCTTATAAAGATATAAGCAATTATGCGTTTGATGGTGGCAAGGCATTATTTTACGTTCCAAATAAATGTATCAAAATAAATGTTTTCCGATAATTTAGATGAAGCCCCGGCTGGTCACCGTCAATAGGCAATATCTGTGGTTAAACTCATTTAACGGCGCCAGAAATTCTTTTAAGGGTGACTTTTCCGACCCCGGTCGAAAAAATCAAAATCGCAGCAAGCGAATATTCAATTTTGTAAGAATAACCATAAAATAAGATGATGAAACGGCTATCACTATTTATTGCTGTGTTGGCATTAACACTTGCCACCAGCCCAACATTCGCTCAATTTACCCAATCAGAAATGGTAAAAGAATGGCAGCGCGCAAAAGTTTATACCAAAGCATACCTCGATGCCATGCCCGAAGACGGCTACAGTTTTAAGCCAACACCCGAGATCCGCTCATTTGCTGAGCAAATGCTTCATTTAGCCGACGCCAATTATATGTTCGCTAATTCAGCAAGCGGTAAAGCAAATCCGCTTGGTGACACCCTTCCGTCACATAACGTAGCCGAAAAAACAATTTCCCCTACAAAAGAGGCAACTTTAAAAACGGTGATGGACAGTTACGACTGGCTGATAAGCACCCTGTGGGCCACGACGCCTGACCAAATGCAGGAAACTATAAAGTTTGGCAAAAGGGACATTACAAGAAGCGGGCTATTCGGAAAAGCATTTGAACACCAAACCCATCACCGCGGCCAAACTACTATTTACCTGCGCTTAAAAGGGGTAATCCCGCCTCCGGAAATGCTGTTTTAGATAGGTCTCCTGCGATACCTCACCATCTAAATATTCACCTGCTAAAATAAATTTATGAAACGTTTTCCGCTACTGTTTACGCTGCTGACATTGACAGTTGCCAGTCGCCCTGCGTTTGCGCAATTTACCCAATCAGAAATGGTAGGGGAATGGCAGCGCGCAAAAGTTTATACCAAAGCATACCTGGATGCAATGCCCGAAGACGGTTACAGTTTTAAACCAACACCCGAAATCCGTTCATTTGCCGAACAAATGCTGCACCTGGCATGGACCAACTATTTTCTTACATCTGTAGGAAGCGGTAAACCGGACCCATACGAGAAAACAGATTACGTTGATATAGCACCTCATACAAAGGAAGCCACTACCAGGGCGGTAATGGACAGCTATGATTTTGTGATCAGCGCCCTGCAGGGCCTAACACCTGGTCAATTGCAGGAAACTATCAAATTTGCTAAACAGGATATTACACGGTTCGGCATGTTTGGTAAGGCATTTGAACACCAAACCCATCATCGCGGGCAAACAACTATTTATCTGCGCTTAAAAGGGATAACGCCGCCACCCGAAATGTTATTTTAGCTATGTTTATAAACCGCAAATAGCAGGCGCCTTCGGGCAATAAAACCGTTAGCCGCAGAGCATATAATTTTGTAATATGGCCATTAATCAGCAGATCAGTGTTAAACGTGTTTTAAGGCACCTGCTATTCTGGCTGGCTTATACCTTGTATCAAATCGTCCAACGGGGCTGGGAAAATAAGGATGTTTTTTCCTTCAATTTGCAGCCCTCTCTTTTTACAAATATTCCTGACGATATCATATTTGTTTATATTAACCTTTATGTGTTAATGCCGCTGTTTTATTACAACCGCAAGTATATGCAGTATATGCTGGCACTGGTTGCCATTCTTTTGATCGACGGTATCTTATCCAGGTATTTTACCTGGTCGGTGTGGAATAATTGGGATAAAGTGCACAACCCGGCTGAATACTTGTCAGAGAACAAGGACTTTTTTATTCCCGTAAGAATATTACGGGACGCGGTGCAAGCCTTTCCTGTGGTCGCTGCCACCATGCTGATCAAATTGATGGACAATTCCTTTAAGCACGAAAAGCAATTGCGCGAGATCGAAAAGGAGAAATTCTCTGCCGAATTAGGCTTACTAAAAGCACAGATCAACCCGCATTTCTTTTTTAACACGCTAAATAGCCTGTATGCGCTAACGTTAAAGGGTTCCGAACAAGCCTCAAAAGTTGTGCTGCGCCTTTCAGGCCTGATGCACTATATGCTTTATGAGGCAAGCGCAAACAAAATGCCCCTAAGCGATGAAATAAAATACCTTGGAAATTATATTTCTATCGAGCAAATGCGGTTTGCCGAAAGGCTCGAGCTTTCTTTTCAATATTCCGGGGATATTGAAGGGAAGCTGATATCACCATTGTTACTGCTGCCCTTTGTTGAAAACGCCTTTAAACATGGCATTGAGGATAATTCGGGATGGATAACTATTAACCTTAAAGTAATTGGAACGCGTTTATTTTTGAAGGTTGAAAACAGTTGCGCAGTAGTTTCCAGGCAAAAGGAAAAGGGCATGGGCTTAAGTAATGTGAAGAGGAGGCTTGAGCTTACATATCCGGATAATTATCAATTAACCTTAAACGAAACCGCCGGCACGTTTGAGGTGGAGCTGGAAATAGAGCTATGAAAAAGATCACTTGCATTATTGCCGATGATGAAGCCCTCGCAAGGGAGGTTATAGAAAGGCATGTGCAAAAAATTGAACAGCTTCAACTTGCGGCCGCCTGTTCAAACGGGCTTGAAGTGTTTAACACGCTGAAAACCACTCCCGCCGATATTTTGTTTTTAGACATCCAAATGCCGCACTTAACCGGCATCGAGCTGTTGCGGACTTTAAAAAATCCGCCCGCTGTTATTATCACCACTGCCTACCGTGAGTTTGCTATTGAAGGTTATGAACTGAATGTGATAGATTATTTGCTTAAGCCCGTTTCCTTCGAAAGATTTTTAAAGGCTGTTTATAAATACGAGCTATTAAACCCGATGCAGGTAAAAATTACCGCCCCTCCGCCCGGCGATAAAAAGGATGACAGCAAGGCTTTTATCTACGTAAAATCTGATAAAAGAATGGTAAGGGTAATGCTCCATGATTTGCTTTATATTGAGGGTTTAAAAGATTACGTAAGGGTACATACTACCCAGGGACCCATCATAACCTACCAGACATTAACTTATTTCGGAGAAAAGCTTTCAAACGACCAGTTCATCCGCATTCATCGATCATATATCGTTTCGCTGAACCATATTAGTGCTTATTCAGCAACTCAAATTGAGATCGGCAAAATTTCGATACCCATAGGCGGGTCTTACGCGAGGGATGTTTTTGAAAAGCTAAATTCCTGAACCGGTTTATTCAGCAGGATAGATGCTGAACAGATGGCGACTGACGACACTCAATTAAAATCTTCAATATGACACAACAATTTAACTACGTAACCAAACTTGATGTAAAGTTTGAACACTTGCAAAAAATAGACATCCCGAAGATGGTTGCCGAATGTACTGACAAATGGTTCAATCAAACGCTCACCCGGGTGAATGAAAGCGTGGTCAGGATCGGGATCGTCCAGGGAGAGTATCACTGGCATAAACATGATAATGACGACGAGTTCTTCTTTGTGCTGCAGGGGCAGCTTTTGATTGACCTGGAAGACCAGACCATTGAACTGAATTCTAATGAAGGAGTCACCATTACCAAAGGGGTTATGCACAGGCCAAGGGCAATCGTAAAAACAGTAATGCTGATGGTTGAAACAAGCGACATTGTTCCAACAGGGAACTGAACAGTTATCCGGGGTTCGACACTCATCATCGATTTTAAAAATTCCTTACTTCGCTTTCGGGGCAAGTGCAACTAATGATGGGCGCATCATCGGCTGCGTTTGCCCTGCCATGCCGCAACAAATATTCCCGGAGCCATTTGCCGCCGAGCAAAACACCATTTTCACCGACCCATCGATACTGTTAACCTGTGATTCATTGCCGTACCGCGTGTTGCCGGTTAATTTTAAAACATGAAGAGCAAAAAAGTTTTAATCTCCGGCGCCAGCATTGCCGGTCCGGCTCTGGCTTTCTGGCTTAGCCGGTACGGGTTTGAAGTGACAATTGTGGAACGCGCTCCGGGCATACGCCCGGGCGGCTATGCCGTCGATTTCAGGGGGGCGGCGATGGAGGTACTCGACTGGATGGGGTTGATCCCAGCCATCCGCGGGCATGAAACACGGAGCGGCAAGATCAGCATCGTCGATAAAAACAATAAGCTGATGGCGCGCATGCCCGACGGCTTTACCAGCGGTGAATTGGAAATTATGCGCGGCGATCTCGCCAATGTGCTTTATGATGCAACACGTAGCGACGTCACCTACATTTTTGACGATACGATTACCGCCATCTGCCAAACCGATGCAGGGGTTGATGTCACCTTCTCCCGCACGCCAAACAAGCGTTTCGACCTGGTGTTCGGCGCTGACGGTTTGCATTCAAAAGTTCGCTCGCTGGCCTTCGGGGATGAGGCTAACTACATCCGCCACCTGGGTTTGT
>Ga0206808_1076_pt1 | contig 26065 bp, 23 predicted proteins | sample Alteio_BWOrgCont_58_FD_152899 | JGI IMG/M metagenome (GOLD analysis project Ga0206808, IMG submission 152899) | Enriched cells from forest soil in Barre Woods Harvard Forest LTER site, Petersham, Massachusetts, United States -... | ecosystem: Environmental > Terrestrial > Soil > Temperate forest >...
CGCATCCAAAGACTCGATTGCTGCCCGACCGGAATATCGAATTCAATGCTGGCATAACGGCTCCTGGGCGAATCTACATCACTGTCTGCGCTGCCTTAAAACACATACTTGATCGCAAGCTCCAGAACCCTGCGTCCAACTTTGAATTGTGGCGTGCCTGTCGTTGATGTGTTTGTATTGGTGCCGGTAGCTCCTCCTGTCAGTTCCAGGTCGTCGTCCGCACCTATTCCGAATTGCGGCAGCGGATGATTGATGAAATTGAACCCAGTTAGCCGAAACTGAATGTTCTGCTTGTCTCGCATCGCAAAGTTCTTGTAGACACCAAGATCGGTGTCGAGAAAGGCTGGTCCTCTCACCGTCGGGAACACGGCCGGCCCGTTCTGGTTGATCTGGGTCGGTGAAGCGAAACATGAAGGATTGAAATACTTACGCGACTGTGGATTACAAGTGACGAGAGGTCGCAAGACCTGCGAATCAGTACCCAAAATGCTCTGGTTCGATACCCCGGGCAAGAATCCGGCGTTAAGGGTGCCGTTCGTATTTGGTTGCAGCGACGGTCCGCTTTGAACCTGCGTGATACCGGATAGTTGCCATCCATTGACCGCATCCTGGAGAAGTCGGATCCCGTGAACAGGGCTTGGCAATTGCACGATATACGCTGAATTGAAGATGTGAGTCCGATCATAGCTCAGCGCGCCATAGTTTGCCTTGAGGTTGAAGGCATCGGTCGCGTATCCTTGTTCATTGCCATTGTCAATCTGCCCATCCCAAATGCCGAGAGCTTTGGAGAAGGTGTAGTTAATTTGAAGTGTGATGGCCCCACGCTGCTTCTGCCAACTTGCAACAAAGGCGTTGTAGTTTGAGTAGCTGCCGTGGGATGTGACGTTCAGTACCTGATAGTTCTGGTACGGGCGATAATCCTGCAGAGATCCTCCAGGTACCTGTCCTGGCGCATATGTAATGCCGGTGATAGGATCGGGGCCGAACAAAGCTCCGACCGGAATTTTATTTACGTTGGTGAGAGCAGGAATTCCCCCGGCGCCAGAGTCATCCAGCAGCTCATTGCGCGTCACATTGCCAGAGTAGCTGAACTCGAGGACCGAGCCGATCGGTCCGCGTTGCGATACTGTGACGTTGTAGCTCTGTGTATATGGCGTACGATTATCACCCTTCATCAAGGCCGTAACGTTGCCATTTTGTCCCTGGGTTACTGACGGACCATAGTCTGCTGCATTTGCAAACGAATTCAATGACGGCGTCGACACACTTAGGATATTAAGGGCCTGATTGAACGCTGCCTGAACGCTATTGAACGAGACTTGAAACAAGTAGACACCGTAACCACCACGTACTACGGTCTTACCAGTCCCGAAGATGTCGTAAGCCACACCGATGCGGGGGAGTGGACGGAACGGTGAAGAACTCCAGCCCGACACTGGGACATTCGGATTTATGGCATGCCATGAAAGGCCGGTAAACGCCGGTGCGTTGGGCGCGTTGCTGTACGTACTTGGATCCCAGACAGCAAAGCCAGGATGATTGGCCGGGTACCACTGTCCTTCATGGTCCAGTCTCAGACCATAGGTAAGAGTCAACCTGCGCACCTTCCATTGGTCCTGCGCATACAGCGAGTACTGGTTAAAGCGAATATCCTCGATCGGAATCGCGCTAACCTGGGTGTAAGAAAACGCGTGTCCGAGCACGAAGTCCGCAACGGGATTATTGGTACCGGTGGATTGACCATAATTCTCGAAGTCATATTGGCCCTGCGGGACTCCGGTATCCGCAGCTCCACTGGTCTGCATCTCTCTCTGCAGATCCCAATAAGCGCCAACCTTGATCGAGTGTTTTCCGATAACCTTTGAAAAATCGTCTGAAATTGCAGGAGTTTGCACCATGTTGCCGAAGGCTCCGCCATGGAACGCAGCAGTAAAGGTCGGAGCGAAGAGCCCTGGAAAGCAGCCGCTGGTTGCCGTCTCCCAGCAAGTGTAGCTGAGCAAATTGGGAACCTGAGGAACCTCATAATTCTGAAAGGCGCCAGTTGCGGTAAAGCCGACTTTGGTGGGATCGAAGGCAGCTGGATTCGTTGGTTTAAGAGGAAAGGTATGCGTAGAGTAGCTGACAACCAAGTTGTTTGTCGCGCTCGCCCCGAAGCTGCGGGTGTAGTTGCCTGTCCAAAGCTGTGCCGTACTGTGGGCAACCATCTGCGATGGATACGGAAGTGTTGCGCCAGGCTCATAGTAAGCACCGAAGTTTTCGATGTCGCCTTCGTTCTGTTGCGTATACGAGCCGGAGATTTGCGATTTGTCACTCGGGTTGTAGTCCAGCCTCTCACGAACCTCGAAGCGATTCACAGGCGGATTGTCATTGTAGACGTAGTTAAACCCGTTATGTGTCGCGGGATCCTGGTTCGGTGCAGGAAAGAGTTTCGCCATCGCCAGCGCATTGGGGTCTATCTGTGCTTGCGGAATCACTCCATTCACGATGCCGGATGTTGGACAATAGCCATAGTAGACGCCTACGCACGGAACGTTTCCCACGGCTGAACCGCTCTGGCCGATGCTTGCAAGATAGTTTGGGTCGAAATCACCCGCGAGCATTTGAGCGGTCGGCACGAAGAGCTGATGGAGTGTGCCCGCCGGATGTTGGTAGTTGTATTCGTAGCCCGAAAAGAAGAAAAGCTTATTGCGGGCGCGGTTGAACTTGAGGCCGGGAATAAGCACCGGACCGCCGATCGTAAAACCGGGGTACATCTGACGATCGTCAGGTCTTGCGACTCCGCTTGCCTTGAAATAAGCATCATTTGCGTTCAAGGCACCGTCACGACCGTAGAGGTAAACGTTTCCATGAAACTGACTACCGCCGCTCTTGCTGAGCGCCTGAAAGAGAACCGGCCCCTTGGCATACTCCGCTCCGAAGGCAGAATTCAAAATCGAAACCTGGGCGGTCATATCCTGGTTGACGTTAATAACTTGCCCGCCCATTTGACCGGGATCAGTGATGATCGCACCATCGAGCGTGAGTTCCAGCCCACCGTTTGGCACAGTCCCACTCGCCGAGAATGACCCACCCGGGCCGTTCCCCGTACTCGTCGTTTGACTGTTGTACTCCGTTTGACCGAGACCGGTATTGAGCGCGAGACCAGGCATGACCTTGATCAATTCAGCTGCGTCGCGGCCCTGGATAGAAAGTTCCGTAACCTCATGAGTATTGAGGGTAGTCTGAATCTGGCCGGTGTCCACGGGGATGGCCTCTGTGTCCGCGGATACAGTTACGGATGCGCTCTCCGCCCCGACGTGCAGGACGATCTGCGGAATCGTCCGGTTTTCCCCTTCGTCAAGCACGATTCCCTTGACCTGGAACGAGGCAAATCCGGGGTGAGTAATCGTGATCGTGTAATTGCCGGATGGGACCGCGACAAAAGTGAAGTTTCCGGAACCGTTGGAATTCGTACTTCGGTCTGCACCGGTAGCCTCATTTGTCAGCACGACCGCCGAATCCGGCACGACGGCATCGCTACTATCGCGAACGATTCCGCTGAGAGATCCACTTGTGTTCTGAGCCACGCACGTCATCGTAGCCAGGCAGAAAGCAAGGAGCGCCAGGCAAATCCTGTAAAGGAAGTCTGTTGTATGGATGCCCAAGCACAGCTTCTGAAGGCCTTCCCTGTTTTCTGCCGATTCATTCTGGTTCGTTCTGCGTTGTATCAACATCGAATTCACATCCTGGTGAAGGCCAGTCCGACTTAACAGCGTGCTGTGCCACATTGAGCTTCTCCGTTCCCTGCCGACATGTAGAACAATGCATTCCGTATCTCTGTCCCCGACGATTGTCTGGGCGTCCCAACTGGGGGTCGCTTAAGGCCAGGCCGGCATAGCCTTCGCCAAACAATCTGAAAGCCTTGACGAGAGTTCCATATCCGGCAACCAGCAACGCTGCCGCAAACGCTTCTCAACCTCGACAAAATTGATACGTTTCAAACCAGAAAACAAACAAGTAGAGAACGGTGCGTTACAGACGTATCGCATGCGGTACGCTCTTGCAACCAATTCATTTATAGTGGCTTAGGTCGTACGCGCCAGCGAGATCGACAGCCGATTAGAGCTATTTCTCCAGCTCATTGCCATGTATGATTGGGGCGAGGTCGTTTGTCGATATGGGAGGTTCAACAGATCTTCACAAGACCGAGGAACGCCAGATGGGAGGGCTCGTCGCTGAAGGCGAAAAACGCGACCTGATCCTGTCTGAGCTGGAAAGGGTTCTGGAAAGCAAGCCATTCCGAACAAGCAATCGGAGTAGGCTGTTTCTTCGATACGTGGTTTTGCATAGCATCAACGGCCAATCGGAGAAGCTGAAAGAGCGAACGATCGGCATAGATGTCTACCAGCGCGTCGTGGACTACGCGACAGGAGATGACCCGGTCGTGCGGGTCAGCGCCAGCGAGGTACGCAAGCGCCTCGAACAGTACTACTACACGGCGCCTCATGACACCCCGGTTCGGATCGAGATACCGATGGGTTCGTATACACCGGAGTACCACTGGGCCTCCCTTCCCATTCCTGTCGCCGAGAGTTTAAGTCTGGCAGTTCCCGGTGTGCAGGAAACGGATTCGCCGGATATGGAAGTAACCACTCCGCGTCGCCGCAGAAAGAGCGGTCTGAAGTTGTGGAGTATGTTGACAGGGCTACTCTTCGCGGTGGGTGCGATGTTTACAGTGGCTTGGGTAATCGAGCACCGAACATCCTCGAGCACACAGAGTGTGTTGTACGATTTTTGGGCTCCGGCGTTGAATTCACAGCACCCGATCCTCATCTGCCTGGCCAGGCCCGTGGTTTACCGTCCGAAGATCGATCTTTACGAGAAGTTTTCTCGAATGCATCCAGGCACGTTCACTACCGAGGATCAACGGGACAACCAACAGCTTCCCCTCAATCCGAATGAGATGATTGCCTGGAAGGACATGGAAGTTTATTCAGGCTATGGAGTGGCAGGCGGAGACGTAGAAGCTGCAGTGTCGATCTCGGATCTTTTCACTGCGATGAAAAAGTCTCACCAACTCAGAATCGGCAACGACTACTCCTTCCAGGATCTACGCACGTCCCCTTCGGTCATCGTCGGGGCGTTCAACAATCGGTGGACTTTGGAGATGAATTCGGGTCTCCATTTCGCCTTCGTCTGGGGCGTCGGTATACAGGAGCAGGGTCCATCTGGGCGAACTTGGAATTTCGAAGGGGACCCAACACAAAAGAACTTTGTCGATTATGGGCTCGTAACTAGGCTTGTAAACTCAAAGACTGGCCAGTTCGTCGTCTCCGTTGCCGGCCCCAGCTTTGGTGGAACACAAACTGCGGGCGAATTTGTCTCAAACTCAGAACTCCTCGAACAAGGTCTAAAGTCAGCTCCAAGTGATTGGCGCACAAAGAATTTCCAGCTGATTTTGAAAACCAATGTCATCGATGGTATTCCCGGTCCACCACACGTCGTCGCCTCATATTTTTGGTGATGTACCCTCTATGTCAACGACAAAGTAGCCCGAAAGAAACATAAGAGTTCGGTCGCTAATTGAGCAGATTCTCATTTGGGGTATGAGTCATCAACTTATTTCAACTAACAAACAACATCTGGAGCGTCGAAGGAGAGCGAGCTAACCGCTGACTTCGAGGCCTGCGCCGTCGTCTTGAGCATTTCATTTTGTGGCTCGTTGCTTTGTCGTGCTATCTGAGAAACGGCATCAGGACAACCGATAGACGAAGGAGTGCGAATTCATTCGAGTGAGAGACTCTTCAGTGAGGCTCTCCTGTGACCTCTCTTAAATGAGGCGCGCACCGTATTCCTTGCACGAAGCAGCCGCGACTTTGTTGCCCCAATCGACATACCCGCATCCTCAGCGGCCTCTTGTACCGAGCCGTCGAATTGGTAACGGACCTCGAATATTCGCCGATCAATCTTTGGAAGATGCGAAATCGCAACTCGTAGGCGCTCATGGCTCTCGGACAAAATGTAGTAATCCTCTGGGTTGGGGCCCAGGTCCGCGACTTCCCACCGAATTGGCTGCGCGTCTTCGTCCAGCATCCCGTCTATTGAAGTCTCTGGATGAGTGCGCCTTCGGCGAAGAAGCATCAAAGCCGAGTTGATGTTGATCCGCGTAAACCAGGTAGAAAAACTGGATGTCTGATTGAATTCTCTGAAATGGATAAATGCCTTCAGTATTGACTCCTGAAGTACATCTTCGGCGTCCTGTGCATTTTTTGTGATTCCACGAAGCGTAACAAGAATCCTCCTTGAATGCGGGAACAGAGTTCGACAAATGCCCAGTCCTGTCCCGCTCGCGCTGCTGAAACAAGCATCTCTTCGCTTAGACTCAAATGTTCCTCCGCTTTTTCGTCGCAAGGCGATTGATTTTGGAAAAGGTTCATTGGGTGTCCTGATTGGCCAAAGGATAGCGGCGCGCGATGCTCCGTGTATTGATAAGAGAGCCGATTTTTTCGATTTTGAACCAGCCAAGCACGGCGGCGGTGAACCTGCACGCTAAGGTCAAAGAGGATCCGAGTTGACCGATCTGTTGGGTCAAAAACAAGAAAGACGAGCGCTTTGATCAAGATGGGCGGAACAATTCACGCTAAGGTTGTGAAGCGAGCATATTCGAATGTGGGAGACTTCTGGTTGCCGCAGCGGACCGTGAGTGAATCGATGATAAGGTTTGGCGGAACAACTACGCTCATGATTGACTACGACAATTACGACTTTGAGCTTTCACAAGCTACATCTGCGCGACCCAATTCGATACATGACGCCATCTTTGCATACAACCTTGAGTGGACGAGACGAACGCAGCGAGTCGGTAAGACTTAAATGGCAGGTCCAGCCTGGAGGCTTAAATGGTCGACTGCGTGGTTTGCCAATACTGGTCCGAGCGTCTAGAGGAGATTAGAGCGCACGGCGATTACACGGTCAAAGAGGAGACACGTCTGATCGCAGAACTCAAAAGACACCAATGCGGCGCCTGCGCGTGCAGATTTCCAACCCTCCTTAGAGATCTAGTGAAAGAGGAGTTAGAGCTGCCAGATATGACTCCTGTCTTCTCCGTTCCCGGACGTGCTCCGACGCTGACAAACAGTCTGCCCCAGGAACTCGAAGCACCGCCAATTTACCAGTGGCAGTAATGACCTCTTCTGCGACATCGATGGAGAAGATGCAAGAGCAGACGCGGATGAAGTCGACGCTAGTCATCGCCGCCGCGATCATAGCGGATGACCGCTTTGAACTCGCAGAAGAGGCCATGCCACTTCTCCAGAGTGAATATCTCCAGCTTATCGAACGGGCAGAACAAGGGCGACAAGATCTCAAGCGAACGGTTGAGATCCAGAGCGAGCTTGATTCGATCCGTACACAAATAAATATTATCGACGGTGAAATCGGTCAGATCTCATCCGACTCAGAGGTTCTGGCATCGGCTTTAGGAGAATTGAGTTCGTATATCAAGACGGATGTTTGTCCGGTTTGTGATCGGGACTTCGCGGAGCTTGGTGGTGAATCCCTCAGTAATCACGTCCATCACAAAATTAGCAACCTTTCCGCGTCGGCAGCGCGCTTGATTACGCTTGGCAAGACGCGAGGAGAAAGCCAACAGACGGTCAGCAGTCTCGAGATCGAACTCAGAACAATAGATAGTCGTAAGACAACTTCGCAGGCGGTGGCGGATTTTGATCGTCGTTCCGCGTCAATAGGCTCCGCGATCGCCGAACTCCAACGCTTGACCCCGGTATTGGCGGAAGGCGCGGCTTTGCGAAGAACTGATGTCGACTTCCGAAGAAGGACCAGTGAGCTTGAATCGAGCAACACTGCCCTGATTGCGGCCCGCGAGACGGTGAGCGAGTTTGCGACAGCGATCGGTGCAGAAACCCTCGGTGCGGATGAAGGATTCCAGTCTGCTTTACAGCGACTGGCTAAATTCCTAAATGAAGAAGCCGAACGCCTGAACAAGCGTTTGATTTGGCGTCGTCAAGGCTTGGAGATTATAGGCTCGATTGGGCCGAACGTCACACGCAAGATTGAGATTGAGCGTGTGATTGCCGAGGAATCAGCGCAAGTAGAGCGCGCGGAGCGTTCGCTGGAACGCGCGCAACATCTGCGAGAGCAGGCTCTGAAAATCCGCGATACGGTATCGCCGTAGCCCCGGAGTCACCAGCGATCAGGAAGCTCCGTGAGGCCCTGTACTCGATTAGGAAGTCAACCGGTTGGGATTGGCTGGTAACACCGGCGCCATCGCTCACCAACTCCAGCGTCACGTGCTGGCCTGATTTCGTCGCAATCAGCAGATTCGACTGAGCGGCATCTTTGGTGATGGGCTTGACGTAGACGTACTCCGGCTCGCCCTCGTTGTGCTCGGCCTTAAACTCGCCGGGACTGCCGAGAATGACAGATGTGATCTCCTCCGGCATTCGGATCGTCGACTCGAACTCCGGCCGCAAATGGAGAACCGTGATCTCTCTCGGACTGATCGTGATTGTGGCAACGCGCGCTCCGACCGGAGTGTCCGTAGCGCTGAGGCGCAGCGGGATGAGGAGTGCGACAGGGATGATCCAGCGAAGTTTCATTGGGTTGACCTCCTTGGCGGCCTCACGGCCGGATGCTTGCGAAACATGTACTGCCTTCGGACCGCCTGCACGTAGGCCACAACATCTGGATTGCGATAATCCAGTTGCTCTCGCGCAATGCCGCGGTCGCCCGCGTAGTAGGCTGCGGTTACCAGGCGCAGGTCCCCGTGGAACTCCCACATCAGCGCTGTGACATAGCGGGTGCCCGCAGCAATGTTCTGTTCGCTATTGAAGGGGTCGAAGGCGCCAAATCGCTTGGCGGTCGCCGGCATAAGTTGCATTAGCCCCATCGCCCCCTTATTCGAAACTGCTCGCGGATTCCATCGCGATTCGATGTCGATCAACGCGCCGATCAACTCAGGAGGTACTCGATAGTGCGCCGCATATTGGCGGACGAAGCCAGCTGCCGGACCAGGGTCAGCCTGTCCAAAGCAGAACCCGCGACATGCGAGCAACAGCAAAAGTATCCATCGGGTCATGAGGCTGGCCCTCCGTGGAGCGCGAGACTTTGCGCGAACCGCGCGCCGTCGTCGAGCAGGCTCTTGAATCCTTCGCGGAGAAGGAGATGCCTGCGGTCTTTTTCGGTCTTGGCAAGGAAGGGCAAAAGAACATCGCGCAGCTCTGCAGTGACGTGGTCTGTTCCGAGCAGCTGCAACGCACTGGCGAAGTCGATCATCTCGGAGACCGAGGGCGGCTTTTCGAGTGAGTAGTTACGGAAGGAAAGCGCTATTCCAGCCATTTCGTGATGGAAGCTTTCATCGGCCTTCGGCGTGCGGCTGGCAATGATCTCGGCTTCGCGCTCGGGCGTGGGATGCTCGACACGCACGTAGAGGCTCCGCCTCCGGATGGGGTCGCCTAACCTTCGTTCTTCGTTGCTGGTGAGTACGACAAACGGAATACTCTTCGCGGCGACCGTACCGAACTCGGGAATCGAGAGCTGCCAGGCCGAGAGGATTTCTAAAAGCATCGCTTCGAAACCATCGTCGACTTTATCCAATTCGTCGATGAGCAGCACACAGGGCCTGTCGCATTCGAGAGCGCGCATCAGCGGGCCGGGGCGAAAGAAGTCCCGCCCCTTGAGGTTCGTCTGCAGACTCTGCCAGTCTTCGTGCCTGCCCTTTGAGAACTCCATGTAGAGACGCTGCAGGCCTTCGTCGAAGCGGCCGATTGCTTTGTCCTCGGTCACGCCGCGGTAACACTGCAGCCGCTCGATGTGTGTACGGGCCGCGGCGGCAACAGAAACGGCTAATTGCGTTTTGCCCGACCCTGCGGGTCCTTCGAGCAGGAGCGGTTTTTGCAGCTTGGCGGCGAGAAAGACCACCTGGGTCATCACCGGGTCGATGAAGTAGCCCGTGGCCGCAAGTTTGGTTCCGAGGTCGTCGATTGAATCAAACATCGGCGTGTCCCCGCGCTTCTACTTGAATTCCAACCACAGTTTGCTCGCGGTCGGCTCTCCGGCCGCAAGGCGGATCGTTTGGTGCGGGGACCACTTGGGCCCAAACACTTGCCAGCGAGGTAGCCCCTAACGCCGCCAGTAGGATCCAAATCCCGCGGCTCCAACGGTCACCTGACCATGTCGTCCAAACTGGCCAGCCGTAGCAAACAACCACAGCGAAGTCGAGAAACGTTAGCAATACCGCGATGATGAGAAACCCGGGTCGCTTGTTCACTTGGGCCTCCTCGAATGCGGAGCCAGCATGATGCGATCTCAAAACTCGGTCAAATCTCCCGGTTATGCCTCGCACTGCGATCCAGTTTTGGGCGGGACCGGGGTGCCGAGACCCTCGCCTTCGGTTCAATCTCTGGGGCACTCGATCGAGTTCTCAACCATTCCGCAAAATCATGGGGATCGAATCGAACTGAATTCGCGATCCGCAGGGATGGGATCTCGCCGGCGGCGGCCATTTTATAGATCTGTTTCTCTGAGAGGTCGAGAACGCGGGCGATGTCGTTTGCTCTCAGCGCACTTTTCTTCTGCTCAAGGATCTGGTCGATCAGCATCAACTCCTCCTTTTTCCCGGGGCCGGTCATGAATGAACGGCCAGATGACCATGTGACCAAACAGGATTTGCGTCAAATTTGCGATTTAGAGAAAAACGCCGAAGATTTCTCTTCGGCGTCAAGACGAGGGGACATGGCCGCATCGTGGCTTGCGGCTGGAGAATGGATGGATCTAGCCAACCGCCAGAGACTGACTGTTGATCCTTTTGCGATTGGCGAACGTCGGCCCGGTGAAGCTCGAGTTCACCTTATGGATGACTTCGTCTCTCCTGGCCGGCTTCAAGTAACGGATGATACTGTCCATCGTGGTCTGCCCCATCCAGGCCATCACGGTTTTCAGATCGACGCCGGCGCGAAGGTGAGTGGTTGCGAACGTCGCCCGGAACTTGTGAAGCCAGAAATCTTCCGGGTTCAATTCGGCTTTGTTTGCGTTTCTCTTGAGTGCGCGAATCATGTGCGTGTCGGGTCTTCCGCTCCTCGTGCTGAAGACGAGTGCGCCCGGCACCGCACGCCTGGCAGGCAGAGCTTTTCGATAGATTTCGAGCGCTTCGAGCAACTCGTCGGGTACGGGCACCTCGCGTTCCTTGTAAGCCTTGGGCGACCAGTGAAACTGAGGCTTCCAGCGCATCTCGACGATGTTTGCCCCGAAACGAACGTTCTCCCAGGTGATGTACATCGCTTCCTGCTCTCTGAATCCTGTCATCAATAGGAAGTCATACAGCATCCGGTGGTACAGAGAGCAAGCGCTATAGAGGTCGGTCAGCTGATCGTCCTCGAAAATCTCCACTTCCGTTTCCACGTATCGCGGACGATCATTTTTTCCGAGCAGCTTGGGCAGGCCCTGCGCCTCGAGGAACGTCATCACGCATGTGAATTTGTTGAAGACCGTTCGCGGCGCGAGCTTCTTCCTGTCGCGGAGGAAGGCGCAGAAACGCAGCAGATCGATCCGCTGGATCTCGTCGACGCACTTCTTATCGCAGGATTGCTGGAAGTAGGTGAAGGACACTTTGTAGCCCTGCCACGTTTTGTCCTGCCTTGAGAGTTTGATCTCCTCCAGAAAACCGGCCATGGCAGAGCGAAGCTGAAACCGGTTCGGGTCGTCTTTGGGCACCTGGACTTCCAACCCCTCGGCTCGAGCCTCCAGTTCCTTGATTTTGCGAATCTGGCTGTTGAAGGCAACCGTTGCGTCCCTGCCGACGGAGAGCCGCTTGCGCCGGCCATTCTCGCGCCACTCAAGATAGTAGGAGCCTCCTGGGTGTTTTTCCTGATGGCCGTCCACTATGACCCAGTCAGCTTTGATCCTCCCGCCGCTGTTCACAACAACGGGGCAATAACGGTCCCAGACTTGAGTTACGATTCGTTTGGTGACATTCACTTCCATGGTCATCTCCTGGCCAAAGCGGTACCACCCTAGGTACCACCCGCGGGAGACTCAGTCCAATTTGTTGATATAAAATCTCTTTTGGGAAAAGGGCAAGCGAGTTCGAATCCCTCCGCCCCGACCATTACAAAGTATTGATATTTAAAGCGATATCAACTATTCCGGCCATACATCCGCTTTTTGCCGCTACATTGCTGTAGTCGAGTCTGTGACGGTGAGTACCTCCGAGGAAAGTCGAATGTAATTCCAAGTGGGAATCCATTTGGAAGGTCCACAAAGTTTCCCTGCAGTTGCAGGCCACAGGTAGGTCGAACTCCTACACATGGTCGCTTACCCCGGGCTCGTTGCCTTCCGGTCTATCCTTAAGCTCTGCCGGCGTTATCTCAGGCACGCCTTCATCTGCCGGGAGCCCTGCCAGCTTCACGGTGCAGGTAGTCGATACCAGCACGCCGCAGCAACACGATGAAGCCGCGCTAACCCTTCAAGTTGCGGCGGAACAGAGGGCTACGACCCGGTCGGTAACGTCACCGGCTATTCTGATCCGGTGAATGGAACCTGGTCATTCGGCTACGACAGCCTTAACCCCCTTGCAACGGGTTCAGGATCGCAGGATCAGAATCCTTACCCCAACTACTGCTGGCAGTATGATGGCTTCGGCAACCGCTTGGGACAAATGAGTTCGGCCTCGCTTACTCCTCTTCCAATGGCGGACCCAACTCTTTCCCGCTTGATTTGGAAGGTCTTCGTTTTATCCGGTTGCAACCCTCTGATCTTAAGCTCGCTTGAGACAACCAAATCAGCGGCATGCCACAGGAACACCCTGCCCAATCGTATGGCTCCCACGGGAAAAGACTACGCGGGTGGTCCGTGGTCATATCTGGAATCAATACAACGAAGCGGGCCAAAAAATTACTGTCGTTTTTAAAAGCACGCTTTCTACGGCATCAGTTTTGGGCATGACACGTAACCCCAGTCCAGAGCTGTTGAGTAACTTCAGGCTCACTTCGATTCTCCTTTTCTTCGAGTTATGAGCGTGGGATGGTTCACTCGGGATGATCTCGCCATTTATGCGAATCCACCGTTTGCGCGAAGCACCTGCGCGTTGACCCACCCGCCGTCGGGCCCGGCAAGAAATGAAACGACGTTTGCGATGTCGTCCGGCTGGCCAAGCCGCTCAAGCGGAGCCATGCTGCTGATCTGCTTGATCTGCTCTTCAGTCTTCCCGTCCAGGAACAGTTCCGTCCCTACAGGTCCAGGCGCAACGGCGTTGACCGTAATCTTGTGTCCGCGAAGCTCGTTGGCGAGAACATGAACCAGACCTTCGACACCTGCCTTGGACGCGATGTAAGGCCCGTAGGCAGGAAAGTTCTTCGCCAGGGCGCTGCTGGAGAATGCGATAATTCTGCCGCCCTCGGCCACGTGCTGCGCCGCCTGCGAGAAGACGAGGAAGGTTCCCCGCAGGTTCGTGGCAATGACTTTGTCGAAAGTCTCCACGTCACCTTTGGCTATGGGCGAAAGAGTCATGATGCCGGCGTTGTTGACCACCACGTCGATCTGCCCGAAGGCCTTGAGGGTCTGCTCGAAGAGCTGCTTGACGTCTTCGGGATTGGCAACGTCAGCCTGCACTGCAAGGGCGCGGCCGCCTGCGCTGGTGATCTCGTTGACGACCTCTTTTGCTTTGGCTGCATTGCCGGCGTAGTTGACGACGACGCCGAATCCGTCGGCTGCGAGGCGAAGAGCGATCGTGCGCCCGATGCCGCGGGATGCGCCGGTAACGATTGCGGTCTTTCTCATGGTGATTCTCCTTTGGGGCGGCTTCTTCGAACTTGAAGTCCGTCGCTAAAAACAGATTGAACCCGTCCAAGTTATACGTCCAATGCATAGTGCTAATATTCATTATGCGTGTAACGCAGCTACGTCAGGCCGACCTCAATCTTCTTGTTGTGTTCTCGGTGCTTGCCGAAGAGCGAAACGTATCGCGTGCTGCCAAGCGGTTGTTGCTGAGCCAGCCCGCGGTCAGCCGCGCATTGCAGCGAATGCGGGATACCTTCCACGATGATCTGCTGGTGCGGACAGCGAAGGGGTATGAACCAACGCCGCAAGGGGAACGTGTTCTCCAGGAACTCGAGATCATGTTGCCGAAATTGGATCGGCTCATCTCGGGCACGACCTTTGACCCCGTGACCGAACACTGTTCCTTCCGGATTGCGGCGACAGACAATGCCACCTCGATCATCGCGCCCATTCTGTGTCGCGAGGTCTTGCCTGTTGCCAAACAGGTCCGCTTCGTCTTTGCAAGTTGGAGAGGCGATGTCTTCGAGGACCTCAGTCACGGCCGGCTCGATCTTGCATTGATTGGCGACGAAGGCCATGTGCCCTCGCCTCTACTGGCGGAGGTCATTTACGAGGAACAACTCGTCTGCATCGTTGCCGCGGATGCTCCCTACCAGCGCCAACTTACTCTCAAACAATATCTCGCGGCAGAACACATTGGCGTCGACGTCGTCGAAGGCTCGCAACATATCCCGGAGAAGCGTCTCGCCGCACACGGTCATCGCCGTCGCACCGTGATCACCCTGCCATACTTCGGCGCGGCTACGCGATGTATTCCTGGAACCAAACTGATTCTCACCGCACCCCGGCGGTTCGCAGGGCTCGAAGCCGAAAATCACAATATCAAGGTGCGGAAAGCGCCGGAAGAGATCACCGGCTTCAAGTACTTGATGATCTGGCATCCGCGAGTCACTAGTGATGCTGCGCACGCATGGCTTCGAGGCGAGATCAGGAGAATTGGCAGGAAGATTGGCTCATGACCTTCTTGACGAACGAATCGAATTGCTCTTCGGTATTCTCGACAGCGAAACCTGCCGCCACTCAAGGGCCAACAGCAATTTCGTCATTCCCAAACCCTAAGGAACCCGAACCGGACCAAGCAGCGGCGTCTTCACCGGCGTAGCCATCCCTACAAATTCTGTCAGCGTATTCGACGCGAAATTCGTCAGCTCTTTGAAGCTGAAAGGTAGTTAGCCACCCAAATCGCACCCGCGCCATCCACCGCAATCCCAATCCCGGATCCAGATCATGATCAATCATTACGAATGAATTCTTAGCCATATTTCGGATGAGGCACCCAATCGGGGATTAAGTCCCGCTTTAGGAACCAAAAACGATAGTACGAATGGAATATGCGCCATTTACAAAAGGGGCTTATCTACTGCCCCTCGCCAGAATCTGTGCGAATTGATGCCGACTCCCGAAGAAGCTTTTCGCTGCGGGATTCGTGACTCAGGAATCGAATAGGGAATCAAAATCTGCGCGAATCGCAAAGGGATGAGCTGGCAGGCGCACTTCGCCTCTTGCTTACGCTCCGGCTGTTTCCTAATCGATCCAAGGAAGAATACGTTCCAGCGGTTGTAGGCGACGAATCTCCGCGCCGCGACCATGAATGTCATCGGTTTCTACTTCCGCTCGCTCGCCATCAGCCTGCATCAGCAGCCGGCCAAGGCCGCTTCAAACTCATAGCCGCCGCCGTCACGTCGGTATATTTCAACCCCGAGCCGGTGTTGAATGCCACCACGCGATCGGATGGCCTCAGAAACCCATCCCCAATCAGGCGATCGTACGCAGCCGTTACGCTTGCGCCTTCCGGGCAAAGAAAAATCCCCTCATTCCGTGCCCAATCTGTCAGCGATGCAAGTATCTCCTCATCGCTCACCGCCAGCACGCACCCATCCGCCTTGCGCACAATATCCAGGATGATCGCGTCTCCGTAGGGTTTGGGAACGCGAAGCCCTGAAGCAAATGTTGCCGCATTCTGCCAGAACTCGCTCGCCTCCTCGCCTTGCGCAAATGCGCGCGCCACCGGAGCGCAACCCGCCGCCTGCACTGCAATCATCTTCGGGCGCTTGCCCGGCCTCACCCATCCCAGCTCTTCCATCTCCTCAAACGCCTTCCACATGCCAATCAGCCCAACTCCCCCGCCGGTCGGATAAAACACCGCATCCGGATACTCCCACCCCAGTTGCTCCACCAGCTCATAACCCATGGTCTTCTTGCCTTCCACGCGAAACGGCTCCTTCAGCGTCGATACGTCGAACCACCCCTCCTGCTGCTTCCGCTCCTGCACCATACGCGCGCAATCTGAGATCAGCCCATCCACCAACTCCACCTTTGCGCCATACGCAATCGCTTCCACATAATTGGCAAACGGCACGTCGCGCGGCATGAAGATGAACGCCTCCATCCCCGCGGCCGCCGCATACGCGGCCAGCGCGCCAGCCGCATTGCCTGCTGAAGGAACCGCAAGCTTCCGCAGCCCATAGTGGCGCGCCATCGTCACCGCCATCGCCAGCCCGCGCGCCTTGAAGGTGCCAGTCGGGTTCGCCCCCTCCTCTTTCACGTAGAGATTCGGATACCGTCGGCTGCGCAGCATCGGCGTCCACCCCTCGCCCAGCGTAACCGGCACGGCGTCCGGCAGCACTGAGCGATAACGCCACATCCCCGCCCACGGCCCTTCCGCGTCGCGTGCAACAACCTCTCTCGGCAGCGAATCTTTCAGCCCTGCCAAATCATAGCGGACAAACAGCGAACCCGCAGGCTGCTCCACGCACTTCGGGCACACCGTCTGAGCAGTTTGCGCATCAATCCGCGCGCGGCACCGGAAACATTCAAGGTAAGCAATCGCAGGCATAAATCAATCAGCACCCCGGCTCAAGCATAGAACACGCCCGGGCGCTCACGCGGAAGTGACTCCTTTTCATCAGCATGAATCGCTCCGCAAACCGCCATGAAGCGGCAGCCGTTTACTCATCAAGTTCCCGTGTCTCTGCGCGCTCCATATTCCATCACCCCATCCACGTTCTCCGGGCTAATGTTGGTCACAGGCTGCGGTTGAATCGGTACGCTCGGAATCCTGCACGGGAGCAATGCGATGAAACTCCTGCTTGAAATAACGGTGGCGTTGCTCGGCTATGCGCTTCTCTGCTGGCTCCTTGTGTTTCTCTACATGGCGCTGCAATGGTTCGTGCGGGCAACCGATATCGCCGTCGACTTTGACTGGAGCCGTGAGGGATCGCGCTGTCACCCAAACTTCGAAATTCGCAATCGCTCCCGCTCCCGCACTTATCTCCTCGCAAACATCGCTTATATCAATGGCTCCGACGGCCTCATCTGGTTCGACCATCAATCGATCAAGGGCAAAGAGCTAAAACCGCGCAGCACTCATAGATTCGTCGAAGTCTCTCCGGTCAGAAACAGCACCACCATCTCCGAATGTCTGCAATTGCAGGTCGCGCTCACTCTTCAGACAGGAAGAACGCTGTGGCTCGAAGGCCAGCGCCCGACCCCGCGTTTCATGAATCCGCTACGCCGGGCCGCACTCAGGCTGCGCCGCATCGTCGACCGCTCTCTCCCCTCTTGAGCCCGCCGCAGCCATCCGCCGCCTCGCGGAAAATGGTAGCGCCGGTCTCTCGACCGCCTGTACAAAGGCCGTCGCGCCCTTCTGCGTGTTCGCCAGGCATTGAGTTTTGGCTTCCCGCATCTTCCGTGATAAACGCGTGTCGGCGACTCCGCAATCCGTCTGCTAAGGCACAAACCTCACAACGTGCGCTCGCAAAGCCGTTCCCGGCGTTGCCGGTGAAGCCGGCGTTACCACCACCGCGGACGCAGCCGTGTATATGGAGTCGGCATAAACCTGCACGCCGTTGAAATTCGTAAACAGCCGCGCATAAATTGTCTCCCCATTGGTCGGAATTCCAGCAACATCCGCCGACGTCGCCGTGACCTGCCCCGATGAATACACATCGTTCGAACCAGCGCCCTTGCTGCCCAGCCACAGGCTGAACCCGGTCGCGCCCGTGCCCCCCATCCACGTGAACGTCGCGCTCGCTCCCGGCAAAGCTCCGCCCGGAACAGGCGAAACAAGTGCCGCTTGCGTCGCCGCAGTGAACACATAGTCGCTGTAAATTTGCGCGCCGCTCAAATTGCTCGTCAGCCGCGCATAAATCGTCTCCCCGTTTGTCGGCAGCCCGGTCACAATCCACGATGTCACCGCCCGGTTGCCCAGCTTGAATAAATCACTCGACCCCGGCCCCGTGCTTCCCAGCGAAAGATAATAAGTCTTCACTCCCGTCCCCGCCGACCACGTAAACGTCACCGTCGGCCCCGGCAAAACCGACCCCGGCGCAGGAGATGTCATCACCGCCTCAGTCTCTCCCGTTCCCCGCACCACAATCTGTTGCTCAGCCCCGCTCACATTCTGCGCGTCATCCGTCAGCGTCACGCTCTCGCTCAATGCCCCGCTCTGCTGGGGCGAAAATTCAATCGCGACATCGCACCCCTGTCCCGCCCCCAGGCTCATCCCGCCCGCACACGCGTTCGCATCGCCGCTCGCCGCCGAAAAATCCGCCGGGAAACTCACCCCCGTCAAGCTCAGCGCCTGGTTGCCGATATTGAAAACCTGCACTGTCTGCGACCCATCCGCCGCGTCCGTCGTGCCCGTATCCGTCACCGTCGAAAAGGCGAACGCCGGAGCCTGCGCCCGCTCCAGCTCCTCAACAACATTGTGCCCGCCTTCTGACCCGCCATCCACGATGTACACGTTCCCTTCATCATCCAACGCAACCCGAAACACCTCGCCCACTCCGCCGTCATAGAGTGCCGGATCAATCGCCGTCGTCGCGCCGCCAGCTTCAAACTCCACCACGCGGTGATTCACATTGTCCGCGATGAACAAATCGCCTGCCGCATCCACCGCCACATCCTCCGGATTCTCCAGCCCCACGCCGTTGACAGTCGCATCAATCGCCGTCGCCGCGCCACCGCCGGCTGCAATCTCCACCACCCGCCCGTTCCCCATATCGGCAATAAACAGATCCCCCGCCGCATCCAACGCCAGCCCGTGCGGATCGCTCAACTGCTTCCCGTTCACTGTTGGATCGATCGCAATCGCCGCCCCCCCGCCCGCCGGCGCCTCAACCACGCGATTGTTCATGAAGTCCCCAATGAACAAATCTCCCGCGCCATCCACCGCCAGCCCCGATGGATATCCCAGCGCAATCCCGCCCACCACCGGCGCAATCGCCGTTGCCGCGCCGCCGCCCGCCGGCGCCTCGACCACTCGGCTATAAAAATCTCCAATGAACACATCGCCCGCGCCATCGATCGCAATGCACGATGGCAGATACAATGCGTCGCCATTCACGCTCGGATCAATTGAAGCCGGTTTTGCCCCGCTCGCCGGCACCATCACCAGCCGGTATCCCGTCGGATCGCTGTCCAAATCCAGAATGTAGAGATCGCCCTCGCCATTCACCGCCAGCGCGCTCGGATCCTGCAATCCCGCCGCATTGATCCTGCCGTCAAAGGCCGCAGCATCCACCACGCCAAGCACCCCCGGACCAAACGCAATCTGCGGACCCAATCCAGTCCCATAAATCGGAACACTCGCCAGCACCGTCCCCTTGTTGTTCGCTGCTGAAAAGAAAACCGCCGCGCCCATCCGCAGCCCCGCCGCCGTCGGCGCAAACGTCACGTTCACCTGGCAGCTGGTCGTCGATGCATAACTCTGCCCCGCGCACGTGCTCCCTGCAGCATTCGCAAAATCCAGGCCCGCAACTCCCTTCGTCAGCACCGCCACGCTGCCCACCTTGGTTCCCGCCGCAATTTGGAAACTCAGCGTCTGCGCCGCGCTCACCGAGCCAAGCGCCTGCGTGCCAAAACTCACGCTTGCCGGCGCGGCGCCAAAGCTGACCTGAGCCGCGGCAATCACCGCCGGCAACAAAAGTGAGATGAAGAAAATCGGAAAGCGCAGCCGCTTCCCTGTAAGACAAATCCACGCCGCCATCGCGAAGTCCTCGCCGGGTGGGTAGATTAGCCTCTACCCATCCACTCCGCGACTCGGCGCATGCAGCGTTCCAACCAAACCCTTTGGTGATTAAAAAACTCTCACCATCAAGCCGTGCGTCAGCCCAACAACTTTAAACTCTTTAATAAACCGCACACCGACTACCTCACCTTCCACTTCGTCGAGAGCGCCGCCAGCTTCTCGTTCATCGATAGCTCCGTCTTCGGCGCAACCTTCTCCGGCCGCGCCGCGCTCTTTCCCGCCGCAGCCGTCTGTTGCTTGGGCGCAATCTGCTGCTTGGGAGCCGTCAACTGCTTTATTGAAAGCGCAATCCGTTTCGCCTTCGCATCCACGCTCAGCACCTTCACCTTCACAATCTGTCCCGTCTTCACAGCTTCTGAGGGTTCTTTAATAAATTTGTTCGACAGCTCGCTGATATGCACAAGCCCGTCCTGGTGCACGCCTATGTCGACAAACGCGCCAAACTTGGTCACGTTCGTCACCACACCCTCCAGCACCATCCCCGCCTGCACGTCACTCAGCTCCCGTACCTCTTCGCGAAAGCTCGGCGCAACAAACGTGTCGCGCGGGTCACGCCCCGGCTTCTTCAGCTCGGCCAGAATATCGTTCACCGTAAACGCGCCTGCGGAAAGCTGCCTGCGATCCACCTGCTCCAGCAGCTCCGGCCGCTGAATAATCTGCTCGACGCTCGCGTTCAGCAGCCCCGCAATCTGCTCCACCACCGGGTACGACTCCGGATGCACCGCCGTCATGTCCAGCGGATTGTCGCCATTGCGAATCCGCAAAAACCCCGCCGCCTGCTCAAACGTCTTCGGCCCAATCCCCGCCACTTCCCGCACCTCGGCGCGCGACCGGAAGCTTCCCTTCTCGTTGCGATGGCTCACAATATTCAGCGCCGTCCGCTCCGTGATGCCGGCTACAAATCGCAGCAGCGTCCATGACGACGTATTCAAATCCACGCCCACCTTGTTCACGCAGCTTTCAATCACCGTGTCCAGCGACTCCTGCAACTGCCTTTGGTCAACGTCATGTTGATACTGCCCCACCCCAATCGATTTCGGGTCGACTTTCACCAGCTCCGACAGCGGATCCTGCAATCTCCGCGCAATCGAAATCGCGCCTCTCACTGTCAGATCAAGATCGGGAAACTCCTGCCGCGCAATCGCCGAAGCCGAGTAAACACTCGCGCCCGACTCGCTCACCGTCACCGAGAAAACATCGGAGATTCCCTTCTCGCGCAGAAACTCACGCACAAACGCATCCGTCTCCCGCGAGGCCGTCCCGTTGCCAATCGCAATCGCGCGCACGTTGTGTTTCCGCAGCAGCGCCTCCAGCTTCGGCATGGCCTCCGCATTCCCATGCTTCGACGTATGCAGATAAAGCACGTCGTGCGCCAGCATCTTCCCCGTCTCGTCCACCACCGCAATCTTGCATCCGGTGCGCAATCCCGGATCAATGCCCAGCACCGAGATCGGTCCCGCCGGCGGCGCCAGCAGCAGGTTATACAAGTTGTCGCGAAAAACTTTTATCGCTTCCGTGTCCGACCGCTTCTTCAACTCCAGCCGGATCTCGCCCTGAATCGACGAGTTCAACAGCCGCTTCCACGCATCGTCAATCGCCAGCTCAAGCTGCGCCGTCCAGTCGCCGCGCTCGCGCAGCACATGCCTCTGCACCATCCCTACCGCGCGCTCCGCTTCCACCTCAATCAGGAAATAGAGCACATTCTCGCCCTCGCCGCGCCTGATCGCCAGCATGCGATGCGAAGGAATCGTCTTCACCGGTTCCTTGTACTCGTAATACATCTTGAACTTTTCCTGCTCGTCCACCGCATCCATCGCCTTGCGGCTCACCACCACGCCTTCATCAAACACCATCTGCCGCAGCGCCTTGCGCAGGTCCGCATCTTCGCTGATCCACTCCGCAACAATGTGCCGCGCGCCCTCCAGCGCCTCGTCCACCGACGCCACGCCCAGCTCCGCATTCACAAATCCGGCCGCAAGCGTCGACAGCGGCTCCGTGGTATTCTGCTGCGCCCACAGATACTGCGCCAGAGGCTCCAGCCCTTTCTCGCGAGCAATCGTCGCCTTGGTGCGCCGCTTCGGCTTGTACGGCAGATAAAGGTCCTCAAGCTCGTTCTTGTCGAGAGTCTTCTCGATCCGCGCCTTCAGTTCCTCGGTCAGCTTGCCCTGCTCCTCAATCGACGCAAGAATCGTCCCCCGCCGCTCCGCCAGTTCGCGGAAGTACCCGAGCTTCTCCTCGATGTCGCGAATCTGCACTTCATCCAGGTTGCCCGTGGCCTCCTTGCGGTAGCGCGCAATAAACGGCACCGTGCCGCCATCGTCCAGCAGTTCAATCACGGCAACAATGCCGCGCATCGGCAGATTCAGGGTTTGTGCAATATGAAGAAGAATTTCCGGGGAGAGTTCTTTAGTTTCTTTCGTCATGGCTTCAAATCAATCGTACATGCAACCAACGAGCCCCAGCCACTGCTCTCATGTGCAAAACAAGCAAAGGCCGGAATAGCCAACGCTCTTGCGCACCAGCGCAAAAACATCGCCCCTTCCGGCCCTTGTAAGACTGCCGCTTCTGTTGCTACGCCATCGCGATCTTCAGCGTAATTCCAATATCCGAAATCTTCTCCGCCGGCATCTCCACCCGCAGCGCCGTCTCATCCTGCTTCCACTTCACATCGCCCTTCGCTCCCAGCAATTCCAGATTGCGAATCGTCCCCGGAGCCTGATCACTCGCCAGCCCAAGCGCATTCACCACCGCCGTCTTCCCCGGCCATCCCATCACAAATGCATACACCGTGCTGTTCTTCGTCGTGAAGCGAACATCCTCCGCCGTCAAGTCCTTCTGCTTGTCCTCGTTGAAATTCCCCGCCTCAATCTTGGCCTTCGTCGACGGCCCTTCGCCATAAATCTTCCACGGTCGTGAACCATAGATGCCCTCGCTGTTCACTGCCATCCATGCGGTGATTCCTTCCAGCACCGCCATCTCCTCATAATCCAGCTCACCCGAATTCGGAAGCGGAAAATTCAACAGCAGGTTCCCATTCTTGCTCACAATGTCCGTCAGCAGGTCAATCACCTTCTTCGCGCTCTTGTATTTCTGCCCGCGGTTGTAGTGCCATTGCCCAATGCACGTATCCGTCTGCCACGGGTTCTTCGCAATCCCGTCCGAAACCCCGCGCTCATGATCCTGCACGCACGTCCCCACCGCGCAATCCGTTTCCTCTTTGCTTGTGTAAACGGCTTCCGTCATTCCTCCGTGCAACTGCGCGCTCACGTTATACAGATGCGAAACCACTTTCAGCCCGTAATCCTCAAACGGCAAATGCCCATCCGTATAAAGCAAATCCGGATGATACTTGTCGATCAAATCCGTGATGCGATCCACATAATGCTTCTTCCACGCATCCGGAATCCCATCGTCATTCCAATCCAGCTTGTCGCCGAATCGCGCCGAGTCCGCATCGTGATAAAGATCGAAATTTTTCGCATCAATGCCGTCATATGAAACCCCCGTCAACGGCCCCGATTTATCCGCCCCATGCGCAACCGACCACCACTTGTAGCTGATCCACAAGTGCTCGCTCACTCCAAAGCGCAGCCCCTGCTTCTCCGCCGCCTTCTGCCAGATTCCCACCACATCCCGCTTCGGCCCCATGTTCACAGAATTCCAGCGCGTATGCTTCGAGTCCCACAAATCAAAGTTGTCGTGATGCACACCCATGCTCACAAAATACTTCGCCCCGGCCTTCTTATAAAGACTCATCAAGTGGTCAGGATCCCACTTAGCCGCCTTCCAGTCATTCACCAGGTCCTTGTACCCCACCTTCGACGGATGCCCATACGTCTCAGTGTGATAAAGATATTGCGGCGTTCCCTGCTGATACATCAGCCGCGCATACCAGTCCCCATACTCAATCGCAGACTGCGGACCCCAGTGCGCCCAGATGCCGAACTTCGCATCCCGATACCACTCCGGAATCCGGTACGCATGCAAAGAACTCCTGTTAGCCTCAAACTTCGCAGCCTGCGCCCTCGCAAGCCTGGACAAAGCAACAGCGGAGCAAGCCCCGCCCACAGTCTTCAGTGCCTCACGCCTGTTCATCGCCATTGCCAATTCATCCCTTTCCGGTCTTCATTGAAATCCATCAGCTTCGCCCAGCCGGCGCATCGCAACCTTATGCCGCCATGCAGATACGCCGCCATTGTCGCGCCGCTCATTCGCCTGCTCCCACCTACGCCGGCGTAATCTCTCCGCTCTCGTCCCACAAGTCTTCCCACGTCTGCCCGTCCTTCCACAGAAAAACCTGCCCCTTGATCAATCTGCAATTGCGGTCAGTTCCAGCAATCGCAGTCATCTCCTCGTCACTCAAAGGCTCGCCCGCCACGCCGGCCAAATTTGCGCGATAGTGATTGATCGAAAACGGAATCGGCGTCTGCCCGCGTTGCACCGCCCGCTTCACGCACACCACCGCCGGATGAATCCCATGCCGCCTGGCAATCTCCACGATCACTGCGTCTTCGGTCGGCGCTGTATCCTCAGGCGTCCGGTCCCGCTCCGGCCGCCCTGGCGAACCCACCGGGCAATACCCAATCGCCTGCATCCCCTGCTCAACCACAAACCTGAAAAGCTCCGCCTGCTGAAAATGCGGATGCAGTTCCATCTCGTTCGCCGCCGGCTTGATCCGCGCATCGCGCAGCAGCAGCTTCAGCTTCGGCGCCGTCATGTTTGAAGTCCCAATGTGCCGTACCAGCCCCGCATCCACCAGCGCTTCCATCGCGCGCCACGTCTTCATGTAGCTTTCGTGGATGTACGGCTTCGCATCCGCACTGCGCGAACTCACGTCGCATCCGGGCGGATGAAAATTTGGAAACGGCCAGTGCACCAGGTAAAGATCCAGGTATTCAAGCCGAAGATCGGCCAGCGATTTGTGGAAGGAAACGCTTACATCATCCTCGCCATGCTTGTCGTTCCACAGCTTCGACGTAATCCAGAGTTGCTCGCGCCCAACTCCGCCGGCCATCACATCAGCCAGCGCCGCGCCCACCTCGGCTTCGTTTCCATAAACCGATGCGCAATCAAAATGCCGGTAACCCACACCCGCAGCGCCCCGCACCGCATCCGCCACCTGCGCCGCCGAAACATGGTCCGATCCAAATGTCCCCAACCCAATCGCCGGCATGCGCGCGCCGGTCCAAAGCGTCCTCTGCGGAACTGCCGCGGGATCGATCGTTTCCATCCTGGCTCCTGGCTGACGAACAAGACTATCAATCGCCGCCAGCCCCGCACAATGGGCTCAAGTATCTCAACCCGGTTCCTATCCGCTCGCGCGCACCAGGATGCAGGTAATGTTGTCGCTACCGCCGGCCTTCTTCGCCGCCTCAACCAGCCGCGCGCACAATGCGTCCAGCGGCAGATCAATCTCCAGCAGCGACTCGATCATCCCGTCATTCAGCTCGCGCGTCAGCCCGTCGCTGCAAAGCAAAAACAGGTCGCCCGGCTCCGCTTCCAGCTCAAAAATATCCGGCGTCACCCGGTTCTGCGTCCCCAGCGCGCGCGTAATCACGTTGCGCAGCGGAGACCGCAAAGCCTCCATCCGCGTCATCCGGCCCATGCGCACCTGCTCCTCAACCAGCGAGTGGTCCACCGTGATCTGTTCCAGATTATGGCCGCGCATCCGGTAGCAGCGGCTGTCGCCCACGTTCAGCACCCGCACCTGCCGCTCGTCCGCCAGCAGGCCCACCAGCGTAGTGCCCATCCCGCTCAGCTTCACATTGCGCTGCGATCGCGAGAAGATCGCTTCATTCGCCTGAGAGATCGCCTCTTCAATCGGAATCGGACCGGACCCCGCCCCATTTCCTGTCCCATTTCCAGTCGCCTGGCGGCTTCCCAGCAGCCGCAGCATCTCGTCCACAGCAAGTGTGCTGGCAATCTCCCCGGCCGCCGCGCCCCCCCATCCCGTCGCACACCAGGTACACTCCGTTTTCGACAGAAAACCCGAATGCATCCTCATTCGATGGGCGTTTGCGGCCGCGGTCCGTAACCGCCGCAGCCGCATAGTGAAGCACAGCCGTAGACAAGTATCAATCTCCCATCGCCCAGTGTACACGCTGCCCCCAAGCCGCAAAAATCCTCGCATTCCGGTCGGTTTTGAAACGCTCGCGGAACCGGGCTTTGCAACCAGGGCTCGGCGGGGCGCCCTCTGGGTCC
>Ga0206808_1078_pt1 | contig 25644 bp, 26 predicted proteins | sample Alteio_BWOrgCont_58_FD_152899 | JGI IMG/M metagenome (GOLD analysis project Ga0206808, IMG submission 152899) | Enriched cells from forest soil in Barre Woods Harvard Forest LTER site, Petersham, Massachusetts, United States -... | ecosystem: Environmental > Terrestrial > Soil > Temperate forest >...
TCCTTCCGTCCGAAAACGAAGCGGTAACGCTGGTAGTGGTAGTGGTTTTCGAAGCGATGGATGCAGCATCTTTTTTGCACGAAGAAAAGAGGGTCAACACAACGAAACATAAAAGGGCGGGGTAAGTAAATTTAGTTTTCATATCCATTGATTAATAATTGATTAAATAAGTTCAAATAAGTCGTTTCAATTAATTGAAATAAAAGTAGGTGGGCGGGTTAAGGAGAGGAAAAATCAATCGACAGAAGTAACAAACTTATCGATAAATGAATCGGGAGGATATGATCTGCCGGTAAACCAGCTAAAAAGAGATCTTATTTACAGCGGTTGAGTCCGTCTGTACTGGATTCGTCGCCGGGCTTGATGACCAGTGCGGTTTCAAAACAAGGTTTGGCGCCTGTCTTGTTGCCCGACATTAGCAAGGCCCAGCCAAGCATATGATTCCCATCATAATCAAAGGGATAAAGATCGACCACTATCTTGAAGCATTTGATTGCAGCAGGGTACTGCTTCCGGTTATAGTAGATAACGCCGGCCCAATAGTTAGCCTGCGTATTTTGGGGCGCGAGCTTTATGATGGCAAGATATTGCTCCAGAACATTGTCCCAGTTTTGCAGCAGGGCCAGGGGTTGTACGTATCCGAATTTCGCCTCGATCGATCCCGGCCGAAGGTTCACAGCCTTATGATAGTATTGTTCCGAAACGCTGTAATTTTTATTTAAATAATACAGCCAGCCCAGGCGAATGTTGATCTCATAGCTGGCTTCGGTATAATAGGGCGATATATCCGTTATGGCCGCAGAATAATTTTTCCCGGCCTCGTCCGTATAGCTATTATGAAAAGCCTTTTGCAGCACAGCATTCGATTGGGCTGATGCAAGGCTCACGCTGGTTGCCAATAAAAAAATGAAAAGTAAACGTTTCAAAACTTCCATATAAATCCGGCCGTAACCGAGGCCTGGTTGTAACTCAAATCATTTTGGCTATCCTGTTTTCTCTCAAAAGTATAGTTCAGCTGCAATTGCGCATGCTTCCCCAATTCGTAAAAAGCGGTTTCGCCTATTTTAAACGTCGTTACATCAATTGAATTATAAATATATAAACCGTCAGTGTCGATATAGTTGTCCAATTTACCAAATGTGCCCAAAGTTTCCATCCAGGTATTGCTAAAAATCTTAAACCCGATGCTTTGGTTGAATACAGCCAGGTGATTGGTGTTTTGGTTGAGGTATGAAAGCCGGCTGATGGTGTAAAAATTCAGATTTCCCAAAGGGTAAAACATAAAGGTGGCATTGTATTGTGTTAGCGGGTACCCGATCAGCTTCCCGAAATTAACGTCAGCCTGGACGTTAAAGTAGTTGGCGGAATATTTTACGCCTAAAAGCCCCAGGTTACTATAGTAATCAGTGTTAAAATAAGTGGTGCCCAGGTAATGAAAAACCCCCAGGAGCGTTAACCGCTGACTAACCGAATAACTTAGCTTTCCATAGTATTCAAACTCATTATCGGCGCTGTTAGTTAACGTATCGGCCTTTCTGAGTTGATCAAAATCCTCTTTACTAACGGGTCGCCCAAAGTAAACCAGCGATTGGTCAAAACGCAGCCGCCATAAAAGCCGCCAACCAAGCGAAACGCGGTTGTAGGAGCCGGTGCCCCTGTAAGGGTCGGCGTTAAATTTAAGTCCGCTTTCCAGGCCGGCGTCTGTGATTTGGAAAGAACTAATGTGTTCGCTCCTTAAGAGGGCAGTGTCACAATACCCGCCATTAAGAGAAGCGGCCGGCACATTATTCAGGTAAGTTTCGCACAAATATGCGTAATACCTGGTCGCCTTATCGTCGGGATCATTTTTTAAAACATGGTCATATTGCACGAGTGCCGCACTGTAGTTGCCCGTTAACAAATAGGCATAGCCAAGCCTCTGTCTTAGCGCAAGAAAGTCGATGCTGTCTTTTATGGCCCTGTTTCCCATTTTAATCAATTCCTTCCATTGGCCCGATGCAAATAAGCTGTTTGAAACGCTGTCAGCTTGCAAATAAGTGACCGCCTGGGCTCCCGCATAACGTGTAGTCGCGGTAATGAACAATATCAATATGCACTTTCTGATGCCCATTTTATCTCAGTTAACCTGCCGTTCAATTTGATGCTGATATGATTAATTACCTTATTGGTGATTTGGATCGACGCAGCCATGGTTTGCGTATTACGGCCCATTACGTCAAGGTTTTGGGTTGCCAGGATTTCGATGTGCTCGCTGTTCGCAATGCATTTCCCCTGGTAGGTAAGTTTCATTAATTGTTTAAAAGGCGCGATCAGGTCATGCAACCACAGCACCGGTTTATTAAATGAGGCCTGCAGCGGATACGTATCAGTTATAGTTAAATCCGGGTCGGCTGTGAAAACGATCCGGTAAGCGGAAAGGTAAAAACTGAACAGCAGGGAATTCCTGTTGCCATAATAGCTCGTAAAATAGAATGAACTGCCATTATTAATAAAATATGCGGCCGCCCCGGTGGTTTTGCTTAAGATATAAGTATGGTTCCAGGGATCGATAAATACTTCCAACTGTTCGGTGTTGTGGTTTTGTGCCAATAAGGAAGCCGTATAACCGGGATGAAAATTGAAAGCATGTTTCAGGGACCGGTTAATCGATATCGGGCTTAACACCGTACCTTCTTCCGGTATATCGAAACTGAAGAGCTTATTTTTGCCATGGTTTTTACCCAGGTACCAGGCAAAAGGATAGCTGATCGTTGTGGATCCGATGTAAGGAGTGGCTTGCAGCTGGAAGTGCAGGTGTGGCTCCGGAGAACGCCCGGAATTGCCGCAATGGCCAATTATATCGCCCTGCCGGACAAAATCTCCTCGTTTTACTTTTGCCGAATTCTTTTTCAGATGAGACACCTGGCTGTATAATCCCTCGGCGTGTTTGATCACGATGCTGTTGCCCCAGTTCTCAACCTCATTTATAACCCCGATCGGGTTGTCGTCAATATGGTCTGAAACTTCCGCAATTGTGCCATCGGCACAAGCCAATACGGGTTTGTTATAGCAATAAAAATCCTGCGGTTCGGCGCCGGGCAATTGGTAAGTTTTGCCATCGTCATCAACGATAACGAAATCAAGCGCCTTTCCCCACGCGGATCGGTGCGTTATATCGCCATCGTAGCCCTGCGATACCGTCCAGCTGCCCATAAATGGCAGGCTGATCTTTAGAAATTCAAGATCGGACAATCGGTTGCTGTTAGTTAATTGCTGGTAAAGATTTCGCTCGGGCGAATAGTGCTGTAGCAGCGTAAGCTGCAGTTTGCCACCCGGCGCCCGCTGCCGGAAAAAACTAATGAAGAGGATGGTCAACAGGCTAAACGGAAGAGATAATATCGGCAGGTCGAAACCCCAAAAAACTTTCGTCATCCCGTTGATCAGTAGAAATGTAAGCGGAATGACGATCACCGACCATAAATAAGTACGTCCCGACGGTATAAAGAAAAAACAGCCGAGCGCCCCGGAAACCATCATTACATTGGCGCCTAAATGATAGTAGCTGATACCTTCGGGATAAATCCCCGTAACACCGTTGATCAGGCAGGCCGCCGAAAATGACAACACCATCAGGCTGAATTGTATGCGGGAATGAATAAAAACCCCGGCAGCGATCACAAAACCGGTTATAGCGCTGTTTTGAAAAATAACAGCGCTCAGCGCCCTGAAAAACAAGCTTGTATAGTGCGGTAATGTAAACCTGCAGCACAATAATGGTACGTTAAAACCGCTATCCTTGCCCGGTGCAAAAAGTTCATTTAAAACGGCGCTGTTCACCTGCTTTAACCCCATGTGGTAGATACTGTTAGCCGAAAGGAGCAGCAGCCAAAAGCCGATGACAAAAGGAAACGACAATAAAGGGAAGTTATAACGGCAAAAAAATGCGCCCAATGCAACGCTGATAATAGTAACCAACAGACTGCCCACCAGCAGCCAAACGATAAACGCAGCGTTAAGCTGGTAAAATGCGCCCAACCCCAGGCCGAACAAAAGTGGGTTAAAGCTGTATATCCCCATCCGGGCACTTTCGCGGTGACAGTTTAATAACACAGATATGGCCATCGACAGCAAAACAGCGATCAGCCCGGATGCGCCGGCTATAGGAGATAAAAACGTCACCAATAGCAGCAATGCGCCAAATACGCTGTGCTGCGAAAAAAACAGGATAGCGTAGCTGTGCAGTATGCTTTCGGCAACAAATTTTGCTTTCGCTTTCAATCCGTCTGTTTCAATTTTAAATGTGAAGGCATTATTTCGGGCATCTCGAGGTATTCCAGCGTTTCGGCAAGGCGTACCAGGTGCACCTGCCTGTTATCACCTATTAACACAATAGCCGGCCGGGTAGTGATAAACTGCATCCATTGGGTCATGTTATAAGCACCAACTTTGTGGACTACCACCTTGTCGCCAGGGGTCATAACCGGCAGGTTAACACTCTCGCGTATCACATCAATATTCATGCACAGCGGCCCGTAAATTGCCATGTTTTCAACCGGGGCGTTGGTTTCCTGCGCTGGCGTAATCAAATGATCATACCAAAATGCGGTAAACAAAGTGTTCACTCCAAAGTCTACGATGATTGATGGCCGCCCGTCACTCAGGCGCTTATTGGCTGCGATAGTGCCCAGCAAGTAGCCTGCATCGTCAATCAAAACCCGACCGCATTCCATCACCAGCATCGGTAATTCCTCCTGGCTGAACCCGTACCCGAGGATTGTACCTGTGATCACTTCTGCGAAATCATCAATTGTAGGCACTGTATCCACTCCTGGCAGGTAAGCCCCCTTCAGCGTGTTGGTTGACGGGAATCCGCCCCCCAAGTCGATATATTGGATCGTATTATTCAGTAATTTTCCGCAGCGGGCGGCCAGGTCGCACATTTTCGAGGTTGCAATACGGTAAGCCTCTACCGAAAGCATAAAAGTGCCGATATGGCAGTGCAAGCCTACCAGTTGCATTTTGCCCGACCTCACTATTTTGGTAAGCACGCTCCAGGCGTCGTTATTTTCATAATTAAAGCCGAAACGGTCCCAAACGGGGTAAACGCCTGTGTCCATATTTACCCTGATGGCCACGCGGGGTTTTTTACCTGTCGCCTCACAAACCTCCAGCAACAAGTATAATTCGTCCAGGTTATCGATATGCAGCAGGGAATTGTTTTCGACCGCAAGCAGCAGGTCTTTTTTTTGTTTGGCAGGCCCGTTAAACAGGATATGAGCGCCGCTTACACCATTACCCAGCGCCTTACGGTATTCAAAACCCGACACTACTTCGGCCCAACTGCCTTCCTGGTGAAAAATATTGCAAACGGCATTCAGGTAATTGGTTTTATAGCTCCAGGCAAACTGTACGGATGGGTAGCGCGTCTGAAATGCCCTTACTGCCGATTGGTAATTCCGGCGTATCTGTTTTTCGGAAAGTACAAAAAGCGGCGAACCGTATTGTTCAACCAGGTCGCGAACGGGAACGCCTTCAATTTCTTTAGTGATCTTAGCCACACCTGGCGTACCGGATTTGTTCATCATCCCGGCATTCAGCTTTTTGAGGTAAGGACGTTCATATCTTAGTTTTTCGCCTGGTTTCATAAACTGAATTTATTTAAGCTTAATTCGCCGAATGCTGAAAATTGCTGAAAGTCGGCAATATCCACCAATTCATCCCAGGAATAACGAACAAACATTTTCCCTACGGCGTAGTCCTTAAAAACTTCCTGCGCTAGGCCCATGGCCATCTTTACCAAAGCGGCCGGCTGGTTTTGGCCGGCTCCTGCGGTAAGATAAACCCAGGCCGGGAATCGCGGGTTTATTTCGAGTATGAAAAGCATACCATTGCTATCGCGCATTATTTCCAATTCAAAGCCCCCTTTCCACCGGGTTGCCGCTGTAAATGCGCGCGCCAGGGCGATCAATTCTTCACGCTCTATGGTAACGCCCGCCCAGGCCTTGCCTTTGTCGGTTAGGTAGAGTTTGCGCATCGGAACAACGCTTATCGCACTGCCTTCGCCATCACCCAGGCCCGCAATGTTGATCTCAGTACCTTTAATATATTGCTGTGCTATCACAGGCAAACCCCATCTTGCCTTTAATCGATGAAAGGCCGTTGCGGCCGTCTCTTTGGTGTAACATACTTCGGCCTCATAAAATTTCCCCTTTACCACCACCGGGTAGTTCAAATCGGTAATTGCCTGGTCGAGGTCGGCAAGCACGTTGACTTTATAGTCGGTTGGGACGGAAAAATCGAATTTTCTGCCGAGGTGTGCCAGGTTTGTCTTGTCGCGTTCGGCTAATTGCGCATGCGAGGGCAGGTATGTCTTTATACCCAGGTTATTCAGCCAGGGTTCTATTTTTATAAAGTTATAAAGCTCTGAATCAAAATTGGGGATGATCATATCCAGTTTTTCGCATTGATGGATATGTTCAAGCCGCTCCTTTAAGTCGGAAATTCCTGCACCCGGATAGGGGATCAGGTACGCAGCATCGACTAAATCGGGCATGTAGATGCCCGGCTCCAGTGATTCATAGCAAAGCCCGATGATGCGCAGATCGCTGCCAAATTCATGTCGCAACGAACGTGCGACGGCTACACCCGGGCCGGGGTTATCATTTGCATTCAAACCGGTGATTGCTATTACCATGTCAATTTTTATTGCGTCTCGAGCAGGTTGGCATCGCGGAGTTGAATCATATAATCGTCCCAATCGCGGTTCAGCTGTTCAGGGCTCACTTCATATTTTTCGAGAATGCCCGCTTTTATTCCGGCCTCGCTTTCTCCCACCCGCAGCGCGGTCAAAATAACCGAAGCCATTCCGTTTACCGAAAAGGAATCCCCGGTAGCGGGGTTAAAAATAAACCCGTTCTCGCTTATCGCGATATTTTTTTTGATGGTCATTTTAAGGTTTAAACCCAAATATCATAAAATTATTCAGCATGCCATCAAATAGTTGATCCGCGGCGCCAGCACATCCATATCCAAAGTATTAACAAACAGCGCGTCGCATTTGTAGGACTCTGAACGGATCTTCCGGGTAATATACCGGGCTACTATAATAACCGGTATGGCGTTCAGTCCCTCATCTTCCTTGAGTTCCTGGCATACCAGGACGCAATCATTGTTCATCAGTAAATAATCAAGAATCAAAAGGTCGGGTTTAAGTTCCTTTGCCCTGCCAACAATACTGTCGGGATCGTACATCACGTGTATATCAAAGTCACCATAGGCCATTATTTCTTCTATAACTGGCAGCATCCTCCCCCCGTTATCCAAAACCAATATTCGTTTTTGTTTTTTGAGCAGTTCCATAGCATCAAATTTAATCTGCTTTGAAATTCAGGTATTTAATACATCCAATAAAGAATGTGTCGGTAAATAACAGGTTTCCGCCGATGAACAGTGAAGATGTCGGTATTTGCAAATCGCCCGGCAACGGGATACATGCCTGGCAAGGCAGGGTCATTTAGCCCAGCTTTTCACAAAATCTGCGTAATTACTCCCAACCGGCAACTCTATGTTCTTTAACTGCACCTTCCTGTTGTGGATTGACCGGATGTGTTTCCGCGCCACAATGTAACTGCGGTGTATCCGCGCAAACTGGTCGGCGGGCAATTTTTCGAGTGCGGATTTCATCGGAAGCAGCGTCAGCACTGGCTTTTCAACACCGGTGATATGGATCTTGATGTAATCCTGCATGCTTTCGATGTATTCAATATCCTTGATACTGATCTTGATCATCCTGTACTCCGAATGGACATAAATACTTTCATCAGCCTCGTTACGGTCCGAGTTTTTGTACTTGGCGTAGTCGACAGCCTTGTTAACTGCGGCCGAAAAGCGTTCGATCGTAATTGGTTTCAGCAGATAATCCAGCGCTTCGAGCTCGAAACCTTCAAAAGCAAATTTTTTGTAGGCAGTGGTGAATATCACCATCGGCTTAACCCCCAGTGATCTTACCAGGTCGATGCCGCTAATATCGGGCATATCAATATCAATGAACAGCAGATCCACCGGGTGCTGTTTCAGGTATTCTGCCGCTGAAATGGCGTCTTCAAATACCTGCATCAGTTTAAGCGCCGGAAATTCCGAAATATGCCGCTTCACTATCTCAAGCGCCAATGGTTCATCATCTATCGCGATACAATTTAAGGGCATAGCGTTTATGTTTAATAGTCGATCTCTAAATTAACTGTGAAAAGTTCATTGTCGGTATTTATCTCAAGCCGGTGCTTGCCCGGGTACATATGCTCCAGCCGTTGTTTGGTATTGGAAATGCCTATGCCTTTCCGTTTACTCACTGTTGTGTGCGCGAAGACGGGATTCTGGCAAAAAAAGGTCAGCTTGTCAGTGTCAACATGCAGCTTTATGCTAATGTTTACCGTTTTGTGTTTGCTGATGCCATACTTAAATACGTTTTCAACAAACGTCATCAACACCAGCGGGGCAATTTTTTGGTTTTTTATTTCGCCCGTATAGACCACGTTAAGTTTTGTTGTTTTGCCGATGCGAAGTTTTTGCAGATCGATGTAATCATTGATACAGTCGATCTCGCTCTGGAGCGGCACCAGGTCTTCGGCTACCTCGTCAGTTACATAACGCATAATGTTCGACAGCTTCATAATGCTCTCGGGTGTCTTGTCATTTTGTGAAACTGAAAGTGCGTAAATATTATTAAGCGTGTTGAATAGGAAGTGGGGGTTGATCTGCGCTTTCAAAAAGGAAAGCTCTGCATGTGCCTTCTCCGCTTGCGCCTTCATTACCTGTTGTTCCGTAAGCTGCCATTTTTGTACCGTACTGACAGCTATGCTCAGGCCGATGACAATAATAAAGATGAATAGTGCCACGAGGTCGATATTACCTGATTGGTGTATCAATATCACTTTGTTTGATGGTTTAAGCCGCGGATCCTCCATGCGCATATTTTCGTGCGGCAACGGGCCAAAAGGCAGGCCTTTGATCCCCGCGGAATCACTATCCGCACTCGGGCCGCTTAAGCGGCCTGCAATGGCAGATCGCCCGGAAGAGTCTTTATGGCCCTTAACCAGGTTATGAAGCAGCAGGTTATCAAAAGGCTGTAAGTAATAAACGCAGCCGGATAACAGCAAAATGATGATACCATACCGGAAATACGCCCTTCGGAATACCAGCCTTGGCACCAGGTACCAGGAATTTAGATAAAACAGGAATATATAGGTGAGGCAAAATAACCAGTAAAATGGAGAAAGCACCACGTACCAGGAACTGCTGCTGCTTTCCTGCGTTTTGTTCATAAAAAGCAACGGGAAGCCCAGGAAAACCAGCCAGCCGGCTGCATGTATAAAAATAGTGGTTGCCCTGGAGCGCTGCATTTATTTATTATTTGTTTCAAAAGTAACTTTTGAAAGGGGCATTTAATAGAAGACAAATAGGTGTCTCGCTTAAATTCAAAAAAAGCGCCCTAAAAACCGGGCGCTCATCAAGCAACACAGATAACACAGTATTAGTCCCGTTATAAAGTTGCGGATTGGTATTCATCCCGGCAATGATTTATCGGCGAACAGGCTTTTTGTGTGGATGAATAGCATTTACTGTGGTTGTTGGTAAATTTCATTTAAGAATATCCGGTTATTCTCTATAACGATGGGTTTTAAACCTCGTGTGTTCGAAAGACTCTCTTTTCGTGCAGCAACGAGCGGGATGCCGAACGAAGTCCCCTGAATTCCTTGTGCAGGGTGAGTCAACCCGGCGGACATTCCCGTCAATGCATGGCTATAATTTACTCACCCCGAATGCGCTTCGCTGTTCGACCCTCTCTATCGCAGGCGATAAAGAGGGTGGCTGCGGTTGTGTTAATGTTTCGAACACTTGATGTTTTAAACCCACCGCTATTGGAGGCTGTCTGTTAACCGGGCCGGCGCATTTTGATCCACAAAGCGAAATATCCTGATTCGGGAATTGTTGTTAAATCCCACAATTAACGCCCCTAAAACACTAAATCGCGACTCTTTTTTGATCATTAATCGACGAAAAACACCCGTTCAGCGACTATTTGTAACGCCGTACACCACATCTTTTCATATTTGACTCATTGTTTCATCAATTAAAAAGTAAAAAGGAATGACATCACATCGACTCTTAATAATCTGTAAAAAGAAGTCAAATGAGATCGTCAATCACAATGACAGGACTACTGCTGCTGATGCTCGGTGCCTGCAAACCCAGCTTATACAACACACCTAAAACACGGGCTGTTGCTGTAAACCGCCTTATTCCACCCATAGGCATGGTTTACATCCCTTCGGGAACCTTCCTATACAAGATGCTGAACGATGACAAGGCTGAGCAACGCAAGGTTAGCGTCAGCGCCTTCTTCATCGACAAAACGGAGGTCTCCAACAAACAATACCAGGCCTTCGTAAACTGGGTTGCCGATTCGGTGGCCATTACGGATTATCTACACGACGATAGTTTTTTCCTCCCCTCCACAGGTGCAACCGTAGGCCCGGAAAATAAAGAACCACGGCTAATAGACTGGCGCAAAGTGGATAAAATATCGCCGCTTTGGAAAAATGCACCTGCCGAAGTAAAAGAAAAGCTCGCGCCTATGATGGTCCTCATCAATGGCGAACGCCGGCCAAACCCGGCATTGTTAGTGTACCGGTTTTACTATATGCGCATAGATGGCGTAAAAAATAGCGAGTCGGTTATGGATACCGTTGGCGTTTACCCGCATGAGGCTGTTTGGTCTGCTGATTTCCCGAACGCGCAGCTAAGCTTTATGGACGCTAACTACTTTACCAGTAAAGTTTACCAGTATAACCCGGTTGTCGGGGTCACCTGGAAACAGGCACGGGCCTATGCCGACTGGCGCGGAACACAGATGCGTTTTTTAATTAAAAACAATCCCAATCTTAAAAACTTTAAGCTCAGCTTCAGCTTGCCTACCGAGGCACAATGGCAGTTTGCCGCCGAGGCTAAGCTAAGCCCGGACGATTCCACGCAACGATCGGTATTAACTACAGTTGATGAGAAGACCGGCAAGGAGCAGCTGTCCCTGAACTTTAAACAGGGTGAAGGTGATTATTCATCCGATGGCTCAACGTTTACCCTGCCGGTAACTTCTTACACGCCCAACGCTTTTGGTCTATACAATATGGCCGGCAACGTCTCCGAATGGACTTTGGATGCCTTCAGCCCTTCAGCATCACAGTTTGTAAATGACCTTAACCCGGCGCTGCTTTATGACGCATCGGACAAAGACGGGCCGCTCATGAGGCGCAAAGTCGTGAGGGGTGGATCCTGGAAAGATAACGGCGACATGCTGAACACCGATACGCGCAATTATGAAGACCAGGACGCCGCGCACTCCTATATCGGTTTCCGCTGTGTTATGGCCGGTTTCGAATTGACTGGCGAACAGGTTAAAACCCGAAAATTCAACTACGCTAAAAAATAAGATCATGAACAGACTATTAATATTAACCATAGCGCTCACCGCGCTATGGACCAGGGCCTCTTTTGCTCAAATGGCGCCGGCGGATAGCCTGCTGACCGATACGCTCCCGGCATTTGATACCAATTTGCAGGCTGCCGACCACAGTAATGCCAGACCGTTCCCGTATCCCCGGATCAGCCAGGCAAACATCAGGCTTTATGCACGGGTTTGGCGCGTTATCGACCTGGATGATACAGCCAATGCCATCCTCGACATACCGGGAAGGTCATTGATGGAAACCATTATGAACAACATCAGATCGGGCAAGCTTACTCCTTACGAGAAGGATGACTTTAAAACAAAAATGACCGCCAAACAGGGTGAAATGCGCTTTGCCGACTCGGTTCTGGTACCAAAATTCGACAAGGACGGCAACCAGGTATCATCCAAAATGGTGCTCAACGAATTTAATCCCGAAAAGATCAGGAAGTTCAGGATAGAGGAAGATGTGTTTTTTGACAGGCAGCGCGGACGGGTTGATACACGTATCATCGCCCTGGCGCCGCTGCTCAACCTCGCTACTTCCGCGGATTTGCCGGCAAACTTCGCTTCGGCGCCGGCTTTTTGGCTTTACTTTCCGCAGTTGCGTTATGCCCTAATAAAGGAAGACCTGAGCAATCCTGATAAAAACCTGTTCGATGTAACGATGGACGATGTGTTTATGCAGCACAAATTCAAAGCCTATTTGGTCAGGGAATTTTCACCGGGCGGCTTGCAAACGGAACAGTTGGACCCGGGAAGCCCCGAGGCGCTGAAGCTGGAGGAGAAGCTGGCCAGCCTGGGTAAAAACATCTGGAAAAACCCTAAAGGTGTCGACGATAAAAAACAGGCTAAGGAGCCGGATAAAAACAAGGAGGACAAACCATGAAAACGCAATTAAATTTAGTAAGGGAATTCGGTTGGTTATTGTTGATTGCAATAATGCTGCTTATCTGCGGTAAAGCCGAAGCCCAGGTATTACCCGAGTACAGCGCATTCCCCACTGCATCAATAGGCTTACAATTAGGAACGCAGGGGGGCGGCCTGCAGGGCACATGGGGGTTTTTGCCCGGCTTTGATGCCCGTACCGGGTTTAATACAGTGCCAGGAATTACCGTCCAATACAACAACCGCGCACTCGAGCTCGACCGCACCTCGGTTTACCTGATTGCCGACTGGCAGCCACGCTACGGGCACGACGGCTGGTGGAGCACCAAGTGGTTTATCTCAACGGGGGCCGCATATTATTTTTCCAACTCGCTGTACCGGCAGGGCATCGGCAGTACGCCGGACTATACCATTTATATGGCAAAATTCAGGCCTTATGCCGGTACAGGGTTGGGGAATATCAAGCTGTGGGGGAACACTGGTCTCCGGTTGGATATGGGATGGTTCATTCCGACAAGCGCAGCGACAGCCACTTACGATGATAAAGCTGAAAAAGTAAGTACGGGCTTGCGCGGCCTGCTGCCCGGTCTTAATTCTGCCGCAACCATTTATATCAAATTCAAATAGATTAAAAATAAAATATAACCATTATGAAAAAGTCAAAAAAGTTCAACGGGCTGCACGTAGCCATTTCATGGGGAGCCAGCATCGTGATTCTGGGCGCCATGTTTAAAATAAATCACTGGGGCGGCCTTGTCGGCACCTACATGATCGGGCTTGGCCTCACAGTCGAAGCCATTCTGTTCTTCACATTGGGCTTTTTCCCGCCGGCGCAGGAGCCGGCGTGGGAAAAAGTATATCCCGAGCTATCAGAGGATGACGACGTTCAGCTTCGCCCGACAAAAAAGAAAACAGACGCATTCGCGAATAACATGGCGGCGATGAATCGGTTGGCAGACGTGGATCTTGGCCCTGAAATTTTCGTCAACCTGGGAGAAGGCTTGAAAAAGTTTTCAGACAAGGTGGCCCGGATCAATACCATCGCTGATGTTTCCCTGGCGACAGACGAGTTTTCAGATAAGCTGCGGGCTGCTTGCGGCAGAGTTGATCTGCTGGGTGTTGCCTTTGAAAAAGCATCGGCCGGACTGGCGGCGATGGCCAATAGCCGGAACGACAGCGATGCATATCATCACCAGGTCAGCAGGCTAACGGTCAACCTGTCGCATCTGAATGCGCTATATGAGACAGAGTTAAAAGACGCCGACACCGGCCTCCGACGGGTTAATCATTTTTATGCCGGCCTAAGCGATACGCTGCGCAACATGAACGAATCTATTGACGACAGCAGGCTGTTTAAGGATGAAGTGAACAAACTCGCCAAGAACATCTCGCAGCTCAATGTTTTTTACGCCAACATGCTTTCGGCCATGAACCAGCCCAGGATGTAAAACGCTGGCTTTTTTTGATACGAAATATAGTATTAACCTTAAAAAACTAAAAATATGGCTACCTCAGGAAAAGAGACCACCAGGCAAAAGATGATCAACTTTATGTACCTGGTTCTACTGGCCATGCTGGCACTCAACGTATCCGAATCCATTTTGGATGCCTTCAAAACCATCAGCGACAGTTTAACCGCTTCAGCAAACAATGTGGATAATTCGATCAGGGGACTGTTCACTACGTTCGAACAAACCCGGCTAAAAGAGTCGCCTGAACGGGCACGACCAATTTATGAAAAAGCCAAACAGGCTCAAAATGCCGCGCAGGATCTGGATGATTACATCAAATCTATCAAAGCCGAATTGGCTGCTGACGGCCAGGGGTTTGATGAAGAATCCGGCGATCTCAAAAAGCGGGACAATATGGACATCGGCTATAATCTAATGATCAATAAAAATAAGGGGCGCGAACTGAAGCTTAAAATAGCCATCACTCGTCAAAAACTGCTGGCTATTTTGGGAGATACCGACAGCCGACAGACCTCTTTCACCCTTAACGCCGTTGACCCCGTAAAACCGGGGGATAACAAACGGACCTGGGAGGAAGTGAATTTTGGCGACGGTGTGCCCCTCACAGCAATATTTACTACGCTATCGCGTATACAGGCCGATAATAAAAACGCCGAATCGGAAGTGGTGAAAAAAATACTTGGCCGGATGGACCAGGCGGTAGTCAATCTCGACAAGTTTGAAGCAGTGGCCGTAGCACCAACCTCATACCTGGTGCAGGGTCAGCCGTATTCGGCACAAATATTTCTCACCGCATACGATTCTAAATCAAACCCCAATATTGAAGTGGGCGGCAGCCCGGTAGCAGTACAGGATGGCAGGGGAATTTACAACGTGCCCACTTCTCGTGAAGGAATATTTAGCTGGCAGGGTACGGTAAAGGTGAAGCAAACCGACGGCACCATCAAAACTTATACTACTCCAACACAACAGTATATCGTTTCGCGTCCATCGGCAGTAGTGTCGCCCGATAAGATGAATGTTTTTTATATCGGTGTAGACAATCCTGTGTCTGTTTCGGTGCCCGGGATTCCTTCAAGGAACATCAGGGTGGGGATATCGTCCGGATCGCTTAACGGGTCGGGAGGTAAGTATGTGGCGCGCGTGACTGATCCCGGCACCGTAACCGTATCCGTTTCTGCGGAGATATCTCCTGGCAGGGTACAGCAGCTTAGCCGGACTGTGTTCAGGGCTAAACGCCTGCCCGACCCGGTTGCCAAATTTTCCGGGCGGGCGGGCGGAAATGTGCCCACCGTTGCCCTAAAAGCCCAGGAGGCAATCTACGCGGCCCTGGATAATTTTGATTTCGACGCAAAATTCAGGATCACCCGGTTTACTATGATCATCGCTAACCCGCGCGAAACGGCCTCGGTCGAGGTCGCCACCGGGAATGAGCTAAATACGGAAATGCGGTCGTCGCTGGAAGGGATCAAGCCAGGTGCACACGTCATTTTTGATAACATCATAGCAGTGGGGCCGGATGGTTCGCCCCGTCAGTTAGCGCCGGTTGCACTTACTGCAGATTGATACTGGAAAGAGGAAGCGGACTTAGGGCAGAAACCCTTAAAACGGGAAAGTCAATAAAAAACGATATGCGACATTTTAAGCTGCAATGCAGGTCCGTACCCAATAAGTATTGGGTACGGACATAAGCAGCAGTCGGCCGAAAAGGGTACAATCAGGTATTTAATGTTAGTGTTTGTAAGCAAACCAATCAATGCAGCAAACTAAGGAATTTATTGGTGGCTGAACGTTTTTAGCTGGTCAACGATCAGCCGTGAATGGTTTCGCCTTTGCCGTAATTTTGGATAACAACAGCTTCAAACTCCAGGTATTGCTTCCAGCGTTTTTCGACATCAACTCCGTTAGCATATTTTTTTGCAAGGCGGATGAAGGTGGTATAGTGGGTAGCCTCGCTAATCATGAGCTCATAATAAAACGCGGATAGCTCCGGGTCGTTAATGTTTTCCGACAGGACCTTAAAGCGCTCGCAGCTTCGGGCTTCTATCATTGCCGAAAACAATAACCGGTCAACCAGCTGTTCGGCGCGGCTACCCCCGCTGATTATGAATTTGCGCAACTCATTTACATAGTCATCCTTTCGTTCCTTGCCGAGGATAAAGCCGCGGGCTAAAATGATATCATGCACACGTTTAAAATGGTCCATTTCTTCCTGCACAAGCAAAGCCATCTCCTGTACCAGGTCCGACAGGTTTGGGTTTTGAACAATAAGCGTTATAGCATTGCTGGCGGCCTTCTGCTCGCAAAAAGCATGGTCGGTTAATAACTCCTCAATATTGCTTTCCACCACATTTTTCACCCAAAGCGGGTCGGTGGGTAGTTGCAGCTTAAGAATGGTTTTTTCGCTCACGGGGATAAAGGTAAAGGTTATTCTTCGTCCCGAAAAGCCGGATTTGCAGGAAAAACCGACAACGTTCCACACTAAAATGTCCCTAATATTGCGGTAACTGGTAAACCAATCGTCGGTTTCTTACTTTAGTCTCGGGTGTCACATCGGACAAGCCCACGTGGTTTGGTAATATTCACCCTCCTGCAGTCTCTGGAAATTGATCGATAAGAAAAAAGCATTTTAATTTTCGGCAGCTAATTTTCTAAAAAAGAATTATCTTACATCCAATTTGAACCGGGGATATTCACATATTAAACTGCCAATGACCAAACGTGTTTAAGACATTGTTAAATGGCTTTTGTTGTATCAACCAAACGTTTCAGCCGCCCCCACAAGTGTAATTAACCTCGCAGATGTATATTCCGGCACACAACTTATTAATTAATAAACCTAAAAAATGAAGCACTATTGCAGTTTGTATTTCGCCATTTTATTGTTGCCTTTGTTTTCTAAGGCGCAACTTTATCAGCCAGGTAAAGTCGTCAACCTGAAGGGCGATACGATTTCCGGATTAATTGAATATTCAGAATGGGTAAATAACCCCGGTTTCATCCACTTCAAATCCGACCCTAATTCGGCTGTGCAGAAACTGGGCCCCACCAACACCAGGTTTTTCAGCGTGTCGGTAGGCCACCTGGCTGAATTCGTCGCCTATGCCGGACCCGTTTCTACTGATTTAACGGACGCCGATCACCTGTCTGCCGCTCTGGATACCAGTTCAAAGCAGGACACGATATTTTTAAAGGTATTGCAGGATGGTAAAAACCTGAAACTCTTTAGCTACGAGGACAATCAAAAGAACCGTTTTTTTATTGCCCCTGATCTTTCCCACAAACCTGCAGAATTGATTTACCACGCCTACCTTAAAAGCGACGAGACTAATGGCGCCGGCGCCACTGTGTACCAAACGGATTTTAAGAAGCAGCTCTATGATGCGGCTGTAAAGTCAGGCACCATCTCGCCGGAATTGAAGAACCTGATCTCAAAATCGGACTATAACGAGCAGGACCTGCTGCAGATCACCGGCAAAATCAACGATATTTCGGATGGTGATCTTTCAAAAACCAATGCGACCAAAGCCAAGGCATCCCATGTTCATTTTGCAATAGCCGCACTAGGTGTTATTGTTGTTGGTATGATTGTTGAATTCGCCCGGGTACGTTAAACTCCCCGGAAATTATAAAATTGGAATGAGATGTGTTTTCCCCGACAAGCACCCGCCAAAGCATTGAGGCTTCTTTTTATATTTGCGCTGGCTTGAAAAAAGGCCGTCCGGCAGACGGTTTTTCCCGAACCTCGCCTTGCTATTCACCACCGATCTACCTGTACAAATGTTTGGCGTCGATAAAGTCCAAAACAACATCAGGCACAAAATATTGTACATTTTTCTTTTTGGCGATCGACTGCCGGATAAACGTAGCCGATAACTCCATCATCGGAGTCATCGTAATGGTGACCGAGGTATGCGTGGCCAGTTCTGTGTTTTCATAGCCGGGGCGGGGATAAACAAATATCTGGTAGTCGCGCAGGATCAGCCTATAGTTTTTCCATTTAGGTAGTGACACCAGGTTATCCGAACCCATGATGAGCGCAAACTCGTGCTGCGGGTATTTTTCCTTTAAATGGATAAGCGTATCAATAGTGTAAGATGGTTGCGGCAGCCTTAGCTCCACATCGCATACTTCCAGTTTTGTAGAATTATCGGTAGCCAGCTTGGCCATCTCGAGCCGGTCGTAAGTGTTAATGAGATCGTTATATTTTTTAAGGGGGTTTTGGGGTGATACCACGAGCCACACCTTGTCGAGCGTGGTATAGTTCGCCATATAATTGGCGATAATTAAATGGCCCACGTGGATGGGGTTAAAGGAACCGAATAGAAGACCAATTCTCATTTCAGTTTGCAGTTTTTAGTTTGCAGTTTGCACACTGCGGGGTTATTAAACAGAACCAAACTTTCCGGGATTATCCATCATATTTATCCATCATATATTGAACCAACCTGCCGATTTCTTCAGACATTGCATGCAATTTGTCATAAACCTCCTTCGATATATATTGACATTCCTTAGAAAATTCGAGCCATCCCTGGGTTTCGCTATTTTCCATGTCAACATCCGTCAACTTATTGACGAAATGATTTGGGTAACGTCTTTTCCGGTATGCTTCGATAGTACAAATATTCGCGGACCTCGATGACCTCCGAATTTGGTCGGTTAACGAATAGGTTTCCTCTTTTGGAAATTTCTTTGTTATCTCGTGAATTTCCATCGCCAGAGAAAAGCTTTTTTTGTACAGCAGCAAATCTTTGTAAGTACCCACAAGATCAATATATAAATTAACAAACAAGCCAACTGCCAACTGCTATCTGCCAACTGACGCGGAGGGGGTAATGAATTCTTTTACCAAGAATTCCGCTTCTTCACATGCCGTTTGAAGATCGTAATTTTTCAGGATAATATCAAATTGCGGCGCGTAATTCAACTCTTTTTCTGCTTTTATAAAGCGTTCGTGCAGTTTTTCAGGGCTGTCGGTGCCGCGGCCGGCAAGGCGTTCTTTTAAAACGTCGAGCGAGGGGGGTTGTACAAAGATGGCCAGGGCCTGTCCGTCATATTTTCTCTTCAAATGCATGCCGCCTTCTACATCAATATCAAATATCACGGTTTTGCCTTTTTGCCAGATTCGGTCTATCTCGGTACGCAGGGTGCCATAATAGGTTCCGCTGTAAACTTCTTCAAACTCAACAAACTGTTTTTTGGCAATGCGGTGAAGGAACTCCTCTTTACTGATGAAATAATAATCCTTCCCGTTTTTTTCTTCCCCGCGCGGCTCGCGGGTGGTAGCAGAAATAGAAAACTCAAGTGCCGGGATTTTGCCAAGCAGGTGCCGTACAATGGTTGTTTTGCCTGCTCCCGATGGCGCTGAAAAAATAATGAGTTTCCCTTGTTGGTTCATAGTTCATAGCTCATGGTTCATAGTTCATGGCTCATGGCTCATAGTTCATGGTTCATAGTAAGACGACAAGCTCTTGGCTCTGGCCCCGCCTGCGGCAGGCAGCTTTCCGCTTTAAGCTTTCCACTCTCCTTCGGCCATGAACTATGAGCCATTAACCATGAACTAAAGTACATTTAATAACTGTTCTTTAATTTTTTCCAGCTCTTCTTTCATGCCCACCACCAATTTTTGCATGTTGGCATCGTTGGCTTTCGACCCTAAGGTGTTTACTTCACGGCCGATCTCCTGTGATATAAAGCCCAGCTTTTTGCCGTTGGCGTCGTCGTTCTTCAGGGTTTCTATAAAATAGTCGCAGTGGGCCTTCAGGCGTATTTTTTCCTCGGTGATGTCGAGTTTGTCAATGTAATAGATCAATTCCTGTTCAAACCGGTTCTGGTCGATGGCCTCGCGGCCTACGGCTTCCGCCAAAAACTGGTCGAGCCGTTCGCGGATAACGGGAACCCGTTTCGGTTCTTCAATCTCTACCAGCTCCAGGTTTTTTAAGATGATGCCGATTCTCGTTTTAGCGTCCTGTTCCAGTATTTTACCTTCATCCAGCCTGAATTGTTGAAAGGCCGCCAATGCCTGTTTGAACGTTTTTTCCACTATTTTCCATTCGTCTTCCGAAACGATTTCCTCGTCGTATTTCACAACTTCGGGCAATCCGAGCGCAATCTGAAGTAAATTGTGGGTTGGTTCGTTCAGGTCTTCGCTTACAGCCTTTAGTTGCGCATAATAATGTTTCAGCAAATCCTTGTCTATGCCGGCTGCATTGACGGTGGTATCGGCTTTTTCGACGTTAATGGAAAGGTTTACTTTTCCGCGTTCGATCTGTTTGCTGCAGTCGTTGCGAAGCTGGAATTCTTTATCCGAAAAACTTTTTGGAATGCGTAAGGAGAGTTCCAGGAATTTGCTGTTCAGCGACTTGATCTCGACGGTGTATTTGGTGCTACCCGAGTCGAAACTGGCAATTCCATAGCCCGTCATTGATTTTATCATGTGCAAAGATAGGCTTTAGTCCGGAAGTCCGAAAGTCAGGAAGTCCGAAAGTTGGAAAGTCGGGAAGTCCGAAAGTCCGAAAGTCAGGAAGTTTATGTGTTTTGTTCCCCGCTGCAGGTTGCCTCGTCGCTTTCTTATACAAGCCTTTGAGACGGTAAGGGAGCGCTTCGAGTGCAATTATTTTTTATTCTCCCACAAAGCTTCATCTTCCGGTCCCGATAGCTATCGGGATCCGGCCTTCCGGCCTTTCGGACTCTCCCCCGTTAACACTTTTTCACACTTGCAATCAAATACTATCCTTAATTTTACCGTTTTCAGTTTTACGATGCCCAAAATAGTCGTTTGTTTGGTGTTTTCCTGTTATGTACTGGTGTTAACGGCGGCGGCGCAGCAGGTATATACCGTTAGGGGCATCGTCACCCGGAAACAAACCGGCGACCGGATATCGCAGGTGCTGGTGCATAATCTGCGCAGCAACGAAATCATGATGGGCGATGAGCAGGGTATTTTTACCATTAAAGCTGCTGCCGGGGATACCCTGCTCTTCGAAAAAAAGGAACTTGGGGAGCAAAAGGTAGTAGTGGTCAACGGCAACGACCTGGTGGTATCGATGCAGCCGGTGATACAACTGGCAACCGTTACCGTGCAGGGACAAACTACCAAAGCTGAACTGAAAGACGTGATGGGCGGCTATAAACAGGACGGCATGTTCAACAACGGAAAATCGCTGCCGTTTTGGCAATTTTTGAATTCCCCCATAACAGGGTTTTACAATTTATTCGGCTCGGACCCCGCAAAAGCCAGGCATTTTGCCGCATTTTCTAAACAGGAGCTGGAATACGATGAGGTGCGAAGACGCTATAACCTGGCGTTTGTAAAGCAGGTCACCGGGGCATCCGACGATGAGGCAGATAAATTTATGAAGTATTATCTGCCCAGCTATGACGATATGAAAACCTGGAACGACTATGACCTGGCCCGGCAGGTTAAAAAACGCTACGATTATTGGGAGGCGAATAAAGCCAGGATCAATCACCAGGACTTGCCACCCCTGGGCCCGTTACCGCCTGCCGGGGGGAATTAGTTGGCAGTTGGCAGTGGCGCAGTTGGCAGTAGGAATCACCAAACTATATCCCCAAAGATTCACACGCCTTCTCAGCAGCTAGCTTTTCCGCTGTTTTCTTATTGAATTCCTTGCCCAACCCCATTACTTCTCCATCCACGATTGCCTGCACAGTGAACAGTTTTACGTTTTCGCCGTCTTCGTTGCTCACCAGGTCGAAAGCAATATCCTTGCTGTGACGCTGGCACCACTCGATCAGCTTGCTTTTAAAGTTGGTCTCGGTTTGCTCCAGCGTATGGATGTCGATATGCGATTTAATGATATAATTTACCAGGAAGCTGCGGGTGAAATCATATCCTTTGTCGAGGTAAATAGCGCCCACAAGGGCCTCAAAAGCATCGCCCAGCAGCGAGCCCTGCCGGGACGAATTGAGCATCCGGTTGTCGTACTCTACCAATTTATCAAAGCCCAGTTTACGGGCAAGGTGGTTGAGGTTGTTGCGGCTTACTATCTTGGAGCGGAGCTCGGTTAAAAAGCCTTCATCCTCGTAGGGGTACAATTTAAACAGCACTTCGGCCACCACGCTGCCTAAAACGGCATCGCCTAAAAACTCAAGGCGCTCATTACTGTTTTTTACACCTTTTTTTACATTTTGAGCAACTGATTTATGACGAAACGCCATGCGGTATACCGATAGATTACCCGGTACGAATCCTAACAGGTTTTTTAAAACCTTTACGTATTTTCTGCTTGGGGATAGGTAAAGTTTGTAAAAACGACTTATAGGCATTCAGTTTAAATTATTCTTCGTATTTTTTGAATATCACAGAGGCGTTATGGCCGCCAAATCCAAACCCATTGCTTTGCGCGACGTTAACCACCCGCTGCTGGGCTTTATTGAATGTGAAATTAATCCTGGGGTCAAAGGCGGGGTCGTCGGTAAAATGGTTTATAGTGGGGGGTACCATATTGTTCCGGATGGCCATGATAGCAGCAATGGCTTCCACTGCGCCTGCGGCGCCGAGCAGGTGCCCTGTCATCGATTTGGTAGAGCTGATGTTGATGCGGTAAATATCGTCGCCATAAACATCCCGGATCGCTTTGACCTCCTGCGGGTCGCCAATCGGGGTTGATGTGCCGTGAACATTTACGTAATCAATGTCAGCGGTGGCCAAGCCGGCATCTTCAAGCGCGGCGCGCATCACCAAAGCAGCCCCAAGCCCCTCGGGATGCGGAGCGGTCATATGGTAGGCGTCTGCACTCATGCCACCACCCACCATCTCGGCATAGATCTTTGCTCCGCGGGCCTTTGCATGTCCCAGTTCCTCGAGGATAATGGTGCCTGCGCCTTCGCCTGCGACGAATCCGTCGCGGTCGAGGTCAAACGGCCTTGAAGCAGTTGCAGGGTCGTCGTTGCGTGTCGACAGGGCGTGCATGGCGTTAAAACCGCCTATGCCGGCTTCGTTAATGATCGCTTCGGATCCGCCGCTGATAAACATATTGGCTTTTCCGAGGCGGATATAATTAAATGAGTCGATGAGCGAGTTGTTGGATGAAGCACAGGCTGAAACAGTTGAGAAATTGGGTCCGCGCAAACCATACTTAATGGAGATGTGTCCGGGTGCAATGTCCGCGATCATTTTAGGAATAAAGAACGGATTGAACCTTGGCGTACCATCGCCTTTGGCAAAATTCGAAACTTCATCCAAAAAGGTTTTCAGGCCGCCAATGCCCGAGCCCCATATCACCCCGATCCGGCTGGTATCCAGTTTGCTGAAATCCAGGCCTGCATCTTTTACCGCTTCTTCTGTAGAAAACAGGGCGTATTGAACAAAAGGATCAAGCTTACGGGCGTCTTTGCGTCCCAAAAATCCGTCGGCATCAAAATTCTTTACTTCGCAAGCAAATTTGGTTTTAAACTTTTCAGTATCAAAACTTTTTATTAAGGCAGCGCCACTTACTCCACGCACCAACGATTCCCAATATTCGGGAACGGTGTTGCCAATTGGAGTAAGGGCTCCTAGCCCGCTTACTACAACTCTTTTAAACTCCATTTAAAGACGTTAGGGGGAGTTTTATTTAACGTTTTTTTCGAGGTAAGCAACGGCCTGGCCAACAGTGCCGATCGTTTCAGCCTGATCATCAGGAATAGCTACGTTAAATTCCTTTTCAAACTCCATGATTAATTCTACAGTATCCAAAGAGTCAGCACCAAGGTCATTGGTGAAGCTAGCCTCAGGTGTAACTTCACTTTCGTCAACACCTAATTTTTCTACAATAATAGCTTTTACTCTTGAAGCGATATCAGACATAGTCTTATAATTTAATGATTAATAAAAATTTGTGCAAAGAAAAGTAAATTCTGTTAAATATCAAATCTAAAAACTTTTGCTCCAAATGCAACAAATTTTTTAGCACTCGTGTTTCGATTTGTAATTTTAGCGCCACAAAAGTAACGATTTGAACAGGAAATATTTAAAGTTTGAAATTGATCTTGATTTTCTCCTGATCGCGATAACTTCCCCCTTAAAAGACTATCGACTTTGCTACCTCGTGAATAAATTTTTGAACCTCAATTTTGTAAAGATCGGCGACCTTTCGGTTGAAATTCATCCGGGTACCGAGCCTGTTTTGTTTTCGCGCTATCAATATAATACTGAACCCGGCGATACGGATTTTTATTTTATTGCGAATAAAGGTACCGAGGGGCACCTGCTGCCGGAAATGCCAAGAGCGGATTATTTTTTGCTGATAAAAAATTATATGGACGAAAAAGATTTTGACGGCTTGCTGTCTGGCTTAAATCAGATACCTGAAATAGTAGCCGCCGTAAAGATTGATCCTAAAAAAGTAAAATCACGGGAAAATCTTTTATTTTAGCGCAAAATTTTAAGTGTTATCCATACACTATTTCGCGCCTTGTAAGCCAGTTTTTAACCAGATTATTATGAAATTACAATATAACAGAACTAAGATTGTTGCTACTATGGGGCCGGCGTCGGCCAAAAAAGACGTTTTGCTGGAGATGATAAAGGCCGGCGTAAACATCTGCCGCCTAAATTTTTCGCATGGCAAGGCACAGGACCACAAAGCGATAATAGACACGATCCGCGAAATAAATGCCGTTCACAAAACCAATGTCGGGATATTAGCCGACCTGCAGGGCCCCAAGATCCGCATCGGGCTTGTAAAAGACGGGGGAATACACCTCGTAAACGGTACCCGCATCACCATGACGACTCACGAATGCATCGGCGACGATAACCGGATCTATATTACCTATGAAACTTTTCCGCAGGATGTACAAGCCGATGAGATCATATTATTGGACGACGGGAAGATACAAATGCGGGTGATCGAGACTAACCGTGTAGATGCGGTGGTATGCGAGGTGGTGCACGGCGGTATTTTAACCTCGCGCAAAGGTGTTAACCTGCCAAATACCAAAGTTTCGATACCAAGTTTAACCCCCGAAGACAAAGAAAACCTGCAATATGCGCTCGAATGGGATGTGGATTGGATAGGCTTATCATTTGTCCGCACCGGGAACGATATCGTCGAATTAAAAGAAATTATTGCCGCCAGCGGGAAAGCTGCCAAGGTGATCGCGAAAATAGAAAAACCGGAAGCGATAGACAATATCGACGAAATCATAGCCGCGACGGACGGCGTGATGGTGGCTCGCGGCGACCTGGGTGTTGAGATGCCGCTGGAAGAAGTTCCACTGCTGCAGAAGATGATTGCGCGTAAATGCATTGCAGCGTCAAAACCGGTGATCGTAGCTACGCAGATGCTCGAATCGATGATCACCACACCGCGCCCTACCCGTGCCGAGGTAAACGATGTGGCCAACTCGGTACTCGATGGCGCCGATGCAGTGATGCTGAGCGGCGAAACTTCGGTTGGCGAATTCCCTGTGATCGTTATTGAAACGATGGCCAAAATTGTGCGTAACGTAGAAGAACTGGGCTATCCCTACAATCATAACAAGGAATCCAACACCGACATTAACTCGCCGGAATACCTGATCGACGCGGTTTGCGGATCGGCAGTTTATTTGGCCGAGCATACCAATGCCGTAGGTATCGTTTCAATGACCAGCTCCGGCTATACCGCTTTTGAGATATCCAGCTATCGCCCTAAAGCCAGTACTTATATATTTACATCCAACACGCACCTGTTAAATGCCCTTAGCATGCTTTGGGGGGTGAGAACATTTTATTACGATAAATTGGACAGCACCGACAGCACCATCAGCGATGTGAATGAGATCCTCAAATCGCAAAACCTGGTGCAGCCA
>Ga0206808_1081_pt1 | contig 24804 bp, 19 predicted proteins | sample Alteio_BWOrgCont_58_FD_152899 | JGI IMG/M metagenome (GOLD analysis project Ga0206808, IMG submission 152899) | Enriched cells from forest soil in Barre Woods Harvard Forest LTER site, Petersham, Massachusetts, United States -... | ecosystem: Environmental > Terrestrial > Soil > Temperate forest >...
ACCGCGCGGTAGTAATAATAATCCGGGTTGTTTTTGTCTAATTCTATCGCTTTATTAAAATCCGGTAGAGGGTCGCCTAAGTTGTCAACTCTACTTTTGGCATACGCGCTGGCAAAATAGGCATCGGCATTGTTTGGGATGTAAACCAGGTACAAAGCAATATCCATCACAGCATCGGCATATTGTTTCAAACTAATTTTGGTTTTGCCACGGTACAAATACACTTCAGCAGATCGTTGTATGGAAAGTGCACTATCCAAATCCCTAACAGCATCAGCATATTGCTCCATGGCGTTTTTCGCCATTGCACGGCCAACGTATGCACCGAATGATCTTGGCGTTATCAACAATGCATTATCAAAATCGCTTATCGCCCCCGCATATTGTTTTAAAGCGTTTTTAGCTTCACCGCGTTTGGTATAGGTAGTATCCGACTTTGGATCGAGGACAATAGCCTGGTCGTAATCATTAACGGCAGCGGCGTATTTTTCCAATTGTGCTTCCGCCACTCCACGCTGAAAATGAGCTTCCCACGTTTTTGGATCGAGGGCTATTGCTTTGTCCAGGTCGCTTATTGCAGCCGTATAATTCCCCATCTCATATTCTGCAGCTCCTTTGCCCATATACGCACCATATTGATTGGGACGCAATGATAACGCTTTGTCAAAATCGCTTATGGCCTCGGTATATCGCTGTAAATTAAATTTGGCGGTACCTCTGCCGACATATGCGGAGTCGGATGCTGGCTTAAGTAAAATTGCCGTATCCAAATCGGTTACGGCGCTTTCAAATCGCCCCATCGCGCATCTTATAGTAGCGCGACTGCCACGGGCCTCAAAGGATTTTGGATTTAAAGCGATCGCCTTATCATAGTCCTTTAGGGCATCTTCAAATAGCTGTAAATCAAATTTTGCAGTGCCTCTGCCTTTATAAGCGTCAAACGATCGCGGATCCAGCGCGATCGCGCTGTCGTAATCAGCAATAGCGCCATTAAAATCCTTTTTTTGATATTTTTCGTAAGCTTGTTTCAACAATTCTGTTATCGTTTGTCCGTACAGACGGCCGGCAAAATCAAATAACATCAGAAGGATAAAGAATCGTTTAAAGGGTTTCATAGCGGGTCGAAAAAAAAGAAACGTCCAGGCGCGTCGATAATTTTATCGCTGAATAAATTTCGAAAATTCTTAATCTATAATCGGGAATTTACTCATAAAAGTAAACTCTTTTTACCCGCTGCGAAATATTGGTTAAAATTTCATAAGGGATGGTTCCTATTTGTGTCGCCAGGTCCTCAATGCGCTGTTTTTCATCAAAAACAATCACTTCGTCGCCTTCGCGCACATCCATGTTGCTTACATCCAGCATGCACATGTCCATGGTAATATTGCCCACGGTGGGCACAAGCGACCCTTTGACCAGCATTTTGCCTACGCCGTTGCCAAAAGCACGCAGGTATCCGTCAGCATAGCCAATCCGGACTGTTGCAATTTTCCCGTCTTTGGCGAGGCTGCCGCTGCGCCTGTAGCTGATGGTTTCTCCGGCCGAAACTTTCCTTACCTGCGAAATGCTGGTTTTGAGGCTCGCAATGGGCTGCAACCCGTTAGTTTCCTTCGGAATGACCGAATCTATTCCATACAAGCCAATCCCGAGGCGAACCATGTCGTATTGGGCATTGGGCCAGCGTGTTATGCCCGACGAATTGCACAGGTGCTTGATTACCTTATAGCCAAGCGCCGATTCAATTTGCTTGCAGGCTTTTTCAAACTTTTTGATCTGGGTTTTGGTGAATTCATCGTGTTCAACGGCTTCGCTCGCTACGAGGTGCGAATACACGGACTTCACCGTCATGTATTTATTCTCTTCCAGCAAGTCGCATAGGGTTTCCACCTCAAAAGTTTCAAAGCCGAGGCGGTGCATCCCGGTATCGATCTTTATGTGGACAGGATATTCTGTTATCCCTTGCTCCTGCACATATTTAATGTATTCATCAAAGAGCCCGAAACTGTAGATCACAGGCTCGAGGTTATATTCTGTGAGCTTGTCAAAGGCCGATATTTCGGGATTAAGCACCATTATCGGCAAAGTTATTCCCGAGTTACGAAGAGAAACGCCCTCATCAATATAGGCGACCGCCAGGTAATCAACCTTATTGTATTGCAACACATTGGCCACCTCGAAGGTGCCGCTCCCATACGAGAACGCTTTTACCATGGCCATTACTTTAACACCCGGTTTTAGCTTGCCTCTGTAAAAATTCAGGTTATTCAGCAGCGCGTTCAGATTGATCTCCATCACGGTTTCGTGCGCTTTTTGGACCAGCGCGCGGCTGATGCCTTCAAACTCAAAACTGCGGGAGCCTTTGATCAGGATGGTTTCCTCTTTAAAATTCAGCGAACGCAAGTGCTGCAAAAGCGTGCTGGTATCGGCAAAAAAGTGCTTTTCCGGTACGTCGAATACGTTACGGTATTTTGTAAGTGCTTCACCCACGCCGATAAATTTGTCCACTTTTTTGGCGCTGATCATATCAGCCACATGCTGGTACAAAATATCCGGCGGCAGGCCTGTTTGAAATATGTCTGATAAGATCAGCGTCCGTTTTGCATACTGGTTCTGCTGGTTCAAAAAATTCAGGGCGATTTCCAGCGATTGAATGTCCGAGTTATAGCTGTCGTCAATGATCGAGCAATCGTTAATGCCGGTTTTTAACTCCAGCCGCATGCTTACGGGGTTAAGGTGCTCCAATCGGTTGTCAGCCAGCGCAGGCTTGTAGCCCATGGCGAGCATAGTCGCCCAGCAAACGATCGCATTCTCTACCGAGGCTTCGTCCTGGTAGGGGATAAGGCATTCTATTTCCTTCTCATTGAATTTTGCCCGCAGGTAAAAGTTCCGGGATATAGCCGTGCCGCTAAATACGTATAAGTCGGCTTGCTTAAATTCGGTGCTCCAGGTGAAGCATTTTTTAGCATGAATGTCGTCCTTAAAATTGAGTAGGACTTCATAATTGTGTATGAGCAGTTTGCAATGCCTGAATAAGCCCAGCTTCTCTTTTATTTTTTCATCGCGACTGGCAAAACCTTCATCGTGGGCCGGTCCGATATGGGTTAATACGCCGATGGTTGGCTGAATGATCTTCTCCAGGCGGATCATTTCGCCTTTGGTGGATATGCCCGCCTCAAAAATGCCAAGGTTATGATGTTCATTGATCTGCCAAATGGACAATGGTACCCCGATCTGTGAATTGTAGCTTTTCGGGTTGCGCACAATGTTTTTGTCGGCACAGAGCAACTGGTAAAGCCATTCTTTTACAATCGTCTTTCCGTTACTACCTGTAATCCCAATCACCTCCAGGTCAAAGCTGCTCCGATGGTGTGCAGCTAAAGCTTGTAATGCATTCAGCACATCATCAACTAACAGGAAATTGGCCCCGGGCAATGCCAATTCTCGTCCTTCCTTTACTACGAAATTACGTACACAGGCGGCATAAGCCTCCGCAATAAATTCGTGTCCGTTGCGTCGCCCGCTTAAGGCAAAAAAAATGGCTTCGCCCGCGTTGGCTATACGCCGGCTGTCGGTCAGCAGCGTGTTAACCGGGTTATCGCCGACGATGGCGCCTTTAGCGCCGACGATTTTTTTTATTTCGGAAACCAGGTATTGATGAGCGGGCATGTCGCGAATTTGCTTATATTTCTTGTAATACAAGAATTTTTAGGAATTTTGGTTTTAATGGATTTCCCGAATACAGCAAAAATTTATGATGCTAACGCTGTCTATGCAAAGGCCGAAAATTACTGCGCCTACCAGGAGCGTTCGCAACTAGAAGTAAGGGACAAGCTGGGAGAGTGGGGACTAAAACTTGCAGAAGCCGAAGCGGCCATCGCTAAACTGGTGGAAAATGATTTTTTGAACGAGGAGCGTTTTGCGATCGCCTACGCTACCGGGAAATTCAACCAGAAAGGCTGGGGGAGGATCAAGATCAAACAGGGTCTGAAGCTAAAGCGTGTTCCGGATGTGTTGATCAAAAAAGCGCTCGAGCAAATTAACGGGGATGCGTATTATGAAATACTGGTTAAAACTATTAGAAAAAAAGCCACGTTGCTGACTGAAAAGAACCCGGTTAAGCGGCGCTACAAATTACAGCAATTTGCAATGTCGCGGGGGTTTGAGGGGGATTTGGTTAATGATGTGCTGAGAGATATTAGTGAGAATAGTAAGATCACATAAACTAATAGCCGCCTGCCTTATTGTCCAGATCAACACACGTTAATAGTCTTGGCATTGTGTACTTTTGATTGGTATGCCCGAAGAGTATTCGTCGTTAGTCAATTGTTAAACCGGCAGGAAAGCGTCTTATATGGAAAAATTAGATCAACTTACAATTAGTGAAATTACAGATATTTTAAAAAATCTCGAATTTAAGTATGAGGAAACCTCTGAGCAATATCGTAGCCCCTTCTTTAAAGAATTTTCCGGATTGTACAATACAGATCCGATTTTATTGAGATGTTCTTGCAAAGAGCCGAAACGGTTTTCTGAAATTATAGAATCCTTGCATTTTTTTGAACGGCTACGAAATGATATTCTATACCTGGATATTAACATTGTCAAAAGTTTGATAACAAATGTTTTCCTGAATCCAGGCCCATCACCGATAGCCGAGTTTACGGATAGTATTAATTGGAAACTGTTCAACACCACTTGTTTCGTAGAAATAAATCCACTGTCGTTTGTGTTAAAATTGACCGAGCTAGTTGAAACGGGCGGCCTATTCGTCAAATCAAAGCGATCCTCAAACCAGTTGATAAGTTTATCCTTGGATTTTTGCAATAGTATTTTTAAAGGAGGGAGTCAAAAATTTAAAATATACTACACATTCGGGGAGGGTTGGTCTTCTTATTTCGGAAAAATGGGCATGGGACTGGATGTTACTTTTTTCATTTTCGACGCAGTTTTAGGAGAGTTTTGGATACTTTCAAAAACTGATTACGATTAGGAAATAAGAAACAAGAATGCCGATTCGATAGTTAAGTTCAGCCCTCATTCGGACGGGCTTACACATTAGTTGCTTTAAGTTTATTAGTTAAATGGTTTGTTAATAAAACGGTTAGCTAGTCAATGTATTGATAGGCTAAAAGCAAAGCTTTACCGGATACGCGTTTGCCGAGCGACAAAAATATGTTATAATTGACTTTCTGACAGAAAAATAGATATGGTCATCGAAACACGACAACAACAACATTGTAACCAGACTAAACGCAAATGCAATTAGCTTGGAAGACGTTCAGAATTTTGCCGATTAATTTCGAGTAATTGAATCGAACGCGCAGAATAGAGACAATGAAGAGGCCATTTAAATGGTGGATTTGTTTGAAACTGACTCGAGACGAATCGTTACAGGGGCTCATCCAAAATATCCTGAGCCCTTTTCAATGCCCCTTCAAACGTTTCCTTCACATTGCCTTTACCTATTTGAAAAAGCAACCGGGTTTTACCCAATTCGCTGATCACCCGCTGGCTATCCACTTCGGCCAGGATCAGTTTGCGACGGTTCTTTTTTAGTTCTTTATTCACATCGCGCAAAACTCTAATCCCTGTGGCATCTATCACGGGTACGTGGCGCATGCGGATGATCAGAACCCGCGAGGGTTTTTCCAGCACTTTCATCGCATCCTTAAACTTATAGGCCGCCCCAAAAAATAAGGGGCCGTTGATCTCAAAAACATCAACGCCCTCCGGAATTTTCGATGTGTCCAGTAGTTCCTCAACGCCCTCGGCATGCGCAGTGGCCAGCTCAACAGAGCTGGATTGCATCATTTTTCGCATAAACAGGAAGACAGCCAGGATCATACCTATTTCGATGGCAACGGTGAGGTCAACCAGTACCGTCAGCAAAAGTGTGGTCACCAAAACTGCGGCATCGCCTTTTGCGCCTTTGGCAACGTCGATAAAATTGCCTATTTCACTCATGTTCCAGGCTACCACAACCAGTATCCCTGCCAGCGTTGCCATGGGGATCCAGGCCGCCCATTTGCGAATAAAAAGCACAATAACCAATAAAGTAAGGGCATGGACAATGCCCGCGATAGGGGTCCTGCCTCCGTTTTTTATATTGGTAGCGGTACGCGCGATTGCGCCGGTGGCCGGTATCCCGCCGAAAATTGATGAACAAATATTGGCAATGCCCTGTGCGATAAGCTCCGTATTGGAACGATGATTTCCTCCCATCATACCGTCGGCGACCACGGCGGATAAAAGTGATTCTATACTACCCAGCAGCGCAATGGTAAACGCCGGCCTTATCAATTGCTGTAAAGTTGAGAGGCTTACCCCCGGGATAACAGGCCGCGGTAAGGAAAAAGGGATCGGCCCAAACCGGCTGCCAATGGTCTCAATGGGAATCTTGAAAAAATGAACGGCCAAAGTTGTAATAATGATGGCAATAAGGGAGCCCGGTATTTTATGGGTTATTTTCGGCCATAATAAAATCACGAACAAAGTAAAAGCGCCCGTAAGCAAGGCATATGTGTTGACAGAGGACAGGTGCTGGTAATAGGCTATCCATTTGCTGATAAAATCGGCAGGCACGTTGCCCATTTTGAGGCCTAAAAAATCCTTTATTTCCGATGAGAAAATGATAACGGCAATACCGGTTGTAAAACCGATGATGAGCGGGTAGGGGATAAATTTGATCACATTACCCAGTTTGGCAATACCCATGATGATCAGCAGTATACCGGCAATGAAGGTGGCCATGATAAGGCCGTTGATCCCAAAGCGTTGAACTATGCCGTAAACCACCACGATAAATGCCCCGGTCGGGCCGCCGATCTGCACGCGGCTGCCGCCTAGGGCTGAGATGATAAACCCGGCAATGATGGCTGTAAAGATCCCTTTTTCGGGTGATACACCCGACGCGATGACAAAGGCGATGGCAAGCGGCAGCGCCACCACGCCTACAATCAGCCCTGCAACTGCATCCTTGTAAAACTGGGCTTTGTTATAGTTTTTGAGGGTATCAATTATTTTAGGGCGAAATAGTTGCATTGTTTTTTCCTTCGTTCACGTTTCCGTCTGCATGCCTGTTGATGAGCCTAAAGTTGTTCCGATAACGATCAGAACGATCGTAGACTCAACACGAGCTGCGAATATACCCCAGGTACCACCCGTCCTCTATGGTGTAATATCATTTAGAAAAATGATATTGATCAGTTTTTTAAATTGTCTATCTTAAATGACGAATAGTCAAAGGCATGGATAACTTACCTTTGCACGTGTGAATGTATAGGATTTCGATTTGCCCAACCCGCTAACAAAATAAGATTAAGACGCGACAGGCCAGCCTTCGTGATAGGAAAGCGATGGCGTTACCGAACAAATTAAGTGTTAGCTTGCGTGTTAAGAAAGACGCCGGCCTTTCCGGATGAAGTAGAATACGGTCAATGTTAATCCGGGCACTATCACCGCCTGCAGACCTATCCATTTCGCCAACAGGCCGCCCAGAAGGCATCCAGCTAAAAAACCACCGACCAAAACCAATTGTCTTTTGATGCTTTCGAGTGATAAACGGTCGGTTTTAAATCCCTTAAAAAGCAGGTTGCCAAGGTCTAATGAGGCCTGTGTAACGTTGCCGGTCATCATCGTCGTGGGACCGTGCGTTTCTTTCGGAAATAGCCTGCCAAATGTATTTTGAAGTGCAAGGGCGAACACCGTTAGCATGACCACGAAATATCTCCCGGATTCATCTGTGGCCAGCCAGAAAGCCGCGGCCCCGGCAAGCACTAATAAAATGCCCTCAATCAGCAACAGAATATATTGTTTCCCCGTTTTGGCGGCAAGCCAACCCCCGCTTATTACCGCAATAATAAAAACCGGGAAAGTAATCAGCTTGACCCATGCAGTAGGGTCGGCACCCAGGACTGCCTGCGCGGCGAAAATGATAAAGTTGCCGGTTACATGTGCCGAAAAAGTACCGTTACCGGCAATAAACGTTGCCGTATCGCAGTAGCCCGCAATACCCGATAAAAGCAGGGTGAACCATTTGACATTTGTTTGCGTTTCCATTAAAGTTCTGCCATTTTCAAGTTATCATAAGTTTACTGAAACAGGAAGGCCGGCTGCTATCCGATTCCTTGACGACCATACCTTTTGCCTCGTGTCACTGACGAACAACCCTATAAGCGCTATAAACTGATCTTACCCATTCCTGCCTGGACTAACTGATCATTTAATAATTTTAAACTATTGCCTGTAAGCTCATTAAATTTTGAATTTAGCAGGGTAACAGACGCATCGGCCTTGGTCACAGCCTGCGAAACCACGGTTGTAACAGGCATATCACTTTCCTGCATTAAATTCATCAGGCTAAACAAGCTGTTTCGTAACGCTTTTAGGTTTTGACCCTTCTCTTCCGCGCTCCCATTTTGCAAATTTAGTACGCTGGTATCCATGTTTTTTAAACTTACAGCCAATTGGCCGTTTGCATTGGGCAACAATTTTTCAACCTGCGTTTGTAAATTATTCAGCTTATCCGATTCTTCCATTAACTGTTTCAATTCCTGGTAGCATTTATCCGAAAGATCATATTGCTTTTTTAATTCGGCAGCCGGCGTTTTTACCCTTGGGTCCATTTTGATAAGCAGGGGCTGGGTGTATGATTTTCCATCAATCGTTAACTTAACCGTGTAGGTGCCCGGCATTACCCAGGGCGACGTGGGGTTTGGCGCAGTTTGACCGTAGATGGCGGCTATTGCATAGTTTGGAGGCATATTTAGGGGTTGGGTGTGTAAGTCCCATATAAAACGGTGTGCTCCTTTTGCAGCGGAAAGGATTTGCTGGGGCCTGATCCAGTATAGAGGAATGTTTACGGGGGGAATAGGGTAGGGCTCGTCGTTACTTTTGTAAACGCGCACGAGTTTGCCCGCCGCGTCAAACACCTCAAGGCTGATTACCGAACTTGCATCATTTTTCAGGTAATAGTCGATGATAGCCCCATCCGGCGGATTTTGCCCGGCCGGCTCTTCCTGTGGCAAAGGCGTATCCGTGTTCATGTTCCAACGTACCCGGTATGCGGAGCCTGTTTCAAATAAGACTGTTTGTTTGCCGGCTTTTGCTTTTGCCAGGTGCCGAAGGGAAGTTATATCATCCAATATCCAAAAGGAACGCCCATGGGTGGCTACGACGAGGTCATTGTCCTTAATCACCAGGTCGCGGATGGAGGTAGCGGGCATATTGAGCCGCAATGGCTGCCAAAGGCCCCCATCGTTAAAAGAAACATAAACCGCCGTTTCCGTGCCGGCGAACAATAACCCCTTGCAAACCGGGTCTTCTCTTACGGCGTTAACGGGCTCAGCGGGCAAACCGTTTGTAATCTTTTCCCAGGTTTTACCGCCATCGTGTGTTTTGTAAACGTATGGGTTCATATCGTCCACCCGAATCTTGTTGACTGCCGCGTAAGCCGTCTGGTCATCAAAATGACCGGCATCAATTAATGAAACCTTGTTCCATGAGGTAATTTCGGGCGGGGTAATATTTTTCCAGCTTTTGCCGCCATCATTTGTAAGGTGTATTAAGCCGTCGTCGGTTCCGGCCCAAATGGTATTGATGTTTTTATTTGAGGGTGCAACGGTATAGATCACACCCCGCTGGGGCATTTGTTTCATGTTATCGGTGCGATAGATTCCCACGCTTTCGGGAATATCCCAGGTGGATCTTGTCAGATCAGGACTGACCACTTCCCAGGAATTGCCCCCATCCAGTGTTTTAAACAAAACATTTCCGGCATAAAACAGGCTTTTGTTATCGATAGGGGAAAAAATAACGGGCGCAGTCCGCAGAAAACGGTATTTGCCGCCCCGGCCAATTTGGGGGGCTATATTTTGAACCTGGCCCGTGGTCTTGTCAAATTTGGTCAACTTGCCCCCGTAAATAATATTGGGGTTAAGGGGATCGGCGGCAACATAACCATATTCTTCGGCCCCAGCCGGGTGCCACTCCCTGAAAGTGATCTGCCCGTCGTTCCCCCTGCTGGCAATACCTACTGATCCGCTTTCCTGCTGGCCGCCATAAACATTATAAGGGAAGGCATTATCGGCGCTTACATGGTAAAATTGTGCTGTGGGCTGATTGTACCAGGAACTCCGGGTCTGGCCGCCATTGACGGTGATTTCTGCTCCCTGGTCGCTTACCAGCAGTATGATTTCGGGGTGCTCGGGATTGATCCACAAACGGTGATAATCATCACCACCCGGCGCGCCGCGGATGGCCAGCCAGCTTTTTCCCGCGTCAACCGATTTCCAGGTAACCACATTGGCAATGTACACCACATCCGGGTTTTTAGGGTCAACTTTACATTCCGCGAAATCGTCTCCACGTTCCCATAGGCGCTCGTCGGTACTTTGCTCGGTCCATGATTGGCCGCCATCATCCGACCGATATAAACCGCCGCCCTTTGTTGCATCAACACAGGCGTACAAGCGTTGTGAGTTGCTGGCTGATACACAAAAGCCGATCCGGCCAAGGCCATCTGCAATTGATGGCAGCCCTTTGGTTAGTTGCGTCCAGGTTGTGCCGCCGTCTGTTGATTTGAACAAGCCGCTTCCCGGGCCATCCCAGGCACCGTTTTCCCAGGGTCCCTGCCGGCCAGCCCACATATCGGCATAAACTATATTTGAGTTGGATGGATCGATCGTGACCTGTATGGCTCCTGTATTTTCATCCTTATATAAAACCCTATCCCAGGTTTTGCCGCCGTCAACGGTACGGTAAACGCCACGCTCCGTATTTGGCCCGTATGGATGGCCTAACGCAGCCACAAAAACCTTGTTCTCATCATTTGGGTCGATGGCCAAACCGCCGATTTGTAATGCGTTCTTTAGGCCTGTATTTATCCAGGTGTTGCCGCCATCCGTGGATTTATAAACACCATCGCCAACCGAAAGATCGGGCCTTTGTATCCCTTCCCCGCTGCCGGCATAAACCACATCCGGGTTTGACGGCGCCACGGCAACATCGCCTATCGAGCCTGTTGGCTCTTTATCAAACACTGGCTGCCAGGTGCGGCCATAGTCGGTGGTCTTCCAAACGCCGCCGTTGTTAACGCCAATGTAAAAAACATTCGGCTGCTTTGCTGAACCGCTTGCACCAACCGTTCTGCCGCCGCGAAACGGGCCTATCATGCGGTATTTCAGCATGCTATAAGCCGATGAATCAATAGTTTGTGCGCTAATTAACAGGGAGTAAAAAGAAAGAGAGATAAAAGCGACCGTAAAAGCGAGGCTTTTGGGGAAGGACTTAAGGTTCATACCGAAAAGATTAAATTAAAGATCAAATGAAAATGCAAACTAAAGTAGCCAAAACTTATTTCATTATTTATGAGCCGGTGTAAAATCAATAGGTATTAATAATTTTAGGCTGACGTTTCTTCCCATGTTAAATACACCCACCCTGTCAGTCGTGTAATTTACCGGGTAATACTTAAAACGGCTCATGTAGTCGATATAGGCGGTATTGAACAGGTTAGTGCAAATAAGGTACACCTGGCAAACCGTTTTGCTATTTGAAAGAATATCGCCTCCCGCGCCCACATTAAACAAGGTATAGCCTTTGGCAGCTGCCTTGCTTGCCGCATATTCGTACGGTGTCAAGGCAGTATTTAGCCCATTATAGATAGCATATTGCTGGTAAATGTCCTTTTGCTCGAAACAACTGAGTACGCCGGCTTTCAGGTAGGCATGTTTTATTGTTTTACTAAACTGTTTTAACGGAAATTTAAGGTCGGCGGTAATCCTTCCGGGCGGTACGAATGGCAGATATTTGGTTGAATCGGGAACATGGAGCAACCCGCCGGTTACATAACTGAATGTTGAATTGAGTTGTACCCAGGATAGGTCGGAAGGATGCACATTGAAAACTATTTCGCCGCCGTACAATTGAGCCGGTCCCTGCGTGTATTTGTAAACCGGCGCGGCGCCCAGGCCCGCGGCATTCAGGGAATTGTTGATGGAATCGAGCCCCTTCGAATTTTTCAGTCCTTTGGCATAAATAAAGTCGTTAATACTGTTGTTGAACAGGTCAACTTCAAAATCAACATTCTTCCCGTTTACACCAAAGGTTACATCCTCTTCAAGGCTGGTTTCGGGTCGAAGCGTGGGATCACCGATCTCATAAACTACCGTCCCGTCGTGTACGCCGTTTGCAGCGCATTCCGCTACGTTGGGCGCCCGCCACCCCCTTGCGATGTTTGCCTTAACGTACGTGGATTTCGACAAGTCATAAGTACCCCCAAGGCTAAAGGACATACCGCTGAAGTGTGATGTAAATCCCTGGAACTCGTGAAAGCCATTCGGCGCATTTGGGGCAACGGGTGCCTGGTTTAAGGAGTCGACCCAATGGTCAATACCGGTAAATGTCCGCTCATCGTACCTGATGCCGCCGCTTAAGTTTAGCTTGCCGATCTTTTCATTGGCAATGGCGAAGCCGCCAATCTCGAAAAAATTATAGTTGGGTATCAGCATCAATGTGCCTAAACTTTGCGATTCCTGGTAAACGCCGTTCGCCCCGGTCGAAAAATTGAATCCCCCCATTTGGGGTGAAATGTACCGCACATCATAGGTAGCGCCATTTGATAAATAATAAATATCAGGGGTATTGGGGATGGTCGGGTCATTCGTTTCCTGGCGCTGATTTTTTTGCCAGGAAAATATTGCTTTGATCCGTCCATCTCCCAGGGCGATGCTGTTATCCCAAACCAGTTTGGTATGCCGTATCCTTTGGTTTATCACAAACGGCGTGTACGATGTTTCTTCCTGGTGGGTAGGTATTACATACGTGGCCGCGCCACCGTTAAGGCCGGGATATGCAACCTGCCTTTCCAATACGCCGGTCAATGAATCCCTGGTGCCGTCAACAATACCGGTTTGCATGTCAAAATAGCTCGCATGCAACTGCGTATATCCCCATTTGCGGTGCAGCCCGATGGTGCCATTGGCATTAAAATTGCTGAATTGCGAGTTCAAAACATAGCCGTCATAAGGGTCCTGGTAAGCATGTGCGGCAGTATTATCGACCCTTGCGCTCCAGGCAATACCATCTTTTGTACCAGCCAGGTGAAACATATTATTGATGAGACCATTATTCGTTTGATAATTAAACAGGATATCTCCTTTTAACTGACCTTCGGGAAGCGACTGCTCAGGGATAAGGTTTACCACCCCGGCAATGGCATCGGAACCATAAGCCAATGATGCCGGTCCTTTTAAAATCTCATATTTATTTACCGCGTCGGGATCGGCCTCTATGCCGAATTCGTCAAACCAGGCCTGGTCCACCTGTTCAACGCCGTCGTTCACGGTAAGCACCCTGTTGTATCCTAAACCACGTATAACGGGCTTTGAAATGCTCTGGCCGTCAGTCATTGCGGAAACGCCGGGCGCCTTTGCAATTGCGTCGATGACGTTGGTTGATGAATTTTGAAGCAGTTCGTCATAATTCATAGTTGTAATTGAAACAGGAGCCTGCTGCTTGTCGGTTGCGTTAGTCACCCCGGTTACAATCACCTCTTTCAATTGTGTTGGCGAAGGTTCAAGCAGGTAATTTTTTTTAGTACTGCCCTTTATAACCACTGATTCAATTTTAGTTGCATACCCTATACTGGAAACTTCCACCAGGTAATATCCTCCCGGAATATTATTGATCTTGTAATTTCCCAGCGAATTGGCTATTGCCGACACATTCAGGTCGGCGATATGCACCCTCGCGCCGGCAAGACTTGTTTGATTGTTGCTGTCTGTTATTTTACCCGAAAGGGAAGCCTGTGCTTCCGCAAAAAAATGGGTCGCCAGGAGCACGGAAAATAAAAGGATATATTTTAAGGTAACATTTATCAGTTTCATGTTATAAGGGGTAGCGTAAAAACATTCAATAAAATAAAATGTCGGGGAGTCCGAAAGTCAGTAATCCCTATAGCTATTGGGAGAAACTGCCGCTTCGGCAAGAATAACCTAAGTTAAATAGATGACATGCCCTATTCGGACTTTGGAAATTTAAATCGATGAAAAATAATCAGGAAAGGAAAGGGTTTGGAGGAGGGGAGAAGATGTCTTTTGAAATGCGCGGATAAAATATTGATTCTGTGACGGCTGGAAGATCAGGAAGCCGTTCTAATGAAAAAGAAGCAGTATTAAGATTGTTTTTAACGGCAAAATATTTTGCCTCAAACGCCTTGATGGTTTTTCCCGGCAATGATCTCTCTGCTGAATTATTTTTTTCGAGGGCAGTAAGTCGGTCCACATACTCATCCTCATCATTATCGGCGAGGGTATAATACAAAATTTCCCCTTTAACGGCTTGTGTTCTTACAATATCGTACATTTTGCCGTCAACACGGATCTCGGTTTTATTAACACGCTCAAAGCCTTTGGTGTCTGATGAAAATAAAATTAACTTTTTATCCCCGATGTCACGGCTCTCATCAGCATATTCTTCGGCTCTTATTTTACAAAGCTGAATTTCGGCGAGATAGAAAAAGGATAACCCGAACGAGTTAAACCCGAGTAACAGCGTCAAAAATATAGAGACGGTTTTTTTGATAGGGTGATGTTGCTAATACTTAAAGTAAATATAGCAATATAGGCGAAAAAGGAGATATATTGTTGGATTGAACCTCACAAAGATGCAAATGAGAGGACATACACAACCTTCTACCGCTGAAGCGTGCTAAAGAACGAGCATGGGCCGGACTCTTATTTTACAAACTAACCTTTATCCAAAAGATCATTCAAAAAAAAATTTCAAAAAAAATTTGCGTAGTTAAATAACTACATTTATATTTGTAGTCAAATAACTACACGATGAATTTGAGACGAGATGTTTTCCAGGCCATAGCCGACCCAACGAGGAGGGCCATATTGCTACTGGTCGCTTCGCAGGCGCTCACGGCAGGGGCGATAGCCGCAAATTTTGACACAGCGCGACCAACAGTTTCAAAACACCTGCAAATACTTACCGAATGCGAGCTGCTTGCACAACAACAAAACGGAAGGGAAATTTACTATCACATTAACGCAAAAAAAATGAAAGAAGTAGCCGACTTTATCGAGCCGTTCCGCCAGATGTGGGATGACAGGTTTAATGCATTGGAAGCGATTATGAAACAATACAAAGCAAAAGAATAAAATACGATGGAACGAAAAACAAAAGTCAGTGCCGGGGAAGGCAAGCAGGACATCGTGATAACGAGGGAGTTTGATTTGCCGCTGGAGTTGCTTTTCAGGGCTTATGCTGAGCCCGAACTTGTTGAACAGTGGATGGGGACCAAAGTGTTGAAACTGGAAAGTAAAAAACACGGCAGTTACCAGTTTGAAACCACCGATCCCAAAGGAAACAAACACGGGTTCAGCGGTGTAATTCATGAGTTTATCCCAAACAGGAAGATCACCCGGACGTTTGAAATGGATAATGTGCCATTCGGTGTTCAGCTGGAGATAACAGAATTTGAAAAACTTACAGACGACACCAGCAAAGTAAACATGCACGTGATATACGAATCAGTTGCACAAAGGGATCAGGTGCTGAAGCTGCCCTTTGCCTATGGCATAAACATGGCACATAACCGGCTGGAGGAATTATTAAAAACTTTAATATAATATAAAAATGGAAAAGACAAAGCTAATTTGGTATTGGATAATCACTGGATTATTATCCTTTTGTATTTTTACCGGCGGATTGTTCCAGGCCCTGCAGTTAAAAGGCGTGTTGGAGGGTTTTAAGCCCCTTGGGTACCCCCACTACTTTATTTCGCTGATCGGTATTTGGAAGATGCTGGGCGTAATTGCGATATTGATCCCGGGATTTAAGTTGCTAAAGGAATGGGCATACGCGGGTATATTTTTTACCATGACAGGCGCTGTCGTCTCGCACATTGCAGCCGATAATGTTTCCGTTCAAATAGTCGCGCCGATTGTTTTGGCCATTTTTACGGTGTTGTCATGGTATTTGAGGCCAGCGAATAGGAAGATCATTTCAGTTAATCAATAAATATTTTTTAGCTGACATGTCAGTTACTTTTTTCCTTCGGACTTTCGGACTTTCGGACTTTTTCAAATTTATCAACCAAAAAAATCAATAATTATGGCAAGCGTAGCAATCTATTTAAACTTTCAAGGCAATGCCGAAGAAGCATTCAACCATTACAAAAAAGTATTTGGAACGGAGTTTTCCAATCCGCCAATGCGTTTCAAAGACGCGCCGCAACAGCCGGGAGCACCACCGCTTTCCGAAGCCGAGCAAAACAAAATAGCGCATGTGGCTTTGCCCATCCTTGCGGGCATTCAAATCATGGGAACCGACATGCTGGAAAGCATGGGACATAAACTGGTGGAAGGAAACAACTTTACCATCAGTTTGAATCCCGATACCAAAGAAGAAGCCGACCAGATGTACAAGGACCTGTCAGAAGGCGCAACCGACGGCGTGCCCCCGCACGACGAGTTTTGGGGATATTGGGGCACCTGCAAAGATCGTTTTGGTATCCGCTGGATGTTCAATATTATGAAACAGTGGTAGTTTGTTGAGCCAAAAGTCGTAAGCCTTAGGTCTTTGGTTCAATTATTGAGACTCTAAGGAAGAAAGAATTAGCGTCAATCCCGAACGTGCGGGATTGATGAAAAATTAACACCCGGCTTATTTACAGCTTTGCGGGGAATGAAATATATTATACCATTTTTTTCGATCCTTTATCCCGATTGATATTTTTTCTTGATTCTTGGCTCTTGATTCTTATAATAGACATATAAACATCATGAATCCTAAAGTTAATTTCTTTTTTAATAAAGCCAAACAATGGCGGGAAGAATATGAGGAACTGAGAAGGGTAGCGCTTGGCTGCGGCCTTACTGAAGAATTGAAGTGGGGTTGTCCTTGTTATGTGCACCACAACGGCAATATTGTTTTGATTCACGGCTTTAAAGAATATTGCGCGTACCTGTTTTTCAAAGGCGCTTTATTAAACGACCCCAATGGTATCCTGATCCAGCAAACCAAGGATGTGCAATCGGCGCGGCAGATCAGGTTTACCAATGTTGAGGAAATAAGAGAGCTTGAATCTGCCCTGAAAGCCTATATTCATGAAGCGATCGAAGTAGAAAAGGCTGGCTTGAAAGTTGAGCCAAAAAAGACGGAAGACTTCGAGGTCCCCGGTGAATTCCAATATAAACTGGACCGGATCCCCGCCCTGAAAAAGGCTTTTGAGGCGCTGACCCCCGGAAGGCAAAGGGGATACCTGTATTATTTTTCGCAACCCAAACAATCCAAAACCCGCGAGGCCAGGGTAGAAAAATTTATACCGAAGATTCTGGATGGGAAGGGGTGGGATGATTAGTGGTGAGTGGTGAATTGTGAGTTGTGAGTGGCAGTGGCAGTAGGCAGGAAAACTGTAGGATGGACTTAAGGCTTACTAAATCCGTAAAGTTGCTATGAAGTAATTTGCTGCATGAACTAATTTCGCAGATTCGTGAGCATTAAGCAACGCGTTTGAACAGGCGGGATAAATGTACCATATTTCAAATTCATTTATTATTATGTATTTTTGAATACAAATTGACCGCCGGACTTGATTTTAATTATAAACTACGATGACAACATTAACGTTCCAAATACCGGATACAGAGGCCGACAAGGTTGCCGAATTAATTAGGAAAAGAGGCGGTACCATCATCGCAAACTCAAAGGCCGGCCTTTCAAAATCTGAACAAATATCACTAACCCAAAGCCTAAAGGAAGCAGACCTTATACAGCAGGGTAAACTTAAGGGTTTTACCTTTGATGAACTTTGGGATGAATAACAGTGTTATTTATTCACCCGAATTTAAAAAAAACTTAAAACCGCTTGCAAAAAAATATAGTACGCTAAAGGATAGCGTTAAATCTTTAGAAACCGCGGTTATTAAAGATCCGCATTTGGGCGAAGCATACGGGGATAAGATTTATAAAGTGAGATGCGGCGATGAAAGCAAAGGAAAGGGGAAAAGCGGCGGGTTCAGGATAGTTTATTATTTATTAAAGGAGAGCAGCGCAGGAACAGAAATTTTGTTTTTAACCATTTTTGACAAGAGTGAGGCCGACACAATAAAAAAAAGCGCAGCTGTAAAACTTAAAAATTACGTTCTGGAATCAATGGGGTTAGCGGGGAAAATCGGTTATAGAAAAAAATAGGAATATCAAACCTTACTCACATCCGCATTGCTCCATATTTTATCTATTAATTAGCCTTCCCCACAGCCATAGTGCAGCGCCGGGTACAGTTCCGGAGACGCGGACGGATAGAGTTGGTTTTCTTGATCAAATACGTTAATTTTCCACAGTAAAAAGCCATGATCCCATGAAAAACCTTGCGTTCTTTTTAATGTGTTGTGCCGCTTTAATTGCCGGGTGCCGTTGGGCCGATAAGCCACAAAATAGCGAAAATAGCGAGGGCGACACTTCGCCCGGCATCCGCTTATTCAATGCCGATTATCGACCCGGGGTAAAAGCCGCACGGCTCAGCATCGATGGCGCTGCCTGTGCGTTCAAATTGTCCGACACTACCGGCAAGCTGTTCCACGCCGAATTGGCGGATAGTACCCGGCATTTTTCAATCTCGCAAAGCACCGATGAAGATGTGCATGTTGTCGATTTTAGAATGGACAAGATAGAACATGGAGAAAACCGTACCGACAGTGTGGGTGTCACCCTGCGCCTGAACCCCAACCCGGTTTGGGACATCACCCTTAAAACGGCAGCATCGGCGACTGATTTCGACTTGACGCCCTTTAAGATCCGAAACCTGAAGATAAATTGCACGGCCGGTGATGTTAAGCTAAAACTGCAGCCTGTTTTGCCCGATACCTGGTTGGATATAAACTCGTCGGTAGCGGCAGTGGAGCTGCGGATTCCCAAAGATGCGGCATGTGAGGTGGAAACCGACTCCTCCCTTGGCAGCACAGATTTAGAAGGATTTGACAAAACGGATGACAGGCACTATCAAACTCCTGGCTATTCATCGGCCAAAAACAAAATTCATGTGAAAGCCAAAGTCTCCCTGGCATCGTTTGAGATCAAAAGATTTTAGGGCAACCCACCCGGGACGAAGCAGAAGGTTGAAGGCTCGTTTTACAAGAGGATGGGAGGGAACCCTGCTGTCAGTATTTTTAAAACGAGGTTTTTAAATAAAAAAATGGAAAACGAAGAGATCATCCACGCAATAGCTGCTGTTTTCAGCGGCGCCGACGAGCGCAACTGGGAAAAGGTTCAACATGCTATGGCGGAAAATGTGTTGCTTGACTACTCTTCCCTGTCGGGTAATGCTGCCGCTACCTTATCATCGAAGCAAATTATCGAAACATGGAAGGGTTTCCTTCCTGGCTTTGACAGGACGCATCACCAACTTTCAAATTTCCAGGTAACGCAGCATGGCAATACTGCTACTATTCACTGCAATGGTAAGGCCAACCATTTTATCGACAAGGACGTATGGACGGTTGAAGGGACCTATGACGCGGAAGCCTCGAAAACTAATGGTCAATGGCTGGTAACGAAACTAAAATTCAATCTCGCCAAACAAAGCGGTAACACGAACCTGCCAGCTCGCGCAATTGAAAACATAAAAAGTAACTGAAAGCGAGAATATTGGCTTAAAATATTCCCCGGAAAATATTAATTCATATACAAATAGCATGAATCCCAAGGTTGACGAGTTTTTAAGCAAAGCCGAAAAATGGCAGGAAGAATTGGAGAAACTGCGAGCCATCTGCCTGGATTGCGGGCTTACCGAAGAATTGAAATGGGGGCAGCCTTGTTACTCGCTTCATAACACCAACGTCGTTATCATAGGCGAATTAAAAGACCATAGTGCGCTTAGCTTTTTCAAAGGGGCCCTGTTAGCAGATGAGCATGGTTTGCTGCTAAAACCCGGGGAAAATACGCAGTCGGGGAGGTGGATCAAGTTCAGCAACGTGCAGCAAATAGTTGAGCTGGAGCCTGTCCTTAAAGCCTATATCTATGAAGCCATCGAAGTGGAAAAAGCCGGTTTAAAAGTGCAGCTTAAAACCACGGCCGATTTTGTCATTCCCCAAGAATTTCAAATAAAGTTAGATGCAATGCCTGCGCTCAATACGGCTTTTTATGCATTATCGCCGGGCAGGCAAAGGGCATACATCCTCCATTTTTCTGCACCCAAACAATCCAAAACCCGCGAGTTGAGGGTTGAAAAATATATACCGCAAATTCTCGGTGGCAAGGGGTTGAACGATGATTATATGCGATGAGAAAATAAATTCATCAAACGTCGTTCACGCAACAAAGGCCTGTAAATTATTTTATCCAACCGGCAGCGAAACTATAAATTTTGTACCCTCGCCTCCCATACTCTCTACTTTTATCTCGCCTTTGTGCGCCGTAACTATGTCGTAACTTAAACTCAACCCCAAGCCTGTGCCCTGGCCTGAAGGCTTGGTTGTAAAAAAAGGCTGAAATATTTTATCTGTTATGTTTTTTGGAATGCCATGGCCATTATCCGAAACTGTGATGATAACTTTATCATCTTTTCTTTTAGTATTGATAGTAACTGTTGGCCGGTAACCGGCTCCGGCGGTTTTTGCTTTTTCCGTTACGGCATAAAAAGCATTGTTAAAAAGATTTAGCAATACCCTCCCTACATCCTGCGCCACAATATTTACTTTGCCGGCTTTGTCATCAAAATCAGTGTTCATAGCAGCGCCGAATGTTTTGTCTTTAGCGCGCATGCCATGGTAAGCAAGCCGCAAGTATTCGTCGCCCAGGGCATTAATGTCCGTAAGCTCTTTATGCCCGCTGCTTTTGCGGCTATGCTCCAGCATGCCTTTTACTATGGCATCAGCGCGTTGACCATGATGGATTATTTTTTCAAGGTTTTGTTCAATATCACTTGCAATGTGTTTTACTTCGTCAATATCGCCTTTGTCAATCTTTTCTTTCATCTCTTCCATCAGTTCTTTACTTACTTCCGAAAAATTACTTACGAAATTCAAGGGGTTTTGTATCTCATGCGCGATGCCCGCGGTAAGCTCGCCAAGCGAGGCCATTTTTTCGGACTGGATGAGTTGCTTTTGGGTGGCTTTAAGATCGGTGATGGTTACCGAAAGCTGGTCGCGTTGCGTAGTGATCTCTTCCCGTTGCTCATTTAATTCCTTGTTCGCCTCACTTAGCTGTTTAGTGCGCACTGCTACATTTTCTTCAAGCAGATGCTTTTCCCTGATCAGCTTACGCGACCTGTAAGCGATAAAAGCATAAACGGATGTTATGAATAGCACAACATAAAGCACCCGGGCCCACCAGGTTTGCCACCATGGCGGGCTGATGGATATCATCATGACTTTTTCCGGCCCGTTAAATTGCAGTGCAGCATTGGAGGCCTGCATGCGCAGCTTATATTTGCCGGGCTGCAGTCCTTCAAAGCGGATTGTATAATTAGCAGGCCCATATTGCCAGTTTTCATTTATTCCTTTTCCTTCAAGCTTGTAGCGCATGTGGCTGGTTCCCTTTGAATAGTAATCTATTATACCGGTTTCGATGGTGATATTGTTCTCGAAATAGCGGAGGGATAATTCCTTTAGGTTGTTTACACCGGTGGGAAGCTTGAAAGGGTTTTGATTAACTTCGAGCGATTGCAAATACAACGATGACGGCGGATTAGTGTATTTGCCCGGGATAATCCTGTCAAAGCCGTTGCCAAATACCGCCCCTGCGAAATAGATATCACCGTTATCATCTTTATAATTACCGCTCAGCACTAATCCGAAATTCTGTTTTTCAAAACCGTCCTTTTCAGTTAGGGTTGATATTTCGCCTGTTGTTATATTTAGCTGGTGAATAGACCTGTCCGTATGAAACCAGATATTGCCGTTATTATCCGCAATCAGGCTCGTTATTACAAGGTCAGGTAGTCCGTCTGCCTGCGTATAGGTACGTATCATTTTGAAATACTCGTTATAATGAAGGAGTTTACCTTCGCCGGCTACCCAATAAGTTCTGTCCTTTTTATTAAAAAAGATGCTTGTCCATTGCAAACTGTCCATCTTATGATGTATCCGCGTAAACTTACTGTGCAGGTAGCTAACCGTTATGTTGCCGGCCCGTTCGTCCTGTTTCATAAACAACAGATGATCATTGTCGGTAGTGGTATAAAATGGATTGATAGAATTGTTGGCGACCGAAATGCCTTCCCGTGCAGTTATATTATCATTGCCGCCCATAAAGATGATTTCTTTACCCTTGCAGGGGGCGGCCGCCATCCAGCCATTTTTTAGGGGAAGAATGTACGTAATACCGTCGGGGGTTATAGCTTTGCCTAAGCTGTCCTTAAAAACAACCGGCCTGCAAATTTTGGTTTTCATGTCCATTTCGAAATGTCCTTCATTATTCGCCATCCATGCTTTATTCAAAGCAGGGTCGACATAATCGGTCATGATGAATTTATCGACTTTTAAGCTGGGAAAATCTTTATTAGTTAGCGCCTTAAGCTCGCCGGTTAGCTTGTTAAATTCAAATAATCCCTGTTCGGTGCCAATCCAAAGCATGCCGCTCCTTGCTTTTGCAACAGAGAAAACTGCATTTTCAAAAAAGCCGGCAGGCCTTTTTTGATTAGGCGTATATAATTTTACGGCTGGCGAATAGGGGATTAATTGGTAAAAGCCTTTTCTCAGCCATGTGCCGAGCCAGTTCATTCCCTCCTTGTCGCAATAAATCACCGCATTGGCAACCGAAACGTCATTTTGCAGAACAGTATCTTCGGGGAAAGGGATACTAATGGATTGGTTTGATGGATCGTAAATTTGAATACCTTTCGGGTCGGTGGCCAGCCATACTCTTCCCTTCAGATCGAGGTCAATACCTACGTAACGATGATAGTTTTTCAATTTCAACAGGTTGTTCATGGCGTCAATATGATGAAATTGTTTGTCGGCAAGCTTAAATTCCATCAACCCATCAGGACTGTTTATCCAGATGGCGTTTCTTTTGCGATCGTAACGCATAGCCTCCGAAGTATGAATATGGCCGGGTATCTTTAAGTAACATGGCCAACCATAGTACTGCTTTTTGCCATCAGAAAGAGAGACATTTAAAAGGCCGCCACCCGGTGAATCGCTCCCGCGCAGCATCCAGACGCTGTTTGAACGCTGATCAAAAATAGCGTATGCTACGCTTGTGCCGAAACCGATACTGTCGGCTGCTGTTAAGTTTACCAGGTCTCTTTTCGCAAACGAATGAATATTGTAAACAACGATCCGCGAATTTGACGCTACGGCATACAGATCATTCTTTGTGGCCCAAAAGGGGATGACAGAATTATCGCGGGCATTTTTGGAGGGTATAAAATTCGAAAAAGTATCGGCTTTAATATCGTAACGTGATAGACCCATATTAGTGCCAATCCAAACATTATGCAGGCTGTCTTCAATTAACCCGCTTATGTCGCTTCCGGCTATTGTATGTGTATTATGGGGATCGTGGTAGTATTTCTTAATCAGGTTCCCGTCAAAACGGTTTAAGCCAATCCTGCTCCCAATCCACAAAAAGCCGCTCGCGTCTTTCAGCATATAATAATTTTCCCCCTGCGACACGCCGTCATAAATGGTCCAGTGAACAGCCCGGTAATTGTTTTCGGCCGCTTTATGCTGTACCTGCTGCGCAATTGAAAAGCTGCCGGTAAAACAAAGTGCGATTAAGATTACTATTCTTTTTGAAATCATTACTTTTTACCTTTTTTAGCCGGTTGGGTCATTTTAATATCCCGGATTTTGTGTCATAGCTGGTATTCCATTTGCGCCTGCGCTCAAATCAATCTGGCTTTGCGGTATCGGGAAATATTCGTTTTTGTTCGGGGTAAATACGGCCTTGTTCAAATACTGGGGATGGTTGTACTTTGCCAGGTAAGCATTAATTTCTGTGGCGGCAATTTTCCATCTTACCAGGTCGAAAAACCGGTGTCCCTCCATACCCAGTTCCAGCATCCGCTCATATTGCACTGCTTCAAGGGCAAATACCGGGCCCTGTGCTGCGAAATACCCGGGCGGATAGGGGCTTATTTTATAGTTGGCCGCAGGGGTATTGGTTGAGCCATTTTCCGGGTGTGCATCATCAATATAAGTATGCACAAATCCTGCGGGGTTAGCGGCCCTGTTCCTGATCAAATTTACATAGTATTCGGCCTGGTCGAGGCTTCCAATTTTCACTTCTGTTTCAGCAGCCCATAGCAAAACATCTGCGAAACGGATCAAATTAACGTTCATTGCTGTTAGCGCGTTCCAGCTGTTGTCTGTATAACCTGCCGCCTGGTACTGATAAAAAACGTTTTTTTTGGGACTATACGGCCCTGCAAAGGTCGTGTCGAGTACCCAGTCACTACCCGGATCTTTTCCCCAATCAAGGTAAGGGATCCCCCTCCGCCCAACCGTCCAGTCGAGGCGGGGGTCCAATGTCCCGGTATATGGTGTAAACGACGTATCACTGGATGGAATACCCAGATCGTTTTTAACATCGGTGTTATTAAAAGTAGTCAAATCGGGGAGGCCGGTTATTGGATCCGTTTTAAAGTGATTGACCAGGTATTGTGAAGGCGGGAAAAATCCACAGCAGCCTACTACTCCGCCATACGGGAAGTTTGCCGCATCCCCTCTGTCCGCATTGGCCCCATTGGAGCCATCATTCACCGAGCTTTGACAAGCGAATACGCATTCGGACGAGTTTTTATGTGCTACATTAAAATTATCACCATAATTGGGAAGAAGGGCATAAGGT
>Ga0206808_1082_pt1 | contig 24535 bp, 20 predicted proteins | sample Alteio_BWOrgCont_58_FD_152899 | JGI IMG/M metagenome (GOLD analysis project Ga0206808, IMG submission 152899) | Enriched cells from forest soil in Barre Woods Harvard Forest LTER site, Petersham, Massachusetts, United States -... | ecosystem: Environmental > Terrestrial > Soil > Temperate forest >...
GTGTTGAGCCATCCGCTGTCATTTCTTATTGGGACCTACGGGGTTCGGAGCGTCGCACCGGCGTTGTTGACGCCTTCGATCGTTATTTGCGGATTGCTGGTGGGCAAGAGGCTTGTGCCGGGGTGGACGGCAATCTGCTCGGTTGTGCTGCTCTGGTGTACGTGGGCCCGCGGCGATTTCTCGTCTTCGATTTGGCCCGCGTTGGCGTTCTGGATCGGGATGTATGCGGTGACGGGTTGGCTGGTTTTGCTGTTCGCCTCCTATCTCGAAGAATTACTGGCGGCAGTCATTGCTTCGGGGAAGGCGCAGACGGCGGCGATTTTGGCCGAGCGGGCTCGGATGGCGCGGGATTTGCATGACTCGCTGGCGCAGGGGTTTACGGGAGTCATTACGCAACTTAATGCGGCGGAGCAGGCGGGGGTTTCTCGGCCCGATCAGATGAGTGGGCATATCGATAAGGCTCGGGCGGTGGCAAAGGAGGGGTTGGCGCAGGCGCGGGCTTCGGTGATGGCGTTGCGGAGGGATGAGGACGTTGATCTTTTGGCGGCGTTGCGGAACTTGTGTGCGAGTTCGTTGGCGGAGTCGGGGGTTTCGTTTTCGGTTGAGGGTTCCGGTTTGTTCGATGATATTGGGCGGGAAGTTCGCCGAGAGTTATTGGCCATTGTCGGTGAGGCGTTGACGAATGTGGTTCGGCATGCGGCGGCGGCTTGGGTGGTTTTGACGCTTTCGCGAGACAATGGCCTGGTTCGGCTTGTGGTGCAGGATGACGGGATTGGGTTTGACGCATCTTTTGTGGCGGAGGGTTTTGGGTTTCGTGGGATGCGGGAGCGGACGGCAGAGATTGGGGGAAGCCTGGTGGTTTGGTCCGAGCCCGGCTCGGGGACGCGGATCGAGTGCGAGGCGAGGATCTCGTAGTGAATCCGATCCGGGTGTTGGTGGTCGACGATCACGCGGTGGTGCGGGATGGGATCGGGTCGCTGATTGGCTACCAGGCAGATATGGAAGTGGTCGGGACGGCAGGGACGGGGCGCGAGGCGGTCCGTCTGTTTCCGCTTTGTTTGCCAGACGTGGTGTTGCTGGACCTGCAGATGCCTGATGGGGATGGGCTCTATACGTTGGCGGGGATTCGGCTTCTTGACCCGTTGGCCAAGGTATTGGTACTCACGACCTTTGATGGGGACGAGGATATCTTCCGGGCGTTGAAGGCGGGCGCGCGGGGGTATTTGCTCAAGGACTGTTCGGGGGAGCAGTTGATTCGCGGGATTCGGAAGGTTGCCGCCGGAGATGAGGTTTTGGAGGCCGACTCGGTGGCGAAATTGGAGGGGCGGGGGCCGGCGCTGTCACCTCGGGAGTTGGAGGTGTTGGGGTTTGTTGCACGAGGACTGTCCAACCGGGAGATCGCGGATGCTTTATTTATCGGTGAGGCTACGGTCAAGGCTCATGTGCTGCATGTGTTCACGAAGTTGGATGTTTCGGATCGGGTGGACGCGGTACGCGTCGCGGTGAAGCGAGGGTTGGTCCGGCTCTAACCGGGTTTTGGAGCTTCGCCCCAAAACCCGGTTAGTAAATATTTAGAGGGCTTTGACGGCCCGGAGGCGGTCAAAGCGCTCGCCGGGGAATGCACTTTTCATGCCTACGACGCGGTGAAGAACATCTTTAGGATGCTGTCGGTGATTTCGGTGGAGTTCGTGTGGCCTCCCTCGATGAGGCGGTCGAAGGCGAGGTGTTTGAAGATGCCGACGATGGATTCGGCGATGATCATGGCTCGGATGTCTTGGCGGACTCCGCCGGTGGCTTGGGCTTCTTCGGTGAGCTTGGTTAGCTGGCCCATGAACTCGAGCTGGGGCTCAAGCAGGCGGGGGTCGGTGCCGCCGCAGGAGAGGACCAGGCGGGTCATGTCGTAAAAGGGTTGGCGGTTGACGCCGAAGCGGCGATTGATGCACCACCGGACGAATTCTTCTAGCCGCTCGGCGGCGGGGCGCGCCGGATCCATGGCGTCGAGCATGTCCCGAGAAGTTCTCAGGTTTCGCATGGCGACGTGGATCAAGACGTCTTCCTTCGAGCTGAAGTGCTGGTAAAGGGTTGGACGCGAAATTCCGATCGCCTCCGTGATGTCCTCGAGCGTCATCGCGTTGAACCCCTTGGTCTGGATGAACTCGACGGCGGCGTCGAGAATAGCGTTTTCGCGGAGCTGGCGTTGCCGCTCCTTCATGGTGGGTCGTACGACCGTCGGGTCCGATTCGGCGATGTTCATCGGTTGGCTCTATATCCTCAGACGACTTGCATTGTACGTCCGTAGCGGCATTGTATCATTTTTTTACGCAATGTAAAATTTTCTGTGAACACGGTGTATAATCTGCCCATCAGGCAAGGGTCTTGACTCTTGTGAAGAGAAGGTGAAGATGATGTTAAGAATCGCAAGCGAGACGCAGACCTACTTTGGGGGCAGCCGATGAACTTACTTTTGAGCGCCCTTGGCGTGGTGTTCTCGATGCAGGGCCAAGCGGCTGGTCCGGTCACTTTGGACGAGGCGATTCGGACGGCCCAGCAGTACAGCACGGCGGTCAAGATTGCGCAGAGCGACTTTGATGCCACCAAGGCGAGGATCGGCGAGAACAAGTCGCGACGGATGCCGCATGTCAACTTTGAAGCGGCCGTGACGCGGTTTGACGATCGGACGACGGTCACCTTTCCTGGGTCCAATTCTAAGTTCGAGCTGGCTCCGGATAACCAAGAGTCGCTGGGGCTCGTGATTTCGCAGGACTTCGACGTGTCGGGCGAGATCGGGATGTCGGTCGGACAGGCCCGACTTCAGTCCTTGGCGGCCGCTTATCGGCTGCGGACAGTAGCCGAAGATCAGGAACTGACGACCACGACGGCTTACTATGCGGTGCTACGCGGAGAGCAGAACGTCCGCGTCGCGAAGGCGGCGTTGGAGGATTACCGCGAGCAGTCGACGATTGCGGATCGACTTTATAAGGGGGGCGTGGGGCAGAAGATAGACGATCTTCGCGCGCAGACTCAGGTCGCGGAGGCGGAACGAGAAGTCGTTCGCCGGCAGAACGAGCTGGATTCGGCACGCAGTGCCCTTAACGACCAGATGAATCGGCCGCTGGATGCGCCGATCACGTTGGTCGACCCGGCATCAGCGCCCACGGTTAACGGCACGGATACCCATAACCGCGAGGCGCTGATCTCGGAAGCTTTGGACAAGCGGCCCGAGGCGCTCGGCGCGAGCGTCGACGTTCAGGCGGCGCAGAAGGGAGTTAGCATTGCCCGGACAGGGATGTCGCCTTCGGTCTTGCTTTCGCTTTCCGGGACTCGGTACCCGACGACTTCTTTCTCGCAGCCCCGGCAAAACGTGGCGGCGTTGACTTTGAGCGTCGGAGTTCCGCTTTACGACGGCGGCTTGACCCGGGAGAAGGTGAAGGAAGCCCGGGCGGGTGTCGACTCGGCGAAGGCGCGGCAGGAGCAAACGAAGCGGGATATCGCGCTTCAGGTTCAGAACGCGGCGCTCGACGTGGACACGGAAGTCAAGCGGTTGGATGCGGCGAACGTTGCCCTTACTTCCGCGACGGCGGCCCGCAAGCTTGCCCAGCAGAGATTTGAATCCCAAGTCGGCCTTTACATTGAAGTGACGGACGCGCAATCGGAGTTAACGGCGGCCCAGGCTGCCCAGGTCGAAGCGACCTATGACCTCCTTACGGCGAAGGCGCGGCTTGCGCGGTCGCTTAGCCAGCCGCTCACGCAATGAGCACCATTTCTCACACGAATTTTGAAGCGAGGATTGATATGATTAAAGAACAAGCAAAAACTGAATCTCGAAACGGCGAGGCTAAGTCGGCCGCGGCCCTTATCGATAATGTCGCGCCGAGCGCGGAAGTGGCAGTAGAGCCGGTGGCCGCCGCGGCGGTGGAACCGGAAACGACGGCCAAGAAGTCAGGCGGACCGCGGAAGGCGGTTATGGCGGTGGTGATCGGCGCGCTCTTGGTGGCCGGCGTGACGAAGGGCTGGGGAAGCTATGTCTTCGGCCAATCGCACGCGGAAACCGACGACGCTTACGTGACGGGCGACCTGGTGAATATTAGCCCGACGGTGTCCGGAACCTTGGCGGAACTGAAGGTTGAGGATGGCGACTTCGTGAAGAAGGGCCAGTTGATCGCACGGCTCGACGCGAACGGGTCGAGTGCGGAACTGGCGCAAGCGGAGGCAAATGTGCTGGCCGCGCAGAGCCAGATTCCTCAGGCGGAAGCCGCTTTGGCGTTTACCAAATTGTCCACCGATGCGGCGATCCGCAGCTCTCAGGCGACGATCGCGACGCAGAGCGCGAAGACGGCGGGGTCGCGGCTTCAAGTTCGGTTGAGTTCGGACACGATTAAGAGTCAGGAGCGCCAGGCGAACGATCAGGTTGCGGCGGCGAAGGCTCAGGCGGCGCAGGCGCTTTCGGCGGTCGAGGGCGCGAAGGCCGGATTGGTCAACGCGCAGCAGGCGGTCGAGACGGCTCAGCGCACGGCGGCAGCGTCGCGGTCGGCGGTGGATTCCGCGAAGGCGGAGGCGAACCGGGCGGCTCAGGATTTGCAGCGGTACGCGAAGCTTTACGCGGACGAGGCGGTTTCGAAGCAGCAGTACGACACGGCAGTGGCGGCTTCGGCGACGGCGAGCGCGAATTTGGTCAGCGCGGAGCAGAAGGCGGCGGCGACCGATTCACAGGTTGCGCAGGCCAAGTCGGCGGTGACGCAGGCGGAGGCGCAGGTCGCTTCGATGCGGAATCAGGCCGATGTGGCGGCGAAGCAGGTTCAGGTGGCGCAGGAGGGGATAAGCCTCGTTCGGGCGAGCCAGACGCAGGTTAGTATTCAGGGCGCGAATGTAGACACCAACGAAGGGCAGGGGATGAAGGCGAGTGCCGATCTTCAGTCGGCTCAGGCGGGCGCTCAGGAGATTATGCTTCGGGAGAAGCAGATCGCGACGGCAAAGGCTCAGCTCCTTCAGGCACAGGCGGCGGTTACCCGGGCTAAGGTCACGGTTGGGGACGCGTACCTTTACGCACCGTGCGACGGATATGTGGTGAAGCACGGGGCGAACGTGGGGACCTCGATCAATCCGGGGCAGACGGTGGTTACGATCACGCGGGGCAACCGGATTTGGGTGATGGCGAACTTCAAGGAGACGCAGCTCGGTGACGTCCGTGAGGGGCAGTCGGCGGATGTGGAAGTCGATACTTTCCCCGGAAAGAAGTTTCACGGCAAGGTCGGCAGCATCATGCGGGCGACGGGCGCGGCGACGACCCTTTTGCCGCCGGACAACTCGACGGGCAACTTCACGAAGGTGGTTCAGCGGGTGCCGGTGAAGATCCTGTTCGACGCGGAGTCGAATCCTGGAATCGATCGGCTGCGGCAGGGAATGTCGGTCATCGCCACGGTCGATACGGCTTCGAAAGGGAAGGAGTAAGCGATGGCGAGCGCGGCAGCTTTGGCAGGCGCGCGGATGACGCCCCTAAAGGATTTGGGGGCGTACGGCGCCAAGCGGTGGATTTTGTTGGCGGGCTTCGTGCTCGCCGCGATTTTGGAGGTGCTGGACACCTCGATCATCAATCCGGTTCTCCCCACGATGGCGGGGAACCTTGGATGTACGTTTTCCGAGATCGGCTGGGTGAGTACCTCGTACATCCTGGCGAACGTGATCGTGCTGCCGATGACGGCTTGGCTAGCGCAGCGGTTCGGGCTGAAGCAGTACATGCTTTTTTCGATCGCGACGTTCATCGGAGCTTCGGCCTTGTGCGGAATCGCGACGAGCCTGAACGAAATGATTCTGTTCCGGCTGATTCAGGGGGCTTCGGGGGCTCCGTTGATTTCAATGACCCAGGCAGGGTTGGCGGAGGTTTTTCCGAAGCGCGAGATCACATTGTCGCAGAGCATTTGGGCGCTGGGAATTACGACGGCGCCGGCGTTGGCACCGACTTTGGGCGGATGGATCACGGACAACTACGCGTGGCCTTGGATCTTCTACATCAACATCCCGATGGGGCTCATGGCGATGTGGGTGATCGGCACGTTTTACAAGGGAGCGGGGCCGACGAAAGGAGGGAGTGTCGACTGGCTCGGCATTGGATTACTCACGGCCGGCCTTGGCTCCATTCAGTACGTGCTTGAGGAAGGTCAGCAGAACGACTGGCTGGCAGACGCTTTGATCTTCAAGCTCGCGGTTTTGGGCGTCTTGTCGACGACGGCGTTCGTTCTTTGGCAGCTCTCATCGCGGAACCGGTCGCCGATTGTGGACTTGCGGGTCTTTAAGGACCGAGGGCTGAGCGGGGCGGCGATTGTCATGTTTGTGGCGGGGTTTGGGCTGTATGGCGGTCTGTATCTCTTTCCCCTGTTTGCGCAGACGGTGCTTGGGTTTACGGCTTCCAAGAGCGGGTTCTTTATGTTGCCGCCGGGGATCGTGCTGGCGTTTACGATGATGTTCACCGGCTTTATGATGCAGAAGAAGGTTCCGGGCCGGGACCTGTCGATGGCAGGGGCGGTCGTGATGATGATCTCGATGTGGATGCTCGGGCACATGACATCGCAGAGCAATGCGAGCGACGCGCAGTTGGCGCTGGAGATCAGCCGGGCGGGGATCGGGTTGTTGATGCTTTCCGTAATCGTGGCGGGAGTCGCGGGCCTAAAGCCTTCGGCGATCAAGCAGGGTTCGGCTTTGCTGGGTTTGGCGCGGCAGTTGGGCGGTTCGTTTGGGATCGCGGTGCTGTCGACGTACGTGACCCGAATGACGGCGTTCCATCGGTACGACATCGCTTCGCGGATGTACAGCGGGAATTCGTTGGCGGATGACCGGCTGCACATGATCTCGGGGGCTTTGACCGCGAAGGGGTTTGATTCGGAGCGGGCGGCGGCGGGGGCTCGGTCGATTTTAGACGGGCAGGTTACGCAGCAGGCTTATACGATGGCGGTGGATAACGCGCATATTCTCATTGGGGTGATGTTTGCGCTGACGATCCCCTGTTTGATGCTGATGAAGCGCCGCGCCGGCGGCGGCGACGCGGCGGCGGCTCACTAGGGTTGTCACAAGAGGGGCTTGACAGCCGGGCGGCGGTCAAGCCCCTCTTGTGACATGCGCCGGTCGGAGGCGATGGCAATCTTTAGAGGACTAGCTGTCCGTGTTGTCGGCAAGGTGCGGGATCAGTATAGGCTTCAAATAAGGTTGGTGGAATGTACTGGACGTTTGCAAACTTCTGCCCAAGCCCGGTCGCAAATCATCCCCATTTTGGTGATCTTCGTCGGGTAAAACGGGGTCGTGCGAACGTTCTCGCTGAAAACGTTGCGAGAATTCTGGGAGTCCGGGCATCCTGATGCGGAACTTGGGTTGCGAGGCTGGTATGGCAAGACAGCGAAGGCGGAATGGGATAACTTCAGTGAGCTTCGCACAACCTTTCGATCTGCCGACGCGGTCGGCGAGAAGGTCGTTTTTAACATCAGCCGAAACGAATACCGGCTGATCGCCTACGTAAATTACGAATACAAGCAGGTGCTCGTGAAGTTCATCGGCACCCATGCGGACTACAGCCGACTTTCTAAGCGGGAGATCGAAAATCTATGTGCCACGTAGTAACCGTGAGGCCGATTGAAACGGACGAAGACCTAACATTTGCGCTGAAACGTGTCGAACAGATCATCGGCGCCAAGCGTGGCACTCGGGAGGGCGCCGAACTCGACATACTGGGGGCGCTTATTGTGGCGTACGAGCGCGAGCATCATCCAATCGAAGCTTTGGGGCCCATCGAGGCAATACGCTACGCTCTGGACGAGGCAGGGCTGAAGGATAAGGATTTGATCCCCTATTTGGGTCCGCAGTCGCGCGTCTCGGATGTTCTGGCGGGCCGTCGTCAGCTAAGCCTGAGCATGATTCGGCGATTGCACGCCGGTCTGGGAATTCCACTGGAGAGCCTGATTCAGCCCACCACGACTTCGCGGTAGCAACATGGCTGATGGCGTGCGGACGCGGGCCTATTTCTTAATCGTCTTCGGAACGACGGTGCTGAGCGTGTTTTACGGTGTCGCTCACGACTTGAGCAGTTGGTTCCAATGTATGCGGAGCTACCGGAGCTTTTGACGCGGTTGTTCGCCGTTGGGTACACGCACGACTTCAGCTAAGCGGCGAGCCTGGTCGCGGCGATCGTGGTCTGCGTCCGTCTGTGGCGAAGACGTAAGCAAGCATCGTCATAGGCGGTTTCCGATGGACTCGACACGCCTCCATTGCGGGGTAGGGTTTTTACGTAAGCGGGAGGCTTTGGATCGATGAGTGCGGGCAAAGGGTTGAATGGATCGGGCGTCGCGGGGCTGCATGCTGCCATGGCCGGTTATGTGGAGCGAGGGGAGATTCCTGGGATCACAACGCTAGTCGCTCAAGGGGATGATGTTTCGGTTGACGCGGTCGGCGTGACCCGGGTAGGGGGCACGACCCAGATGGAGCGCGATTCGATTTTTCGGATTGCTTCGATCTCGAAGCCGGTAACGGCGGCGGCGGCGATGGTCTTGGTGGACGAGGGGCGGCTTCGGCTTGATGATGCGGTGGAGGAGTGGCTGCCGGAGTTGGCGAATCGGCGGGTGCTGCGGAGTATTGGTTCGGCGCTTGACGATACGGTTCCGGCTCGGCGGGCGATCACGGTTCGGGACTTACTGACCTTTACGTTTGGGTTCGGGAGCGTGATGGCGATGCCGGGGACTTATCCCATTCAGCAACCGATTGCCGATGGGCATCTTGGGGCGGACGGGCCGCCTCATCCGTCTTTGATCCCGGCGACCGATGAGTGGATTCGGCGGCTGGGGGAGCTTCCGCTCATGTACCAGCCGGGGGAGCGATGGGCTTACCATACGGGGAGCGACGTGCTGGGGGTTTTGATCTCGCGGCTTTCGGGGAAGTCGTTGGGGGAGTTTTTGCGGGAGCGGCTGTTTGAGCCGCTGGGGATGAAAGATACGGGGTTTTGGGTTCCTCCATCAAAGCTTGATAGGTTTACGGGGATTTATCGGTTCGACCATGACGCGGGACGGTTGGAACCGTTTGATGATGAGGTGGATAGCGAATACAGTCGGCCGCCGGCGTTTGAATCGGGCGGTGGTGGATTAGTTTCCACGGTCGACGACTACTATGCGTTTTGCCGGATGATGTTGAACCGAGGCGAGTGGGGCGGCGTGCGGATCTTGTCCGAAGCTTCCGTCGATGCGATGACCAGCGATCAGGTGTCGCCGGCGCAACGCGAGGGCGGGGAAATCTTCTTTGGCGACCACAGCAGTTGGGGGTTTTGCATGGCCGTGAACATCGGCGGGGACAAGGCGTGGATGGTGCCGGGGCGGTTTGGGTGGGACGGGGGTTTTGGCACTTCGGCTTATTCCGATCCGAAGAATGACTTCGTCGGCATTCTCATGACGCAGCGCATGATGGATTCGCCGGAGCCGCCGGCGGTGTTTACCGATTTCTGGACGCATGCCTACCGGGCGATTCAAACTTAGGCACTTGGAAATGCGGCCTTCTGGCTGAAGATGATTGTCGCAACAATCACCGCCCGCGACGCCCAGATACCCCGTGCGGAGCCATACTGTGGCAATGCACTCGACGGCGGGACATGAGGGGTTTGCTTCGGATCGACATACGTTTGCACAGGCGCATGTGAATGTGGTTTTGGCGGCTTTGACGGTTTTGACGGGGTCTTCTACCGAAGGGACGGTCACGTGCTCGGCACCCTTCGTCCCGACGGCGGAGCGGGAACGGGTGGCTTTGCTGGAAGCGGCAGCAGCGATTCAGACCGAGGTTTCTCTCTCCATTTTCGCGAGCGATCCTTTGATCAAGGATGCGTCTTTTGAATTAGGGGCGCATATTCGGGAGATAGGATCTTCGGAAGAGATGGAGGCGATGGTCGTTACGACCGATGCGTTGCTGCAGGAATGGATTGGGCTGCTGCAGGGACGAGCCGGCGAGCTCGAATCGCTCGCCGGACTACTGCTTAGCAAGGGCGCGCTCACGCTGCCCGAAATCGCGGATTACCTTAACGTGCCGGCGTAGGCGTTGCGGTAGATCGCGAGAAGCTCCGGGGCCTTTACGGGGACCGGGTTGCCGAGGGCGGGCGGATCTACTTCCGCCATCTTGGCCATTTCCTCAAAGCGGTCCTCGTTTACACCGAAATCGGCCAGGGTGTGCGGAGTGTTCGTAGCCCTTCGAAGTTCGAGAATCCAGGCCATGAAGCCATCGAAGGTGGCGTCCTCAAGGCCAATCAGGGCGGCGAGCCGGGTGATTCGGTCTTCGATGGCGATTCGGTTGAAGTCCAGCACGTAGGGCAGGAAGACGCCGTTGGTGAGGCCGTGATGGGTGTCGTAGAGGGCGCCGATCGGGTGGCTGAGGGCGTGGACGGCGCCGAGACCCTTTTGGAACGCGGTCGCGCCCATGGCGGCGGCGGCGAGCATGTAGGCGCGGGCTTCTACGTTCGATCCGTCTTCGGCGGCCACGGCGAGCCAGTCGTGAATCAGACGCACGCCTTCCATCGCGATGCCGTCGGCGAGCGGGTGGAATCCGGGGGCGCAGAATGCCTCAAGGTTGTGCGCGAGGGCGTCCATGCCGGTGCCGACGGTCATCTTGGTGGACATTCCGACGGTTAGCTCGGGATCCAGGATGGCGACGGACGGCAGCATCTTGGGGTGAAAGATGATCTTTTTGGTGTGGGTGGTCTCGTCGGTGATGACGGTGCCGCGTCCAACTTCAGAACCCGTGCCGGCGGTAGTGGGGACGGCGATAATGGGAGCGATACCCTCGGTCTCGGCGCGCTGGTAATAGTCACCGAAGTCCTCAAAGTCCCAAAGCGGGCGGGTTTGGGGGAGCATGAACGCGATCGATTTGCCGACGTCGAGGGGGCTTCCGCCACCGAAGGCGATGACGCCGTCATGTCCTCCGTCGCGATAGGCCTGGATACCGTCGGCGACGTTCTTCCAAACCGGGTTCGGTTGGACGTCGGAGTAAAGCCCGGTCGGGATGCCGGCGGCTTCGTTGGCGGCGAGCAGGTCTTTGACCATCTTCAAGCCGGCGAGACCGCGGTCGGTGACCAGCAACGGTTTCTTGATGCCGACCTGGCGGCATGCATCGGCCATTTCGCTGATGCGGCCGGCGCCGAATCGGACGCGAGTCGGGTAGTTCCAGTTGCCTCGGAGGGACGTTACGTTTGGGGTCATGGGGTGGTTAGTGCGCGGTTCGAAGGTGGAAAGATTTTGGTCGCGTTAAGCATTCGTACGCCAGTCGCGATAAGGTGTGGCCCCGTCCGGAATCCTTGACTCCCGTCCAGGGAAGTTCAGGATCTAGAAAGTCGCAACGATTCATGAAGACGGTTCCGCAGGCGATTTGGTCGCCAATATTTAGGGCGGCTTCGGCGTCTTCGGTCCAGATGGAGGCGGTTAAGCCGAATTGGCTGTCGTTCATCAGGCGAATCGCCTCGTCGTCGGAGTTTACACGCATGATTCCGACCACGGGGCCGAAGCTCTCGTCCCGCATGAGGCTCATCGAGTGGTTGACATCGACCAGGATTTGGGGAGCGAGGTAAGGAGTTCCGGGGCTCGAGGCGGGGAACTCGGACTCGTCCAGCAGGATGTTGGCGCCCGCGGCGATGGCGTCGTCGATCTGGCGGCGCACGAAATCTGCCGACGCGGTACGTACCATGGGGCCGAGCATGATTTCGGGATCGAAGGGGTCGCCGAGCGTATAGCCTCGGCTTAGCGACACGGCGCCTTCGACGAACCGGTCGTAAACCGCTTCGTGAACGTAGACGCGCTCGATCGCGCAACAGGATTGGCCGGAGTTGAAAAAGGCTCCGTCGACGACGTTTTCGATGGCGTAGGGAAGGTCGGCGTCGGGGCGGACGTAGGCGGGGTCTTTTCCGCCCAACTCTAGGCCCACCCCCATGAATCGGCCAGCGGCGGCTTGTTGAACCAGGTGACCGACGGCGACGGAGCCGGTGAAGGCGACGAAGTCGACTTGGGGAGATCGCACGATTCGGTCGGCGTCGTCGGGCGTTACGTGGAGGACTTGGAATACGCCGGGCGGGAGTCCGGCTTCTTTGAGGGCTTTACCGATTTGTTCTCCGCAGACTGCGGTCTGTGGGGATGGTTTGAGAATGACGGAGTTGCCGGCGAGGAGGGCGGGGATCGCGGCGTTGGCGGCCACAAGATAGGGGTAATTCCAGGGGACGATGGCGAAGACGACGCCCAAGGGTTCGCGGCGGATGAAGCGGGTGAAGCCTTCGATCGGGGAGAGCGCGATGTCCGCGAGTTCGCTCTCCGCGAAGTCGGCCATGGCGTAGGTCCGGTCGGCCATGCGGTCGATTTCTCGCGGGGTGTAACGGATGGGGCGGCCCATTTGGGCAGTGATCTCGTGGCCAAGCTCTTGCCGCCGGCCGACCATGATCTCGGTGAAGCGGCGGATGATGGCGGCTCGTTCGGAAATCGGCACCTTTCGCCAGGATGCCTGGGCGGTTTTGGCCATCGTTAGGGTGGCCGCGATGAGGGCACTGTCGGCGAGAATGCGCTCGTCGACGACTTTGCCGTCGATGGGGGAGATCGTTTGTTGGATCATGGACTAAATAATTTCGAAGTAGCGGGCGAGTTCCCAGTCGGTGACGTGTTTGCGGAACATGCGCTCTTCCCACTCTCGCGAGGCCGCGTAGTGATCGACGAACTCATCGCCAAATAGCGTTCGCGCGACTTGCGATCTCTTGAAGCGCTGGGCGGCATCCCATAGGGTGGCGGGGAGGCGGCGGTTTTCGGGGGACTCGACGGCGTAGGCGTTGCCGGTGATCGGATCGTCGGGTTTAAGGGCGTGTTCGACTCCCCAGAGGCCCGAGGCGAGGGCGGCGGCGAGGGCGAGATATGGGTTTGCATCGGCGGCGGCGACGCGGTATTCGACGCGTTGGGACTTCGGGGAGCCGGGGATGGCGCGGAGGGCGGAGGTCCGGTTGTCGACGGCCCAGGTGGCGTTGGTGGGGGCCCAGAGTCCGGGGACGAGACGAGAATAGGAGTTGATCGTGCTGCCCACCATCGCCATCAGTTCGGGCATGAGGACCTGCTGGCCGGCGATGAAGTGGCGCATGGTGTCGCTCATCGCGCGGGGCTTGGACTCATCGTAGAACACGGGTTCGCCGTCTTTGCCCTTGAGGGAGAGGTGGATGTGGCCGGATTGGCCGGGTTGGTGGTGGGACCACTTGGCCATGAAAGTGGCCATCAGGCCCCGGCGCTGGGCACAGACTTTCGCGAATGTTTTGAAGAGGACGGCTTTGTCGGCGGCGTTCAGGGCGTTGTCGACGGTGATGCAGCCTTCGAGGACGCCGGGGCCGGTCTCGGTGTGGAGGCCTTCGAGCGGCATGTCCATCTTGTCGCAGAGGGACAGGAGTTCTTGGTAGAACTCGAAGCCGCTGGAGTTTCTTAGGGTGGAGTAGCCGAAGGAGCCGGGGGTTAGGGGGCGCAGATCTCGGTAGCCTTTCTCCCGCACGGAGTGTGGGGTTTCCTCGAAGACGAAGAACTCGTATTCGAGGGCGGCGTAGGCGTTGAAGCCGAGTTTGTTGGCGCGTTCGATCGTGCGGCGCAGAACTCCGCGCGGGCAAAGGGCGTCGGCGGGTTCGGTGAATTCGCAGAGGAAGAAGAGGGTTTCGGGTTCGAAGGGGATTTCCCGGCAACTTTCGGGGAGAACGCGGATGGCCTTGTCCGGGAAGCCGGTGTGCCAGCCGGTGAATTTCACGTTGTCGTAGGGCTGATCGTCGACGTCCCAGCCGAGGACGACGTCGCAGAAGCCCAGGCCGGATTCGAGGCCAGAGAGGAACTTGTCTTTGGCGACATATTTGCCTCGGAGGACGCCGTCCAGGTCGGCGACGGCGACTTTGACGTGGCTGATTTGGCGTTCTTCGACGATCGACCGAGCGTCGGCGATCGACCGGACCTCACGTGGATTCATTGGCTACCATATTGGCCGAGATTGTTCGCGGAATGTGTAGAGGGGATTTGTTCGTGGCGACCTGTCCGTGGTGTTCAGTCGCGGGGCGAGTTCGGGAGGTTGTCGCGGCGGGCTTCGCACCCCCGGCTACCGCCCTTTGGGCGTTTTTCGTTGCTTAGCTCTTAGTGACCTCCAAGCCGACGGGGGAGATGTTGAAGTCGAAGAAGCGAGCCTTTGGCGATGGGGGGTTGGCGGTTAGGGTTTGGCGGATTCGTTGGGCGGCTTCGCGGTCTTTGGCGATCATGAGGAGGAAGCCGCCGCCGCCGGCGCCGAGGAGTTTGGCGCCGAGGAGATAGTCTTCGACCTGGTCGAGCATGGCTTGGACGGCGGGAGGGTTCGTACCGGAGTCGAGTTGCTGGTTTAGCTCCCAGCTTCGGCGAACGGATTTGCCAAGGGCTTCCCAGTCGTTCCGTTGGATGGCGTCGGCGGCGGGGTCGACGTTTTCGCCGATCCGGCGGAGGGTGTCGAGGCGGGGGCCGGAGTTTAGGAACATGCCTCGGACGATTTCGCGGAGGACGCTCTTTGCGACGCGGGTGATGCCGGTGTAGTAGAGGAGGGCCACGGAGTTGGCGTTGTCGGGGCCGAGGATGCGGTCGGGGAGCCAGCGGCAGAGCGGGGTTTGGACGAGTCCGGGTCGCGTTTCCAGCTCTTTGATGCCGGGGAGGCAGCCGCCGGCTTGGTCCTGCCATCCACCGCCGGTGCTTAGGATTTGCTCGAGGGCCATCGTCTTGGCGAGGACGTCGGCGGATGTCCATTCGAGGCGGCAGAACTCACTTAGGGCGGCCAGGATGGTGGCGGCGAGGATGGAACTGGTGCCGAGGCCGGAACCTTTGGGGACGGCGGCGAGGAGGGACATTTCGACGCCGCCGCCGAAGTGGTCGAGCACTTCGGCGAGGCTCGATTGACCGGATTCGGGACCGAATCCGGCGAGGGTTAGGGCGGCCTGGGCGAGGGAGAACTCGGAGGCTTCGGTGATATTGCCGCTCAGTTCGGCGAAGCCCGAGAGGCGCTGCTCGGTGCCGAGGTCGATGGAGCGGAGGAGGATGTCTTTTCGCTCCGAGCGGCGGAGGAAGACTTGGACGGGCGGTTGACCGTTCAGATTTACGGCGAGGTTGAGAACGCGGCCGCCGTTGAGGAGGCAGTAGGGTGGCGTATCGGTCCAGCCGCCGGCGAGGTCGAAGCGGAGGGGACTGCGGCCCCAAACGATCTGGTCGTGGGCGACGCCGCAGACGGGGGCCTCGGGTTTGGGCATTTCGTCGAGGATCGCCTTTCGGAGGGCGGCGAAGGCTTCCGACTCGGCGCGTTCCCAGTCCGGCGAGCCTTGGAGTCGGAGAAATGCGGAGCGGAACATGCGGTCGTTCATTTGCTTAACGAGCGACTCGTCGGCGGGAATTTGGGGCAGTTCGGCGTTGGGGGCCTTGGCATGGAGGATCGCCGCAGTGCGCTCCAGGTCCATCGAGTAGAGAACGCTGGTGCGGTGGTTCTCCTGCATCTTCGTTAGGGACCGGACGAGAAGTTCCCGGCGTTGGGCGTAGATTCTTGACGCGTTGGCTTCGGTGAGCAAGGCATTGGCGGAAAGGCGTTTGGCCCTTCGCCATTCGTCGGAGAGATCTTCATGCGGCGCCGGGCCGGTCATCCATTCGATCCATGTAGGTAGGTCTTGGAGGGGGACAACCGGAAAAAGATGCGCGGATTGGATATCGGTAGCAGGGCCGAGATCGTCGACGATTAGCCCTCGCGAAGTTAGCCAGGTTTCGATCGGACGACCGAGGAGGTGAGTGTCTGCGGCGGCGATCGCGCCTTTGAATGCGTCGTCGATGCCGTACGGGCGAACGCAGAAATCGGCTTCGCCTATGGGCGCGATGTCCAAGCAGATTCCGGCTTCGAGGACGATCGTGGACTCAATGAAAGGTAGCCCGGTGACCACGTTGTCTCCCTTTAAGGTCCAAGTCGGCGGGATGAACGAGTTCTCGAGCCAGTAGGCTCGGTCTTCGAAAATTGAACGGCGGTCAAAGGCGGTGTTTTGGGTGTGCTGGCTTGGGCGTCGGCGGGCAGAAGTTAGGAAGCCGAGGGGGGCGGCGTGGTGGGTTTGGTCGTGCATCCGGGTAACGGATTCGATCAGCTGGCGCGACGTGCCGAAGTGCATGAACTGGCCGAAGACGGGAATGACGGCGGCCTTTAGGGCGGAGACTTCTTCATCCGGAGCGGTGGGGGATGCGCCGAGGGCGGGGCCGAAATCGGAGTAGAGATCGTACTCGTGCAGTCTTGTCCAGTCATTCGGGTCGTCGACGCCGCACTTGGCAAGCAGGGTCTTTATGGCGGCTTCGGAAAGGAGCCACATGCCGGTGTCGAGGAGGCAATCGTGGGTGTTCGCAAGTTGGCGGGTTTGCTCGGCCGGGGGCTTTTGGAGGACGAAGTCGAGTCGGTCCGGGGTGCGGTGGGAGACGTAGAAGGCACCGAAGTGGCGGGCGGTGTCGGCGTCGGTGCGCAGGCCCATGCAAACGACATCGGCGGATGGGAGGAAGTTGGGCCAGTGGTTTGGGCGGAGTAGGGCATCGCCGCTGATGATCATTACGCGGAGGGAGTCCGGGGCGCGATCGAAGAGCTCGTCGCAGAGCGAGGCTTGAATATCCGCGAGGGCTTGATCCGGCGACTGGCCGAGGGAGCCGCGGATGACGGGGATCGGCATTAGGGCTTTGCCGACAGCGGCGTAAGCGGGAAGGCGCCGGCTTTGACCTCCGGCGTGGATGAGGATGATTCTCGTCTCGGCGAGCCAGCCGTAAAAGTCCTGGTGACCGGAGGCGCGCCAGGCGGCGAGGAGAGCGTGGGCGGTGCCTCCGCCGGAACCGAGCGGTTGGCCGGGGTCGCATGTGGCGAACCAAGACGCGCGGGGGCGAGCTTCCAATTGGTGGAAATTCTCGACCATCGTCGGCGGCAACGTGAGGACCCGTAAGGGCTTAGGCATCGCCCAATCGTATACCTCGCTTCGTCGCGCCCCGGTTGAGGTCTTGGGAGATGGGCGGCGGTGGGTTAGACTTCGGGAGTGAAGCTGAAGCGGCGACCGGCGGGTTATCTATCTCGAGGGATTCCCTTGGCATTGACGGGTTGCCTTGTTGCCGCGACTGTCTCGGGTATTGGCGAGGCGCCGCGGGGAGGGGCAAGAGGTACTCAGGGCGACGCGTATCGGGACGGCTTGGCGGCATGGCGGACTCGGGGCAGGCTTGATAATGCGGCTTGCGCCCAATGTCATGGTCCCGACGGACTGGAACTGGCGATCTACAACTTCGATGACGCAACGCTTCGGCGGCGCGCCAAACCGCACTTGGCAGATGCCGATGCCGAGAAGATCGTCGCACTGATCCACGCGGTGCGGGAAAAGTTTGGCATTGCGAAGCTGTTGGACCCCCTGCGGGACCGTCCTTTCCAACCAGGCGGGACAGTGTTGCCGGGCAACACGCCTGCCGAACGGGATCTCGCGTTTGGGCGGGAGCTTGAGGTTAAGTTACCGCTGCTCGCGAAGGGGAAGATTGGGAGTCTGGCGGACGCAAAGCGGGCGGCGGATTCCATGATGGCGCTCAATCCTTGGCAGTTGCCGATCGGGATTCCGTTCAACCGATTTTCCGAGGACTCCTTCCATGGTTCGGAGCACGCGAGCTTGGCGCACTGGCTGCCCGATGTGGCTCGCCATGTGCCTCCGGAGAATGAGGCGGCGTGGTACGCCTTGCAGGACGCGTACTTGGTCGATCCTTCGGATGCGAATCTTTGGAAGCTCTACGACGGATTTTCGGTTTTGACGAAACCGGCCAACTCAACCGGGGTGGTCACGGTGGCGGGGGAAAAGTATCGGTCGCTACTGCTGCTTCAGCATGCGTACCGTCAAGCCAGTTTCGGAGAGGCGGTTCGGAAAGGACCGATCGCATTTGTGAGTTTTCCCGTGCCGCTCGTGCCGAATCCGATGTGGGAGGTTGGCGAGACGGCGCGGACGTTTCAGGATATCAATGCGAAGGCATTCGGGTTGGACGCGGACATGTTGCTAAAGAAGAGCGGGGGGCCGACGTTTAAGCAGCAGATGCATGATCTGCAAGCGTCGTGGTTTTGGTTGGGCTGGCTCTTCGATCAGGGGCTGGAGCGGACATCGCGGAACATGATGAGCGCGCGCGGGGATTGGCTGGCGCTTTCGCTGGGGAACGATGGGCCGTATCCGATCCACAACGTTTATTGGTTGGCTCGGAAACAGTTGGTGGTGAATCGGGTTCCCGGAGCTTGGGGCGGACAAGCAAACCGCCAGAAACCGGAGTGGGATTTTCTTGCGATCCGGGTGGGGGGGCGCTACGTCGATCAGATGCCCAGGGCCCCGGCTTACCGAGCGGCTTACGCAAACTTTGCCGCGAATTGCTTTCGCATGTCGCTGTATTTGATGATCGATGAGTGGCGGCGGAGCAAGGAGGTTTGGTATCGGAGCGCGTCGGAGTTCCACGTTCGCGCGTTGACGAAGTTTATTGGGGATTTCCAGCCGGGTTCGAAAGCGGATGCGGAGCAGTTGGATAAGTTGGCCGAGGGCGCCATCGGAGCGTGTGTGGAGAAGTATTAAGTGCCCGTTCAAAGGCCAAGCCTTTGAACGGGCACTTAAGGATGATTGCCGTCGCGCTCAGGGTTTTGCGGCGGGAGCGGCGAGGGCGTGGAGGTAGGCCTTGTTGATGACGTAGGCGGTTCCGTCCGGGCCGATGGCGGTCGAGGTGTAAGGCTCGCCGGTTGAGGGCTGGAGTTTGATGCCTTGCTGGAGGGAGTTCGTGTCGAAGTCCCAGATGTAGGCATGGCCGTCTTCGCTGTTCACGATCGCGCGGCGATTGATGTTATCGACGGCGGCGGCGTTGATGCACCACTCGCGCACCGGCACGGAGGGATCCGTCACATCGGTTTTGGCAGTGCAGGCATAGAAGTCGCTGTCGCAGGTTACGCCGAGAACCGTGATGACCTCGTTCATCGTCGGAATTCCGGTGATGCGATCGGTCGTTACGTCGTTGTTTTTCGGATCGAGGATGGCGAGTCGGTTGCGGCCGTCGCCGCCCGTTCCCCGATAGTTGTTGTACTTGGTGAGGATGAGATACGGGGACGTGCCTTTGTAGCTCTTGACCGATTTCGCCAGCACTAGCGCGGGGGTGTCATCCCAGCCGAAGGCGCCGATCGGGAATGGCTTGCCGGTGGCGTCGTTCTGCGCGAGATTCTTGTCGAACTGGTACATCCAGCCGTGACTGGAGCCGTCGTTGTTTCGCAGCGTGCCGAAGAAGACCTGGCCGTCGGTAGCGACCATGGGGCTGGCGGACGAGCAAGGACAGATCCAAACGTCGGCGCCATTGGCGGCGTCGGTGATTCGGACGTGGGCCTGCTCGGTGAGGTTGGCCAGTGAGAGCTTGACCAAGTAGTAGGCGCCTTGGCTGGCGTTAACGATCGGTACGTAGATCGAAGAACCGTCGGCGCTCGTGGCCGGTTCGGCGTTGAAGGCGGGGAAGACGGTGTCGCCGGGATTCGAAGGAACGAGGTCGGCGGCGCGTCGGTAGGAGCAAGCGCCGTCAAGATTCATCTTCACCACGCCGCCGGTGCCAAGTTTGGCTGAAATCGCGGCGGGCGGAGTGCCGTCGAGGACGGAATACCCGAAGCAGCAGATGGCCGAAGGGCTGCCCATGATCGGGGTGTTGACCTTGATGCCGGCATACGCGGACGGATTGGCATTGTAGGTTGCTACCGGCTGGTAGAAGCACAGCCGCGACCACTTGACGGACTTCGCGTCCGCGTCGGCATTATTGTTGATGAGGAGGGTGCCTCCGCCGCCGGCGCCGACCACGCATCCGTCGACCAAGCCGAGCGGGTAGACGCAGTTCCAAAAGGTGTTGGAGGTGGACGGAATCGAGTAGTCGGTCGTCTCGGTGTAGAGCGATGCGCCATTTACACCGGAGCGGGCGAGAATCTTAAACCCGTCGCTTTCGCCCGTCTTCATTCCCGTGATGACCGTATTCGCCGCGGTAATGGAGGGGCTGCAGTAGTGCGCGGAGCCGGCGCTTTGCGGAAATGCATCGATCGCAACCTTCCACTTCAGGGTGCCGAGACCGGTTGAGGCAACTTTACTGACACTGGTGTGTTGGGGGTTGCCGCCGTAGCCATACCACGGTTCTTGAATAGACTGCCGCAAACCATGCGCGGCGGTCAGGACGACGATTGAAGCAACACCTGTAAGCAGCAGGGATGCCCGAAGACGGGAGGAGCGAGGCCAATGCACGAACCCATTATCGCTGAATCGTCGAGAATAGCCAAGCGGTCGAATCCCGACCGGATTCAAAGTGCGGCGGGAATGACAATTGAGTGATTTGGCGGCCTCGGCGTCCAACTACCGCGGAAGACCGCGATTTGAAGGCTTGGGCGGCTGGCCGTGGAACTCGCGTGGTCAGAGGCCGAGATAGCGGTGCAGGATGTCGCGGACGGTCTCGGCGTGGACGGTGAAGTCGAAGGGTTTTTGGACGTACTCGTTGGCACCGCACTCGTCCGCGCGGGCGAGGTCAACCGGCTCGTTCGAGGAACTTAGGATGACGATCGGCAACTTCATGAAGGCTTCGTCCTTTCGGACGCGGCACAAAACGTCCAGGCCACTTAGCTTGGGGAGTTTGATATCGAGGAGAACCAGATTGGGCGGTGCGTCACGATGGTCCTGGAAATACTTTAAAGCGGACTCGCCGTCCCAGGCGACATCGAGAGAAACGGACGGGGCGTATTTCTTGACGGCCCTTTTCACCAAGTACTGGTCATCGGCATTGTCTTCAACCAGTAGCACTCTTGGATCCATGTTTAAATTCCTACGCCGCAGGCGGGGCCACTCTTGGTACCCGATTCGAAGAAATCTTGAAAAGCCTTGCCGAACGAATATGAACGTTTTATTTCGCTAAAACCAATCGACTCTTTCCGCAGTCGGTAGTTTAGTGGATTCATATCCACTTATTGTGTCGTGAATATCACGCCGGGAAAAGAGCTGTAGGGTTTCCGATGACGGGTCTCGCCTACAAGGTGTCCAGTTCCGGTGCATGGGAGACCTCGTCCGCCGGTGAATCCGCACTCTGCGACCCGACAAAGGCGGCGTAGCGGGCTCGAAGAATGGGCGACTCCACCATAATGGTCGCCTTGGTTACGACGAGGTTGTCCTTGTCCATGAGGGTGAATATCTCTCGCTGACGCCGGCGGTCCTGTTCGATAATGCGGATGATCGCCTCCATCGCCTTTGGTCCGGCGGCGGTGAAGGCTTGCTCGAGAAGCGCACCGACCCGAGGTCGCGAAAGCAAGGCGCGGGCAGCGTTTAGGCGGACGATCGAGTCCGGATCGTTTAGAAGGAGAAAGAGGGTCGGCGTTAATTCGCTCCAGGGCAACCGGCCGAAGGTTTGGGCGAGCGCGGCCCGGACTCGGAGTTCGTCAGCGGTCACGAGCCCTCGAAGATAAGCCACGACCTCTGCGCGCTCGACTTCGCTGACTCCAGCGGGAATGAAGCGCAGGGCACTGACGATTTCGGTGGGATCTTCGGACGTGAGGCCGTGAAGGACATCGTCGAGTGGACGTTCTAGCGCGGGGACGGTCTGGCGTGGGGAATCGTCGCCATGCATGTCCCCCACCCCTTCCAAATGTTGGGTGTTGTCCCAGCGAACGGCGGCCCTGCCCCGGCGTGAATCGGAAAACACCTTCAGCGCGCGGAAAGTAGCTAAACCGTTTAGGACGTTGCCGATGACAAGCCTTGGCACGGAAAGGAGCCCAGGTATGAGACCGTAGGTGAGCCCCACCCAGGTGATCCGCTGGGTGACGCGCAGGATCATGAAAAACGAACAGAAGGAAACGAGATTGGCGAGTGCGGTGTTCGGCACCAGGATCGTGATCAGCTTAAAGGGGAGCCAGCCAGCTTGCCCGGCCGCGAAAATGAGGAAGTAGAGGAGGATGAAATAGCCGAGGAACGAGGCGGATGCGGCGACGAATACTTTGCGGTCTTTGATGAAGTTTTCCTTCATCAACCAACTTCCCTCCCAGCCGGTTTGCTCCCACTCTTGGAGAGAGATGCCGATAATCCATCTCGATTTTTGTCGTACGGAGCGGGTCCAGTCCATCGGGAAGTAGGACCAGTTGGAGATGAACATGGGGCGCTTGCACAGGGGCACGTACCAGGGCGACTTGTCGTCGGCGAGGACGACGGTGACGAAGACCGACTTGAGACCGGCTTCCCGGATTTTCTTGGACATCGAGTAGTCCTCGGTCATCGAGCTTTCGTTGAAGACGTGGCCGTCGTGCTCGTCAGCGAGGAAGTCGATGACTTTGCGCGAGAAGCCGGTGCCCGTACCGGCGTAAGGGACGAAGCCGGAGATCTTCTCGCGGACGGGCACGTCCTTCATGTGGTTTTCGCTGAACTCATCCGCGTAAATCCAGTGGACCCATTTATTCCACTTGGTTGGAAGCGGGAGGATGGGGAGCTGGACGACATCTACCTGGGGGATCAGGTAGTTGTGGAGAAGAAAGGATTGGGGATGGACCCAGTCTTCGGCGTCGTGCATCAAGATGATGTCGAAGTTGACGCCTTTGGCTTCCTCTTGGGCCCGGATCGTGTTAAGGATGTTGTGGAGGCAATCCGCCTTGGTTGTGGGGCCGGGTCTTGCGGTAACGACCTTGTTGATCTGCGGGAATTCTTTGGCGAGGCGGTCGACGCAGGCTTGGGTGGCGGGGTCGTTGGGATAGGTGCCGACGAAGATTGCGTAGTTTTCGTACTCGACCCGCTTGATAATGTTGTCGACCATGCTGGCGACGACTTCGCCTTCGTTCCACGCGGGCACCATGACGGCGATGCGCTGCTGGTCGCGGGCTCGGAGCCGTTCGAGGGAGAGACGCGGTTGTTTCTTATAGGTGTAGAGCCGCCAGAACCGAAGCCAGTAGGCACCGACGTCGTAGACGAGGTCTTGAGATCCGCTGAGGAAGTAGACGATGGCGACAAACCAAGTCAAGCTCGCGAAGACATCGCGGAGCAAGATCAGCCAGTCGTGGGTTTCCATTCTTCTTAAGGGAATCTACTGCGTTTAGGGATGTTGCGATGGGTGGCCGTCGTGAAGGCGGCTGTTCGTAAGCTCGTGGACGTCGTATAGCGAGGCGCTTTCCTCCGTGACGAGGTCCATGACGACGGCGCACTTAGCACAGTATCGAAGTCGGGTCCAGACTTCGGTGCGATCGAGATAGGCACGGTAACGGGCCATGTGGCTATCCATTCGGATGGCGTCCTCGCGTGTTGCAACCTTTTGTTCAGAATTCCACGCTCGAAAGCCGACGACCAGGGCGAGCACGAAGGTGATGGCGGCGAAGAGGGGGCCTGGAATGTCGTGATTCAGGGCGAAGTTGCCGACGGCGGCGACCACAACCGTGACCGCGCCGAAGGAGATGCCGTTTCGGACGGCCAGCCGGTGTCTCGGGGAGACGCGGTAACTGGGTCTCTGCGGGGGCGTCAGCCAATCGGCAAGATCGGCGCTGAAAGCGACCTTGCGTTTTGCGACGAGGTCTTTTAGTTCGGCCATCGTGTAAATGTCTGGGTTGCCGCAGCGGGGGCACCGCAAAAGGGGCCGGTCTTGGGGGCAATCTTCTTTGCCCGCAAGCGTGGTATCCGTATCTTTCACGACCGCGTCAGACAATCCGCACCACGATCATTGTTCACGATTTCACGTCGAAATATGAGTCACGCGAATACGGCGCTTGGTCGCTAGGGGAGGTTCATGGAGAAAGTGGAACCGTGACCGGGGGCGCCTTCGGCCCAAACGCGGCCTTGATGTCGGTCGACAATCCGCTTGACTTTGGCGAGGCCGATTCCGGTGCCAGGAAATTCCTCGCCCACGAGGCGTTCGAACGGGAGGAAGATTTTGTGGGCATACGCGGCATCGAAACCGATGCCGGAGTCGACGACGGAGATCGTGCCAAGTTTTTGCCTGACCTGAATGGGGCCCCTGGGCGAGAACTTTAGGGCGTTGTCGATGAGGCAATGGAGGGCAACGATCGTCAGATCGGGGTCGGCGAGAATCCTCATACCTTCTTGGGCCTGGACCCTTGGGTCGAACCTTCGCACGAGGGTGGTGACGTCGATCGGCTTTTTGCGGATTCCGGCCCGACCGAGGCGAGAGTATTCGAGCAACCCGTCGATCAGTTCTCCGAATTTGCGCGCGTTGTGGACTTGCCTAGTTAGCAGAAGGCGATGATCGGATTCCAGACGGGGGCCGAGTTCGTTTAACAGGATGCTGGCCGTCGATGCGACGGCACGTAATGGAGTGCGCAGGTCGTGTGCGATGGAGTAGTCGAAGCTCTCGGCTTCCATAGCGGCTTGGCGTAGGGCAAGGGATTGGGCCTGGACTCGTAAACGCAGGGTCTCGTTTTCGGCGGCGAGCCGATCGGCGGTTCGGTGGTTGAGCTGATAACGGGATTCAGTAAGCATGGCGGTCCTCCTCGGAAGATGAGATGAGTTTCTGCCACA
>Ga0206808_1077_pt1 | contig 24415 bp, 19 predicted proteins | sample Alteio_BWOrgCont_58_FD_152899 | JGI IMG/M metagenome (GOLD analysis project Ga0206808, IMG submission 152899) | Enriched cells from forest soil in Barre Woods Harvard Forest LTER site, Petersham, Massachusetts, United States -... | ecosystem: Environmental > Terrestrial > Soil > Temperate forest >...
CTGCCTTCAACACTCAGATTCAAATTGACCCCGGCCAGAACATCGCAATCGATGGCAGTCAACCAGCGATCGGATTCCCAGCGCGCGGTGGACGTCGCGGTGGACGCGGCGGCGGCCGAGGTGGACGCGGCGGTGGCGGCGGCAACTTCGGTGGAAACTAAATAGGAAACTAACGTGAGAATTAAAAGAACTTGGATGTCCGTATCGCTCCTTCTGCCGGCGCTTGCCATGGGGCAGTTCATTACCGGCCCTAACAATCAGGTCAGCAGCGACAAACCCGTTTGGCAAGGCTTTAAGCTGAATACGAAAGACCGCGTGCTGATTGAGTTTCATAACAGCAACGTCGATAGCATCATCTCCTTCTACGAGAAAGCGACGGGAATCACCATCGTCAAAGACCCGACTCTAGTAGGCGGAATGACGGTTACCAGCGCCCGCAAGGTATCGCTTTCTGAAGCGTTGCAAATCCTCAAGACCACCCTTGATCTCAAGGGATTCGATCTGAACTCCAGCAACAATTTGTTGGTGATTAAGGGCCGGAATAAGCCAACCGATCGCCCGCCCTTTGATCCAACCACATTTGCAAGGGACCCCGGGGGCAATCAAGGCGATACACCCCAAACCGAAATCAAGCGATACGCCATCCACTATGCCAACGCCAGCCAGCTTGCGAAAACGTTGAACGACGTCTACACCCCGACCGGAGCGGCCGCAAACCCCTTCCAAAACCGGGGCGGCGGAGGCGGTGGCTTCCAATTCGGAGGCCGCGGCGGACCCGGTGGACAGAATGGCCGCTTCCCCGGAGGATTCCAGCTCAATATTGGCGGCCTGCAAAACCCCGCCCCCGTCCCCCGCGCTTCCTCCGACGACTACACCAACTCGATCATCGTCAATGCGACTCCGCATGATCAGATCGAAGTGAAGTCGCTCATCACCGATCTCGACCAGCCCGCCGAAGACGTGCAGCAGACCCAAGTCTTCAAGTTGCAGTACGCCGCCTCGGACGACATGGTCGCGATCATCCAGAACGTCCTCACCGCCAACGTGCCCCGAGGCCGTGGCGGCGCCACCACCGGCCAGCAGTCCGGTCCGGCCGCCTTCTTCAACGCTGCGCGGAACTCGACGCCGGGCGCCGGTCAGGTGACCTCCGACCCGAAGACCAACTCCTTGGTGGTCATCGCCACCCCGGACAACTTGGCCCTCGTCGATAAAGTCATCAAGAACCTCGACACGCCGCAGAAAATCCAAACGTCTACGTTCGTGATCCCCCTCAAGAACGCAAGATCCGACACCGTCCAGCAGCTTCTGCAGTCCGCCTTCGGCACCCGAACCGGCGCCACCGCGACGACGAATAACCGAAACACTGCCGCCCCCGTAGTCCGTCCCGGAACGCAAACCACGACCGGCACAAGCACCGGCAACCGAAGCACACCCACCGGCGACAACCTCGGCGGTCCGGAATCGGCCCTCCAAGCCACCACGATGCCGATCCTTTTGCAAGACCCCACTGCGGAAAGCGGGGAGTTGCAGACCAACGTAAACGTCACCCAAGGCCTCTTCGGAGGCGGTGGCGGCGGTGGCCGACAGGGTGGCGGCGGAGGCGGAGGCCAGGGAGGTTCGACCGCCCAAAAGCCGACCGTCGGTTACGACTCTCAAGGCCGTGTCATCAACGTCCACGACCTCACCAACCAGGTGACCGTCATCTCGGACCCGAATACGAACTCCCTGATCGTGGTCACCACGCCGGAGAACAAGGACCTCGTACAGAAGGTCATCGACCAACTCGACAAGATCCCCGAGCAGGTCATGATCGAGACGATCATCTGCGAAGCTGAACTCGACCACGCCCACCAACTCGGCGTCGAGTGGAACCTCACCCAAAAGAACCCGTTCGGCACGACGTCCACGACGTCAACCGGCACGACCAACTTCGGGCTGCAAACCGCGACGACTCCGCTTCAGGGCCTCTCGTACACGATCACGGGCGGCAATGTCAGCGCCTTCATCAACGCCCTGCAAACGGATACGAAGTTCCAGGTTCTCTCAACCCCGCGAATCTTCACCTCCAACAACATTCAGGCCGACATCAACATCAGTCAGAGCATCCCCTACGTGGTCAGCTCGACGCCCAACGCCCTCGGCCAGCCGACGATCAACTACGCGTTCCAAGACGTGGGCATTGTTTTGACCGTCATTCCTCACATTTCTTCGAACGGATACGTTACGATGGAAGTGTCGCAGTCGGCGAACGACTTGCAGGGTTTCACGACCTTCAACGCGCCGATCGTCAACCAGCGGGTTGCGGATACGGAAGTGTCGGTTAAGGACGGAGAAACGGTGATCTTGGGCGGAATGATCCGAAATACTTGGAATTCCACGGTCAATAAGGTGCCGCTTCTCGGCGACATCCCGATCCTCGGCAACCTCTTCCGATCAACGTCGAAGAGCAAGCAGAAGACGGAACTCCTCGTCTTCCTCTGCCCGCACATCGTCCGCGACCCGGCCGAGGCGAAGAAGTTGAAGGACGAAGGCATGATCGAGCTTGATCCCAACATCAAGCAGGACATCAACCGGGAATTGCCGAATAATTTGCACTTGACCACGCCTCCGCCCCCTGTGACCAACGTAAAGAAGACCGGAGGGAACTAATCCAGCATGAATGCCTCGAAGAAAATAATTGCTCTACTCGCCATCCTCACCATCGCTACCGGCAGCGTCATGGCGCAAGGCCAGCGCGGACGCCGGGGCTTCGGCCAACCTTACGCGCTCAGCACGTTGATCAACCGCGACGACGTCAAGGAGACCCTGAAGCTCTCCGATGAGCAGAAGGCCAAGCTGCAAGACGTGATGCAAAAAGCGATGGACCGAGGAAGAGAAGCTTTCCAAGGTCTCGGCATCACGGACTTCCGCAACATGACCGACGAGGATCGAAAGCGGATGACGAAGGTGTTCACCACCGTCGGCAACGAAACCGTAAAGGACATCATGGGCGTTCTGAACGCCGACCAGCTCAAGCGGATCAAGGAGATTTCGATCCAGCACGAAGGCAACGGCGCTGCCGCGGACCCCGTGTTCCAAGCTGATCTCGGCATCACCGACGACCAGAAGGCCAAAATCGCCGACCTGCAGCAGAAGATGATGTCCGCCGCCGCTGAACTCGGGCAAAAGGTACGCGACGGTGAGATGGAGCGAGACGCGATGCAGGAAGCCATGAAGAAGAATCAGGACACCCTGAACATTGAAATCGGCAAAATCCTCACCGAGGACCAAAAGACCAAAATCAAATCCATGAGCGGCGCCCCCTTCGAAATCAAAGACGGCACGCGCTAGCCAACCCCTTCATTAATGGTCAAGTTGCCTGCCTTCGGCGGGCAACTTGACCATTAATATTTATCGACCTGGGTCGATCCGCGCCGCGACGGCGCGGACCGCCGGATTCGGGTCATAGCGCAAGGCCTCGATCGCCGCGCGGAACGCCGGCGGACAATGCCCCTCGAGCGCCGTCAGCGCTTGGATCTTCATCCCCGGCGTCTTCCCCCCGAGATAGATCCCGACCACGCCCAGCGACTCCGGCGTCCCCATGCGCCCAAGCAGTTCAATCCCGATCCGCTGCAGCCGCTCGTCCGGATCGGCCAATAGCTTCTGCGCCGTCAGCGTCCCGCTCGCAATGAAGTGCGACAACATCCGAAGCGCCGCCTGACGGATCGGAAACTGCGTGCTCGTTACCAAGGCCTGCGCCACCGGAATCGAAGACTCGTCCCCAATCCGCTCGATCGCCAACGCTGCAATCAGCGCCCGCTCCGACTGGTCCGCCGTCGCCAAAGGCGCGATATCCGGCAACGCCTCCTTCAGCCGCAACAACCCCGCTGCCTCGATCGCCTCTCGCTGCACCGCCGGATCCTTCACCAAAGCGGTAACCCGCGCTCCCGCCTCCGTCATCGCAAACGACTCCGCCAAATACAGCGCCCGCCGAACCTCGGCCGGTTCCTTGCTCTGCAACTTCGCAGTCACCGCCGGATGCGCCAAACCGTGAATCTGGTGCCCAATCCGCACGATCGCCGTCAAAATCGGCGCCGTCGCAGAACCCAAATGATTGGCCACCAACCGATCGTAAGCCGGAGCCCCAATGCCAAACAAATGATCCGCCGCCGCGTCGGTCCCCTGCAAAGCCAGCGCATCGATCGCATCTACCCCCGGATTCGGCAACGTCCCAAACCGAGGGCCGCCACCCAACAAAGGCACGGAAGGCACGCCAATCGCCGCATTGTCGTAAGCCACCGCCCCGTCCGCCTCGATCCGCGCCTGCCCGTTCTCGAGCCCGTCCGAATATCCATCCTCTCCCGCCATATCGACAAAGAGGCCCAGGGCATCCCCAAATCGGCCCGGCACGCTGCCTCCCGGAGTGGAAAAGTACCGGTCCTGCCCGTTCGCGTCCAAGAAGATCGCGACCCCGCCATCCGTCGCCAACCCCGGCCGCCCGTCTCCGGAGGCATAGACATCGTCTCCGTCCCGGTCGAAGAGCATGGCCACGCTCCGGCTCTGTGCCGTCCCATGGCAAGCTCCGCCCCGAACGCAATAGACGTCGTCCCCCGCCAGGTCAAAGAGGAAACCCACTCCCGAGTCCGCCGCAAAGCCCTGCGCCGCATGGTCCGCCGTGTACGAATCTCGCCCCGCCGCGTCGTAAAGAGAACCGAGCCCAAAGTGTTCGCCCACCCCCTGGCAGCGGCTCGTCCCAAGATACGTGTCATTCCCCGCCAGATCGCTTAGCAAACCGACGCCACTGCGACCGTACCCCTGGGCAAACGAAGCCCCGTCCGCCATCCCCGTAGCGATATAAACGTCATCGCCATCGCGGTCCACCAGCCACCCAAGCCCACCGTCCAACGCAGAACCCTGACCCCAACCCACAATCCGGTACTGATCCGAGCCGCCCGTATCGAGGAGGAGCCCTATCCCCCGGTCGCCAAACCCCTGCGCCATCGCCACGCTCGAATAGGTGTCGTCACCCGCCACCTTCATCAGCGCCCCGATTCCGCCGATCCCCGCGCCAAAGTTCAAAGCGTGGCCACGGAAATGAGCCTCGCCTCCCATCTCGTAGGCCAACCCCACGCCCAACAAGCCCGCCCCGATGCTCAAGTCCGGCACGTCATAGGTAGAGTTGCCCCCAAGATCGATCAGTACCGAAGAAGCCGCCACGCCCGCCCCGTACCGACCGGTGTAAACGTTATCTCCGCCCAGGTCGATACAAAGTCCGCCCGCCATCCCCTGGTGAATGTCCCGCCCGTTGCCCGACAATTCCACCGGAATACCGTCGACGACAAACGTCAAAGTCGTTTCCAAAGGAGTCGCGGCCGCCGCCTTTAACTTTGACAGTTCCGCCTCAACCCGCTGCGCCAGCAATCCCCCCGCCGCCAAGATCCGCGCCAAATCTACCTTTTGCATCAACGCGTCCACCGTCGCCGCGGAAGCTGGCGGATTCTTGGCAAAACTGATCGGCACCGCCGGACCCGCCGCCAACTGAGGCAGCGACTCAAGCAAAATCCTGCGCTCGTCCACCGACAACTTCGCTAGGGCGGCATGGATCTCTAAGTTCGCATCCTCCATCGCCCCCAGAATCCTCCCGACCGGGTCGCGGAGCGGAACCGGCACCGTATCCGGCACCGCCGCCGCCTTCACGGCGACGCCCGCAACCGGCAAAGGAACCTGAAGCTGCGCCAGCGAATTTGCTAAAAGAGAACTTAGTGAAGCCCCATTTGCCTTGTGAAGTCGCATAACCACGTCCGCGCCCTCCAACGGGTGGTCGATCGACTCCGCCACCGGCGCCATCAAAGCCGGCCCCGCCTTGTCGCGCCGCACAAAATCCAAATCCCTCAGCGTCAAGTTGCGAAGGAAGAGCGCATCCGCGAGCCCCTGCCGCTCCACCGAGGTAAGTTGCCCCATCGCCGACGCGAAAACAACCAAAAACAACCCAATCGCGGCAAGTCGTGTCACGAGCTAAGAGTAACCCCCGCCTCTACCCGTCGCGCCAGATCGAACGTCGGTACCTTCCGCTCGTCCAACGCCCGTTCATCGAAAGGCGCCGAGTTCTCCAAGGTCGACGCCACCCCAAACTCCAGCCCCAGCCCCAGCGACCCATCCGGCCCCGGCGCAAGAATCGTCAATCGCACCGGATCCATCTCCCGATTCTCCATCAGCGGCTTCAAAAATTCGTTATCCAATTCCCGCACCAACCAAAACAGTTCCTCTTCCGAATCGGCTCCCCGAAATTCAACTAACGACTCGACAAATATAATCGAGATCGTACGCGCCAGGGCCCGCCGAGCGATCTGCCGAAACTTCGTTTGCAACCCTTTGCCGAACAGGTGCCGATCCTCGTGCACGTACCCGGTCAAACGAGTGAGCCCCTCCAATCGCATCGAAGCACTCTCCACGATCGCCCGTTCCCCACGTCGAAAAAGCAAATTCGGAACCGGCTGCCGAACCCCCTGGCCCCACGGCCAGAGCAAATTAAACGGCGGAAGCCCCTCCTCCAATCGCTGCTCATTCAGTTCCAACTCAGACAAGAGGTTGACCGAATCGTCGATAAGCCGCCGAAGCAACCTGTCTGCGTCTCCCTCCGGCAAGTGCGGCTTGACCGCCTTCCCTGCCACCTCGCGCGCCGTCGTCATCCCCATATCGCCCAATCCTTCCCACACCAACCCATGGTCCAAATCCTCGCCTCGCAACAGGGTCAACTTGGAGGTATTAAGCTTCGCCAATGCCTCCCAAATAGCATCGGAATCCTGCTTCGTTGGAAGGAACGATGATGAACTCGCCACCCCGTCGTCAAACGACATCAGCGACAGATGAAAATGCGTGGAACGCTCCGGCGGATCGGCCCGCAACGCTGAAACGGTGAGCGGCCCTTGCCGCATCTGCGCCTCCACCGGGTCCATGCCCAGGTACAGCGTCTCTGGCGTTTCGATCGGCGGCAACGGAGCAATCTTAAAGACCTCCGCCCGTTCGGCAATCGCCAACAGCGTCGGGAGACCTTGCCTAAGGGCCGATGTTTGCTCGACGTCGCCGACGAGACCAGGCACGACGAGCACAACGCGGCGCATGATTCATTTTGGCGCGATGTAAGATCTCTGGTTGATGACCTTTGAATTCGACGCGCTCCTCTTCGATCTCGACGGAACGCTCGTCAACTCCCTCGCCGCCGTAGATCGCGCTTGGACCGCCCTGTGCGATCGGCACCGCCTGGACGCCAGTTTCGTAGTACCGCAAATCCACGGCCGTCGTTCCATCGATTCCATCCGCCTCATCCTGCCCCACGTGGACGCCGAAGCCGAGGACCAATGGCTGCAAGACCGCGAAGCCACCGACACGGAAGGCGTCTTCGCCCTCGAAGGCGCCGCCGAGTTCCTATACAGCCTGGAATGCCCCTGGGCCATCGTAACCTCCGGTACGAGCAACGTCGCCAACCCCCGAATCCGCGCCGGCGGCCTCCCCATGCCGAGGGTTGCCGTCTACGGCGAAGACGTCAAGAACGGCAAACCCTCCCCCGGCCCCTACCTCTTAGGTGCCCAACGATTAGGCATCGCCCCCGAAAGATGCCTATTCTTCGAAGACACCCTCGCCGGCATCCGCTCCGCCCACGCCGCCAACATGAAATCCATCGGTATCGCCAGCTCGCTGTCCGCAGAACAAATATCCGAAGCCGACGCCGTCATCAACGACTACAAAAACCTATCGGTCCTCCCCCAAGACGGTGCCTACACCCTTACCATCCCCCACTAACCCGAATCCCGTGACGCACCCACCGCGACGCATCCCCACCCGACCAAAAAACACAGCCCGCCCAACGGTGTAATCGCTCCCAACCACTTCACATCGGTCACCGCCAATGTATACAACGACCCGCCAAAAACCAAAATGCCGGCGGCAAAAAGCCAGCCGGCAAAGCGAAACAACCGAACATCCGACCGCCCGCAAAGGACGCCCACCACAATCAAGGCAAGCGCATGAAGGACGTGGTACTGAACGCCCGTCTGCCAGACCCCTAGGTTAAAGTCAGAAATCTTCCCGCGCAAGCCATGCGTCCCAAACGCGCCAAGCGCTACTCCGACCAACGCCAACCAAGCTCCCAGCGAAACGAATGTCCGGTTCACCCTTTAAAGGTAGCACTGACCCAAAACCGAATACCTAGCTCGAGGTCGTTACGTTGATCCGGTTGTTCGCCTTATCAAACTCAACTTTGGCGTCCAGAGCCTCCGCAATAAATCTTAGCGGAACCATGGTCGTCCCGCCCAAAAGCTGTGGCTTGACCTCCATCAGAATCTCTGCCCCGTTCTTCTTCGCGATCCGCGAGCCGAGCCGAAGGTCCACGGACTCGTTGTTCTTCTGTGCCTTGATCGTATGGTTCGCGTCGTCGTATTCGACGTATGCCCCGATCGCCTCAAAAATCCCCCGCATGGGCACCATCGTCCGCCCCATTAACACCTGCGGCGCCGCATCCTTAAACTCCACCGGCTTCCCGTCCACCAACACCGTTAGCTTCAAAGTCGGAGGGTTGTCCGTCTTCGCCGGAACCCCTGTCTGAGTGCGACCATACGCCCCCACACTCATAGCCCCAAAACAAACAGCAACGAGAGGAAGCAAAACCAAAGATCGCAATTTTCTCACGGTTGTACGATGAGGAACTCACGCGAAAGGTTCCAAACCACCCCTGCCGCCCACCCGCAGGATCATTCCAAGGTCCTCAATTCTTGTAACGAATAGCGGCCCGTCCCACGTCCTCCAGCAAATTCGCCTCAACCGCCTAAAATAAACTGTGCCCCATTACGCCGTCGAACTCTCTCAGGCCCGGCTCCCAAGCACGCCCGCCTGGTCTAATTCCGTCATATTAAACGGCAGAAAACTCACCGTGTCTATCCTCGCCAAAGTCGGTAACGACAGCACCGTCGTTGAGATCCACCGGTCAATCAAACTCATCGCCCGTGCCGCGGACACGACCTATTTCTACGACCCCTTCCGCCCCGTGCTAACCGTAAAGGGTCCCAACGCCTACCTCGCCTATGCCGCCACCCCTGGTGCAGGAAGCGGCGAATACGCTGTCATTTGGCGTATCTGGGACAACGGCCGCCACATATCCCCGTTGGGACGGTACCTGTACGGTGACCTCCACCTTTGGTTCACCCACGGAACTATTCGCGAAATCCGGCCCGCAAAGTACGCCACCGAAGACGTCGTCCGCAAGTATCCGCACCTCTTCGAACGCGAGTTCTACCGCAACAAAAAATTCGTCATCGACTACCGCTTCAACGTGAAAAGGCATACATTCAACTTATCCAACATCCGAATCGTCCGCCATAGCTTCTCTTGGCGAGACCACGTGCGATTGCCCTAGCCAAGGTTTGTCGGCGTCTACTCAAGGAAACCATCCAGGTCCCAGTTTAGTTAGACTCAGATATGCCTGCCTTCTTCGGACTCCTACTGCTGGCCGCCACTAAAAACCCAACGATAATCACTCCCAACCAGGCTGAATTCTCCGTCGCCCCCCAATACTTTGCCATCGACCGCAAGACCGTTCGCTGGGTATTCATCGGAACCGGGCACCTGGACAAGCTCGCTCCCGCCCTCCAGAAAAACAAAATTAGCTACTTCGTGGTCCCTTGGCTGAAGGCCCCTCTTCACGCCGAGTCAGACATCACGAAGTTCTATCCTGAGAAGAAGATGGAGGACCCCGGTTGGACCGGCCTCGCCATCGATGGACGCTACTACCGGACAGCCCGAAAGCTATTCGCAAAGGCAGTCGAATCGAACGATTGCGTACTCGCTGACTTCTCCGAGAAACCCACCATTTACTTCCCCGGTCCAATGGATAAGGACCTCATCTCAAACTTCAAGTCCCACCGGTCCGCGTTCGACTCCCTGGCCAAGCTGTTCCGTCACGACAACAAGCTGCAGCGCGTCGGCGAAACATTTACAGTTCCCGAGGACCCGGCTTCAATTGGCGTCAACAGCCGACGAATCGCCAACTACCGAGCACTTCTAACCAAAATCGGCGCTCTCGAGGGCCTTGCCCACTTCAGCGAGGAGTATCTAATCCTTAGCTGGACATTCGGCGTCACCACATCCGCGGAATATTCCAAAGGCTACTGCTATCTCGTACGCCCACCCAAGAAACTCTCCAAGTCCCTCGATATGTACGAACCAACCGGAAAAGAGCGAACCGAAGACTACCGCCACATAGAAGGAAACTGGTACATCTACGCCGACTACGTACCATAGGCTCCAAAAACGAAGGAAGACCGACCGCCTACCGTTGTCTCAGCTTCAAACGAATCGTCTTGATCTCGAACGGATGCATCGCAAACGCCACCGAATTCCCCGAAACCGCCATCCGAGCCCCCGCGTCCTCCATCAAATTCGCCTCAAACGCCGAAACCACCCGCGCATGCAACGAGACCCGAACCGAAGGAACCGCCTTCCCCGCCGACTCGTAAACCCGCAAAATCACCGAACCGTCCGGCCCCGGTTTCAACGCTGTCAACGTAACATTCGGCTGATCAATGTCCACCAACCCCCAAGAAGCCGGCAACGGACCCTCATGCGCCAAAGCCTTCACGACCATCAAAGGCGTATTGAACTCCTGTCCCTCGCGCACCACCCCCGCCGAACCCCAATCCCCCGCGTGCGGCACAAACGCATAGTGAAACGAGCGCGGAACTCCCAACTCAAACCCGCTCTCCGAAGTGTGCCCCTCGTTATAGTCGCCTAAAGTCTGCGACCGCAAAAGCGACAACATCATCGTGCCGTCGTCGCTCACCACATTGCCTGGCATCCCCTGATTCAACAACGCCGCCCCGCCAGAAGCCGTACCGTTCTCCACCCAATTCTGCGCCGGAAACTCAACCCCCTTCGGACGCTCTACCGATCCAAACGGAATCTCCTGCACCTGACGCCCGTCCCGAACCGCCGTCGGAAACTGAACCTGATACCGTACATGCTTCTCGTTATTAACGACCTCGGTCTCAATCTCAATCCGGGGAGAACCGGCCACCAGCCGAACTCGAGTAGAGAAAGACCCCGACCCAAACGGATGCGAAACCCGAAACTCCGAAAACACCGGCCCTTGAACAACCGTCCCTGGCTTATCGGAACTCCCGCTGCTCAATAAAGCATTGGAAGCCGATGGAACCGGATACTTCGTCGTCGCCGGAATATAACTCGCCCCGTCGAGCGTGTGATAAAGCTCCCAAAGATCGCCGTTATCCACCTGACGACTCACCACGTTTGCCGGCCCCGAAAGCATCTCCCGCCCGCCTTGCCGCTTGTCTAAGATGCTCGTAATCTGACCACCCTTCGCATCAAACGTAACCGTATAGAACTCGTTCGAAATGGAATCGGACCCTGTCGGCGCAAGCAAATCAATCGGAACAATTGAACGCCGAGGCACGACCCGGTAAGTCGCATAACCCAAAGCCGGCACGTCGTGAGCCAAAAAGGATATCTTCGCGCGGCGCAACGAATGGTCGGAATACCGTTCCGCGTAGGTCAACTGCACCGGAACAGCGGCCCCCGCAGGGTCAACCACCGAGACATCATTCACCTCCGCCCCGGCAAACCCCAGATCCACGCCCACAACATCGGAACGGCGCACCGACCCAAGTGGATTGAACACGACAATCGGCGTACCCACCCCCCGCGTATCCACCCGAGAAACTAAACTAGCAAACCGCGAAGAAAGCATCTCGTCCGCCAACCGCCGAGAAAACGCATAACTCTGAACCGTATCCGTATACACGTGATCGGCCATTACGCCGGAAGCCAAATCGTGAGTCTGGTTAAACAGCACCGGCTCCCAAGCCCGATCCTCCATCTTTGGGTCAACCGCAAGACCCAGCCAATTCGAAAGCACCCCCAACTTCTCCGCCGTAACCAGCTTCTGCTCCAACTCGCGCGTCGTCTGCTTTAACTCGATCCGGCTGCTATAAGTCCCCTGAAAGATCGGGTTGAAATCGCCAGTCAGCGTCGGCGTGTCCGTCCTCTTCGCCACCACCTCCGCAAACTCCGAAGGAATCGAATATCGAATCGCAAACGGCGCATCCGGCTTCGAATTAAACCGCGAAAGAAGCGGAGTAACGTAATCCTCCGGCTCCGATACGTCCACTCCCGCCAACCCCGCCCGCTCCGGCGAATGCGTATGCGGATTCAAGGCATTGAACCGATCCGTAAAGAACTGATCAAATCCCGCCTGATCCCGAGGCGGCCCATAAAACAACCCGTAAAACCCCGGCACCCAAACCGCCGGAATCGTCGACCCGTCGATCCCCTTCCAATTGAACTCCGAAGGCGTGCTGTCACCTGCGAGTCCGCGACAAAACCAAAACGATTTAAACCCCGCCAGCTTCAGCAACTGAGGCAATTGCGGATGGTGACCAAAGGTATCCAGCAACCACGCCGCGCTAACGTCCTTCCCAAACGTCTCCCGGCAATACCGCTTGCCGTATTCGATCTGCCGAACAAACAACTCCCCGCCCGGCTTCACGTCGTCCGGCATCACGTCCATCCCGCCAACGATCCCCAGCCGCCCTTCCGCGACGTACTTCTTAAATTCGGCCGCCCGCTCGGGATACCGCTCCAAAAACGGCTTAAAGTAAGCCACCTGGTCCAGCGTGAACTTGTAATCCGGATACTTCTCCAGCAGCCGAAGCGCCGAAAGAATATTCGACAACCCCATCTGCAAATACTCTTCCCGCGTAAAGAACACCGCCCCTTCCCAGTGCGTGTGGGGAATGTAGTAGAGCGTCTGCTTCCCGGCCGGCGGCGCCTGAGAACCCTGAGGCCCATTCGCCAAACCAACCATCGACGCGGCAACGAGAAGAGGACTTAGGATCACTTCGCCCGCATGTTACCAAGCCGAACCCCTCGGACGATAAACCGAACTCGCCCCTCAACTTCCCAAACCCAACGATGCCGTAGCCGGCGCACGAGCGAAGCGAAGTCCGCCGCGACACCGTCTCGGCACAACCGCCCAGCCCATGCCGACTTCCCAAACCCAACGATGCCGTAGCCGGTGCACGAGCGAAGCGAAGTCCGCCGCGACATCGTCTCGGCACAACCGCCCAGCCCATGCCGACTTCCCAAACCCAACGATGCCGTAGCCGGTGCACGAGCGAAGCGAAGTCCGCCGCGACACCGTCTCGGCACAACCGCCCAGCCCATGCCAACTTCCCAAACCCAACGATGCCGTAGCCGGTGCACGAGCGAAGCGAAGTCCGCCGCGACAGCGTCTTGGTACAACCCCCCGGCCCCTGCGGACCCAACGGCCGCCAATCCAACCGATACAATACAAACCAATGCCCCCCGATTCGAGCCCCCTGACCGGCGCCGCCTGGCTGCGCCTCCACTCCACCCCCGAGCCGGTCGAGATCCAAAAAGCCACCAAGGAAACCCGCGCCTGGTTCGTCGTCATCGAAGGCACGCCCTACTTCGCCAAATGGTATCCAAATGAGTTGCTCGACACATGGGTCGCCATGGAAATCAAGATCGCGGGCCCACCACTCCACCCGAGAATCGTTCCCTTAAGAAAAGCCAAGCGGTGCCGAGACGGAATCGTCCTCCTCTATGACCGCATCTCCGCCGAAGACCTCAGTTCCCAAGACAACCGAAAGAAATTCGCCGCCCTCCCCGTCTGGCCCCGCGCGAAAGCCTGCCTCGACGTCATCGCCGCGCTCGGCGCGATCTGCGACGCCGGATTCTCCGTCGTCGACTGGTACGAGGGCAACATGATCTACGACTTCGAAGCCGAGCAGATGTGGCTCTTCGACTGGGAACTCTGCCACCCCGTCTCTGCCTACACCCTCGAAATGGACTCCAACTACGGTTCCTCCCGCCTCATGGCCCCCGAGGAGTTCATCCGAGGGAGCCTGATCGACGAATCCACCCTCGTCTACAACCTCGGCCGCTTCGCCACCCTCACCCTCCCCGAATACGCAGAAAACCTCGCCGAAGTCCTTTCCAAAGCCACTTACCCCGCCCGCGACCATCGCTACCAAACCGTCAAGGATTTCCGGACCGCCATCCGCCGCCTAACCGTACTCGGCTAGAAAACGCCGGCTACTTCTCCGCCGGAAAAACCTTGACGATCAGTCGGCTAAACGCCAGCTGCCACATCGCTTGGTCATGACCCGCCGCATAGAGATCAAAGCTCGTGCGTACTCCCAGACCCTTCACTTTCTCGTAAAAGTCCTTCGTCCGCATCCCAAACGACTCCAAACTGCCGGCCGCGAAGTAGATAGCCGGAGTATTCGCGACCCGCTGAGGATTCGACGGCGGGATACCAAGTGACAACGGCATCGACGCAAAGAAGAAGTCGGGACGCGCAAACGCCGCCCCTGCCGCAAAGGCGCCGCCGTTCGAGAACCCCGTGACCGCATGCTTCGCCCTGTCCGTCGAGATCCCGAAATTCTTCGCCACGTACGCCCCAACCTCGTCGCAGAAGAACTTCATGTGGGCCGCATATCGAGCCTCATCGATTCCCGGCAGATACTCCAGCGCCCGAAAATCCTTGGTCATGTCGTAACCCAACTTCATGTCGCCGGTGTACTTCCCCGCCGCCATGCCGACGATCGCGCAAGGCCGAACCCGATGCGCCAAGATCAACGGCTCCAAAGCCGCCGCGAAGTCCTTGCACGAGTCGCCGTCCGTCATGAACACCGCGGGAAGGTCGGGTGCCGCGTTAGGCGGCAGATAGACAAAAATCTTGCGATCCTCGTTGAGCGCGTCGCTATGGATCGTCCGCTCCTCCAAGCGACCTTGCATGGTCGCAGCCGTGGTCGGAGCGGCCGGCGCCCGTCGGCCCCGCCAAACCGTCTGCGACGGCTTATAGTCCCCATCCTCGACAAACGCATAGGTGGCGAAAGCCTTGTCCCATCCGCCCGCCATCTGAAGTTGAATCAGCCACAAATCCGTCCCCGGCAGCTTCTGCATCGGTTCCTGGATTCCCCCCGAGAGCCGAACCTCGGCCGCCTTCGAGCGATGGATAAACGAGAGCACATCGCCATCCAGCCACACGCCGGCGTCGCCCGTCCCTACGTGAGCCGCCATCCCTTCCGAGTTCGCAGGCAAAGGCAAGATCTTGTAAGGACTGGTCCAACGCTTCGCCGGCGGATGCTTCTTAGCGTTCTCGCGGATCGCCGCAAGGATCGGTTTCCACCGCGCATCGTGTCGGATCTCGGTGAAATCCGTGTCGGCCTCGCAAGCCGCGGGGTCGTTGTAACCCGCTTTAGCCAGCTCGTCCAACGCCGCAAAGGCGTCGTCCGCCTTGCCCATCAAAGCGTAACTACAAGCCACGTTGTAAAGCGCCACGGTCTGCGAGTGGTCGGTCTGATAGGCCTTCCGATACAACTCGATGCTTTTCGCGTAGTCCTTCGCAAGGTACGCCTTGTAACCTTGGTCGAAAAGATCAGAGGCGGACTGTCCGAACGCGGAGACCGAAATTAAGGCGGCACAGGCAAGAAGACTGAGGGCGCGGCGAACACAGTTGGGATTCATCTTGTATCTGATACTGTACCAGTTACGCGAGAAGTTCCCAGATTAAGTATCGACGCGTACCGACAAAATTCGGACGGGCAAGACCGAGCCTTCCGCCGGCGCATACGCGTGCGGCTCCGCGCTCCAAAACGTAATACTCTCGCCTTCCCCGAGCTCCAGCGTCGCATCCCCTATGCCAACCACCGCCCGTCCGCTCAGCACGTAGACATGTTCCTCGCCGGCATGGGAACGGCGTTCGCTGGGACCGTACAGTTCCAGCAAGGTGGGCTTTATGCGCCCCATCTCCAACCGGCTCGTGAGAATGTTGAGCGGTACCACCCCCTGTGACCGCGCCAGTTCCGCCCGCGCGGCTTCCGTCGTGGCCATCCCCCCGCAAAGCGGTCCCGCCCCAAAATTAGCGAGATCAAACCAAGCATCGTCCTCGGCGCGATGAACGGCGTACGGCCGCTCCTCCGACGCCTTCGGGTGCATCAGCCGGTCCAAGTGAAGCCCAAGCACCTCCGCGACCTTCAAATAGGTCGATCGCCGGGAACCCCGCCCCGACTCCACTTGAACCACGGAGGTCTTGCTGATTCCTGCCCGCTCCGCAAGCTGTCGAATCGACATTTGCTGCTGCAACCGCGTCCGCCGCAGCCGGTCACCGACGATCGAATGCACCTCGGGACTCAGACTTTCGGCGTCGGACGACATAAGGAATCAGCGAAACGCAAGCGGCGAAAACGCCAGATTATAGGTCGCGGCGTTCAGGTAGGCAAGAGAAATCGGCGATTCCGCCAACACCGTAAAGTCCGAAGCCAACGCCCGGCCCCGCGTCCCGTAGCAAAACCCCGAAAAGCCGCCAAACGAAGGCACCAGCGCCTGATAAGAACCCACATGCAGAAACACCTTTCCGAACATCGCCTGAATATGTTCGAGTGAATAAGGGCAGAAGACCAAGTTATCCGCCTGCGTAACCACCACTCCGCCGTCCGCCAGCGCCGCCAAACAGTCTCGATAGAAGTTATCGGTAAAGAGCTGCTCGCTCAACCCACCCTCCTCGTCCTCGTAAACGTCGGTGCTGTCGACCACGATGAGGTCGTATTTGCGCGTCGTCTCCTTCGCAAAAAGAAAGGCGTCCGTGATGTGAAGATGAACCCGAGGATCTTCGAACGCGCCGTTGCTCAGCTCCGGCATAAACGTCCGGCAGGTCTCCACCACCCCCGCATCGATCTCCGCAATATCGATGTGTTCAATCGACGAGTGGCGGCACAACTCGCGAATCACCCCGCCGTCCCCGCCTCCCACCACCAAAGCCGCCTTCGGCGACGCCATATTCAGCAACGGAATCTGCACCAAAGCTTCGTGGTAAGCCCGCTCATCCATCGTGGAAAGCTGGACATGCCCATCCAGCAACAAGACGCGCCCAAAAACCTCCGTATCCACAATGTCGATCCGCTGAAACTCCGTCTCAACGCTCGCCACCAAACCCTGGATTTGAACATCCAGCCCAAACTTATCGCTCCGAATCGGAATCCGCAGCCGCCCCAAGTCACTCACCCGCCCAAGGTACCCCGCACGCAAGCATTTCCCCCCGCGGGGTTTTCTGGCCCCCGCAGGGGGCCAGAAAACCTCGAATCAAAATTAACTCCGGGTTTGGGGCGAAGCCCCAAACCCGGAGATAAACCACTAAAATAACAAACATGGCAATGACGCCCCCAAAGGAAAAAAAAGCAACCGCCGACGTAGCCATCATTGGCGGCGGACCCGCCGGCAGCACCCTCGGCAGCCTGCTGAAAACCTACCGACCCGACCTGGACGTCGTCATCCTCGAACGCGAGCAATTCCCCCGCGATCACGTCGGCGAAAGTCTCCTGCCCGCCGCCTGCACGATCATGGACGAGATCGGCGTCTGGGACGAGGTCGAACGCCACCAGTTCCCGATCAAAGTCGGCGCCCACTACCGCTGGGGCGCCACGCCCGAACTGATCGAATTCAACTTCCTCCGCTCCGCCGAATTCGAGCGGTACGAGCGCCCCGCCCCTTTCACCGGGCAGCGGCAACTCACCACCTTCCAAGTCGACCGCAGCATCTTCGACAAAATCCTCCTCGACCACTCCCGCGAACTCGGCTGCCGGGTCTACGAAAACACGAAAGTCGTCAAAGTCCATAACGAAGGCGACCGCGTCACCGGCCTGGAGACGGACAGCGAAACCATCGAGGCGAGATATTACATCGACGCCTCCGGCGTCAGCGGAATCCTGAGAAGGCAGTTCGAAGTCGGCATCCAATCCCCCACCACCCTCCGCAACATCGCCATCTGGGACTACTGGCAAGACGCCTCCTGGGCTCACAAGGTCGGCGAAGGCGGCACCTTCATCCAAGTAATGAGTCTCGGCTGGGGTTGGATCTGGTTCATCACCATCGGCAACACCCGCACCTCCGTCGGCCTCGTCACCCCCGTCGAATACTTCAAACAGTCCGGCCTCGACCGCGAAGAGATCTATCTCAAGGCACTCGCAGAAGAGCCCCACATCGTCGAACTGCTCAAGAACGCCAAACGCGAGCACAAGCTCCACGCCGACCGCGACTGGAGTTACATCTCCGACCGTCTGAGCGGCGAAAACTGGTTCCTCGCCGGCGATAGTTGCGGCTTCGCCGACCCCATCCTCTCCGCCGGAATCTCCCTCGCCATGTCCGGCTCCCGAAGGGTCGCCTACAGCATCCTCGAACTAGAACGCGGCACCCACGACCCCGTCTGGATCCGAGAGGAATACGACCGAATCCACAAGCTCAACATCGGCAACCACATACGCTTCGCCGACTACTGGTACTCCGCCAACGCCAAATTCTCCGACCTGGAGGAATACTGCTCCGAGATCGCCAAGGGAGCCGGCTTGAGCCTGGACGCCAAGGAAGCCTTCCGCTGGCTCGGCACCGGCGGCTTCACCGACGATCTCACCGCTGAAGGCCCCAGCTCGGGCAGCTACCGTCTCAACGACCTCAAACGCACGATCCAAGCCACCTCCGGCGAAAATCCCGAATGGGAAATCGGCAACTTCAACCACCTGACGTTAAACCTGGAGGGCGCGACCAGACAACGCTCCGCCGCCTACCGAGACGGCCAAGTAAAGCCCGTCGAGTCTTACCGCCGAGGCGACCACACCCTCCTCCTCGAACGCTTCTACAAGTACGCCTACATGGCGATCTCCAAGAGCCCCTGGATCTCCACCATCATCAAAGACATCAAAACCATGGCCCGCCGCCACTCCAACCTCGACGACCGAGAAATGGAACTCGTGATCTTCGAAATCCTCGAAGCCATGCTCGTAGAAGGCTGGATCGAAGGCGCCGCTATCACGGCGCCAACGTAACGCAAAGCCTACAAGTGTCGGAGACGGATACGCCGGAACGGCGTGTAGCCGGGGGTGCGAAGCCCGCCGCGAGGGGTTGTGCGCGCCACAATCATTTGGTCGGCAACTGGATCCGAAGCGACCAACCCCTACCCCTCCGCAACCGTCTCCCGAACATCCCGATTGGCATGAACCACCGCGCTGAAATCCAAGTTCACCAGCGGAAACGCCGCCGCGTTCGGATCGGTGCGCGCCACCACCCAGCCGTCCGCCACCAGGGCATCCAACGTCTTCAACACCTCGATCTGCGCCTTCGCCGGATCGACCACGCCATCGTTAAGCGCCAAAGAAGGAACCGGCATCCGCGCCAACTCCGCGAAAGACTTCTCGGTCTTGAGCAACTGGGTCAGGTAAGCGGTCAGCCCGACCATCGGCAAAACCTTGCCCTCCCGCTCATACATCCGCATGCGGGTGATGCGGCCGCCCCCCATCTCCGCCATCCACTTCTTCTCCGCCCCCTCCAGATTCGTCCGAAAGTGTGTCTTGCCGACGATTACATAAGGCGCCGCCTCCCCCGTAAACGCGCCCACGATCTCCTTGGCGATCAGCAGTCCGCACCCGCCCAAATTGGTCCCGCTCGTGTGCTCGATGAAGCCCCCCTGCCCCAGCCACCGCCAAGCTTCCTCGGCGGTGAGATCAAACCCTGCGTCGGCTGCAATCACGCTCGCGTGGGCCTGGAGGTCAGAAAATACGCCGTTCGCCGTGTACCAAAAGTCGGCGAACCGCACATGCTGCCGGATCTGCGAGCGGTGGTTCGTCGAATAATATTCGCGCAGCCACTCCGCCTCCATCGCGTTCCGCTCCAACTCTAAAATCGAGTAGGCCACCATTCGCGCCCCCGCATGGGTCAGGGCCATCCCCGCCGCCAGGATCGGGTCCGCAAACCCCGCGCTCTCGCCCGCCAAGAACCAGTTCTCGCCCGCCAGTCGGTCCGCAAGAAAGCTCCAATCTTTCGTCGTATGGACGGCCCCGGCTTCGCTCTCCCGGGTGGCGTTGCGAATCAGTTCCCGGACCAGCGGATCGGACTGAACCGCCTCCGCATACAAATCCGCCGGTCGTCGCCCCTGCTCCTTCAAGTATGCCGCCGGCACAATCAAGCCGATCGAAGTGCGATCCGGGCCCAGTGGAATGAACCAAATCCACCCGTGTTTGAGCGAAAGCACCTGCACCCGCGTGCCCCCCACTCCGATGGACACCGCCCAGTCCGCATTCCGCCAGTAATCCCAGATCGCGACGTTTTGCAGCGACGTCGGCGCCGTAACTCCCACACCCATTGCCCGCCGAAGCAGCCCCGCATGCCCCGTCGCATCGACATAGTGCTTCGCAATAATCGCATCGCCGTTTTCTAAAACAAGCCGCGTCACCCGGTCGTCGTCCCGTTCGACCGTCCGCACCGCCGTCTCTTCCCGCACTTCGCAACCCATCGACCGCGCGTGATCGAGCAAAATCTTGTCGTAAATCGCCCGGTCGACCTGAAACGCCGTTTGCGTGCGTTGGCCAACAAACTTCGACGGTCGGTCGACCGGCCGAAAGGCCCCGTCGGCGATGAACTCGAAATCCCAAAGCTCCTCGGTCCTCCCCCACCGGTAGGTCGCGCCGATCTTGATCGGAAAACCGGCCGCTTCGACCTTGTCCCAAACCCCCATCTCCGCCAAAATATGCGAGATCGAAGGAAGCTGACTCTCGCCCACATGGTCGCGCGGAAACCGCTCCCGCTCCAAGACCACTACCGAAAGGCGCGGATTGTACTTCTTAAGCAGAGTCGCCACCGTCGAACCGGCCGGACCTCCGCCGATAATGGCGACATCGAAATTGGATTGCATCGTCGGACGGCTTCCCCGTAATCGGTGGCCCCATTATCGCAGAACTCCCTTCGGCTTCCGGTACCAGGATGTAGAATTTCAGCACGGAATGAAGGGCAATACCCAACCCGCGAAACCCGCCGAACTAGAGGCCCTCTTCGCGAAGAGCATGACCGCCCTTCGCAACCGCGAATTCGAGCGGGCGATGCGGTTTGGCGACCAGCTTCTTACGCTCTCAAACCATGCCCCTTCCGCGATTGTGTGGGCCGTCCGCCTGCGACTCGAAGCTCATCAATGGCAAGCCGCCATCGATATCGGAACCCCGCTGATTGACCAAGCGCCCGAGGCGAGCGGACTGGTAGGTCACGCGTACGAGAATCTCGGCGATTTGGATAAGGCCCTGCTCTATTACCAAAAAGCACGAGAAGGGCAGCCCGATAACCCAAGCTGGCACTATCACGAAGCCTCCGCCCTCTCCCGTCTCTACCGAGACTTCGAGTCGATGGAACGCCTTCGGCAAGCCGTCAAGCTCGCGCCCGATCCTGGCGCTCTCCTCGTGCTCGCCGGCCAAGAACTGACCTTCAGCCACCCCGAAGCCGGACTGCGCGCCTGCGACAAAGCTGTGCGCATGAACCCAGCCCAGGAAGGCGCGCACGTGCTGGCCGCCAAGTGCCTGATGGCGACAAGACGGCTGCCAGAAGCCGACCGTCGCTGGTCCGCCGCCATTGCGATGCGGCCCGCCGATCTCAGCCTCCCACTTGAGCGGGCGATGGCTCTAACCCGCCACGGAGAGTTCGAAGTGGGCATCGCCGCCCTCGAGGATATCCTCCAAGGAAATCCCGACTACGTCCCCGCGCTGGTTCAAATCGCCTCCGCAAAACGAATCACGCAGGAAGATGAGCGGTTCGTCGCCAAGATGGAGTCGCTCGTCAAAACGGCGAACGAAGACACCGAAGACCCCATCGCCCTCCACTTCGCCCTCGGCAAATCTTACGACAACCTCGGCCAGTACGAAGAAGCTATGAGCCACTTCGACGACGCCAACCGCCTCCGATACCGCGCGATCGAGAAAACCGGCGGCTTCGACCGCGAAGGCTACGTCGCCAACATGGCCCTCCGCGCCCATGTCTACCGTAAGGAGGTGGTCGAGTCGGAAAAGCGAAACGGCAACTCAACGGAAGTGCCGATCTTCATCCTCGGCATGGTCCGCTCCGGGACAACCTTAGCGGAGCAAATCCTCTCCGCCCATCCCGACGTGGCCGGGGCCGGGGAGCAGGATTTCTGGATCAACACCGACCTCCGATTAATGGATTACGCGGCAAGAACGCTCAACAAGGAGGCTCTCCAAGTGGCATCCGAAATCTACCTGCGTCTCATCGAAGGCTTTGCCAAAGGCGCACCGAGAGTGATCGATAAGCAGCCGGGGAACATGATTCTTGCCGGCGCTCTGCACATCGCCTACCCCAATGCCCGGATACTGTACATGCGACGATTTCCCGCCGACAACGCCGTCTCGATATGGACAACCAATATCCGCACCTCCACCAGGTTCGTCAACGATAAGTCGAACATCGTCCATGCCTACCGCCAGCACGAAACCCTGCGAGAACACTGGAACTCCGTAATTCCGGCCGACCGGTACCTCGAGGTCTCGTACGAAGACCTCGTCACGAATCAGGAAGTGGTAAGCCGCCAAATGGTGGACTTCTGCGGCCTACCCTGGAACAACGCCTGCCTTACGCCGGAAGGGAATAAACGGCAGGTCATCACGCCGAGCTTATGGCAAGTTCGCCAACCGGTCTACCGAAGCTCCATCGACCGATGGCGGCGCTACGAGCCATGGCTCGGCGAATTCCGCAAACTCTTAGAAGACTATTGACCTAACGGAGGCTTACCCCCCGCCGCGCGGGCAGCGTTGACCTCGGCCACCTTATCCGGATGAGCCGCTGCCCATGCCTTCTCGTCTTCCTTGGACTTCCTCTGGTTCGCCGCCATCTGATCCCAGCCCTGTTGCAACTGTGCAGACGTGGGTGGAGGGAGCTTCTTGGCGTCCGCCATTTGCTTAGTAATGTCGTCTTCGTGACCGCTGCAACCGGCAACGGCCAATACGGCAACACCTAAAACGGCGATCCGACGAATCGATCTGTTGTCTTTCATCAAGGTAAAAATGTGGTTAAGTTCGACAATACGGCCCACGTGGTTTTGGAGCGAAGCTCCAAAACCACGTCGTCAAGACCCTACGGGCGCAGACAGTCCCAGATGTTCTTGCCGGGGTTGTGGTCTGGATCCGGGTTTGTCGAGGCAATGTTCATGTACTTCGCGTGGCCATCCACGAATCCGAAGTTCGAACCACCTTCCTTCACCTGCCCCACCGCGCCGGTCGCGCCCTCCGGCGCTGCCACGGTGGCCGGGATCAGCCCGTTCGGCAACTCGTTTCCGCCGCAATCGTTGATGTTGCTGTTGCTTCCGTCCGTGGTCGGCACGCCTTCGAAGTAGCCACCGCATTGGAAGTTTGTGGCGTTCGTGCCGCCCCACTTGAGCGCATCGCTGTTGAACTTCGTGGCCAACATGATGGACTCAGCGGGGTGTGTCACCTGCGTACTGACGAGGCCAGAGGTGTTGAGCTCTCCCCCGAGCAGCCCTTCGCCGGTGATCTGCGCGAATGGCGCCGAAACGCCCCGCAAAGTACAGTCCGGCGTGTTGGTTTGCGTCCCCTTTTCGCATCGCCCCTGCCAAGAGTCAGGCGAGACCCCGATGAAGTTCACCGCGGCCGCTGACGAGGCAGCGGTGAAGGAATTAAGGCCGTACGAAACGGCAACGCCTTCCCACGAAGGAAACTCGACGACGCTTGAGCCGTCAAGTGGACTTCGAAACATCGGCAACGACTTTGAGTACGGCTGAAGGTTATACGTCCAGCCCAGACTGTTGCTCCCCCAAGAAGGAGCGCCTGACCAGTTTGCCGGAGTGGCGTAGGTGAACTGGTCGTTGTTATCGTCGGCGTACATGATCATCGACAAGTTGATCTGCTTGCCGTTCGACAGATCGGCGGTGGCCTTCGCGGCCCGCTTTGCCTGCGCGAAGACAGGGAATAGAATCGCGGCCAAGATCGCGATGATCGCGATCACAACTAAAAGCTCGATAAGGGTAAATGCCCGATTTCGCATGAAAAGATCTCCGTTGACTTTAATGAGTCCCCGGCTTCGGGGAACGAGTGTCGAATGAATGATAGGAATGCCTAGGCGTCAGCGCCCGTAGCAAAGCCGTGTAGACCATTTATGATACGCCGTCGACCATGTAGCAACCCGCTGCGGTCGAAGCCCCGCACCGGCATAGCGATGTTCTGTAGCGTAGCCATAAGGTTAAACGATTAGATAATACGACACATCCGTTGCGATTGGAGACAAAAATTGCCCAATTTCCTCGCAAAAACTCCCTATAGAAGCCAAAAACTTGTCCCGAGTTTTGCAACCTAGAGCTTTCATTAGTCCGACTTACACGGTTAAATCGACTGGTCCTAGGTGCCATGTACACTAACCATTAACCGCAGAAGAAGATACGGGTGGGCCGCATTAGCCAGCGCGTGATTTCATCTCCCGCGAAGCCGAAATCACGCAAAAACAACTCACTTCCGGGTCTGGGGCGAAGCCACAGACCCGGAAGCATGCCGCCGCAAATAATCCACCA
>Ga0206808_1080_pt2 | contig 24361 bp, 22 predicted proteins | sample Alteio_BWOrgCont_58_FD_152899 | JGI IMG/M metagenome (GOLD analysis project Ga0206808, IMG submission 152899) | Enriched cells from forest soil in Barre Woods Harvard Forest LTER site, Petersham, Massachusetts, United States -... | ecosystem: Environmental > Terrestrial > Soil > Temperate forest >...
TCACTTGAAAGTTTTTTATAATGCATCAGGGAAAGCTCGTTTGATTTATAAATTCACTGGCTCAATTCAATTTATTAAAAATATGAAAAAAGATTTGAGCAGAAGGGCAGCATGATTAAAGATTATGAATACTTACATGGGGTTGTCTTTTCTCGCCTTTGCAGCGTGCAAGGTGAGTGCATTACCATAGAGCCATATCCTATTTCAGGTTACAATTCCTCATATATAGTGAACAACCATACGGGACTGTATATCAAGTACTCTGGAAAGCGGCTTACGCCTTGGCGCTTTACATTTTTGAAGTCTCAGCAGGACGAAATACAGAGTTTATACAATGAATTTGGTGAAGTATTTATTGCCCTAGTGTGCAATCTCGATGGTGTCGCGGTATTAAACTATGCTGAACTAAAAGAAATTTTAGATCACCAGCACGGCGATTTTGAGTGGATCAGTGTATCAAAAACTAAGCGAAAAATGTACAGCGTATCTGGATCAGACGGAAAACTGGATTTCAAGGTGAGCCTGACATCATGCCCGGATAAAATTATTACTTATCTCAAGCAGCCTGAACAAAAGTCAAAATGTGCTCCGAGCGCATCCGCTTTCCTAATGGCTGTCGCTTCCCCTTCGGAATAGGTAGATATCTATTTGACTGTGGGATTTCACGTTCCTCTGCTTTTACTAGTTTTAAGCCATACAATTTTCCTGCTTTTTTGAATATATTTGAATTTTCAATATAAACTCCCTTTAAGCATGAATCGCCAACAACTAATATCGCTTTCCCTTTTTTTGTTAGTACACGAGAAATTTCTGACATAATGCCCATAGAGTCTTCTATATATCTTTCGACCATGCGTGTTTTGGGTAGTGGTAGAGTGCCTTTAATTACGGAATTTCGTATTCTGATTATAATTTGTTCGGTAGTCCAAATACCTTTCTCAGCTCCAATCGATATAGAGCGAATGTTTCTTAAATCAGAGATTTTGTATCCAAACCAAACTAGGGATAATTTATGTCCTCTCAAATAATCGATAGCATTTAAATATGGTGGAGACGTAATCACCGCATCAATTGAATTATCTCGTAGATACCGTAGTTTTCGCGCATCCCCCCTACGGATTGCAGATTTTCCAGTTATTTCTTCAGATGTCAGTTGTTTGATTAATTTATCAACTGATTTCGAAAAACCAAGTAAAACATCATAATCATTAGCCACTTTTACTTTATGTGGCCTGCTATGGGATACATCCCATGCTAAAGATGCCCCCGATTTTTTTGTGACAATAATGCGACTAAGGGCAAGCTTCAAAGCATTAAGTACGTTTTCATCAATGTTTTGTTTCTCGTATTTCTGAAAAAGAAAAGCAAGCATTCTTAAAACTTTTTGTTGTGGCTTATCAAACCAGAAATTTATAAAATCTTTGGTTTCTTTATCCTCATCAATCCACGGTAAGTAAGCCTGTTTTACTTTGAGCGTAGAAATATCCTTAATTAATTTTTTGAATTGTGTTTGTAGCAGGACTGTGTCTAGCCGGTATGTCCATACTTTTGACATAAGCACTGCAAGGGGGTCTAAATCATAACCCACTACGTTATGGCCCATAACAATTGCTTGCCTTAATACTGTGCCGGAGCCTGTCATAGGGTCAAGTATTCGTGATTTTTTTGGAAGTTTTGAAATTGCATCAAGCGCAATTTCGGGCGCCATGCGAGCCGGAAAAGGGTGTATAGGTTTCATGGTGTTGTGAGGGCGCTTAATCATGAATCTACGATAACAAGTTTTATAGAATAGTTAAGTGGCTTGAAAATAGATTGTTGATAATACCACCATACTTGCCAAATCTAAGCTGCTTTTCTTTGCAAGATATCAGGCAATTTATCAGCATCATCTTCTAATATAATCTCGGTATCTTCTTTTTTTAGAAGCTCAAAAATTTCCTTAAATGTTTTTGCTGTATCTTCTTCAATAGGCTTGCCTATTAAATAATAAAACTGGAATTTTTTATCTTTATTGCTTTTAACAATAGCATCATGCCAACCGCTAGTTTTATAAACTTTATCTTGCAGCCCATCAACGGTGAGGTCAAATGATAGAGGTTTTAGACAGTGAACAGCACCGTTAAGATATGTGTGCTTCAATTCTTCATTTATCCCCGCGACTTTAACTGTTATTGATTTTATCTTTTCTAAAAGGTTTCTCTGTTTTAATTCATGGCTAAACGTTGACCATACTTGCTCATCTGAACGGGTTCTTCTGCTATGTGAGGTTGTGGCTTGTAGTACATATCTATTTAAGAGACGTTCAAAAGCCTCTGGTAAATTGTCTGTTATTCCCGATCCTTTTCTTCCCCATTGTAGTGCACTTGCGTCAAAAGGTAAAAGTGTTTGAGCAAATTGGTCAGGGGAAAAGTGTAAATTTAATTCTTTATTCGCAGATTCAAAGTAATCCGATATTTGTTTTTCAAGCTGAAATAAACTTTCTTTCAGGAAAGACTGGTCAAAGCCGATAAATATATTTTTGAGCTGCGTTAAATGATCCCTACAACCAAATTTCACGAAGGAGAAATCAGCAGAATAAAACAAGATTCCTACATTCACGCTTTCCTGACGAAGCGTGTCATGAATGTAAGATAGTAAGCGATACTCGTATTTCATGTCACTTCCCAAAAACGCGGTTTAGTTCTGCGACGCAATCGTCCATGTTGTCTCTTACTGCTTTGATATGGTCAAGCACCAATTTAGGGCAGCCTTCATCGGCAACCCACTCTTTTGGCAAAGTTCCCTCCATTTTTGCAAGTTCTTTATTTGAAAGAGTACGCCACCTTTCTGCAAGTCTATATGTTGTTATATCGCGACGCTTTTGCCACAACTGCTTGCTAAATAAATGAGGGTGTTTGGCACCATAAGGTTTCATCGAACTCGGTTGCCAAGGCAGGGCACTTCCTAATTTTTGACCCACCAAGAACAATCCAGCCGCATAAGGAAAAGCTTTTTCATGATCAATTACTGCGAAATCTAAATCATCAGTGAGACAATTAGGCTTGCTTGGTGCGACGCCGCCACGATCAGGATTTTCAATAAATTTATCAAAAACAAAAATATCTAATGCTTTATCAAGTAGTTCTTTCTTTAATCTATAATTTTTAATTGGCACACCAAAACCTTTTGGCAAAGCCTTTGTTCCATAAGCAACCCTTTCACTCTTTTTCAATCGTTGTTGGATATTGGCATCGTAAACAGAATCTATGAAATCATCTTCAATATGCACTATGCATGGTTCTGGGGTGAAAAGCCCTAATCTATGAGCAAGGAAAGAAGAAATAGCTTCTATAACGTACGCTTTAACACCGAGGTCTAACTTGTCCGTTAATTTCACATAGGCGTCATAAATTTCTTTACTTTCTAAACACTCCACGGACAATATAATAGGTTCACAAGCTCCCGAAGCTTGTGGCACAGGTCCAACATACTCTATTGCTTTTACTTCCCTCATGTGCATGCCTATATAAATTATTATGTTCTAATTTTACATAGTATCTTTCAATTAATGCGAAAATAAGGCAAAGTAGCATTAAGGACAAATCTACAGTTTCTCTTGCCTTTTAATAAATCTATAGAAAATTATTATGAATAGTGAAGCAATCAGCATTATAATTATTATCCAAGGTAGCTTAACGCCACCAGCTGCCTTATTTGAAATAGATTTTGATGACTTATTAAGATTATTTAATTCCCTGCTTGCAGCTTCCGCACGTATTTTATTGAGGGCGTTAAAAGAGCAGCTTTCCCATCTATTTTCCTTTGCAATCTCTAAATATCTCGGAATACTTCTTGATGGGCTGCGGTCTGCTGCTAAGATTTGATGAGATGTCACAGGATCGCAGCCCCGCGAAATAATAACTTCTTTGATTGACGGGATCATATTGTCCAATGGATAGATGGCAGTATCAGTTGGGCTGACAAGATAAAAATCTTGCGAGTTATAATCCAGTATTTTTTGAATATAAAATTCATTAACTTCCATATCTTCTAGATACTTCCGAATTGTATTCAACATATTATTCTGTAATTTGATATAATCAACATCAGAAATTGTTTTTGCCTGTTCTTGCGGCAGGTATGGTCTGTGTAGAGCAATGAGATTTCCTATGCGTTCAACGCCGGCTGCATAGATTAAGAAGCAGGCACTGGCACAAACTCTATTTGTTTCATTATCAATTTTTATAAGATCCAACGATTTATTGATACTATCAAACCGTGTTGGCACTTCGGTGGTTAATCGTAGTCGCCTTATGATTTGCCCTATTTTTATAGCCTCTTCAACGTCTCCCCCTAGCGATCTTAGAAAAATCGTTGTTTTCTCAAAATTGTCTTTTTTCAATTCTACGTAAAATTTCTGTGCATCTCCAGGCTGAATCTCACCTTCAATTTTTATCCCATTTAACTCGACCCCTCCGCTTAAATTGAAAGCCGACTGGATGGTGGCAGCCAGAGATACATTTGACATCAAAAAATTCAGGGCAAATAAAATAAGGAGTCAAGATTTCATTGTTTGATCCTCGTATAATGGCCTGCCGTTCGGGGATTGTTGTAGTGGCCGCCACGATGAGCAGAACCATGCCCACTTATATAATGACCTCGTCTTTTAGTATTATGTCTGGGCTGACTGTGCGATGTGAGCGATGCCCCTGCATAAACTTTGTGACATAGTGAAATAACCATAAATGAAGTAATCAAACCCATCAGAATAAATCTGGGAGTGTCCTGATAAATAACTCTGTTCGCATTACTCTCCCCATGCCCGTGGTGATCGGGGAGTTAAGAAAACCTATCAGTAGAAAGGTTCGCGTCAGCCTTTAGCCTGAAAGCCTATTGCATAGCTGCCGCCTCCCCGACCAAGGTCGAGGAGTGCTTTTGCGGTTGCACAAAACCGCTACTGATAGAGGTTCTTACGCCCCAAAGCGTTATTAACGCTTCAAGGACATGTTACCGGTGGTAATCGGATAGGGCAAGTAATTTTGGACAATGGCGGACGGGTTTTTGTAGATTTATGGCGCAGTAACAAATTATATTTGGCGAGGCTAATTGCCTCTCATACCCCGTCAGGATAAAATAATAAAAATTAGCCGATGAATACGCTATCAAAACCAAAGAAAAAGAAGCCAGGTAGGCCGCGCCAGCCGGAACCGTCATCATTCCTTTTTGAAATCAAGGACTGGGAGCCATCATACATTTTAAGCATTAACCATGATCGATTTTTTGGCGGTCCATATCGCGAATACATGCATATTGATTTTGATGCCCTATGTCTTCGTCCTGTGAAATATCAAGGGCAAATAATAAGGTTTACGTTTGCTGGCGAACGTGATCGTCTTGAGCTGGAAATCAGCAAACGTAATTCTGATTGGAGGCCAATTTGTATCGGTAGCCTAGAATTACAAAAAGAGGGCGGCGCATTTTATGCATCAGTCCCGCATGACAGCATGGGGTTTTTAATGGATGCGATTGCTCGTGGCATGTTGCGGTTTGTGCATTTATGGGGCGGGCAGCTTAAACGGGGTAAATGCTTAAATACCTCACTTACAATGATGAAATCTGTTAACCCCGATGATTACTAGGCCAAAGAGTACATAGGCCAGAATTGCGGGGCTTATCGCCGCCCCGCACCCCGCTAGGATATTTGACAAAGATGATAATAATGCGGCAATATATTCAGACGGTACAGCCGGGGACGGCAATGACCGTAAAGCTGCCCGGAATCGTCGCCCTGTAGTTCTGCCGCCGCCCTCGTTAATTTAGTCATAAATCCCGTCTCCGCAACCAAAACACAAAATAATCCATTAAAATCAATGGCTTAGTCAAAAAGTAGCATTCAGTCCTGTTTTCCAAACACCACATAACCTTCGACCCCGCCCATATTGTAATCACCACCGGTGGTAATTCAGACCTAAAGTTTGAACCGTTGCGGGTCGCTGAATCCAAAAGATTCCATTAAATTAATACATTAAATGATTTGGTGACGAAACTCGATTTAGTTTGAGCTTTAATCCAGCTCCCTTCATCATTAGGATGGTTTTTACGAGGGGCCAAAGGTACAAGCGAGCCACATCGTGGCACCGCTTAAAATATAACAATAATTGGTTTGTATGCTGCCGTTGGTATCCAGGATAATAGTTCCATAACCGTTCCCGCCAGTAGGCGACTGTGGCAAACCTACATAAGGTACGGTTGAAGTGTCAGCACTACTGGAAATTTGATTGAGCCTTTTATTAATGGCCTTGGCGATTAGCACAATCGGGTGCTTAGCTTCACTGGTATCGGTCGTACTGCTCGAAAAAAGGCCGTTTAAAGTACCGCTTGTTGTTGTACAGTTTCCATTATATGGATCATTAATATGAAATGAATATTGAACATAATTGCCATTTTTATAGGCAAAGAGAAACCGATAAAGCGGTCCTTTTGCATCTGCAAGACTATAACATGCGTCCAAATCACCAGAGCTCGTTAAAATATTTCCCGTATTGGGACTTGGAGGCGCTAAAGGGCCGCCAATAGATGGCCATTCCGCCAATTCTTTGCCAGCAACCAGCAGACCCATCGCACCACTTGTGCCGTTGGGATCAAGATAGGTTATGCCAGCGCCAACTATAGATCCATTTGGCATACCGCTAACATCAGGTTGCCCATTATTAACCGACCATAGGCGCTCGGCCACCAGAATTTGGTTAGCTTCATTCATGATCGCATTTGCAATTTCATCAATCTGTGCGTTTTCAAAGGCCGCGCCAGCATAATAGGCTCCAACGAGGAGCGCTAAGGCTGCCAGCGCAATGGAAATAATGGTTACGATAAGGTTGCTCACAACTGCCTATCCCCTTTGGCCGTCGCACTGGCGTGCTAAGCTGATATTGCCTCATAGGCTGAGAATCGTCTGCCTATATGTAGGCTACACCCTAACTAGTCCAATTTTTAGTGTCAAAGGGCCTTATTAAATAAATCATTTAGCAGATAAGTTTTAGGTGGGGACTTCCAGTTTTTCAATTTTAATAAACTTGAGCGGCAAGATTGTGGAAGATGTTGATCAGGCGTGATTGCTATAACCCTAGTCAGCACTTCAGAGTAAAAGCTTGAACCGTTGCGGGTCTCCGCAACTAAATGCAAAATCAAATCAACAAGTTAAAATTATAACTAAAGATACGATTTGACTTAAACCTTAAACTTACCTTTGATCTTTAGAGTTTAGAGCGTGATCACTACGTCTACGATCTTGAAAATCATCGTATTATTGATTAATAAAAATTAACGAATATTTTCCTAAAATAATAGGCATATGATAGAAAAATTTATTGATAATAAGTATTACTTTGTCACAAACATTCTATACAATTTGAGGTATTCTACATCTATAGGTTGTTTAATTCGTGTTTGATGAACTAGGGAATTGCGGTACCCATGTTTCATACTTCAAGAATTTTTCTGATAACCGTTACATTTATTGGCGGGATAAATCTCGCACAGTCAGCAGCGCGCGCGGCGACGCAAGGAACGCTGGGCTTAACATCGACCGGCAGCGCGAATATCAGCGTCACCAAAACGGTGGAAGCCCAAATCACTGACATTCAGGATATGACATTGCCGAGCTGGAGCATCGGCGATGGTGATGTCACGCTTTACAGCAATATCTGTGTTTATTCTTCCACCGGCAGTTATAAAGTCACCGCAACCGGTAGCGGCAGCGGTAATGATTTTACGATCGCCAGCGACAGCAGTACAATTCCCTATACCGTCACATGGAATAGCGCGGGTGCGGGCGGCGGATTGGATAACAGCGGCACTGCGCTCAATGCGGGCGCGGAATCCGGCGATTTCCAAAACGCTGCAACAACAACAGCCGATTGCAACGGCGGCGGCGCCGGGAACGATACCGCGCGCGTGATTTTGAATATCACCAATGCCGATATGATCGCCGCAATGGGTAGCAACACGCCCTATACCGGCACGCTGACCATGCTGATCACGCCATACTGACAGGTGATCGCGATGCGGCGTTTTCTGATTATACTGGCAATATCATGTATGTTAGCAGGCAATGCCCACGCGATTGGCAGCGGTGTCGGACCGGTTCAAATCACCGGTCTGAGCGATCTTAATCTCGGGCCTTGGGGGATCGGTGATCCGCCCCTTTCAGCGCATATGGATCTTTGTATTTATGCGCTCGTGACACTGCCACTGACAAGTTATGTGATTACTGTCAGTAGCCCCAGCGGCTATGTTCTCAGCAACGGATTGCGCCAGATCCCCTATTCGCTTTATTGGGATGATTCCGGCGCGGGCAATTTGGGATCCGGCAGCGGGACGCAACTGAGTAACGGCGTGGCGCTGGCCGGTCAGATGAACGCGAATATGCTCGCGCCTGATTGCAGTCTGGGAAATGCCGGACCCAATGCGCGGCTGACGTTAAAAATTACCGCAACGGATATGACAAACGCTTTGGCGGGAACCTATACGGGGACCATCACATTATTATTAAGTCCGAATTGATTTTTAAATTTTATAATGACGGAGGATTGATTGCCTGCTTGGCACAAACGATCAATTCCGAAATTTATTTTTCCTTTTCAGGTGATAGGATTGCTCGCCTGCATCGCTATTACACTGCCTGCCTTTGCAGCGGTTAAAACCAAAGACGGTCCGCCGCAGGGGTTTGAAGAATTGGATGCGCCGCGCGCCACGGTGGTGACGGTGCATTACGGCGGCGAGTTGCTAGGTTCTTTTCCCGCACATTTCGCGCCGGGAACCTTGCAATTTGATAATGCGGAAGCCGTGGTCAAAGCCGTGCCCGCGATTACCGACAAGGCAAAAATTATCGGCGTGTTAAGCCGCGCACTGCCTGCCCACGCGGCAATGATTTGTACGCACGGCCGCACCGAGGACTGCGGTATTTTGTCACCCGACGTTGCGGGCATCATTTTTGATGAAGATCATCTGAGCGCGGAATTATTTATTAATAAGAAATATCTGGCGGTGGTGAATGAAAACGGGCCGCATTATTTGCCGCTGCCGGGCGACCATATGCCCTCGTCTATTTACGCCTTTAACGGTGCGGTCAACGGCACGGGTGGCGCGCCGACGAATTTCGCACTCAGCAACAATGCAACGTTTTCTTCGGGCGAAAAACGGTTGGATGTGCAAACGACGGCGGCGAACCAGGGCCTACGGTTTGATACCATCGCGGGCAATATGGAGCGCGAAGGCTGGGCGGAAACAGGCGGCCTATTTCGCAGCAATCCGATGCAGCTGATTACCGACCGTGATATCGCGGGCGTTGCCGTTGCGACCTCCGCGCGCACGCGGCTGGATAATTATAAAACACAGGGGAATGATGTTATCGTTTATTTGCCGCGCCGCGCTTTTGTCTCGATTTACCGCGAAGGGCGGTTATATTCCTCGCATGCCTATGAAGCGGGCAACCAGCAGTTGGATACCACCGCCTTGCCGGACGGCGCCTATAACATCACGATTAAAATTCAGGAGGCAGACGGTTCGGTGCGCGAAGAACAGCGTTTCTTTGCCAAGATTCAAAATATCCCCCCACCGGATGCGCCGATTTATTATTTGCAAGCCGGCCTCATTCGCCAGCCCGCCGAAGCGGATTCCACGCTACCGAGATTGACGTCGGATCCCATTTTGCGCGCTGGTATGGTGAAACGTATTGCGGATAATCTGGGATTAAACACCAGTTTTCTTGGTGTTGAAGATAGGTTAGTGAATGAAACGGGGCTGTTCTGGCTCCGGCCCACAGGCCAATTGCAAACCACATTATTAACTTCCACGAGCGGCGATCTTGGTGTGCAGGCGGGCTACCTGTATAATCTGGGAAAACTGAACGGCAGTTTCGATGTGCGCCAATTGTGGATGAGCGATCGTCCGATGCCGGGCTATGAAGATGTCATGCAAAGCAGCACGCAAGCAACTGCGACCACGAGTTATATGATCAGCCCCGCGTTTAATCTCGGCCTGCGCGCGAGTTACAGTCAGACGAAGAATTTCCCGTCCTCAACCGTCATCGGCCCTTACATGGAATGGCGCATTTGGCAAAACGGCGAGAGCATGTTGCGCATGTCCGGTAATATGGCGAATACGGATGGGCAAAATCAGGGTAGTATTTTATTATATTTCTCCTACCGCTTCGGCAAATATGGCGTCAGCAGCACAGGCGGCGCAGATATAGGCGGCGGCAATGGCGGCGCGCTGGGCAGCGTGCGCGCGTGGCGCGACGATTCCACGCCAGGCAATACGGAACTGTTGGGCGCGAGCGTCAGCGACGATCCGCAACGCCGCACCGTCAGCACCGATGCCGATCTGCGCAACAGCTTCGGCCAGTTGCGCGGCAGCGTGCAGGATTCATTCGGCCAGGGCGAATCCACGCTCAGCTACGGCGGAAACTTTTCTTTTAACGCGGCGCAAATGGCGGATGAAATTCATCTGGGCGGCAATCAAACCGATCAAAGCGCGGTGATTATTGATACGCACGGTGATGCCGACCAAGATATGAAAATCTTCGTCAACGGCATGGAACGCGGTAGCGTCAAGGTGGGAGAGCGACAGGTATTATACCTGACGCCGTTTCATACTTACCGCATCCGCATCGCACTCGCGAAGAATGGCCTGGTTGATTACGATGGCGGCGAGCGCAAAGTCACGCTTTATCCCGGGAACGTCGTGAAGCTGGCATGGGATGCGAATAAATTTTATGTTGTGGCCGGCCGCATTGTAACACCGGATGGCAAAGCCCTGGCAGGCGGCACGTTGCGCGAAAGTCATACACAGGTCGCAACGGACGAAACCGGCCGCGTCCAGGCGGAAATCTCAGCGCCGAAGAATTTAACCTTTGCAACCGCAGACGGCAGCGGCTGTCAGGTGCATTTGCCGCAAAACGTCACGCCTACGAACGGCGTTTTGGTTTATCGGGATAACCTGGTTTGCACGCCTATCAATCAAATCGCTTCTCAATAGTTTTGGCGCCGTCCCAAATGGAATAATTTACAGGTATATCAAGTGGCAACGTCATCTGCCCGCGTCCGCCTGGATAAACGCGCAGTACCGGCGGAATTTTGCAATTACCGGGCGCCGTGCATTGCTGGCCGTTTTGAAAAAGAATATTGGTATTGCCATTATTCACGACGATAAAATTTTTGCCCTGACGCTGCGCCTGATAACTCGGCGCGAGCGCGGCGGGCCGCACAATGACCAGGATTTCATAACCAATCAGTATTTTCACGCCGACTTTATTACTATCCTCCACGCCGTTCACCACCGGCTTTACCGCGACGCGGTAAATATGTTCCTGCGAATCCGGTTCGCGCAATAACACAAAACGCAAGATTTTCCGCCCACCCGCCGTAAGCACGGTTTTATCCGGTGTCACCAGTAAACCGGCCTGCGCCGGGTCATCAAGCAAACGCCGCGTTTCATCCGGCTGGCCGGGATGGATAACTTCATGAATTTCGCTGACGATATAATCGTTCGCCTGCGAACGGCTGGTCAATTCAATATCCTGCTGGCGCAGCCCATCCGCCGTAAATTCCACAATCGCGGAATTAACCGTAAATTCCGCATGGGCGGGCGCGCACCAACCGAATAACAATACAATTCCACCCAAGACAGAAAGAATTTTACGCACGCGCCATCCTTTGATTTGCCTTGTAAAACATATCAAATCTTCTATCCGGTTGAAAGCTGCTATTATTTCCCAGGGGCTTTGTTTGCTGTCCCGTAATCAGCCGAAAACTAAGGCTACATTAAGTTAACCCTCTTTGTACCACTAGAACAATCGTAGTTAAATAATCCAAAAGAATTTTTCTAACCTCATTCAACATAGCATTCTTATTTTAACCCTGCACATGGTTAATGGGACAGGTTGAGTGTTAAGCGACAACTTTCCCCCAAAAAGTGTACGAATGCAAGTTTCGCAAACTTGTTGTCATGTGCTTCACAAACCATTTCCAAAATGGCGAAAGAACTCATCATGGCGACGGATTGTTCTTCGGATATTGCCACGTGCCGTTATCTAGTCATTGATGATGATATATCCACGACCAAGAGGATTAAATCCATACTGAATGACATGGGCGCATCTGCGGTGGAGTGTATTGATGATATAGATGTTGCGCTCAGCCGTATTACAAAAGAAACCGATCATCCGGATATTATTATTTGTGACCTCTCCATTCCGAACGGCGTGGCATTTTTTCGCCACCTGGAGGACAAACAATTTGTCGGTGGAATCGTTCTGATCAGCGATGAATCAGAGCGCCTCCTTAGGATGGGGAGTAATCTTGCGAAAGCGCATCACCTCAATGTGCTCGGTTCACTGCTAAAACCTTTCACGGAAGGGGCGCTTCTGAATGTGCTTGCGCATTTTAATGGGCCCAAAGCAATATTCTCGTCGCTACCCCCATCAATTCTCACCCCGGAGGCGTTGCGTACAGCGATTGAAGAGGATCAACTCGTCCCTTTCCTACAACCTAAAGTCTCTGTTCAGACCGGCAGATTGGTCGGTGTGGAGGTTCTGGCACGCTGGCAGCATCCCGAGCATGGCCTTGTGTCCCCTGGCTTGTTCATTCCCGTAGCGGAAGAATGCGGTCTCATCGGCCAATTAACCCAAGATATTTTGTCCAAAACCTTTCGACTGATTGCGGCACATCCTAGAGCTGGCCGTACCATTCCCTTCGCAGTCAATCTTTCGGCACTTATGCTATCCGATGTCGATTTGCCGAGACGGATTAAAGATGAACTAGCCATGACCGGTATTGATCCCGCCAATCTCACGCTAGAAATCACAGAAAGTGGTTTATGCGAAAACATGACCTCGAGTCTAGAGACACTGCTTCGTCTCACCTTCAAAGGCGTCCGTTTATCCATCGACGATTTTGGCGTCGGTTATTCGACGTTTGAACAGCTCCGCATGATGCCGTTTTCTGAATTGAAAATAGATCGCATATTTGTAACAGGTGCCGCTCAGGATGCAGAAGAATACATGTTTTTTCAATCTGTAGTACTTCTCGCCAAAAAATTAGGCCTCACCACTGTGGCAGAGGGTGTGGAAACTCAAGAAGATTGGAATGTCTGCCGCCAACTGGGATGCGATGTCGCGCAGGGGTATTTAATTGGGCGACCTATGTTGGCTGAAACATTCCTAAATACGCTTAGTTCTGCGCCACATTGGCAGGTGGGGAAAAACCCACGCAGCAGACAACGCACCAGTGAGCGTTCTCGTCCTCTGGCACATCCTTAATATCAGGTGCCACAGCCTTGGACGATTTGTTCTTCTATTTGGACTAAGACCCGACTTAATTTGATGCCAAAGAAATCCTTGCTAATTTAGTCTTAAGTCCCGCCCCCGCAACCCATTCATTAGACACAATCACTTCTCTGGCAATTTTCCGGCCTAGGCCTTACAGGCGCTGTATAACAACCGTTTGACATTATCCTACAAAATAGCCTAAAACCCGTGCGTTCTTCATGAACATGGTGTGCCCGGATGGCGGAATTGGTAGACGCGCTAGTTTCAGGTATTAGTGGGAGCAATCCCTTGGAAGTTCGAGTCTTCTTTCGGGCACCATCGACAAGTTTCAAGCCGTCCAGTGAAGTCCACTAGGCGGCTTTTTCTTTAGGAAAAATAAGGGTTTTAACGTCTTTTGCCGTCCAGCGAAATTCCGTGACATCCGACATAAGTGAGGGTATAGTTGAGGGTATTGGATCCGATACCCTCACATGCGCCTGACCGAAACAGCCGTCCGAAACGCTAAGCCCAGAGATGTCCCTTATAAAATGATGGACGGTGGCGGCCTATTTTTATTGGTCAACCCCAACGGTAATAAACTTTGGCGTTTTAGCTATCGGTTTCTGAAAAAATGGAAAACCTTGGCACTTGGCTTCTATCCCGAAGTCAGCCTCAAAGAAGCGCGAGAAAAACATTTTGCAGCCCGTAAATTACACGCCGCTGGCATCGATCCAGCCGCCAAGAAACAAGAAGATAAACAGGCTGCAATAGCCAAAACCCAGAACACCTTCCGAGCAGTGGCCGATGAATGGCATAAAGCCAGCCTCGCCAAATGGATACCTGACAATGCCGAACGCATTTGGCGCAGACTAGAAAATAATGTCTTCCTCGAATTAGGGGACCGCCCGATCAATGAAATTAAACCCTTGGATTTATTAAATACCATCAAAATCGTCGAAAAACGCGGTGCCACTGATTTATCAAAACGAGTCCTTAGAACCTGCGGTCAGATTTTCCGCTATGCAGTTGTTCACGGTAAAGCCGAATACAATATCACTTCTGGCCTCTCGGACGGACTGAAAGCGCATAGGGCACAGCATTATCCAGCAATTAGCGTGAAAGAATTACCCAAATTTTTTGCGGCGCTGGATGCAGTACAAACGAGCACACAGAATAAATTAGCTATCCGATTAATTGCCCTTACCTTCGTGCGTCAGGGTGAGTTACGTCTCGCCAAATGGTCTGATATAGATTTCGAGGATAAAGAATGGCGCATCCCAGCCGAAAACACCAAAATGCGCGAACGACATATCGTGCCATTGGCAAAGCAAACCATCAAGATTCTGAAAGAACTACAAAAAATCACAGGCAACAGCGATTACCTGTTCCCCTCACAAAATCGCCAAAAGCATCCGATCATGAGCGAGAATACCATCAACATGGTCATTAAAAAGATGGGCTACAAAGGCCAAATGGTTGGTCACGGCTTCCGCTCCACTGCATCAACCGCACTGAATGAATTGGGGCTTAAATCCGATTTGATTGAACGGCAACTTGCCCATGCCCCGCGGAACCAAGTCCGTGCCGCCTATAACCGTGCTGAATACTTAGACGAACGCAAAAAGATGATGCAAACTTGGGCGGATTATTTGGGTGAATGTGCAAGGGATAAAACATGATCCCGAGTCGATCCATAAAAAGACCGGCTTTTGTGCCGGAATATGCCTGGCTGAATTATAAGTTCTTCCATGAGGATGTTTATTGCGATAGCGCCGATCTATTGCGCGAGAATCAAGTGTTTTTTGAACGGTTATTTTCGGAAGATGCAAAAGATATTTGGAAACTTTTTTCGCCAGAGATGAGCGAAAGTGAATTTCGAAGCATTATAGTTTCTTTGCAAGTATCCTTGCAAAGTGGAGAGTCGTTCAAAACAGCGGAAAAAGAATTTAAGAGTTCCATTCCGGAAATCTCGGAACTTCTCCAACAATTACGAAATAAAGTGCTAAAAATTTCTAATAGCTGGACAGAGGCCAGTCACGTTCTTGGGCTGTTGAAAACCGTTGAAGAAAATACTTCATCAGCGACTTTTCGTTTCCATGCTGATGCAGCACGTAATTTTGCCTTATCCTCTCAAAAATCGGTGGGGCACGTAGTCTTTATACGTCACTTCATGCGTTCATTATTAGAAATGGGTTATCCCAAAAATATCAAGACTAAAAAGATTGTTGCCATCGCTGCAAATTGCTTTTTTGGAGAAAAGAACCCAAATTTAGTTTTTGATTTAGACTATATTGGGAAAATGCTGAAACCACCACATTTAAGGTAAAAATAGTCGCATAATGTTCCGTGCAATTCATCGCTGATTAAGAAATCATAGCCTTCATCCAAGCACCTCTGCCTGGACCTAATGGAGGTTAAACATGAGTAAAATCTTAAAACTCCCGGAAGTCATGAACGCTACTGGGCTTTCGAGGTCATCAATCTACGAGTTCATGAAAAAAGGTTTGTTTCCCAAGACGATTTCCTTGGGGGTTAGAGCCGTTGGCTGGCTTGAAAGTGATATCGCTAATTGGATTAACGGGCGACCCAACTCTGAAAAGAAGGTGGCTAAACATGCGTAAGCCAAAAAAGCCAGAAATTATTGCCACCATCCCGAAAAGTCGCACCGAAAATATTCTCGTCATCATCGATGAGTTCAACGATGAAGTATGGATAGAATTTACTCTATGCCGAGTAAATACGGATGGGATTTGGGTGAAAATCAAAAAATTATTTAGACTTCATGCCAAAAAACTTTCGGTAATGATTGAGGCGCTTACAAAAGCACGGTTTCTAACCACCAGCAATGAAAATTAGAAGGAGGTATTAAAAACCGTCCGGTGGTCAGGGCAGCCCGGCAGCGCCAGATAGGACAAGTCCTTTACTTGTGGGGTCCATGCACAGAGGATAGAGCAGAGCGAAAGATTAAAGCTCGCATGGTAGCGCGAAAGGTGCGCGAGAAGTGGTAATCGAATTGATAGGGACCTTCCCACTATCATAGCCCGAAACGATGGCGGCTCCGAAGAGTTGCAAGATTGTTAGGGTTCGCTCCAACCTTGGCAAAATGCTGGGGTTGGGCGAGCTATGCCCTCACTCTGACTCACCAAAGAGTTGCATCCGTGCTCCAAAATCTATTTTGACGCGTTTTAGCCTTACCTGTCACGCAAGCGCGCGGGCGGCGCTTTCAAAGCGCAAGCCGCCCGCGCCCCGAGCTTGGCTGAGATGGTGAGGAAAGACCCCGAAGGCACAACAGAATATCACTTCGCGTTCTTTCCAATGTTATATACCTTTTCAACCCCATTAATTTTAATACCGGGCGAGATATTATAAGATATCTGGTTCATTGAATGGTCGGTGATCTTGCCAAAAGCAGAATCCATTAGCTCCCTAAATGCGGAAACATCGCCTTTAACGGCTTTCTGAATTAAGGCGCGTGTAATCTGATCAACGACTTCGCCACCGCCGTCATCCGTTGCGGGAGACTCAAGCCATTGGCGTACAATAGTGGATCGATTCCGTGTACCTATGGCCTTGCCGCCGGGATTGCCCGATTGGCCCGGCTTCCACGGTTTCAGGTTTTCGGTTCTGCCTGTATTCGTCACTGCATTTCCCACTGCATTGTTGATGAATTAAGAAAATATCACAACAACAGAAATAAATCAAAAGACAGCCATGTTTTATAGATTTAAGATCATAAGAAAAATGGGCAGTGAATAAATCACCGCCCACCTAATCATCTTTCCCTTACTGAAAAGGAAAGTAAATTAAGTCTGGTTGCGGGGGCGGGATTTATGACTAAATTAACAATGGTCGCTCTGGTGTGATTATAGAAAATGCTGCTGATTCAATTACAAGAATAAGGAATAAAAATAATCAATCGGTTTTGATGAATTTACATTATTTTGCGACACTTATGGGATAATTAGGCGATTTTGCAACTTAATTTGGAATTGTAATGCCTAGAGATTTGTTAGAAATTCCTCAACGCGCATATGTTCAGCCTCAATAGCAGTAAGCGTAGCGTGTTTTTTATCGGGCGCTGCAGCGGCATTTTCTTGTGCATCCTGGCATAATTTGCCTAAGGCCTCAGCGCCAAGATTAAGACTGATCCCCTTTAGGGCGTGGGCAGCTTTTCGCCATGCTTCGGTGGCATCCGGCTCGCAGCTATTGCGTAAAATTGTGATGGATTCAGCCGCGGTGACTAGGAAAATATGGAATAACTCCTTTTCTAAGGCAGCGTCATTACCCGTCATCTCATGCAAATTAGTCAGATCAACGGATGTATTCACGATTGGTTTGCCTTTGCCAACATGGCGGGGCGTACGGACAGATATTTATCCAGACAGGTTTGAATTTTCTGATTGCTAAAAGGTTTTGCGATAAAACCGTCCACATGATTTTGCTTTGCCTGCTGCACATCATTTAAGCCATGATTGGCGGTAACCATTACTACGTACGTCGAAGGCGCCAGCGTCTTAATTTGCTGCGCTAATGTATGCCCATTGCCGTCAGCAAGTTCGATATCCAGAAAAACAATATCTGGGGCATGCTCGAGAAAAAGTTTCCAAGCATCTTTTAGATTTGGGGAAGCTTCAACCATATAGGCGCCGCGCAAAACTTCATAAAGCAGTTGGCGCGAGAATAACTGATCTTCAACAATCAAGACCTTGAACATCGATCGCTGTAATTGCGATTGCTGTTGTTGCCGAAACTTTTGCATTTCTATATCGCTTAGTTTCGGAAAAACTTCAGTGGCTGCTTTAGGGGTATCTTCCATTGGCTTTGCTTTGCTCTCAGGCTTGGATCGCAACATCGCAATAATTTCATTACCTTGCAGTTTGGGGTTATAATATTGAATCATATCGACTGCGGGCACCGCAATATCAGCCCGTAAAAGCGATTTGGTAATGATATCCGTTAGTTGCTGTAGAACTGCCTTTTGCACACCAGCCCATAAAATATAGATTTCTGCATGACCTGCGAAAAAAACTTTGGAACTTGTAGAATTCTCCAACGCGGGTTTAATAAAGATGATGAATTTATCATTGGTCATATTTTCCAAGTTTGACCGTTGAACTGCCAATAACCCCCATACGCCCGCAGGCTTATGATTAATTTCTTCAATGTGGGCGATGAGCGAGGCAGCTACGTGCTGGTCTTCTGTTTTAATGAGCATGACTATGCATCCTTACGGTTCCACTTTCCGAGTATATCGGTGATTTGCTCCGGCTTGAACGGCTTATTCACATAATCATCCATGCCGGCAGCAAGGCATTTTTCGCGATCACCGCTCATGGCATCTGCGGTAAGTGCAACAATGGGTACGTGACGGCCGGTTTCAGCTTCTTCGCCGCGAATAACTTTGGTTGCTTCAAAACCATCCATTTCCGGCATCTGGCAGTCCATGAACACAATGTCATAATTTTCCTTGCGCAATGCTTCTATTGCCTCGCGGCCGTTAAGCGCCCTTGTAACAATACAGCCGTGTTTTTCTAATATACGTGTGATCAACATCATATTAATTTGCATATCTTCAACGACCAAAACTTGCGTTCCGCTAAACATATCCGGTTGAATAACGCTGTTACGCTTTTCAGTTTGCGCGAGGTTAAAAACATTATGCCGCGTTAGAAAAGGAACCGTTTTCCCAGTTTGTTTCGCGTCCAACAAAATTTGCAAAGCGGCTTTTAACCGATCCGGATAAAACGGCTTAACAAAGAAAGCCGAAAACCCTTTTTGGGCCAAACAGCCACTGGTGATGGTTTGTGATAAGGCGGTGATCATAACTAACAAAACATCCTTACATAATGGATCGGTTTTTAACCATTCAGCCAAATCTTTGCCACTGCCGTTTGGTAGGCGGTAATCTGTAATGACAAAGGTAAAAGGGTCATTGTTTTGTGCTGCAGTTTTTATTTGCTGCAATGCATCCTCAGCGTTTGGGCTGCTGTCAACGCGCATATGCCAGTTACGCAGATAGTGCAGCGGGATATTACGGCTGATCGCCGTATCATCAACGATGAGCGCACGGATATTGGTTAAGTCCGCTTGTGATGATAGTAGGGGCGTATTAGCCGCGTTACTTGGCTCAAGCAAAATATCAAAATGGAATTTCGATCCAGCACCGAGGGTACTTTCAACGCCAACGATGCCTCCCATCATTTCAACCAAGCTCTTACAGATGGCAAGGCCGAGGCCGGTGCCCCCAAATTTACGGGTGGTCGATTCTTCGGCTTGTGAAAATTTATTGAAAATATAATCGCGTTTCTCAGGGGGGATACCAATGCCAGTATCTTCAATTGAGAATTTCAGTCGTAATTGTTGTCCTGGTATTTCATGCGCAATACGTAATAAAATATGACCTTTTTCTGTAAACTTAATGGCGTTGCTGGCAAGGTTTAATATAATCTGGCGCAGGCGGGTAGGATCGCCAACCATGTGGCGCGGCACCTCAGTTTCAAAGAAAACCAGAAACTCCAAATTCTTTTCTTGCGTTTTAAGCGATAACAAATCGGTCACATCATGAATGAGTTTGTATAAGTCAAAATCAATCGGCTCCAGCGTCAACATGCCAGCTTCGATTTTTGAAAAGTCTAGAATGTCGTTGATGATTTCTAATAGGTTTTCCCCAGATTTTTGAATGATTTCGGCCAATCCTTGTTGCTCGGCTTCTAGTCCCATATCCATGAGCAAACGGGTCATTCCCAAAACACCATTCATTGGCGTGCGAATTTCGTGGCTCATATTGGCAAGAAAATCGCTTTTAGACGCATTGGCTTTTTCGGCTGTTTGCATGGCTGTAATAGCTTCCTTGCGCGATTTTTCTAATTTGGATCGCGCGGCCAGCAATTCTTCTCGCCATTGGCGAACGCTTTTAAGCGAGAAATACCATATCACCATGATAATGACCAAAACCGCAGCAACAGTATAAGCCATGTAATAAAGGTTTTTTGATGCATCCGATAAATGCCCTGATGCATATTCTTCTAGTGACCCCGTGAGGTCGCTTAAGCCACTTGAATAAGTCGCAAGCTGTTTGACGTGCTCTAGGCTATCAATTTTATTTAAGGCCTCACTTCGGTTTCCCTGATGTACAAGGGCAAAAATCTTGTCGGCGAAGGCATCATTCGTTTTATGTTCTGCGTAAAGAGCCTTTAGTTTCTCTTGTATATCCTTTTGTGGATATTGCGTTTGAATGACATTTAATATTTCGTGGAGCGTTTTGTCTGTATCTTCGTATTTTTGTTCCCAACCTAGATCCCCTGTCGTTACAGCCATACGTTCGGCATTTGCAAGATCAGTGTCAGTCGTTGAAAGCGGATCACTTAATTTGCCAATATTCACATCCTGCCGGACGCTGCGCTCCAAAATATGATTGCTATAAAGGGTATAACCAAAAGTACCCAGCATAACAGTCAGCGTTAAAACTACGGCAAAAACCAAAAGCAACATGGGAAAAGTATAGGGATCGGCTTGCAAAGCGGCCAATCGTTGCCTGCTGTAAATAATAAAACCCGTTGCAAGTCCCAAGATCATACTGGTGATCAATGCAATGATAATGGCAAGCGATTCAAAATTCTGTCCTACTGCAACCATGTTCATATCATGGTGCGGAATGAATATAGCCGCCTTCATGCCAATATAATGCATCCCACTAATCGCCATGCCCATAATAAGCGCAGCACCAATTTTAAGAGATTGCCGAACGACGCCCTTATGACGTCCCAGATAAAAGAAAATCCACAATGCCGCACCTGATGCGCCTACGGCAATCAAAATGGATAAAGCAAATATACTCGGAATATAATAAAGATCCGCGCCCATTTGTATGGCCGCCATTCCAATATAATGCATGCCAGCAATACCAATTCCGAGTAAGCAGGCACTGGCAATTAATTGCGCCCAAGAAATCTTGCCGCGTTTCATCATTGCCAAAACGCTATAAGAACTCATGATCGCAAACAACATGGAGATAATGGTTAGAGCCGGATCATATTGCACGGGCATTTGCATTTTATGTGCAAGCATCCCAATAAAATGCATTGACCATATGCCCGCTCCTAAAGCAAACGCACCACCCCAATGCGCAAACTTAGCCTCTTTGGTATTCGGATTATCGACGATGAAGCGGCCTAATAGTAAAGCAACATAAGATGCCAAGCTCGCTACGATATAAGATAATGCGACAAGAAAACCGTTATAGCTAACCGTTTCTGCATTTTCAGGAACAGCATGTATGAAGAAGTTATCCAGCATAGCTTTCTGCCTCTGAATTTGTTGTGCGTATTGCACTATTGCAGGTATTTCGAGAACTGCGAAGCTAGAAATAAAATCAGAGAAATCATTTCAATTTGTTGTGATCGGTTTTTTAGAAGTGCCCCAAAATTGTCCCATGAAACGAAAAAGCCACCTTGCAGTGGCTCATAAGTCATTGATTTTATTGGTTGCGGGGGGCGGGATTTAAGACTAAATTAACGAAGGTTTCCTTGGCCTCATAGCATGTAAGGCAGACAAAGATTTTTAGGCTCGCCTCATGCTTTGACGGCGCCAATTATCAACAGCCTCGCCCACACCGCCAATTTTTGTTCCATCAGACCATTTCTTCCAAAATGGCACTGTAGCACTGCATGGCTCAAATTTGGGTTCTTTAATCCTAATTCGGCTAGGAAGCAGGCTTGCATCGCCAACGATTAAAGCCTCACCAATATCTAAAATAGGCAATACATCTCCAAATCCACCTAAACTATCCGGCAGGAGTTTTTTAATAACGCTTTGATCTTCGCCATTCGTAAGGCGCATTATTTTGCCAAGTTAGGTTTGAAGTTTTTAAAGCCGAAATGATCAAGCTCTCCAAAAATTATCAAAAAACCAGATCGGAGGGGGCAGACCTCTTAGAAAAGGACTTGAGGCAAATTGACTTGGAAATTCAAAATATTGTGACGGCAATTAAGGCAGGCATTTTGACATCCTCCACTAAAGAAGCCCTACAATCGGCGGAAGCCAGAAAAGCCACTGTGCAAAAGCAATTAGCCGTCAAAACCTCTAACGTGGAGAATCGTTTCAATTTTGACAGCTACTTACCCAATCTCGACCGGATTTACAGCCATGCCCTTAATTCCCTTGAAGAATATACCACAAAGCAAACCATTGAATTCAAGCAACACCTATCAGGCCTAATTGGTAAGGAAATTATGCTGCGGCCGACGGAGGGGAGTAACCTGGAGGCCGAACTACAGGGCGATTATACGGGACTACTGTGCCTGGCTGAGAAGAAAAGTAAATTAAGTTTGGTTGCGGAGACCAGATTTGAACTGATGACCTTCAGGTTATGAGCCTGACGAGCTACCGGGCTGCTCCACTCCGCGTTACCGAACAATTTACTAACAACGATTTTCTGAAAGCCGACAGCCGTAACTGTATCTCCAATCGGTGGAGGCGGAAAATGCCCGTTCCCCAGGATTTTGTCAAGTCTAAAGATCCATTTTTAACGAATAAATAGTCCGCCGCAAAACATCTTGCCTTTTAACAAGCCAGAGATAGATATAGCCCTGGCGCGGCGCAATTGCCGCGCATGTCCCCGGCCGGCCTAAGGTTTTCATATGTGGATTGTGCGAATTGCGCTTGAACGCCCCTATACCTTTGTGGTGCTGGCGTTGCTGCTGCTGATTTTGGGGCCGCTGACGATTTTGAATACACCCAAGGATATTTTTCCAAACATCGGCATCCCAGTGGTCAGTGTGGTGTGGAGTTATAGCGGACTGCCGCCGGATGAAATGTCGAACCGGATTACGTCTGTCTTTGAGCGCGCCGTGACGACAACGGTGAATGATATCGAACATATAGAATCGCAATCCCTGACGGGGGTGAGTGTGGTGAAGTTATTTTTTCAGCCAGGCGTAAATATTGATATCGCGCTCTCACAGGTGACGGGGATTTCGCAAACCATGCTGCGCGCGCTGCCGCCGGGCACCACACCGCCGCTGATTATCAGTTATAACGCTTCAAGCGTGCCGATCATGCAGCTGGCGCTGTCGAGCGCGAAATTATCGGAACAGGAATTATTCGACGCCGGAAATAATTTTATTCGCACGCAATTGGCGACGGTGCAGGGGGCTGCGCTGCCTTATCCCTACGGCGGAAAAGTGCGGCAAATCCAGGTCGATTTGGATATGCCGAAAATGCAGGCGCTGGGAATTTCCGCGCAGGATGTCAGTAACGCCATCGGCGCGCAGAATTTGATTTTGCCTGCCGGGACGGAAAAAATAGGGCAATATGAATATAACGTCAAATTAAACGCGAGCCCTCAGGCGGTGGATGAGCTGAACGATTTGCCCATTAAAACCGAACGCGGCGCGACGATTTTCATTCGCGATGTTGCGCATGTGCGCGACGGTTTTGCACCGCAGACGAATACCGTGCGTGTGGACGGCACCCGCGCGGTTTTGATGACAGTTTTGAAAACCGGTACGGCTTCGACGCTTGACATTATTAACCGCGTCAAATCCGTCCTGCCGAAAATTCGCGATAGCTTGCCCAGCGATCTAAATATGAAGGCCATCGGCGATCAATCCATTTTCGTTGAAGCCGCCATCAGCGGCGTGATCCGTGAAGGGATTATCGCCGCCGCGCTGACCGCGCTGATGATTTTATTATTCCTGGGTTCGTGGCGCAGTACCGTCATTATTGTCGTCTCGATTCCGCTATCGATTTTGGCGTCCATCCTGGCGCTCTCCGCGCTGGGGCAGACGATTAATATCATGACCCTGGGCGGCATGGCGCTTGCGGTTGGAATTCTCGTGGATGACGCGACCGTTGCGATTGAAAATATCAATTCGCATCTGGAAGAGGGCAAGGATGTTGAGCCTGCCATCCTGGACGGCGCAAAGCAAATCGCCGTTCCCGCGCTGGTTTCCACATTATGCATATGTATCGTCTTCGTGCCGATGTTTTTTCTGACGGGCGTCGCGAAATATCTGTTTGTGCCGATGGCAGAGGCCGTCGTCTTCGCCATGATGGCATCCTATTTTCTATCGCGGA